>Ga0210393_10000083_pt1 | contig 107351 bp, 105 predicted proteins | sample IncBWC27OmetaG_FD_160068 | JGI IMG/M metagenome (GOLD analysis project Ga0210393, IMG submission 160068) | Forest soil microbial communities from Barre Woods Harvard Forest LTER site, Petersham, Massachusetts, United States - Inc-BW-C-27-O ... | reverse complement strand
AGCGCCTGTTGGCGAATTCAGAAAGGCCGGTTAAATTCCCTACCGGCGCGGCTAGGCTGATCCCCGAAAACCCTGTCCTGCACAGGGCCGCCGCGCTCCCCTCCTTGCAGGGTCCCATGCAGGAGGCAACATGACGCGCGAAGAATCACAATCGGCTGTATCGCCAGCTGCTCCCCTTAAAATTGTGCTCGATCCCGAAGTGCCCTTTGAGGCTATGGCGCGGCTGCACGCTATTCTTGCCTACCCAAATGATGCGCGAGCGTGTGAAAAATTCGCAATAGCAATTGGTTGGTGGTACCTGCGCGGAGGTGCCAAATTATGCAAGAACGATCCCGTACTCCTGACAGTGCCTCCGCTCTACATAATCCAAGATCAAGCTCAGATGGACAAAGCATTTAAAGCTGGCTTCAAAATTATTGATGAAGCCAGAATGCCAAGCGCGATAACAATCGGGGCATTTTTTGAGGAATGGATATACGGAAAAAAAATTAGCTTACATCCCATTGATAAGCCCCTAACTCTTGCAGCCTGCGCCGGATGGTTCCAGGACGAATCGAGACGGCGAAAGCTCGGGGATAATGCAGAGTTCACAGGTGAAGGCAAAAATTTTGAACTGAGAAAATGGCGGCCCACAAAACCAATTTTGCATCTGGCGCTGGCTGTGCACCTTGAAAGAAAGGATAACAATGGCTCTCTTCTGGCCGATTTTAATGACATGTCCGCCGTGAAGAGGGTAGTGGAGCTGTCGCAGCAGATGCAAATACTCTTGCCACTCATTGGCAAAGAATATGGATTGAGTCTTCCGGAGTTGGTGCAGATCGAAATAGAGGATAGGCGCCCTCACATCGATGGTATCAAAAATAATTAATCGGATGATACCGACAACCCTCTCATTATCGGCCTTAATTGAGCTAGGACAAATCCCCGTCCGATGTTAGCCAACGAGGTTCAAATGATGCTGTATAATCTGCCTGAAACAGGGTTTCTACGAATTCGAGAGGTGCTCTCTCTCGTTCCAGTATCGAGAAGTACATGGTGGGCCGGAGTCAAATCAGGCCGTTTTCCCCGCCCATTAAAAATCACGGAGAGAACGACTTGTTGGCGCTGCGAGGATATCAGGGATCTGATCGCTCGCCTTTCTGGTGAGCGCCATGCTGGATAAAGAAAGAAGCCCTCCCGAATTGCAGCCGGAAGGGCTTAGAAGATCGCAGCGCTCGGAACTTATCGCGCCCACCTCTTTCAAGTCAACTTCTTTCCCGCAACACCCTCTTCTGTGGGAAGCCCATCGGCAGTGCATTGCGCGTTGCAATGACAATCCCAGCCCCGTTAACCGGCTGATAGCCGAAATCATTTCTGAGCACTGGCAAGAGTCCTTTCGGCGCGAGGTCTGTCATGAACAGCGTCATTGAGCAATTTCGCTCAGCGCTGGCCGGACGCGGGATCATTCCGCCGCCCAATCTGCTGGGTGATGGCAAGCTGCGCCGGTGCGACGCCGAGGGCCGGAACGGCAAGAATGATGCTGCCTATGTCCTGCACCTGGACGGCATACCCGCTGGGGGCTTTGAGAACCATCGCGACGGCAAGGGCTGGGAAACCTGGCGGGGTGATATAGGGCGCCAGCCCACACAAGCCGAAGAGAAGCAGAATCGAGAGCGCATTGAATCCGCTCAGAAGGCGCGCGCGGCGGAGGATGCCAGGCGCAGGACTGAAGCGGCGACCAAAGCGGCGGGGATATGGCAGGGAGCTGCACCTGCCAGCCCGGATCATCCTTATCTGAAGCGCAAGGGCGTCGGCGCACACGGCTTGCGTGTGTCGCGTGACGCGCTGGTGATCCCGATGCGCGATGCGACCGGTGCGCTGCGCTCGCTGCAATTCATTCAGGCTGATGGCACCAAGCGCTTTCTGTTCGGCGGCCAGGTCGCAGGCTGTTACTTCGGCATAGGCAAGCCTCACGGCGTTCTGTGTGTTGCAGAAGGCTTTGCGACCGGCGCGAGTATTTACGAAGCAACCGGCTATGCGGTCGCCGTGGCCTTCAATGCCGGGAATCTGCTGCCGGTCGCGAAAGCGCTGCGCGAAAAATATCCAGAGGTATGCAGATGATGATTATCTGCGCCGATAACGATTACCTGACAGAAGGAAATCCTGGAATGACGAAAGCAGTTGAGGCGGCGCACGCGATCGGCGCGGCGGTGACGGCGCCGGATTTCGGCACTGACAGGCCGGACGGCGCGACAGATTTTAACGATCTGCACCAGGCGCAGGGCCTAGCGGCGGTGCAACGCTGTATCGGGATAGCAGCAGCAAGGTCAGAAATAGCCGTACCAGCCGTAACAGACGTACAAGCTAATGATGACAATGGGTTAGGTGTTACGTCTGATGCTGCGCCAGAAGTAGCGGGCGTAACAAGTCAGAGCTTGGTTTCCGCCCCAAAGGAAGACCGGCCATGTTTCAGAGTTTTTGAGCGTAAGAGCAAGCTTGTGGAAACCGGCCAGGAGCTACGGCCCGGCGTTTGGTATTTCGGCGTTCGGGCAGGCAAGAAAGCCGATGACCCGCCGAGCCTGTTTCAGCAATGGATTTGTTCGCCAATACATGTCGATGCGGTGACGTTCGACGGACAGGAAAACAATTTCGGACGACTGCTGCGCTTTATCAATACCAACCAGCGCGAGCGCAAATGGGCCATGCCGATGGAATTGTTGCGCGGTGCGGGCGACGAGATGCGCGGCGAATTGCTGGGAATGGGTGTTGAAATCGATCTGTCTGCAAGAAACCTGCTGGCGCAATATCTGCAATCTCAACATCCGGAAAAGCGTGTGCGGTGCGCGTTACAAGTTGGCTGGTGCGGCGATTCTTTTGTGTTGCCGGACGCGGTTATAGGGCCGAAGGCAGCAGAGGTAATTTTTCAGTCCGGCGAGCGAGGGAACGATGAATACGGACAAGCCGGAACCTTCGACGGCTGGCAATCTGAAATCGCGGCGCGAGCTATCGAAAATCCGATGCTACTGCTGGCGGTGGCGGCGTCTTTCGCCGGGCCGATGCTGAATAAATGCAATGCAGAAAGCGGCGGGATTCACTATGTGGGCGATTCCTCCACCGGAAAAACAACAGCAATTGAAGCATCCTGTTCGACTTGGGGCGGATCAAGTTATCGCCGGAGCTGGCGAGCGACGGCAAACGGTATGGAGGGCGCGGCGGCGCTGTTCAATGATGGTTTTCTGGCATTGGATGAAATCAGTGAGTGCGATCCTAAAGAGGTTGGCGCAATCGTTTATGCGCTTGGGAACGGACGCGGCAAGCAACGGGCTTCGCGTACAGGATGTGCGCGGAGCGTGACGCGCTGGCGCTGCTTTGTGCAGTCGAGTGGTGAGCGCACAATCGCAACGGCTATGGCCGAAGGTGGATTCCGGGCTAAGGCAGGGCAGTCGGTTCGGCTTATGGATATTCCGATGACGCGGCGTTTTGGCGCATGGGATGAGTTGCACGGCTTCTCAACCGGAGCGGCGTTTTCGGATGCAATCAAGCGGGCGGCCGCCACACATTACGGACACGCTGGCCGAGCCTTTCTCGAAAAGTTAACTCGCGACAAACGCGACTTCTGCGAACTCTTGGAACGGATCAAGGCCTTACCGGAGTTTTCCGCCGATAACGACGAGGGACAGGACAAGCGGGCGGCTGCCCGGTTTGCTTTGATAGCTCTGGCCGGAGAGGTGGCGACGGAATACGGCATTACGCGCTGGCCGGAAGAGGCGGCAATCAACGCCGCTGCGGCAGGCTTCAAAGCGTGGCGCTCTCTGCGCGGACGCGGCAATGATGAACGGCGGCAGATTCTTGAGCGTGTTTCCGGGTTCATCGAGCGGCACGGCGACGGGCGTTTTTCGAGTGCCGATAACGCAGATAAAACGCCTGTCCGTGACCGTGCCGGATGGTGGCGAGATGATGGGGAGTCTGGCCGCGTCTATCTCTTCAATGCTGACGGCTTGCGCGAAGCCTTAAAAGGATTCGATTTTAAGCGGGCGCTGGACACATTGCAGGATTCCGGCGCCCTACCAAAACCGGACGCCAGCGGCGAACGTTCGAAACCGGAGCGCATTGACGGGCGGCAGATGCGCCTATATTCGATCCAGGCCAACAAGCTAGGTGGCGCGCATGGGGCTTGATGCGCTGCTGGCGAGGTTGGAAATCCGGGCTGTTACGTCTGCGCGCGATGACGTAACACCTGCCGTAACACAAAAACCCGCGCCAATAGAGGCTTGTACGTCTGTTACGGCTGGTACGGCAAGAAATGACATTGGGCAGCTTCATCCCGACGCCTTCGCCGAACGCGCTGCGATCATCGAGCATGACGGCGCCATACCCCGCACATGGGCCGAGGGCTTCGCCCGGCTCGATCCGAACTATCCGGCTGCCGGTGTCGACGCCCGGCGCTGGGTACGCTTTGTCGACGACTGCGGCCTGTTCCTGGACAGAGGCTGGGCTGCGAAAGCGGCGGCGCTGGGCTGGGGCCCGCTCGAGCTTTCGGGTGTGACAAGCTGCGCCCTCTGGCCCGCGCCGATCTGGCGGGCCTCCTCTGGCTTCTGGATGGGCGCAAGCTGGCTGCCCTCTCAGGTGAGACGGCGGCGATCGAGGGCGCGGACGGGCATCGGCAGACATACCGGCGCTGTCCGATCCGAGAACCGGGGCGCGTGGCGCTGGCGTGGGAGTTGGTGCCATGACGCCACCGGATGATGAGCAGGAAACCGGCGGAAAAGATTCCGCAGAACTCATTGATCCGGAAGGCAATCGTCTTACCCCCACCCCCCTGAAAATCGATCTGCACAACTGTCATGCCGTGCGGCGGGAAATGGCGGCGGTCTATCGAGATATGCGCTTTGGACGCATCGAGACGCACGAGGGAACGCGGCTGATTTACGCGCTTGACGTGATCCGCAAAGCCATTGAGACGGAAGGACTGGAGGCGAGGTTGACGCATATGGAGCAGAAGTTGGTGTCGCTCGATGCACAGGACCAGGCGCTTTAAAACCGGAAGGGGGGAATGCAAATGAATGATTTTTCGCGCCGGTTGGAAAAGCTGGAACAGAAGCTTGTCAGGCGGGCAGCCACTCCGAGCAAAAAAGAGAGCGAGGAGGCGCGTCGGTTTTTCCGAGAATTTTTTGATGAGCTCATACGCGAACGCCAAAGCGGAAAGTACGACTGGAATAATCCAGGCCCTTATATGATCGCCACGCAGGAGATATTGGCGCATCTGGAGGCGGAAGAGCGGAAAGGCTACTGACGGGTTTTGCGACCAATACGCGCGCACGCGCGCGCGAACCATCCGGAATGAAACGCATGCGGACAAACCTAGGAAAACCTAACTTTCTGACGCAGCGGTGGAGTTTCGTCAGCAGTACGCGCGCGCGAGGCCCGTCAGGAACCGGCCAGTGAACTCACGCGGTGAGGTCAGCCCCCAGCAAAAGCGGGCGCTTCTCTGTGCCTTTGAATGTCGTCGCTCTTTTGCTGGTACGATATTTTTCGATCGCTTTTCTTAAGAATCTCTTTTGTTCATCTCGATACTTTGTCCGGAGATTAGGGAACAGTCCTGATGATATTTTCATGATCTGCTGCCCCAGGGCGGCCTCGTCTCCATACAGGGCATAAAACCATATTTGGAAAACCTGTACTTCTATCGGCAAATGGCCAGTCGCCGCCGCATAGTCGAACCAACCACAATACAAAACTCCATCATTATCTTTGTCGGAGAACCCGCTCAGCAAGGCTTCATCATCACGAGCCTCCCCACTCCTTGTATTGAAATGCTTAAACGCGTTCCAATGTTTGTTGCGTATTTGCTTGAGTTCTTGTTCAGATACTCCTGACATTAATTCATTATGGAAACTGGTGCCGGAGTGCTTGGCCAAAACTTCGGCAATTTCTGCACCACCGCAAGCCAGGCAATGAACTGAGACTGGATCGCGATTTTGCAAGAACAATTCCATTGCGGCGCCAAGCTGTCGCCGAGCTACTTCCAGTTTTTCCATGATGTCAGCCTACGGTTTAAACCCAATCAATAGCGAAATCTCATTTTCCGAAGGACCGCCGCGCACAATGGCGGCAACACTGGGGCTGGTCAATAGGAAAAGCCCGGCCATAGCGCCAGGCTCCCCTTGTGGTTGTTATGCTGCGTTGTCAGGCTCTGGATGGTGCGGTCCATTCTTGCCTTGATCTTCGGCCAGCGCTTTACCGCCTGTGATCATTGCCGCTTTAAATAGGATTTTCCGCACTTCGCGCTGTTTTGCAGGCGAAGCATTGCGAATGTTTTTCAGAAATTCCTGATCTTCATCCGACAGGACAGACAAAGGATCTTCAGCGCTCAGCTTATCAACGCTCACCTTAAGATTGGACGCAAGAGCTTCCCTGACATGAACCGGCTTTTCCTCGCCCCGGACGGCGGACAATCCCTCGCTTATTAGATCACGGAGGTTATTCGTATGAATGATAACATGAGTGTTGACGTAGGCCAGGACAGCATAAGAATCTTCGCTTGGTGACCGTTTGCTGTCGAATTCATCGAGAATACAGCAACAGCAATGGAGGTTACGCAGAGCTGCATCTGATTCCTCGAAGATGCCCTGCAACCGATATAGCAATGCTTCTCCGGCGTCTGGCGGCTCTATGATGTTATCGGTCATTCTCAGTCTCCTGGTTAACGGTTGAAACACGTCACACGGGGCGACACATGCCCCACCCAAAGGGCGGCATGTGTCCGCCACGGGTGGCGGGCGCTTCTAACCAGATAAGAGACTGGCGCGTTTATTCCCCCTCACGGAGTGTTATATTCACGCGCACCCGCCAAGACGGGATTCCCGGAATCCGGGCATAAAAATAGCCGTCATTGTCGGCACGGCCAGCCGCTCTTATGTTCATGGAGTTAGAAGCTCCGGCGCGAGTTATATCCGAAGGCTGTGATCTGGCAAGGGGGAAAATATAAAGCCAGTCGGCAATTCATCCAAAACATGGCAAGATGAAAATACGTATCCACACGGCGCCCGTCCCGCCGAAACTTTGGGGGAAACTATGAGCGATCGGGCGGACGTTCAAGTCGTGTTTGGGGCAGATATCTCGGGCCTGCTCTCCGGCATTGCCGAGGCACAAGGCGCACTCGAAGAATTCGGCGCCGGGGCTTCGGGCATCTCGCAGACTTTTACCGAGCTTGCCGAAGGGGTGGCAGCAGCCTTCGCCGTCGATAAGATCGGCGAGTTTACCGAACACTTCGCCGACCTCGGAACCAAGATAACGGCGATGGAAGCCGAATTCGGCCTGACCGGCTCTCAGGTCCAAGAGCTTGGCTATGCGATGGAAGCCGCCGGAGGAAACTCCGACAGCATGTCAATGGCGATGCTGCGCATGTCCCGCGCAATGGCGGAAGCGCAGCAAAAGGACGGCCCGCAGAGTCAGGCCCTCGAACGGCTCGGCATTACCTATGACCAGCTCGGCCACTACATCGCCAATCCGTATGAAGGCATTCTGAAAATTGCCGATGCTGTTCAGGACAGCACGAACAAGTATCAGACCAACGCCGACATGATGACGGTCTTCGGGCGCGGCGTACTATCGCTACTCCCGGCCTTCCAGCAAGGCTCCTCTGGCATCGAAGAAATGGGCGTCGTCGCAGAACGCACCGGCAACATCATGTCGGATGCGATGGTTGCAGGCGCTCACCAATCGCATGAGGCGCTAACAGAGCTTGGCGCGGCAACCGAAGGCGTCGGCCTCTCTCTCTTCAACGCGCTCAAGCCAAACATCGATGCTACGGTTATCGGTCTGACTCATCTTGTCGAAGCCTTTAACGACTCCGCGCAGCACGGCGGAACAGTCGGCGAGGTTCTTTCCGATCTCAGTTACGTGTTCGCCGGATTTCAAACCAGCATCATCACCGTCGTAGCAGCGATCGAAGTTGCCTGGAATACGTTCGTTACCGGCATCGAGGAAGGCGGCATTTTGGTTCGCAATTCTCTTGCGGCCATCAATGACGCGATGCACGGCAATTTCAGTCAAGCTGGTGCTGATCTCGCCGCTGTTCCCAACGCTTTCGATGATGCCTGGAAAAAGGGATTTAGCAACGTTACCGCTGATGCCAAAGAATGGGCATCGCAGATGGATACCATCTGGGATCAGGTCGGGACCAATCTCCAAAACGTCCAAAACAAGATGAAGGGAACAAACCCAGACGCCCCGCCTGGTGCTGGCTCCCTCGTCACCCAAGCCGATACCGACAACACCCTGCAACAGCTCAATCAGCAATATGAGTACATCCTCGCGACCGACAAGCTCCAGATCGACGAGGACAAAAATAACAAACAGGCGATGCTCGCCGATTGGGATCAATACGTAAACGATGTCGGCGTTTTGTACGGCACACAATCCGCCAAGTATGTCGAAGCCCAACAGCAAATGCTCAACGCCACGCGACAGACCACTCAGCAAGGAGACGGTTTCTGGACGCAGATGACGAATGACATGGGGCGCAATTTCGACTCCATGATCCAAGGCGTCATGCAGGGTACTCAAAGCATTCAACAAGTATTCGAGCGCCTGACCATCAACATGGTGACATCGTTTATCGAGTCTGTTGGTCGCATGATCGCGGAATGGGCTGTTTTCGAGGCAACGACCGGTCAGGGCTTCGGAAAATTCGGCAAAACAAATCCTTTCGGCGACATCGTCGGCAACCTGTTCGGGGGCGCGTCGTCGGCAACAGGCGACATTGCCACAACAGCGAACACCACTGCCGTAACTGCCGACACGACCGCTGTCACGGGCAATACCGCCGCGATGATCGCCAACACAGCTGCCCTCGGAGCTTCCGGCGGCGCAGGTGGCATCGGCGATCTGCTCAGTCTTGGCAAACTACCGATGTTCGCCGAAGGCAGCAACAATGTCCCATTCAATATGCTGGCCGGAATTCATGCCGGAGAAATGATTATCCCTGCCGCAGCCGCCGAGGTTATAAGAAGCGGCGGCGGGATAAACGGATCAAGCTTTGTCGGCGCAAGTAGCGGTGGCGGCAAGGGCGGCGATGGCGGCGATCAGTACAATTTCACCATCCAAGCGATTGACACGCAGACGGGCGCGCAATTCCTGCAGAACAACGTCGGCACCATCATCAATAGCTTTGCCCAAGCAAAGCGCAACGGCAACAGCACTCTCGCCAACATGATGTCGTGAGCGCCAGATCGCCGGGGATTATTCCTGGACAACTGGAGCGTAGCAGCAACCACAGCACGGCGACCGATCGCAGCCGGGAAGCGGTAGAGGCGGCACACCATCGATGCTGTACAGCTTCCCGTTCTGCGCCCATGACACCGGGCAATCGGGAGAGCCGAGAATCTCGACCTTCAATTTCGCGCCTTGTTTGATTGCCTTGCGATAGGATTCAAGGGAGCTTTGGTTTTGCTCCGCTGCGCCGGGCGAGAGCTTCCCGCGAAATTCTGGACCGAGCTTTGCCATTAGTCAGGCTCCCTTTTTGACAGGCCGACGGTGGTGCGCTATTGCACGAAGACCGACTGCACTTTAATCATGTGTCCATTGTTGGCGTTAAACAGAATTGCGAGATGGATTGGGCGGGGAGAGTACACGTCTATCCATTGCAACAAGGTTCGGCCTTGCCCGACATCATCGTAACTGTTTGGTGGTCCTAATTTCTGCGTGGCGTCAGCCATTGTCGAAACGCCGGGCACAAGCTCGCCAAATCTGTGAGGATCGGGAGCATCAACCTGTGATGCAGGCGCGCACCCGACCAGCATCAGCAGCACCAGCGTACCAATGGTGAATTTCTTCATAGTTCGGCTCGTTCCTTACTCGGTGGGTTATTCATCCTTCTTACGAATACGGAAGCCTATAGGATGACGCGGCGGCGGATCGGGCAGGATTTTCAGCGCTCGAATCTCTTGGGCCAATAGATTGATAATCGAGGCATGTTGTGTGTGTCCGGATTCGAGCTTTTCGATCCGGGCAGCTAAGTCTTTGTGAGCGGCGATCACTTCGCGGAGACGCACGAAAGCGCGCATGATGGCGATGTTCATTTGAATGGCTCGCGGGCTATGCAGAACGGAGGAGAGCATAGCCACCCCCTGTTCCGTAAAAGCATAGGGGAGCGTTCGAGGACCGCCCCAACTTGACATTCCAATTTGGAATTTCAAGTTTTCGGCCTCTTCTTTCGTGATTTGAAACATAAAATCTTCGGGAAAACGCTCACGATTACGCTTTACGGCTTTGTTGAGATTGAAAGTTTCCACCTGGTAGAGAACCGCCAGGTCCGCCGACAGCATGACCTTATGCCCTCGGACAAGATGGATCTTGTGCTCTATCGGAGCGGGCATCGCTGACTTCTTCTTCTTCTTCTTCACCGCACACGCTACCTTTTCTGATGGTTGCTCGAACAAGCCGACCAGAAGGCCGTCTCCGGCGCAGAGAATGGCGGCAGCACGTGGCACGGTCAACAAGAAACGGCAGACAGCGCGACCGGGCAGATCGCGGCATGGAGCGAATTGATAATCTAAAAAGACAGGATAGCTATTGTGTTCAGGGGGTATATACGGGGATATGTGAAGCCTCACATTTTTGAGTTAGTCACACATAACAAAGAGTTACTGCCATTCTATGAACCTCAAGGGAACGGCCCCATGGATGGAGGCTGGAAAGAGCATGGCGACGTGAAGGGCGCGCGCGGGCTCAGTATTCCCGCGGCAGTATGATGATGAAGCCGTCGAACTCGTTGCGGACGGCCCAGAGCGTGATTTCCGAAAAGGTAAATCCGTCAACGAGAGTTCTTCGGTTTTCAGGATTCCGTGGTCTTCGTCGCATAGCCAGCGGAGGTGTTGCTCAATCTAGGCTGGCTGTTTACTCAAACGTGGTCGAGAGATATTCATCTTCGCGCAACAAAATGAATCGCTAACTCGCCAAATCGAAGGAGCGTTTGAACCATGGAAAACGTGATTCACCTCAACAGGAACAGTTGTTCCGAAAGACGCGGAGTGGATTTCATTTGGCTCGAATTGACGAATCAATGTAACCTGCAATGTCTGCATTGTTACTCTGATTCCAATCCGACCAGCACGGCGAGAGACTTACTGAACGAGAGCCAGTACTCCAATCTTATTCTGGAAGCTCATCAGCTCGGATGTCGGCAACTGCAATTTATTGGTGGTGAACCAACTTTAAATAAAGGGTTGCCGCGCTTAATTGCCTATGCGCATAAGCTCGGATACGAGTTCATTGAAGTATTCAGCAACTTAACGAGCCTCAGCAACCAGCTTCTCGGGGTATTTCTTCGGTATCGAGTTGCAGTCGCGACTTCTGTTTACGCAAGCGCGTCAGAGCTACACGATAAGATTACTCTGTCCGTAGGCAGCCATAGAAGAACGATTTCTAATATTCAGAGACTCCTCGCCGGCGGACTGCAAGTCAGAGTCGGGGTCATTGCGATGGAGCGAAACAGAGACGCGATTGATGCAACGTTCGAGTTTTTGCGCGGACTTGGCGTCACGAATATTGGACTTGACCACGTTCGATCATTTGGACGTGCGCAACGTCAAATGCCATGTTCAATGAAAGACCTTTGCGGCAATTGTGCCGGCAACATCCTCGCGATCGGCCCGGATGGTAGGGTTGCGCCTTGCATTATGTCGCGAGCGTGGTCTGTCGGCTCGGTACTTGATGCTCCATTGGAAAGTATCGCTTGCTCTGACAGCTTATTTGACATGCGCCGCCGCATAGCCGACGCGACTGCAAATAAGGCCCAGACGGTACGACCGCAACTTGATGAATGTGCGCCCCAATTCAATTGTACGCCGTACTACAATTGTACGCATTGTTCGCCAAATGGGTCCGTGCCATGCATCCCGAATCACAATTGCGACCCCGCCAAGAGATGATCGCTCCGATCTCTTCGTTTTCACTGCGATGGGAGAGCGGCTACAGATGGGTATCCTCCTCATCAAAGCTACTCGGTCGGGAAATTCGCGAGTTCGTGCCTAGGCTCTACTTCGGCAGGAAAGCCGACGGCCTCTTTATTGCGCGGCTATTCGCTTGCCGCGATCGGTCGGGCGTTGGCAGAGGTCGCTCTGGAGAAAGACTCGTTAACCACCACCGAAGGATTTGCTCGGTCGGAAGGTGAATAGCTTCGGAGGGCGTGTACTGATTCGCGCTGAGGAACGTTCTCACGAGCGCCCACCCCAACGTATGGATGCCCGACGAGGGGAAAGGCTTGGCGGTGTCTGCGCCATACTGGCCTTGTGCATCCGGGCGTTCACGCAACAGAGGGACTGCTCTTTGCGTCAAGTCTTTCAGATATTCGTCGGTCATCGTGGTATAAGAAGAAAGAGATGGATGTCCTGTCTGTTCTTCAAAATTCGTCGCCAACCCCTCGGAGACGAGCCGTTCGCCCAGAGCGGTGCTACGGTCCGAATCTGGTCCGCGGCATCGCATCACGTGGAAAAGCTCATGCGCGATGACCGACGAAAATCGAACCCGACCTTCCCGATCGCGCCAGCGTGGATGATGAGGATCGAGGATGACGCTTACGAGATGCGGGCCACAAGTGTAAGCAATCAGGCCGAAGAATGGCCGTACCTGGCCAGCCTCGATGAAAACCCTGACCTGGACATCATCGATGGCAAGATGAGCCCTCGAAACTCGGACAGCGCGCTCGAATACTCGGCGAATGCGACGGATGTCCTTACGAGAGAGATGCGAATCTGCACAACGGGTATCGAGTTCTATTCTCATTTGTTCGTCGCGCCTTTGAATTCGGGAGCACAACGAACATCATAGAAGTGCTTTCTTTATAACCAGTTAACGCTTTCACGTCGCCGCGAGCTTTCGCGGGTGTCAGCTGGCACTAGGTCATGCGACACCCTTTGAGACATACGATATTGATTTTACTATATAGTAAGCAGCACTGAGTCATGAGATTCATGGCACTAAGTCGTTCGACAAATGCCACCAGATTCGGAGACTCGTGCCAGTCGAGGTCCAATTCCTCCGGAAATCTCAGGACACTGTGCCACGCGACATTCGCCGCTCGACACTCAGAAGTTTTGCAAATCTGTCTGGATTCGACTTTTTTCGTTAGAACCTGCAGTTACAGTCAGATAATTCGCTTAGCGCTTCCTAAACCTAATGGCCGGGCTGGATCCGGGGCGGCGACCAGGCTCCCGATAACAGTCCCCTATCGGGCTGCCACTGTGTAGGAATTTCGTCCTGGGAAGAGCGCGGTTTGCGTGCGCTCACTCCATACCATATCGCTTGGCTTTGGCTTGAGACGTGGCTAGGCCAGCTTCCGCAAAGAGCGGTTTAGCTTGGATTGGCATTTAAATAAAATGCCGTTGATTTTGTTCGATGCCTTTCTGACTCCTACCATGCCTGCAAAGGCTCTATAGAGTCTTTCTTAAGGTTTTGGCTGTATAGTCACGGATAACCACTGCGGTCTTCGTCCTGCAATAACTATAAAGGCGCGGCGTGCAGAGATTCCTGACTTATATGGTCGTTCTACTGATGGCGTCCGCGCTGTTCGCGCTCGCGCCGGTCGGCGACGCTATGGCGACCAGTACGCCCACCGCGAGCAGCTTGTTCGGTGGAGGACCGGATGCGGCGACCCAATGGTTGGAAAATACGGTTCAGGGGTCGAACGCGCCTTCTGGGGGTTCAGAGACATTTCTCAGCACCTATGGAATTTTTAATAACAACGCCGGCGGCTCGATCCAGGCAGGGCTTCAGATGGTTCTGAGCTGGTACAGCTATGGGATGCTGGTGATCGGCAGCTTCCTCCTCCTGTACTATCTTGTGCGTATTATTGCCGAAACCGCCCACACCGGTAGGCCCGGCGGCCGCGCCAATCAATTGTGGGCGCCGATCCGCACGGTCCTGGCTATAGGTCTTCTGGTACCTTTATCGACCGGCCTCAATTCCGGACAGTTCATCGTGGTCAATCTCGCGAGCGAAGGATCGCAGTTGGCGAGCAATACATGGGCGCAGTTCGTTAGTGCGATGGCGGGCAGCATCGCCACAGGGGTCAACGGCGCTCTCAGCGCTCCCGCGTCCGCAGCTTTAGAGACCCAGGCAGTTTACAGCTTCTTTCTTACCCAGGTATGCATGAATGCCGCTAACAAGATTTTGGCCCAGACTCCTATGGGGGAGGTGGAGAGTTTGTTCGGTCTAGCCTCCAGCTATTACGAGGTGGTGCCAAATACGAAGACCATGTCTCCGAGCGGCGAGATTGTAATGTACGGAGATGAATGGAACGAGGCCGTGTGTGGCCAGATGAGCTTTGAGACCCCTGTAGCCTTAACCCCCACAACTGGCACAGGTGGCTCGACGCTGAATACTAACTTGAGCACTGCCGCTTTTGGCCTGAGCAACAGTATTACAACTGCGATAAACAATGCCTGGGATACGGATGTTGCTGGAGCGACGACTGCTCCGGTAAATAATTTTGTGGATGCTGTGTTGGCGGGGAAAGCTGTGCCACTCGCAAGCACTCAGGCTACTCTGGCGACGATAGTCCAAAATTACAATAAGGCTTTGACCAGTAGCGTTACAGGTGTCGTTGCTGCGGCCGCCCCTGCAATCAACGACGCTCTTACCTATGACGCGACAAATCTCGGATGGTTGAGCGCCGGCAGCATGTACATGGCTATCGCGCGGCTGCAATCGACCATCAGCGAAGCGCTGATGTATGCGCCATCGGTGAAAGCGCCGGATATGAGCCAGTTATACAGCGCAACGCAGGGCACCCCGGCCGCGGTTCCCGACGCCAAGCCGAATATGAATATGATGACAGCGTCCGTGACCTATCACGCTCCGTTCGAAGATAAGCTGATAGGAGTCATGGGGGCCGCATCTAATCTGCTTACCGTTCAAGGGAGCACGCCCACTCCGTTTACGTTAGCAAGCGGACAGGTCGCCGCTGCGTCCGGCCCGGAAGCCCATACGGGAGGATTATTAGGTCTCATAGGTAGCCTTTTTGATGGCATCAGCAATTCGGGCGTGGTAACGCCAGCGATTGCCTCAGGGGAACTGCCTTGGCTTGGAAATGTGATTCCCACGGGCGGCTTTCCGATTTCAGACCTTGCGGTTCTTGGCGCAAATCTCATGAAGATGGGCGCTGCTCTGTATGCAGTGGGCATTGCGTCTGGCGCGTCTTTCTTCGGCTTTTCGGGCGGGTCCGGGCTTTCAATGGTGGGGTTTATGTTTGGAACCTTGCTTTTCGCGCCCGGTATCGCGCTTGCGTATATTCTGCCTTTGATGCCGTTCATCCATTTTTTGTTCGCCGTGTTCGGGTGGTTGCTGGCTTTCGTGGAAGCCGTGATCGAAGTTCCTATTTTTGCGCTCGCGCATCTCGACCCGGAAGGCGAAGGGGTCTTTCCGCAAGCAACAAGGTCTGGGTATATGCTTCTGCTTCAGCTCATCTTGCGGCCGCTGCTCATTTGCATCGGACTCATCATATCTATCCTCCTGATGAACGGGATGGTCGATTTTCTGAATCTGGTGTTTAACGCGACTGTCTTCGGAGTCCAGTCAAGTTCTAAGGTCGGCACATTCTCAGAGCTCATTTACACAGTCATTTATGCGGCGACGGCCTATGCGATCTGCAATGCGTGTTTCAAGGCGATCGATTATGTTCCGAACCACGCCTTGCGCTGGATCGGCGGGCAGGGCGATATGCACGACAGTGGTCAGCATGCTCACGGCGTGGGCTCGACTGCGATGGCTACGGCCTCCGTGGCTCAGTCGATGAGCCAGATTGGCCAGCAGTTTGCGGCGGGTGTAGGTAATGCTCAAAGGGCGCTGAAGGCTGGGGCTGGTGGAGGGCTCGCCGGCGCTATGGGGGATGGCGCGGATGCATCGCAGATGGGGACCGATTCGGCGGGCAATAAATTTAATCTATCTGAAGGGGTCAGTCGTATGGCGGGTGGGGTCACGGAAGCGGGGCTTGCTGGCGGTTCGGTTGGCGGTGCGGTGGGTGACGCTCTTCAGGCGTTGGGCAGCGCCACGCCTCCGCCTGCGCCTCCCTCTCCCCCAGGGCCGGGGGGAGCGATGACGGCTGGCGAAATCAATGCGCTTTATGACGCCAAGATAGATAACAAGCCGCCGCCTAAAGGGAATGTGTAATCGCGAACTGATACTCAATCTATCTAGACAGAGGGTTAAGCGACTGTATGCTATCGGCACGTAGAAGCCGTTGATTTCCTCTCCTCTATCTCAGCGATCGTTCTATGAGAACCAGGCGCACGCCCGCCGCTCCGCAAACGACGTTGACGCGACGCCTGCGCCAGCGGATAAAACAGATCGGTCTCGAGAGCATCGACATCGCTTCGATCCCGGAGGTCGTCGATATCGATCCGGTCTCGCTCCAGAAAATTGTCGCAGCGATCGCGGCCGCGCAGTGGAATCTGGGCAGCGAGCGCAAGATGGTGCGGGCTGGAAGTCGGTCGCCCGCGCCGATGAACGATGCCCAGACCGCTCTCGCGCGTCGCATGATGGTTGAGCGCGCGATAAAACTCATCGACCGCACGCTCAAGGTCTCGGCCCCGGCTCCTTCTATCGCCCCGAAGCCCCGGCCCGCGGCTTTAAATCCCGGGAAGCCTGTCGGTCGCCCGCGCGCTATGACCGAAGCCGAGATCGTTCTCGCCGGCCGCATGTTGGCTGACGGCGTGCGGAGGAAAACCATCGCCCGCACGCTCAAGGTCTCGCTCTCGACCCTATCCATCGCGGTCAGGCCCTTGAATCCGAAAAAGTTTGTGGGTCGGCCGCGCGCCATGAGCGAGACGCAGGTTGTCCTCGCTCGCCTCATGCTGGCCGAGGGCGTCACGAGAGAAATCATCGCCCAGGCGCTCAGGGTCTCGCGATCGACGCTCCTCAACTATCTAAAGCCCTATGGCACGGGTTCGCATCCGAAAATGCGCCGCGCTAAACAAGAGCCTTCCTCAGGGCGCGGCTCGTAGCCGGAACCGAAATCTTGGAACGCGGATTTGCTTCGGCGACCGGTGAATCGAGGATGAAACTCGGTATGACGCCAGTCGAAGCGTTGGACTGCTACTCTGAGCGGATATCAGTCCTTGGCGCGAACGCCACCTGGACGGTTAATCTGCTTATCCCGCCTCCCCGACAATCGGAACCTGTATGGGTAGGCGTTCAGAAGCGTGACGACACCGATTTGACGAACCGGATGAAAATCTCATTTGTCAAAAAGGCGATGTCTGCTGGGCCTTGGCCTTCAGGTCCTCCAGACGCTTTGCGTCTGCATCCTTGTGTATCTTGTCGATATTGGCGAGATCTCGGTATTGGAGTTGAGCATCAACAAGCATTTGTTGAACCTCAATGGCATCACTGACCGACTCATCGAGGTTAACTGCGAGGCCAATGCCGCAGTGATTCTCCGGAAGTTCATGAGAAGCAGTGGGAAAGGAGAATCCTTGACCGAGGTCCTTAAATGCTACGTCCCCAATAGGTGCGCCGTACGCGGAGGCGCACGCGTCCGCGTTTACACGCTGTCCATCAGGGCCGAAATTCCAAAATACCGCATGATAAAATGGTGCCTGCGGAGAACCTCGTAGGGTTAGGCCTTGCGGGATGTTAAATGAACCACAAGGTCTGCCGGGGGTACATATTGAAAGGTGGGGTTTGCCGTATTTTTCTGTTAGCTGCTGGATTAAAACATCTGTCGGCGCGGGGCTGCTCTGGTCGTAGGTTAGTACGCGCGTAATGCTGTAGGCTTTATTGCCTTCCGTCTCGGTGAAGGCTATCAGAATCGCGTCGCTCTTCTTCGAGTCAGCGATACCTTGAGCGCCGGTCGCGCCCACGACGACGCTCGTGAACGTACCCTTAGCCACTTGCGATGGAGATTGCAGAACTTGCACTTTCATCGAGGGATCATGGGCATGAAGGGCTGCTTGCGCCTGCTCAACGCTGATGCCGAGTCGAATACCACCAACGTCCCAATTGTGAGGATCTCCAGATGTCTGGGCGTGGCCGGTTGCGCATAATGCCCCACCTACCGCAATTGCAAAAAGGAACCGGATGATGGCCTGGTTCCGACGTGTCATTTCAAACACCTCCTTTCCGTTGACAGCCAATACGAGTCGCGCTACGCAGGTTCACCCTGCTCCCTTCATCCTTGCGTCTGAAAAACGAACGTTTTTCGGACGCCCAGCTAAAAGACATGAAAGCCCACGTCCGTCCGTCGCGACCTCCTGTGCTTGTGGGATACGCCCGAGTTTCCAGAACCGGACAGAGCCTCGCCTTGCAACGCGATGCGCTCAGGGCGGTAGGATGCCAAAGAATTTTCAGCGACCACGGCGTCAGTGGAAGTGCGAAGCAACGCCGAGGACTGGATGCGGTTCTCGACTATCTTGTGCCGGGCGACACTCTTGTCGTTTGGAAAGTGGATCGCCTTGGACGCTCCCTCTCCCACCTTGTTCAGGTCATCACGCAGCTCGATGAGCGTGGCGTGAATTTCCGCTCTCTTTCAGATCCCATTGACACGGCAAGTCCCGGCGGCCGCCTCGTCCTTCACATCATGGCGGCGCTCGCGGAGTTCGAGCGTTCATTGATCAGGGAGCGTACGCTCGCAGGCTTGGCTGCTGCGAAGCGACGCGGTCGAACACTTGGACGGAAGCGATCTCTTACGGCGAGTCAAATCGCTCGCGCCCGCCGGTTGCTCGAATCAGGAAGACCACGCGGAGATGTCGCTCGTAGCTTGGGTGTCGCTCGCTCTACTCTCTATCTAGCGCTGCTGCGATAGGAGTTTCGGTCTGTGCGCTACTCCTCGACAATCAATCCGGATTCGACATAAAGTTACTGAAGTGCTAGTCTAGCGATGGCGAAAAACGTTCGTTTTTCGATCAGCACCTACAGCGTACCACTCTCGATACTCTTTCGGGAAATTACGTCGCCCAAGCGGCCTCGGCGTGGCGATGGACAGTGCCTTGTTCGCTTGTCGAGCGGGAATGGGGATCGACGGAGAGTTTTGAGATAAAGTATCTGAATGAACGGTGGGGCGATCGACTTCTTTGTCAGTTACAATTCGGCAGATACAAAATGGGCAGAATAGATCTCCTGGGTTCTCGAAGCGGCGGGCTATCGGGTACGAATTCAACCGTGGGATTTCGTTGCCGGGAGCAATTTCGTTCTAGAAATGCAGCGCGCAGCAACCGAGGCTACACGCACCATTGCCGTTCTGTCTCCTGATTATCTCAAGTCTGGCTTCGCGGCCAGAATGGGCATCTGCTTTTACTAAGGATCCGGCGGGTTTGAAGCGATCACTTGTGCCGGTGCTGGTTCGGCAATGCAGCGCCGAAGGATTGCTAAAGCCGATTATCTACATCGATCTCATCGGTCTGAATGACAGGACGCAGCTCGAATACGGTTATAATGGGGGCCTGAGCCAGGTGACTATTCCCTCGGCAACGCAACCAAGTTCTCAATCGACAACGCAGGTCGTGTGGTCTTGATCTCTGAGCCACTGGGCTACACGACCGGTATGACTTACGACAACCGCGATCGCATTAAGCAGATCTTCGATGCGCGTACTCGTTTACCGCCTTACCTCTGCGCAATGGCCCATCAAGTCGGCCAAAGACCCGGGACCACCTAGCGAATATGATCGCAGCGCAGAGACTCCCACCTTTGCAGCAAGACCAAGACTTTCCTGAAGGTCCCTAACCGATTTGATTCCATCGAGAATCTGAGCGACCGTTCGCATGAGCCTCCTTAGGAAATCGAGAATCGCCTGACTTCCAAAACGTACTCATTGCCGGATTTTTGCAGTGGCCCGGTCACGGTACCAGTGAGCGATAGTCCAGCTGTCCTCACGCGTTCAAGCAAATCGGAATAGGCGCTCTGTTCAGCGGGCTCGAGTGGTTTTGTCGACGCCGTGACGGCGTCCCACTGAATCTTGTCGGCCGGTTCGATGGCTTCTAGGAAAAGGGGCTGCCGATTGTCACTGCCTCGCATGACCAGGTTGCCCAATTGCTGAATGTCCAGCACTCCTGTCACGGTGACTTCGACCCCACGCAAGTGATGTGTGCCGTTTGCTATTTTGGCGAATTCGCCCGGCCACAGATCGAGGTCCGGAAGCCCGTCCTGTTCGAGATACACGTAGGCCGTGGAATCCCGCTCGTTCGGGACGCGCTTGACCCGTCTCACTCCGTGCAGGCGCGACAGAGCTTCGTACGCGCCGCCCCAACAAGCGGACATCCCGTACGGGCATGTCGGAGTGACTCCGACTTCGATTGCGGGTTGTTTTTCCTGCTTGTCCAGTGCGGCGTCTTGCTCAGCAGGTGTGCGAACATCCGCTGCCAGGATTCGGAACGGGCTCACGGCCGCAGCAACGTTGACGACTGGCGCGGCGGCCGTGATCTGAATGATCACTGCTTCCGAAGGAACCTTCTGATGATTGAGTATGAACAGCATATAGTGGCCGGGAGGACACACATTGCCGTTGGGGGGTGCGGTCATAGTCAGCTGATTCGCGCCGGCCTGGAAAGAGAGAAAATTGATCCGCTGGTTTTGATCGAAAGAGTGAGTTACGGATCCAAGACGGAGCAAGGTGACTTCCGAGATTGCGTTCGCGTCACGAGTTTCAACGCTGAACTTCTCACCGTGGACAACGCGGGGCGGGGCTTTCGTGATTTTGGGGCGCGCGCCTTTAAATAGGTAAGGCGGTGAGAACAACTGGGCGTTCGCGTGCGTGTCGGTAGGAGGATTGGATACGCCGTTGCTGGGAGCGTACTCACCGCCACCGCCGCTGAAAACACGCCCATCCGGCAGGAGAACGGCAGTGGAATGATAACATCGGTCGACCGCCTCCGGTGCCATCTCCGTCCAAACCCCCGTCTTCGGATCCCAAAGCTCGGGAATGTGGACCGAGTTTTCGAGATCGTTGAACCCGGTGCCCTCACTGCCACCGGTTACAAGCACAGTGCCGTCGGGCAAAATCGTCGCGTTGTGCTGCCTGCGCCGGAACTTCATTGGAGATACCACTGTCCATGCCGGTTTCGGGACATTCAGGTCGATGACCTCAACGACGTTGGTTGTCGAGCCACCACCAATGTAGACGACCTTGCCGACATCGAACATCACCGACGGCGCGTAATCGGCATTCTCGACGCTGCGCTGGCCGACGGCCAGCCAGGCGCCGGGTGTTGTCTCGAAATTTTCAAACAGGAACGTTGTTGCATTCGACCCCGACATAAAAAGCGCGCCGGACGGCGCCACGTGAAAACGTGGAAAAAGTGGGAACGTTTTAGGGAAGGGTGTCAGATTCTGCCAGGCGCTATTCTCGAGAATCTGGGAGACGGGGTTGATGGCGTTCTGATTGACCGGCGGCTGGAGCGGACCAGTGGGGAAACTGCCGGACGAAACGAAGGCCTTTCCGTCTGGGAGCGTCACTGCTGTGGGATACCAGCGGCCGTTGTTCATAACTGGTCCCGGTGACCATTTGTCGTTGGCAGGATCATAGAACGTGGAAGTATTGAGACCCTGGCTGTCGAAAAGATGCCCGCCAGTGACTAGGAGGTGGCCATCCCCCAGGAAGGTGTGACTGGAACAGAAGAGATTGATTTCGTTGCCGTGGGAATCAGTTGGTTGGTTGCTCGTCGGCCGGGCCGGAGCTTGAGGATTCGCCGGATCCCAGAGGAATGCGTGCGTCTCGTGCTGGTTGAGCGATGGAAAATTTGTCTGGCCTGGAGGATTACGCCGTCCCCAAAACAAGATCTTGCCCGTCGGCAGCACATGAGTATGGATGGGAACGTTCGCTAAATCGATGATCGGCGACCATTGGCCAACCTCGGCAGGATTGGGCGTCGCCGCTGCAGCCGCAGCTTGGTCGATCTCGGTTTGGTTCAGAGTTTGCGGCGCTGTGTACGTGACCAAGAGCGTATAGTCCGGATTCGCATTCGCGGCTGGCGTCTTCGCTGCTGTAAGACGAAAGGTGTGGAATCCCTCGGCGCTCGCGGTGGCCTGAAGTTCGGCCGCCGGCGTCTGTAGTGTGACCAACTGATGCGCGATTACGGCACCACCTGGGTCGAGCAGCTCGAACAGAATCGAGGTAGAGTCGGTCCAGACAGTGGTTACCGGTTTCAAACTGGCCTTGATTGGAGTGTTCGCGGCGCACCAGACGCGGCCCGACTGGACGGGCTTACCTGCCAGGACTGGCAAGATGTCCAGATCTGGCGCGCCTTGGAATTCCTGCGAGACCGCACGCGCAAAGATCTCAAACCCACCGTCCCGGCCTTCCACGCTATAGCAGACATAGCCAAGACCATTTCTGTTCTGCGGAATGGTGATGGTCGCATTTCCGCCACCGTCCGTGATGGTATCGGGACCATGCCCAGTATAATCGTGAATCCTGACGTGGGGACCGAAGCCTGTCGCAACTGTGATTGTTCGGGGTCCGCCGGGATCATTGTTCAACCCCACAAGCAGGCGGGGCGCGCCCAGGCGCTCGTAGGCAAAAGCGTTGAAGTCCTTAAACCGTTGCTGTGCGGGCCCGTTTGCCAACTTTTCGTGAATCCAGATTAGATTGTCGATCTGCGGTTTCAGATGGAAACCATCCGGACCCATGTCATAGTCGCGATAATAGACACACGGGTAGCCTTCCGACGTCAAAATGTAGGCATAGCCAAGCGCCTTGTTGAAAACCATGCTTTCGCCGGGGTTAAGATCGGTGTCGTGGTTTTCCACGAACGTCACAGCGTTAAAGGGCGATATTCCGGCAAGGCCGGCATGATCGAGCTGCGAGATATCGAAGCGGCCGGCGTTGTTGCAAACGCCGTTGAGCACGAACTTCAGCGGAAAGTCGAACGCGCTGGGCCGGCCATTCATGCCAAATGGATTGAAGATCCATTGATTGACCAAAATCCGGTTCCCGTCGAAGTACTCTCCCACGGCGAACTTTCCCGCCATTGGCGCAGTTTCAAGAAAGGGGCGGAGAAAGTCGGTGGAAAGACCCTTGACGTCATCGATGCGATAACCCTGTACATCGAGCGTACGCGTCAACCAAGCCGAAGCGGCGATTAGATTGTCAAAGACGTAACGGTGAGGCAGGCCATTGATGGGCGCGAGCTCTCGGCCAAAAGGAAAGTCATCGGCTACAGGCCCTCCGAGGTCTGGGTCGCGCCGGACCTGAGGGACGAAGTTAGATGGATTCTTGGGGAAGCGACCCCTATCGGGTGTGCCATCCGCGCCAGGATAACGGAACACGAACGGCTTCGCATCGCCAATACGCTGGTGCTCAACCATGTCGAGATACACGTCGAACCCATTGGCGCGAAGGATGGCGACACATCGTTGGAGCTGCTCGCGGGTGCCGAATCGCGTGAATGTGGTGCGTCTGGGACCTTTCTGGTCACGCGAACCGATGTCGTAATCATCGAAAGGGCCATAGCCATCCGCGTCCGGACCTGCGCCGGACGCGGTCTTCAGGACGGGCGGCAACCAAACAGCCGTGAACCCCACTTTGCGCAGTTCATTTGCCTGACTGGCCAGACGATCCCACCAGAACGGAACGGATACGTCTCCATCTGCCGGCGATGGAACTGCGACGCCGGGTTGTTTTTTGTAAAACCCTTGAAGAAGCACTCCCATGATTCCCTACCCCTTCAGTTTTCGGTCGGGTTTCTCCCGTACCGCGCATTGTGTAAAGGGCCTCAACGCGCACACCAGGACGGACCCAGAAACTCGCTTGCGAAGATGCTATGCTTCAGGAAGCTTCACCAAGTTCGCCACTGATACATGCGGCCAGCTGAGCCCGTTAAAATTCAGGAGGACTCGCTGCGAGTACTGCAGCATCTGTCCGGGTTTCCCTTGAGCGTCAACGAAATCCGAGATCCAGAACGTTGCATCCATCTGTGCCGTGTCGGCGTTCGGTTTGCCGGCAACGCCGGTGAGAAAGGCGATGTTCGACGTTCCGCCTCCGGAGGTTGGCGGTGGATTCAGGTCAACTGTGGAAATCTTTAATTGCGTAACGGATTTAATTGTCTTGTCGGCAATCCCAGCGGCAAGCACGACATTCGGATTATCGACCATCTGTTGTGTAACGTTGGGAATGTCCTGGGGAAGAGTGCGAAACTTCGTGGCCGTGGCGAGTTTCGTCTCGGGGAAGTGAATCAGTTTAGTGGGCTGCCCAATCACAAAGGGCGTGATGTCCGTGGAGAGAAAAGTAAGCGGCAGTGGCGCGACGGTAGCGATCCCTTGCGAAACGAGCGAGGTGCCGTGGGGAATATTGGCAAGTCTCGCCACGGTTTCGGGATCCTGGGGATTCGTGGTAGCGGGAATACTGATCCATATGCCGGGTTCGATGTGAATGCCGGTGGGCTTGCCGTTGGTCTTCACGTTCACATCATTGATCCGCTGCAGGTAAGTCAGGCCGTGCAGGTTGATGTCGTTCTGCAGAAGTCCCCGGTTCGGAATGTTTCCTTTAATCTCGACAAACTGCAAAACCTCTTGCGTCTCGTTCAGTTCAAGGAAGCGATCCTGGGGCGGCTGTATCTGAATATCGAACGGCCGCCAAATCTGGTTGAAGCCGGTACCCTTAAACGTACCGCGCAGTTTGCCCAGCGGCCCGAGGGGATCCTGACCTGCGGCGAGAGCCATTGCCGCCTTATGTTGCGGTATATCTCCCGATACGGGCTCTATTTCAAAATCCTCAAAATCCAAGCTGTTCTGACTCACAAGAATCTCCTCTCTGAACGTTTACTAGCAATGTCCGAAATGTTTGTGTCCTTTTGCTGTAGTACCCTCTTAAATTCGACAACATCTGTCACGTTTCTAATGGAATTGTTGGTCCACAAAGGCCCGCGATGTGCAGCATCCTAGTTGATCCTTTTGTCCAAACCGGCGTCCTATTCAGAGCCTCACAGAAACTTCAGAATTGTGCTTCCGTCCGGCGTTCCTAGGCCCGTGCAGGCGTCCCAGCCGTGTCCCGCGGTATAGCCTTCTACGGTATTTTTGATCGCGTTAGTTCCAGCCGAGACATCATGAACAACACCCTTGGCAACATTGGCGTACAGGAAGGGATTAATGAACCCAATATTCTTGTTTTTCGCCTGATTTAGTCTTGCGATTAACGCTGCCATCAGGGGTGCGACCGCGCTTGTGCCACCCGAAGGTCCTTCCAATGAATCTACTCGCGTGAAGTAGTTCGTGGCGCTCATGGCGATGTCGGGCACCCCACGCCCTTCTCTACCGGTGGCGAGAGATTTCGGCAAACCAGCTCCTTTTTGATAAGAAGGCACTGGAAACATCTCGCTGATACCTCCTCCGGTCGCCCAACCGCCGCCGCCCTGAACATTCACATCGAAGGGCGTCCCATCGTTCCATGCGACATCCTTGCCCGCGTCAATTTGAGTGCCGCCGCATCCCAGCACAAGGTCATCGACTGCCGGATGATTTACGTGGATTTTTCCATCCCAATGTTGAGCATCTTCGTCAGCGGTCCCATGGTCTCCGGAGGCGGCGCAGACAGTGGTGCCGATCGCCGCGGCCGCAACGAACAACTCGTGAAATGCGTTGACGCCTTGCTGGTCGGTGGTATCTTCGGGTCCACCCCAACTGATCGAAATAACTGCCGCCTTGCGCTCGGTATCATGAATGGCGGCGCTGATTGCATCGATGAACCCTTGATCTCCGTTGTTGGGGGCAAAGTACACCGCGATCTTGGCATTAGGTGCCACTGCGCCCGCGACCTCTATGTCGAGCATGACTTCGCCGTCATCAGAGTCGGCCGTCGTTGGCTGGTTCCCAGCATGATCTACAGAAATCGACGAGACCGCTGGGAGAGGAACGCCGATCTCTTGGAAGTAGACCGTGAGATCGCTTGTCCGGAACCCCCCACCCAATTCGATGATTCCAATGGTTTGCCCAGTGCCGTCTAGGGTGACATTGCCGCTTTGCGTAGGAAAGTTGTAGCGCTTGGCGAATTCGGTGGCAGCTACGCCGTTTTCCCCGCCGGGGCCGCCAGCGGCTGCGGCTTTCGGTCGGCGCGACGACCTCTGCTTTGGACGCGTATCGAAACCGAAAACGCCCGTAATGATTCCAGCTAGCTTCTCAGGAATTTGGATTTCGCCACGCCGGCCGCGATAGGAACCAGTCGCGTGATGATACATTTGGAGGTCGGCAGGGAATGCGCTAAGTAGGTCGCCTAACTTCCCCTTGAGCACAATGGAGCGTTCAGCGGCACTGCGGTGGACTACTGCGAGATCGTGCTGTTGCGCGACTTGCTCAATGAGGTCCAAGTCTTCCGGTTTCGCGCCGTGCGTCTTAGCGAGTTCCTCACGGGTAAGGTAAGTTCTATCTTCAAGCCGTTGTTTGCTTTGATCGTAAACGCTCTTCTCGAGTTGGCTAACGTCGCCCGCAGAGCGGACGCGGACTGTGATGCTAGCTATCTGCGACCGATCAACTGGACCTTCGGCACGGGAATTTGCTAGCGGTGTGCGCTGACTACCTGGAAGAGCAACGTAAAGTGCCATTTGATGCCTCCTTTTTTTGACCTGAAGTTATTCGACCCGAATTTCAGTTATGCTCCGTCCACTTTCTGCAATCTCAATGCGCTGCTAGAGGCCGCGTAAAGCCGATTGTCCTAGTCAATCAAGCCACGATTGCGTCACCCGTCTGAATCACGAGCCATCCGATCGCTCGCCAGTAAAGAAACGCGAGAGGGTCCATACTTGCGCTGACCCGAGCAATGCCTAACGACTAGCGGAAATGCGACGACCGCCGGCCCCGGAACACTATCGAAATCGACCTAATCACATGCGCGAACGCGACGTTCTAGCTGGCCCGGTCGGACGAACCTCCCCTTTCTCACAGGCCTATAGCAAAAGGGCTCGGCTATTGGAAGTAACTCTCTGTTGTTTCTGGATGACGAATCGAGTCGATCAATTCACAAGATTTTTTCTGCGCGCTCGCAGTCTGTTTTGTTCGGCAGCTGTATAACCCACACCTACCGGCGAGAGCGCTTGTGAACAGAGTTAAAATCGATCTCAACAGTTCGTCGTATACGCCCCGAAGCTAAATAGAGAAACGGCTCTTGTTTCCCGGTAATTAAGTCGTTAAAGCAGCAGGTCGCAAATCGGCAGCTTCTGAGACAATAACTTGGCTATCCTAATTTTTACCCTCTGATTGGACATAGGACTGACAGCCTGCATTCGCGAGCTAAGCGTGCTGAGGCCTACCATCCGAAGACACGGTTGGACGCTAAGGATTGTGCGCCTCAAATTGGCGCCGCCAGTGGTAAGTAGCGGCGGATGACGTTGTACATACGAAATCCCCCGTGAAGAAGGGCTGCAGAAGGAGGAACGGTAATCTGGTTTGAAAAGAGTAGGAGTGACGATCCCAGTGCGGTTGCACCCCCGGACCTGAAAGCGCCGGGTCAGAGAGAATTTGGGCGCCAACAAGCGGGGTGAAGTGTCACCCCAAGGTATAATCAGCATCTGGAGGTGATCCGCAGAGCTGTTTCTTGGGTAGAGGTCGCGTTCCCCGCTATCGTCGCTGGCAAACAGCGACGCGGCGCGTAAAGATCCGTCCTCTCCGAATGACGCGATCGGGCGGCGAGCTCAGCCAATTATTGATCAGTGTGTAGCTTCTAATGCCTCATTGTTAGCAAAATCGAGACAGTGGAGTTGCGCTTCAAGCGCACCAAGTATTATGTATTGCGAGAAAGACTGTCTCGACGGGGGAGACGATGATTCGTCGTTCGCAGTGGCTAGCCCGACGATCTGGTCACAGAACGATTTTCAGTGGTGGACATTCTCAAAGTGGAAGAAGAGCACGCCGATTTTTGCCAGCTCCTATATGAGGAACACGTCGAAGAGCTGGCACTTGATCCGCCAAGCTTCACGACAAAGAGCGATCCCGACAGTTCGATTGCATTACACAATAAGTGTCTTCCAGGCATTCGCACGCTTTCTCAGCGTTCGGGCCTTCGGTAAACGGATGGACCTAACCGAAAAAGGGATCCGACGAGTAGCACAGATTCTGGGCGACACGGAAAAGGGGAATCATCCAATATCTTCGGTGAAAACGATTCGAAGTGGATACGCTTCTGGGCCGGATTGCTGAAAATCTGTTTGACGACCGGCCAAGAATGGGTTCTCATGGCGGGGAACTTCAGGTACAATTGAGAAGCAGAGGCTAAAATGAGCAGCGACAGAAATCTGGACGATAAAGAGCTAGAGGAACGAGCCAAGGCTTATAGGTCCCGAGCGGAAAAGGCATTAAAAAACCTTGGAATCACGGGAGAATATTACTGCGATGAGCAGCGTGAAAGATGGCTGGACGAACTTAGCAAGGCTTATATAGACGACGCAAACGGACGTACAGCACCCCGGCTTTATGAGATAAACCGGTCTGGCCCCAAAGGTCCAAATTGAAATACGATTGAGAAGTTGAGCCGTTATCTTCCCTTGATCTTCGAAAATCGAGAAATCAGACTCAGCAATTTAGAAAGCGCCCGACCGCGCGCTGGTCGGTCAAGGCAGAGGGCGGATCATCGGCGGCGCTTAATCTTGACGAATTTCCTCTCCGAGGGCTGCACCAACTTACCAGTATGAAGGTCTCTCTTCCCGGACGCTACAATCCTGGGCGTGTTGAAAGACCTTCTGGAAGCGAAGAACAATCTCACAGGCCAACGACTGGCTCGCCTGATCTCTCCCGAGTCTCTCTGGGTTTTCGGCCAGACTGCGCATTTCTAGTTACCAGTCAGATAAGCGATCCGAAGTTGGCGGGCGGCTCGATATCCATGTCGGTCAGGCTAGCGACCGGCAATCACCTTAGTCTGGGTCTGTCGCAAGACGATATTCAGAAAATCCTGGGTCACGGAAGGCCCGGTGTTGAAGGATTTAGACGTTGGTTTTATTCGGGTGAAGTTCCAGTGTCGGCAGCTGAAGCGAAGCGTAGCGGAAATACTTATTACCTCAAAGATTCTGGAGTAACTGCTCGATTTCGTGATTCCAAAGCCGATTGCATTTCTGTGTTTCAATTTGAATCGTACTAGTATGCCGACGGTAAGGGCAGCCGGGTGAGGGAAGATAAGAACGGCTCCGGGTATCAATCGCCGCGCAAAATGCTGAGTATTTCGCGGATTCCGAAAGCGGTGTTGCCGCCTGAGGAGTCGGCTCACGGAATAGATCCGCCCTGACAAGAAGTGAATACCCAGCAAAATAATGCCGAATGCAACCGCCAGGACAAACACGCCGTAGACGCTGTCTAAAATCTCCGCTCCCATGATTTACTCCGGCCGAGCGACGTTCTTGTGATGTCTGCCGTTATTTATTCCGCTCACCTCGGCTAATTCAAGCGCGACAGTATCGGGCGGGCGACAGCTTTACTCGGCAGATTCCGATCTTGCCCGATAAGCGAGCGAGAGCATCTTGGTAATCTGGAGGTGGCGTCTATTGATGGGATCGAGACGTGCGTCTGATGCCGAGAGTCGTGAGACGGATCGCGCGAGGCGGGAGAGAGATTCATATCGGAGGAGTTTTGCGCTGAAGATGGGACGGTATACGAGGGCGGAGCGCGATTCATGGGCCAGCTATAAGGTGATAGGATATAGGGTGACCGGAAAAGAAACGTTCTTCGACGGGCCTAGTCCGGGAAAGCACTAACCAATCTTGTGACGGAATCGAAATGTTATCCAGCCGCAATGTACCAAGTTCGCCGACTTGGCCCCGCAGAGACGGTAGTCTTTAGCGCAGGGGGGAAAGAAAAATGGCTATTTATTTCACCACGAACGATCCGAGGGGGCTTTTAAAGGCTTACAACGACGCAGTGGACCAGGGGCATATCACGACTTGGGAGCGGGATAGCGCTGGCGATTACACACACAAAGCGCAGGAGTGGAGAAGAAAACTCTGGTTGAGGCCCACGCTCGAGACGGGAAGATTGGCCTTTTATACGATTCCTCCCCAAGGCCAGAAAATCCAGAGGAAGGACTTTGCCTATTACCATGGGCACCTTATCGAGACTTTTATCAATCACTTCTGGAAAGCGTTTACTCTCGCCCAGGCGACGCCGAGTGGCAATGGCAAAGACAACTTGGGATAAGGAAATGCGGCTTGGCAATCTGAGCATGTAACGACGAGAAGCGCCAGGCGCGCCTGTGATCCGCACGGCCGGCGCTCTCTTTGACTAAACAGCTTCCGCGATGGCGGGCAGCAAGCCGGGCCCGGCAAGCAGCTTTCGGCCAGCGCGGGATCGTAGGTGAAGAGAAATCCAACACGTCCGGCGTCGGCGATGATGTCGCGCAGCAGTTTGTGTTGACCGTGGCTCTTATGAAAACTGAATTGGGATTCCACCAACTCCACCGCCGCGACATGCGATTCGGAGCGCAGGAAGTCGCGGCTCCTCTGCCTCTTCGAATTTTAGCGTGGCCGGGGCGGTGCAGCAGCTTTGGGGCCGCCACTTCAGTCCACACTTCGTCCACAGCCGGTGCACAAGCATAGCGGCCCGGCGTGATCATCGCCAAACCAGACAGGTCGTGAACCTAGCGCGCTAGAATTTCTCGCAATCGGCGCTTGGGCGCCATTTCCGCAGGCCCCTTAGGCGCTGACTCCAACCAACTCTGAAAATCCTTGACTCGGACCCTGTGCTCGACTTCCGCCGGCTTGATCGTCCCAACGAGGGTGGCGGAGCCGCTCGGATCGTCGCTCCAGTCATGCTCACGGAAAACGCAAAGCGCTTGAGCGACGGCTTCTAAATAGGCTCTGCGCAGTGACTTCGGCGGTGTGCTCGATGCCGTGCGCGTCGCGGCTAGTGACGCGGCATGTTCGAATGGGCATTCGCCCAACGTAGCAGTTTCGTGTTTTGTTCGCTAATATCTAAAATACGAATTATAGGAAATTCAGGAGGCTCACGATTATGATTTTGACTGAGGTGAAAGACGCAGTCCCTTTTGTTACTACAGGTGCGGCAATACTGGGCGCCGTCGCGGCTATCGTCGCGGCTATATTCTCCGCGCTCTCGTATCGACGAGAGAGCGCAAAAAATCGGATGGTGATCGAAGCCCAGCCGCTCTGGCATCCGAGAGGTTTGCCGGCAATGGGGGTCGTGGTGCGAAACCTCGGCGACGAAACGCTGGTGGTCACCGCGGCGGAGATTTGCCGGCCGAAGGGTTCGAAGCTGGCAATCGACTCCGAAGGGCTCTTTGGTTTGACGCCTTCGTTCAACCCGCCGCAGCAGCAGCGGGTTGAGGTAAATGTCGTCGCATTTTCGTTCGAGAGGATGAAAGGCGGTTCGGGGGTTTCTGCATTGAACCAGGCGGTAGTGCCGATCTACTTTCAGCCTCCGCGCGATTGGAATGGCGGGTGGATCAGAGTCCGCGTCGCGGTTTCGTCTTTGGCATCGGGCGCGCAGCCACGATGGAGAACCGTGAAACGGTATCTTCAGAAGGAGTCGGCTACGGTCGAAAGAGCCTACGAGCAGCGGCCTGAAGAGGTTGCCGCATAGAAGGCTGATGAATTTGCTCCGAAACCACTCCGTATGAATTAGAAATGAATGAGAAAAAAGGATTGTTGGATAGACTTGTTGGCGAGCTGAATCGAGACGTACCTAATCTCGAGGCTACCGCAAAGCTTGTAAGCGCCGAGTCAATCGAGATTGCAGGCGCCGTGCAGAGCTCATTTGCCGGATTCAATTCTTTAATGTCGTCATCGCCAGAACTTTTCCTTCCGCATTCAGCTCTTCTTATTTACCACATCGATGCGACGTTCTTCTCGCTCCGCGCGCTTCGCGAAGCGCTCTGCAGTTACTATGGCGCGGCCGGAAGTCTTTTGAGGAACGCGTGCGAGGCGATCCTGAGAGGGACATTCTGGGAATGTCTCGCGCACCGGCGGTATCGCGACCGCGCCGATGTCTTAGGCGAGCCTAGGCGAAAGCGGAAAATTGATGGGTCTCGACGAAATGTTTTGGACTGGATGAACGATGTCCTTCGGAACGGGCCGCACTTGGAAGCTCCACTGGAAAAGCAATCGGGCGAGATATTCGACCGAATCTCGCCACTCTTCGGAAACAAGGTGCTTTATCCGGCCGTGCCGTCGCTCAGGACGATGGTTGAACAGTTAAGCGCCTGGAAGATGTTCGAGCCGATGAGCGATCCGGTCTCGGAAATCTATGACGACTTGTATTCGTCGCTCTGTAAGGACACTCACGTGATTCCCGACATGACGATGATGGGAAGGCTCATGGTTGTCGGCAAAGACCCGTCTCCAATTTTTGAGCCGACTCAGGAAGAATTCGACCGATTCCGCATGCACCTCTGTCGCGTAGCCGAGCTCGGAGCGCTTGCGGTCTTGAATGTTCTGGAAGATGACGCACGAAGCGATAAAATCCTGCGGGCGAAAATCGCGTCGAAGCGATCTATCGCGGAGGGAATCAGTTTGCCACGGGTGGTTCGGAGAATTCAGACACTCGCGACGTAGATTGTCCAGCGATGCAACAGATCAAGCTTCCTGCTGAAGGGCAATCTTCAATCGAGCGCTTCTGTTCATCGTCGAAAGCGCGGCGTCCACTGTTCAATCAGGTTACCTGCCAACTCCATAACCGTTTCCCCGCCCGCCGATACCTCAGACGCCAGCCCGGCGTACTTCCGAAAATCAGAAACACTTTTCATCCCAAAACTGAGGATGTAACAGAAGCGCGACACTTGCGCCGCCCCGTCGGTCTCGGGAGGGATAAAGTCCTTGCCTCCCATCCAGAACGGCTTGGCTCTTCGCGAGCATATCGGTGGAGGCGTGAGGGTCCAGAGAGTCGAGCCCGTAGATCAAGTCTCCGAAGGGAACGCTCAAAGCTCTGGCGGTCTGCCTAGACAGTCCCTTAAAAGAACTGAACGCCGAGGAGATCTGTGTTTGTGTAAAAGACGGCTTCGTACTCGCCGCACAATGCAGCTATAGCTCTCGATTCATTCTCGGAGAGCGCGTTCGCGTCGACGCGCGTTGACACGATCAGCGCCGAAATAAAGATAACCGCCGTCATCCATCCCCACTCTTCTCATTTTTTTCGCGTTATAATCCAGGCACAAAGAAGTTCCAGCCTTGGGAGTCCGGCGGTTCTAAATAATGAACCTGGGAGACAGTGTTTATGAAGCCCGCAACGGTATTGCTGTTTAGGCCCGTAAGCACATAGTTTATGGTGCCATTCAGCCATGCCGCTCCTGCGCTCCGTACTGCTCCTACTCTAGTCTCCGAATCCTTTGCAAAAATATTTTTCGAGATCTTCGAATCGTGAAGTCAGGCTTGCCTACGATACTATTAGTGAGAGGAATCGAATTCCGATATCGTTCCCGGAATCTAGCTTTCGCGCCGCTCGACTCAGTGGGCTGTCGCTAGGCGCAAAGAAGTTATCCATTCGTAGTTTCCATTGTAGTGGTAGACAACGTCATCTACCCAATCGTCGGAACCGTCGCTCAATCGTCTCACTCGGAGGCGGGCGGTATCTACATCAATCCAGGGTAGCCCCCCGAACAAAGGTTCGCGGGTGAGATATGCGACGATGCTTGAATCCGGTGACCACCACAGGCCCGAACGGGCGCCCTTCGCCTCGAATAATGGGTTCGGCGTACCACCGGAAGGGCAGACGGTGAAGTAAGCATCCTTGTCGACATCAAGAAATGCAATCCACTTACCATCCGGTGACCACGTGGGTTGCGTGCCCTTCGCAAGTGAATGCGTTCGATTCTCGTCCAGGTTGTATAGTCGGATGTCATCGGTATCGTCGACCCAGTATACCAACCGTTTCCCGTCAGGTGACCAGCACTGCGACATCACACGAGAGCGGTCATCGACGTCCTTAATGGAACCAGAATCAAAATCCAATATTGCAAGAGTCTCACGATTTGCGGTTGCCATTTTGGTTTCGTTAGGAGACCAGCACATCCCCTCTATCGCTGAGATCCCTGGAAACTCCCGGCGATCGCTTCCGTCGCGCTTGATTACAGCGAGCGAATGATCGTCAGAGCCGGGACCACTCGACGTATCCAGGGCAATTTGTGTTCCGCTCGGAGATATAGAAGCTGGCGTGATTGGCCCCTTCAACGGCAGCATCGGTTCAGGAAGATACGAACGATCCGAAAAACGGATCGTTCCAACCGCGTAGTTGTCAAAATTTGCGATCGTGAGTCCGGTTTCTTTCTGGAGTCGCGACAATTGGGCGCGCACCGGCTCTCTTGCGCGCGGTCCCGAACACGATGCTAACGAAAACACCCCTAATGCCGCGAGCACCGCTAGTCGCTTTCCGTATCGCTTAACCACTTTGCAATTAGGTTCGTTGTTCCATTAGGAATTTCCTATTTGCCACCGTACCGGGTGGGTGACTCCAACCCTGGGATGGGCGTTGACCAACCGGTCGAGGCAAACGGTGGCAGCGGATAAAATCCTCCCTTGCTGCCTAGATATCTTGCGAAGCTATTACTATTTGGGCCGAATGGTGAGTACAAAATCGAATTCTGCGGAAATTGATTAAACGCTTCTTTCATCTGATCGATTGCATCACAGTCGTTCGATCCAGAGCTCGGCCACCATAGCGGATCAGATATCAGATCAGCGTTCTCAGATTTGTTCAGGAACGCACCGAACCAAGTATTTGGTGGCTGCGGTAAGCCCGAATAAGTATTCTTTTGACCGTTTTTATTATCCAGCTCCCAGAAAGAATGAGTCGTGTGAACCAGCTCCAGAAAGCGTGGATTGGTAATTTCGTGGTATCGTAGGAAAGCACGACACGGCCGACATGTTCCGCTCCCGGAGTCCGGACTCAAACCGGTCGAGTCTTCGGAGGTCACCGGCTGGTCCCCAGCATATTCATAAAGATTTATGCCGCCCTGGACTCCAGATGGATCTTCACTAATGAAACGGGCTAACTTTGGGCTATAGTAACGCGCTGAGTAATAATAGAGGCCGGTCCCATCGTTCTGATGAGAAGCAAACTGATAAGGATTGGTGCTGGGACCTCCACTCGCCGTTACTGTTCCGAACGGCTCATAGGAATATTGACTTGAGATATCGCCTGTATCGCTGACGAGCGCTAGCGTGCTACCGAGAAGATCTTCCGCGAACGTCATCTCGCCAGCCGAGTCGGTTCGGCTGAAACCCATGTTCGTGAGCACATTGCCGATGCCTGGTCGAATTTCCTCAACCACTCCCTCACCATCGTACTGAAACTGGGTCGTCGTACCGCCAACAGTCTTGCTGACGCGCCGTCCAAATGGGTCGTATGTAAAGCTGGCCGCGCCACCAGGTGAACCGCTCATCCCGACCAGACGATTCCGCTCATCCCAAGTGTACATGTTCGTACCATCGTTGATCAAATTGCCATTGGCATCGTAGGTGAGGGACGTCCCGTTGAATGATACCATCTGATTTGCGGCGTTGAAACCGTTTCCGCTAACAGTCTGCGGCAGCACGACCTGCGCGAAGCTGCCAGTCTTCTGAATCACGCGGTCATCGGCATCATAAACGTAGCCGAGATCACCGATCTGACCCCGAGGACCCGACCAGGTCAGCTGATTGATTCGCGGTCCCACATCGTAACCATAGGCGAGAACAATTCCGTTGGGCAGCACCGCTTGCGTACGCCGACCCGCGCTATCATATGCAAATGATGCCAAGCTACTGCCCTGCGTCATCCCGGTCAGGTGATCGATACCGTCGTAGCTGTACGTGATCGGTGTTTGGCCATCCAGTGTTGTTGATAGCAAACGATGGGCGGAGTCGTATTGGTAGCTCATCTCGCCCAGCGGTGTCTGTTCTTCGATAAGGTCATCCATGCCATCGTAGGAGCGCGTAATCGTACCGAATGCCGAGTCGACTATCTGTGTCAGACGATCCGCCTGATCGTACGAGTAGGTGACGGTGCTGTCACTCTGGTTGCTGCTCTGTCCAAATGCGGCAGATATCTTCCGGTCGAGAAGATCGTACTGATAAACGATTATATTTCCGCGGCGGTCGGTGAATTGAGTAAGGTTGCCGTTTGTATCGTAGGCATAGTGCTCTGTGGCGCCCAGCGGGTCGGTGCGTCCGATGAGTCGGTCCATGATATCGTACGAGTATACGGTGGTGCCACCATTGGCATCGGTTAGGCCGGTCATATTGCCGTCGGCGTCATAGGCGAAGGACGTTGCCGCTCCGTTGGCGGCAACGATCTGAGTCTGGTGGCCCAGCGCGTCATAGTAGACAGTGTTGCTATTTCCCAATGGATCAACTGAACGGACTATGTGCCCCGCGGCGTCGGCGGTGAAGCTTGTCATACCTCCAAACGGATTGATTGTCGAAGACAAGGTGCCGTTTGTATAAACAAATTGGGTCGTCACACCGGTCGCATCGGTTGAGGTGATCGCCTGGCCCTGAGCGTTGTAAGTCATTGCCGCCTGTTGGTGGCCCTGAGGGTCGGTTACCGATTGAACGTTACCGTTCGCGTCCAAGTTGTAATTCCAAGTACGTCCGAGCGCATCCGTCGAGCTCGTGAGCTGACTGAACTGAGGATCAAATGTCGATGAAGTGGTCGACTGAGATGTCCCGGCGACTCTGGTCTCGCTGATGACGTTGCCCATTGAGTCGTAGGTGAACGAGGTTGTCCGCTCAAGCGTGTCGGTTGTGGAATTCACTAGATTTGTGTTTGGGTCCCGGACATGACTCATGGTCTGCTGTAAACCACCGCCGGCCCAGATATCGTTTACGAGATATCCGTTCGGGCTGAACTCCATTGAGCAGGTCATCCCGCGGGTCCCGGTCATATCAGTCTCAAGATTGCCGTCCGAGGCAGTCGTGTAGCTAAAAGTGAAGGTTCCACCATCCGCCCGGTTCTGCGTGACGACCCGATTATTTCCGTCATATACATTCTGAATTGCAACGTTGCCGTTGGGTGTCGTGTAGCTAGCCATCCTTCCCGCAGAATCGTAAGTGTAAGTGGTCGTGCCGCCGTTTGCGTCGTAGACTGTCGATAAATGGCCGCTGGAATTGTAGACGTACCACACGGTGCGGCCGGCGTTGTCTTGAGCACTGTCAACGCGTCCGTTGGAGTCGTAGCTTAGGCTTATCCACCGCCCGTTCGGCGACGTAACTAAGGTTGCATTGTAATTTATTGATCCGTTTGGAAATTCCGTGGTGCGCTGTATTTGAACGGTGTTTCCGTTGCGATCAACGATAGCTGTGAGCATGCTCTCGAGCCCGAAATACATCTGGATCCCGTCTTTACGGGCCAGCAGCCATGCGTTGGCGCTTGCGCTCCAGCGAATCGTGGATCCGAAGTAGATGCTGGGTGACGACGTATGCTGATAGACACCATCGAGGAAGTCATTACCAGGCGTTATGCGCGCATAGTATACCTGCGCTCCATCAGGGAGCACGAGGTCCACATATGAATAGTTGCCGCTCAGGTCTTGCACAATCTGCAAATCGTAGTTCGACGCCATCCCTATACCGAAGGAACGCGAACTCGTATCCAACTCCCGATACGATCGAGTTAGTTGGATAGGAACCACATCGGACAGCTGCAGATCCGTATGCTCATAGGTGAACACCCCAGTTCCGGCGTCTACGGGATCCCCGCATGTATGTTCACCTCCGGGCTTCGGATTCGGATTCGCCGACCCTGGCGCTATGGCTATAGGCGGATTCACTGGAGGGCACGCGCAAGTTGCAATCTGCCATTGGACTCCACAGCAAGCTAGACCACCAAGGAATGCGCCCGGCGCCTGCCCTACAACCGAATTTTGACAGTTCGTTAACTGTTGCTGAGTTGCGGAGAGGCAGTCTACGTCGACGGGGTTGAGAACGTACCAGAGAAGACCAGGGCAATCGGTATCTACGGTGCAACTCTGAGCGAACGCAGGGCGCGGAGAAGCCAACGAATAGAGAAGTAGCAGGAGAGTCAGGATCGCACTGTGTAGTGCTGCGGCCGGACGCTGAAATTCAGACCGCCGGTTGATTGATCTATTTCGAAACAAACGGCACATAGCAATGATTTCCCCTCTAGGGATGTCGCGATGCTACACTACTTCGAGCGCTCGGAGCGGTTGCACTCGCGGCTTCGGTCATTTGCGCGGCTTGCTTTGCCTGTGTATTTTTCTTTGCTTCGAGCTTGAGCTCGTTGATTGCCGTGTGAAGATGGCGCGCAGCGACAGCTTCATGGCTGCTGTGGTCGTTCTGGGACGACATCTCAAGAAGATGCGCGGCGCGTTCCAACTGCTGCACCTCCCGCTGAAGCGCTGCGGGTGGCATGTGGAACCCCGGGGCGGTCGTAGCGCCCGGAATAGGGCTCGAAGTCGCGGCCGGATGAGCGGCAGTCTTCTTTGGCTGGGCCGCGAGCGCCGAGTGAAAAAGCGCGACTGCTCCGATGCAACATATAACCATGCAGATAAATTTCTTCATCGCCGTTTATCACCTCTCGTAGGCCGCATCATTTCGCTCCTTCGAATAGAGTCACTTTCCAAGTACGGTTTGCCCTCAATCCCGACTTCCTCCGCTATCCCCCACCGCCCCGCAAGTTGCTGACTGGGTTGAAAGGCTAAGATCTATGGATCCGGGTTCTCCGGACGGAGTGACTAACAGCGTGTAATTACCGGCGATCGATAGTGCCTCGGGGCCCAACGTACCGCATGCCCCACATTGGTATAGTTCGTCGACAAACGAGCCGTTCGGGTCGTTGAGCTCGATATAAACGCAAGCATCGTATGTTGAATTGCCGGTACTGAGATAGACGGACTGACCCGTGCCGCCGCTAACAGTCAACTGAGTTAATTGGCCCGGCACGCTTGAGGTAGCAGTAACGGGTGGCCCGCCGACAGTTATCGAACCTGTCTGAGTGTTGGATGTGAACAAGGCGATTTCCGCGCTTCCCGAACTGCAACCGCCGTTATCGAGCACGAGATAGTATGCATTGCCAGACGTGAGGACGTCAGCGCCGCCTTCCAGGGTAGCGATCCCATCCGGCCAATAGGATGGATTTAGCGAAGCTTGATCTATCAAATTTCCGTTCGGATCATAGATCTCGACCTCGGGGCTGCAATCGCCGTTTGACGAAAAGTTCGTGACGCTCAACCCGACTTCCTGTCCGGGACTACCAGTGAAAGTATATTCAAAAGGCTGCGACGGGGTTGACATCGACGCCACCACGGGCGCGCCATCGATAGATATGGTGCCAACGGGCGGTGTTGCGTCGTTGACTTGGATATCGATACCGCCGCTAACGTCTGATCCGTTCCCTCCGACTAGGATCGAATAGTACCCATCTTGGGTGAGAAACGTCGGATATGTAACATCACTCGGATCGCAGGCGATGAGCGAAGAATCGGTTGGCGAGCTATCGGGATTGTTCAGTCCGATATAGGCACAGCCGCTCATAGTCGAATTCGAACTGGATATAGTCACCCATTGACCCAGGTTTCCCGAGAAGGTGACATTGGCCGTTTGTACTGGGTTTAGCGTCATGTCCACAGGCGATCCGCCGATCGAAGTCGTGAAAGTCTGCGGAGCCGAGCTGTATAGGTGCAGAGTAGCACCACTCGGTCCGCCATCTCCCACGAGCTCGATATTGTAGTTCCCAGGGCCTGGGAGACCCAAAATCTCGACCCAGCCGTCCGATCCGTAGATCGCTGAGCCCTCCGATTCCGACCAGACCCGACCGATATAGCCGTTCGGTCCTTCTACGGATACCCCAATTTCCCCATAAGTCGAACCCGACGTGCTCAGGAAGAGTGATTGACCAGCACTTCCGCTGAAGTTCAGTGCGAGCTCAAGCGGTTGACCTGGATTCGTGTTCATCGTAACTCCCGAGCCATCGACAGATATAGTTCCAGTCACCGGAGTCGCGTCGTACAATTGAATTGTCGCGCTGCCTGGAGAGTTGTTTAACGCCCCTAACTCAACTAGGTAGTTCCCGTCACTTGACGCCGGCGGCGAGAAAGCGCCGGTGCCGGAATCCTGCGATAGATCGAAAGAGCTAATGAGGTTAGAGTTAAGAGGCGCGTCGCCGCTAAAAAACCATGCAATAGCCTGATAGCCGTCGTCTAGAAGATAGGTCGTGTTCCACACCTCGGCACTTATCTGTTGTACACCTGCAGGGACCGTGAACGATAAATTGTCAACTTGGCCCGCTCCGGTATTTGCTGTAACTGCCGGACCACCAATTGATATCGCGCCGCTTTGCGGTGTCGCGTCGTAGAGATTTACGACCACGGGTCGCGTCTGTCCTAAGAAATCGAAATTGATTTGGTAGGTACCTTGAGCCAAAACAATTGGGGAGCTGTAGTACTGGGTATTGCCGCTGCTATCGCTGTATGCACAACATGGCAAGGGGATTGAAGAACCGTCCGGTTTTTCGAAAGAGACGTTGGGCGATGGAGCGTTTTGCGTAGAGTATCCGAGACTGACGGTCTGGCCTTGGGGGTTACTAACACTAAAAGTCAGCTGCGCAATCTGCCCGGGTACTGTAGGCGCCAGTGTCACCGACCCGCCATCAATCGCAATGGGTTGTGTTATTGTAGGCGCGGAGTACAACTGAACCGCATAACTTTCGTCTATGTTGGCGGCTGTATCGTCGTTCGACGATGCACCTATAATCACATATTTGCCGGTTTCAGGAAGTGTAATCGAATCAAGATTGTATTGAACGAAATAATCTATAGGCCCCCCTTCCTCACCCACCTCAGTCGGGCTCCCTAGGACCGAGCCGTCAGGCGCCACTACCCATATTCCGAGACTAAATTGAACCTGGCTCGTCGGGTATGTTGCCTCAAGGCTTACCTGATCGCCCGCGCTACCTTGAAAAGCCAGCGCGTTTGTCTGTCCTGCGGGGACAGTGATATTCACTGGGGCGCCTCCAACCAAAACAGTCGGTAACTGGGCGACGTTTGCTAGGGAGACGCGAAGATTTCCTGGATCGTATCCATCATTTACAAATATTGAGTAAACTCCCGTTGTGGGCAGTGCCTTAGCTAAAAACCGAACACCCTCACAAAGGCCATCGAATGGTCCAAGACTATCGAATGATCCGAGAGTGCTGCCGTCGGGATTATTGACAGTGACCGACGACATACAGTCAAGTTCTGGATCATCGAAAGAGATGACCACTTGCTCGCTGGCCGTGCCACTGAAAGTGAAGAGTGCTTGCTGACTTCCTGCATCAAAACTTGCGAGTGTAGGAGGTGCGCCAGAGACCAAGTTGTCAACGTACACCGTTCCAGGTGGAAGAACGCCGAAGTTACTACCAGTGACGGCTTGGCCGTAAGAGTCAGACACAGAGATCGGGCCTGACGTCGCGTTACCCGGTACGATGGCGGTAATCGCTGAAGTCGTCGCTGAAAGAACCAACGCTGGAGTGTTATTAAACGTCACCGCAATCGAGTTCGGCTGAAACCCTGAACCCGCAATCGTTACCGTCGTTCCAGGGCCACCGCTGGCCGGGCTGAAACTCGCTATCGATGGCGCCAGATTGCCGGTGGCGGTATAGGCTCCGACATCGATTGAGTTCGATCCGCAAGTTACGACGACTTGTCCGCTCGTATTTCCACTCGGCACCGTTACCGTGATCTGTGTCGACGTATCTGAGACCACAGTCGCGTCATTGCCATTGAATGAGACCGTCGGACTTGAACAGAAGTCCGTGCCATAGATGGTGACAGTTGAGCCAGATTGGTTGCCGTTCGGATTCAGGTAGAAGGCCGCCGGTTGGCTGGCGGGATAATTGGTGATCGATAGGAGGTTGCCTACCAGATCGTACGAATAAACTGCTGCATCGCCTGAAGCGTCATAGACCGCAATCAGGCGGCCGACAGAGTCGTACACGTAGCTGACACTGCCGGTTTGTCCCGATTGGCCGGCTGTTCCAGTCGGTGTCGCAGTCAGAGTAGCCGTCGACGTCGGAACCGGAGTATCGCTGGCCGTGGTGGTGACAGTAGCCGTCACGGTTGCCGTGGCCGTCACCGTAGCGGTAGCCGTCGCTGTTACACTGGCCGTCGCGGTGGCTGTCGGCGTGGCCGTCGCTGTCACAGTGGCCGCCGCGGTTGCAGTGGCTGTCGGTGTGGCAGTAGGCGTCGCGGTGACTGTTGGTGTGACCGTCGCTGTCGGTGTCGGAGCTGGCTGCAAAGCTATCTGCTCACCGACCATTGGATACCCAATTCCAGTGTTCTGAGTGCAGGTCTGTGCTCCCGGTGCGCCCGTCGATTGGACGTTCGTGTAATAAGTCACATCGTTCGCATAGATGCCCATTGCAAGTCCGTAACCGGCATTTCCGGACTGGGTGAACTCGGAATATGGTGCGGTCTCGCCGGACCACATGAGGTTGCTTCCCTTTCGCACATCACAGTTCAAGACGAGTTCCTCGCCGTTTTGTGCCAGACTAGACCCGAACGCAGGCACAGTCAGACTGGTAGCGCTCGTACTAGTGGCCCCGACGCCGGTAGAGTTGTTTGGATCAATCGGCGCAGAGGTATTCACTCCCGAGAAGCACTGAATCCACCCGACATAGATGGCGTTCCCTACGCTGAGAGTCCAAGTGAACGTCGATGGGTCGTTTCCAGCGCCGAGCGACTTATACCAGTACAGCGCAGCCTCTGCCCCAGCCGTTCCGCTGACATCATTCCTTATCGATGTCCAACCGTTTGGAACCCCTGTTATACTTCCAGCAGTGTTTTCAGGCGAGAACTCCGCGAGACATATGTCGTTGGAGGCCACGCCGGACGGGAAGTTCAAGGTAACGCTGTGAATAGCAGTTGATTGATACGTCGTTGTTGCGGGTGGCTGATCTACAGAAATCACGGGCGTATAAGTCGCAGGCTCCAAGGCGACCTGCATGGCCAGCCATCTGTTGGTCGAAGCAGAAGTCGTTATGCTCTGATTTCCGCTTGCCTGGCTGCCTTGCAATTCTCCCAGTGCATTGTCAGCGAAGGTCGCTGAAAAAATAGTCCCATTTTTCGTTGTGGGTGCCTCTACACAAGCTCCCTTGGTAAAGTCACACGGTGAACTGGTGTTCTGAGGTGTTGCACTGCTGAAATTGAGCGCTCCGTACGCGTCATAGAAGGTCAGCAGCGTATCGTTTGACTGCGAAAGCGTAATTGATGGAGCCACGAGACTCGTCGTAGCTGTCGTGCTGGCCTGCCCCGGCCCTCCCATTCCACCGTCCACCGGCGTAAACGTATTCACTCCTCTATAAGCCGCTGCGATAACCGATATGTAAGCGTTGGCGGCGGGCACTGAGAATGTGACGGTTGTCGGCTCGCCAGCCTGATAGAAATGGCCGAACACGCGCAGTAGCCAAGTATCCACGCCGGGTGTGGGTGTCGGGCCAATCAAAAGATAGCCGGCCGGAAGCGTCCCAGTATACAATGTATAGTAACTTGCAACTTCGAGAACGATAAAATCACCACTCGAATTCGACATCGTAGGCAGGGTCACATTAATAGTGGAGCAACTCGAGCAGATCTGAGTGGTGGGGACACCGTCAAGCGAGGGAGGCACGGACTGAGCCGAGGCGTCGTTCGTAATAACCATCAACATCGCGAGCACGAGCACAGACGAAAAAACTCCAAGCAGCAAACGCAAAACGCCAGCGAAGGGCCCAGCAAGCCTCGCGGACTGCGCTCGTTGTCCGGGCGCCCCGTCGATGGGAACAGGTTTGCCGTTCACTATCTTTACCTACGGCGCTCCGACAATCGTGAATTCGTGAAGTTCGTCGCGGCCTGATGCGAATGGTAATGCACCGATTCTCCTCATTGCGTCGTCAGCTGTAGCGTGATGCCACCGACAGGCGAGACCACACATAGATCGACGTTCGGCGGAAGCGCACCGTAAGTTGCGACAAGGCTTCCAGAACCACCTCCCAGGGTTGTCGTGTTGGATCCGCACTGAGTGCCTGTGTCGCCGATCTCAAAGATTAATGTTGAACCGCCCGTGGAAGAGGTAATGACATAGTTCGCAGTCGTTGAGGCTTGGCTGATCAGCACGTTCACGCCTGCGTTCAGGACGATACTAGCGGGAGTAGCAGTAGGCGCGGGTGTTTGCGAATGCACCTCAGCGAGCGGGATGCTCACCAGTATAATCAGCGCGATCGCCGGCACGCGGGCGAATTTAAGCAACCGTTTTTCGATGCGTTGACGAAGGCTCCGCTTGCGAGGGTTTGAGGCGCCGCGTTGGTTGGGGCGATCAGCACTCAGCAACGACTGAGAGCGAATCGCTATGCTCGTCCGGCGCAGTCGCTCAATTTGGCAGTATCCGAGACAAGGCCCCAAATCTGGTAGATGTGCATGTCGCAGCAATCCGCCTCCCCAAATTGCTCTTGAAACTTAACCAACTGTTAGTCGTGTTCAACCAACGGCTTCGGCTAGTACCGCGGGAGTCACTCTTTTGTCAAGGCGCAGACGGTTGTTTCGACAATCAACTATCAACAGGCAGAGAAAGTTTTCATTGATTCAGTTACTAAATTCCCGATGTTTCTCTTCCATGGGTCGTCATCCAGTGACACCGGCAGCATGATTCAATGGGCTAAGTGACTAGAACTGAATGAAGCGGCGCGGTTTCGCAACCGACCCCTGTCGAAATCCGAAAATCGTAAAAAAGTGCGACATTGACGGTCTGATCGTCGATTTCGGACGACAGAGTAACACAAATGAGAGAGGTGAAGATCAAACCGAATTCTTCAAGTTCGCAAGTATCTAAGTGATCTATTCATTGGACGATTCAGCGGAATGAAAAGGGCAACATCGACGGCCGACCACAACCACAGCGCCACACCCTGCTCGTGTGCTTGTCACAGCTGTCGACCGTAGCGGAACATCGATTGCTTACGGCGAGATGTGCGTCGAATGCGCGGATGCTCTTGGCGGAAAGAAGGTCATTAGCGACAACCTGCGCAAACACAGACGAGTGGTCAACCACCCGGTCAAGTTCATTTTCTCCGATCGCGAAACGGACAGACGCCGCTGCGGTCGGGCGGGCGAAGATTAAGCCGGAGAATCGACGGAGCTATCTCTTGGGGCTGATTATAGGAATCGCTCTCGCTTTGGTTTCCGGGCGCCGCGCTATGCGCTCGGCCGCGCTGGCGCAAGTCGTCGCTGGCCTGCCGAGGATTGATGGAACTGGCCTGCGGCTTATTCGTCCTCGGCGCACTTGCAGGCACGTGGGTGACCCATGTGGCTCTGCCCGCCAGCCTTGTCGCAAAGCCGACGGAGGCGCGGACCGGTCCGGCCGTACTCGCTACGCCAGTCGCGTGGCACCGCTGATTCATTCCCGGCGCGGAAGTTCCACCGTAAGGGCGGTCGCTTTCTCTCTCCGAGCTCCACTACGATCGGGCGCAGGCCCTCCTCTACGATCCAAAGCTGACATCAGGAGGTGCCTTCTTCGGCGTGATGGCCGACGATGTTTGCGCGCCAAAATGGCGCACGATCATCGCGACGTTATTGAGACGATGCGCAATCAGTTTTATGCCGAATAAGGGCGAACACGCGGGCCGGGGTGTTGCGTAGTTGACCATTTCGTCCCACTGGAGGTTGGGCAGGTCAAACGTCATGAAGGACTTCTGTGCTTAACGGAACTACCCGCGTCCCATCGTTGGGGAAAAAACCAGCTCAAAAAACGACCCGCAAGCGAGAGTTTGCGAAGGCCAGATGCCCATGGCCGACGCTCAAAAGTGCATAGCGTCGTGCTCGCTGCCTTGGAGGACCGATGGTTTGGGAACGCGGTCTAGCTTTCGCAGGACTCTGATAAGTTTCTAGTCTTGAGCCATTCGCGACATCCTCAGCGCGGATCACAAAGTGTCGAGGAAATTCACCAAGTCTTCCTGCTGCGAACCCGAGAGGGGGATGAGTAGATGCGGCAAGCTGGCGTGTTGGCGCGCAGCAGGCGCAAAACAAATACTGCCGCCGAAGCGAGCCGCTCCATAGCGAATGCCATTCACTCTCGAGCCTACGGCTGCGTAACTTGACGAGTTGGTCTTCCGGCAAAAGGACTGTGGACGGCCATGGTTTGATTTTACCTTTCTTCACAAAGTCCTTAAGAAATACGGAGTCCAGTTCGTAGACGTCGGCCGAGGTGGCGCCAACATAGTTGGCCTTGTCGAATCGTAATAGTTGGAGGTAAGGTCAAGATACTTGACAGAGATGTTGGGGTGCAGCGCTTCACACCCTTTCTTCAATTCGGCTTGAACGGTCGAGTAGTCGGGGATGAAGGGATAAAGCACGACCGTGAGAGACCTCGGTGCGGGGGTTCGCTGGCCGTGCGCACCAATATGGGAAAAGCAAGTCTACGATGATGCACAACACCCGGTAAAGTGCGCTGCATACGATACCTCCCTTGTTCGAACCGTTCGACCTGTGCGCCAAGACCGGAGCACACCACCCCTGCTTTCGGGGCGTGAGGCAGCGGCATTCTGAGCGAGATGCGGCAATAATGACAGGAAGGCGACAAAGCTCAACCTGCGTGTCCAGTAGCGTCGGTGAACCACCGGCGGAATGTGCAAGTGACTTCGTCGGGACGTAGATTTTGGTGTCTAGTATGGCCCGCGTCGAATAGCCTCGTGCTGAAAAGGAAACGGGCCAGCGCCTAAGACGCCAGCCCGATACCGATCGGTGAAAGGGGGGCAAACACCGGTCAGCGCTCTTGTATCTATCAAAATGCCGCCGGAGCGTCCAACTTGCCCGTTCGCGCGCGCTGATGTAACCAATTACCGCGAAAGCGTATACTCGTCGCATGATACCGTATTTCAAAGGCCATCATTTCGTCGAGGATTCAAAACCTGGCGAACCGCCGTCGTTGCATCACTGCGAGCGATGCGGACTGAAAGCTTCGATGAGGCCGGATGGCTCAGTGTTCTTTGACATTGAGAGAAGCGGCGTTTTTCTCAAGACGAGCACCAGCGCTCCATACAACACGTCACGTATACCTCCGTGCAAAGATTGGTCCGTGGTCCGTACTCGTCCGGCCTAGCAGAGGTGCCTATCTACATTCGTGCGAATGTCGCTTCCCTGGCCGGGGATTTCGTCCCTGTTACGTATCCGCCAAGCATGGTCGAATACTCGGCAGCAGCAACGCGATGCAATATTTTCCGCTGAGAGATCCTGTTTTCGCGCTTGAATGGGAAATTTCGACGATCGAGGAAAAGCCTCGCACAATCCTTACCTATTCTTTTGAAGCTTAGACATGGTCTTCGACAAGACTGGACCGTCATCTAGCGCGCGCCTTGAAAGGACCGCTCTCGGGAGACAACACGGTGACTTTGTACGACCTCATTAGAGCCGCAAAGACAGTCAGCATTAGAGACGAACTGGACGCGCGGACCGCACTAGAGCAAAGGCATGTTCTTAGCGAAGGCGACTCATACCGCTTGACTAGCGTACTGAGGCTCATGCGAGATCTTGCGGACAAGTTGCGGCCCTCAGATTAGGATACTTTCCTGACCGAATGAAATTTGACGTTGCGGACGGAAGTGGTACGATCTCTCTTTGCCAGACGATAGACTATGTTATCGTCTAGTATTCGCCATACTTGCAATTCAAAGTTAATGGGACGGAATGAATGGGATCGTTCCGTTTTGAAGTGGATTTCTGAGGCCGCCGTTCCCGAGGTCTTACTCCGGGCTGGGGTGGACGCGGTCTTCGCCGCCGGGCTGAACCCGAAGCAGATCGGCACTTGAACACCCGCCGGCAGTGGGGAATGGACGGTCTACGGCTTCACTCCGCGACGATTCATCCGCAGCTTTGAGACGCTTCGCCAACATCTCAGCGGCGACTGGACGGTCATCTGTTGGCAAGTCGGTGTAAACGTCGATTAGCAGGTCAACCCTTTGATGTTCCAGAGCTTGAAGTTCTTTTTGCTGGGCCTCGCGGAATGCCGCAATTTCGATTTCGCGAGCGTTCGTAGCCATTTTGTCGCGAGGGAAAAGAAGCGCTCATGCAGCACTACGGATTGCCGGGCTCGGCCAGCGCAAGGTCGTCAGAAAAGGACAGTTAGAAATGCTCACGCAGCCGCAGATGAACGATTGGGATTTTTCTGCGATCGGCAGATTAGTCTCGAAAGCGCGAGTATTTGACAAACCGGGCCGTCAAGGATCTGGGCGAACTGGATCGATTGCTGAGCGAGATGGGAGCGGAGGAACGGTTCCCGGCTCGGCCGTCGTCTATTTCTTGGCGACGAAAGATTTAGCGAGAGCGGCTGAGTCCTTCTTCAATTTTCTCGGTCACCTGTCGCCAAGAGCAATGTTGAACTGCCGAACTTAAGATTTGGCGCGTTATCAATTTGAGCGTTTCCATAAAGGGCGGTTCGTCGATCCATCCTACAGAACCATTGCGTTCCGAGTTTTCGATGTGTGCATTGTTTACAGATCCTTGCCCGCAAACGAGCGTGCATAGGTGAACTAAGGGCGATCGACCGATGAAAGTCACCACTCAGCATGGATGCGCGCGTGGATAGTCCTTCGTGCGTTGATTGGCGACTGTAGTTGGTTGGCACACTGGCAGTGCGGTTATCAATCAGCGCTAGTGCGGGCTTCCGCTTAACTTGGTTTAGGTTTTCGAGCGCGGTCGTGCGCAATATGCGATAACCATCTGTCGATTATCCACAGCAAAGTGTTGACACCACCGAGCAACTTTACTACATACGCTGGCGACTGTCTCGGGCTTGTCTCAATGTCGCGGTACGCCCGATGCGAGATCTCGGGCGGGGGCTTCGATGATCGACAGCATTGCGCACGTTGCAAGAGAGCTCTTAGGCCAACGCACGAATAAGTTATCGCCGACCGGCAGAGCGCTACGGCACTTCTTAACGCCTTTTGTTGCGGGCGGCATATTGATTCTGTCTGCGCTAGCTGTGACCTCGATAGCAGCCGCAGCAACCCCAACAAAGACGCCTACCAAAACACCGACCAAAACTCCTACCGCAACACTTACAGCGACCAAAACGGCTACCGCAACAGCTACGGCGACCAAGACTGCGACGCCGACCAAGACTCCGACCGCGACCGCTACTCCAACCAAAACGGCGACTCCGACCAAAACTGCAACCGCGACCGTAACGCGGACTGCGACAGCGACTCCGACCGCAACGGCCACCGCAACTCTGACAGCGACGGCAACTGCGACCGCGACTCTGACGGCTACCCCGACCGCAACTGCCACGGCCACTGTGACGGTAACTCCGACGCTGACCCCGACCGCAACCCCGACACCTTATGTCGGATACGTATATGACGGGCTAGGGCGTCTGATTGTGGCTTATGACCTGTCGGGCAATGCGGCCACTTACAACTACGATGCCGTCGGCAACCTGCTTTCAATTGGGAACTATCCGTCGACTTCGCCATCAGCGTTCCAGTTGAACTCTGACAGCGGTTCAGCGGGCTCGACCATCACGATTTATGGCACTGATTTGTGCTCGAACCCGACAGTTACGTTCAACGGTGTGAACGCCGCCGTCGTCTCAGATTCATCCACTCAGATAGTGGTAACCGTGCCTGCGGGAGCGACGACCGGCGAGGTGACCGTCACTTGCGGGTCAAATCAAAGCAACGTTGCAACGTTCACCGTGGGTGCCGGAAACGCTCCATCGATCACAGGTTTCACTCCAACGATCGGCCCCGTTGGCACAGTTGTCACGATCAACGGGAGTAATTTTCAGCCGGCCGCCATAAATGACTCGTTGAGCATTGGCAATGCTGCCGCACCTGTAAACTCGGCCAGCGCCAGCGCGCTCAGTGCCTTGGTGCCGAGCGAGGCCACGACGGGGCTTATCTCGGTCACGACCTACACCGGTCAGGCCGTAGGCACCGACTATTTCTTCGTGCCCCCGTCGCCGGCGACTGCGAGCAGCCTTGCAGTAACGGGACCAATCGTAATTGGGGGACAGCCAGTTAACTTGACACTTGGCACAGCGGGGACACAGGCGCTTTTCGCGTTTAACGGCATCGCGGGGCAGCAGGTCAGCCTCAATGTAACTAACAACACGCTGCCCTGTTGCAACCCCGAAATGATCTACATAATTCCGCCCCGGGGTAGCACCAGCAATGCGATCGGCACGCTGAACCTCAACAATTCAACCGAGTCGACCATCATTCCAAGCGTCACCCTGCCCGCCGCTGGCATCTATACCGTATTCGTCGTACCCAGCGACACCGATACAGGAAGTTTGACGCTGCAGTTGTTCAGCACCCCGACCATAATTGTCAACGGTCTGAGCATTGGCGGATCGGCGGTGATCACTCCAGTCAACCTTCCCGGGCAAAACACGTCCGCAGCATTCAGCGGCACGGTGGGACAAGAGATCAGCCTCACAACAAGCTGTTTGAGCAACTGCGGTTTCTTTTATGTAATTCCACCTGGCGGCAGTATCAACAATCCAATCGCTTCGGGTGGATGCGGTGGATTAACCCCCTTAGTTTTGCCCAGCACAGGCATATACACGGTTTTCCTCGAGCCCTTTGTCGCTAGCACGAGCAGCACGACCCTGCAGTTGTTTCAGGATCAGACCGGCACGCTTTCTCTCAATGGTCCCGCGTCCCCGGTTAGCACAATACCGAATCAGCTTGCAGACCTGTCCTACAGCGGGACGGCTGGACAGCAAGTAAGCGTCAGTGTTTCAAACTCGACCTTTGATCTTAATACCTATGTAGACGTTCTCAACTCTGACGGATCCTACTTCGACGATTTTCTTTTTCCACTTGGAGCCGGCGACAGTGGCGCTTTCTCACTTCCGTCAACCGGGATGTACATCTTTCAGTTAGGAGGTTCTGAAGCTGGCAGCGCCAATGTGGTCTTGTTCGACGCTACGCCCGTGACTGGTAACATCACTGTCAACGGTTCCCCCGCGACATTGAACACCCACCCTGGTCAGCCGCTGGAGCTGTCGTTCACCGGAACCGAAAATGCGCAAATGCTCATCGGGACCTCGTCTTCGACGTACGGCAGTGTGTCGTACACAGTCTTTCAACCTAGCGGCGTATCCATCGCCTCGGGTTGGATTACTGGGGCTAGTGGTTCCAATAGCATTCCCGCTCTTCCCACCAACGGTACCTATACCTTGGAGTTGATTGGCGATCTCGGCGCGGGGAGCGCCTCGGTACAGCTCTCGACCGTGACTGGGCAGAACTTAACGACAACCATTGGAAGCGCACTAACGGTTCCACTTAACGGCCAGCCTACCAGCATCACTTTTCCAGGGACCGCGGGCCAGTGGGTTGATATCTCGGGGTCCAATCTAACTTCGTATGGGTGTGTGAACGTTGAATTGCTAAATCCCGGCGGCACCGATGTCGAAGGAGCTGAGGGCTGTCTCGGTATCCCCTGGTATTTTAATGGCAGTTCCTATGAGCCGTATTTTATGAATGCAGTTCAACTGTCGACGACCGGTACTTACACGATCTCTTTGTCAAACCCGAATGGGGTGACGGGGAGCGTTGAGCTCGAACTCTATAACGTGACGCCTACGACTGAACCCATCACGGTAAACGGCTCACCCGTCACTGCCTTCATGACAGCGCCATCGCAGAACTTTATGTACACGTTCACCGGCACATCGACAGAACGAATCGGGGTCGCTGCGACGAACTTTGATTACTCGTACTGTCAGTCTCAAACTCTGAGCTTATATGAGCCGAATGGGAACCTGCTCGATCAAGTACTTCTTTTCTATGCCCAACCGCCCGATGGTTTCTTTCCGGACCTCAACTACCCAGATGGAACCGCCACGATGACCGATGTGCTGCCATCTAACGGCACCTACGAGCTGTACGTGGATGACAGTAGCTGTGGCGAAGGAACGTCGCAGCTTCAGGTCTACAACTCTCCCATGCTGACCGGAACGATCGGGGTCAATGGTTCGACCGTGACCGCTGTTTCCAACGTCCCCGGGCAGCAAACGCAGCTGACGTTCACAGGATCCGCAAATGAGTCGGTCAGTCTTCAGAGTTCGCATTTAACCTACGAGGATTGCTATGGCGGGAGTGAATTGGCCGAACTCACCGGTCCAACTGGCAACTACGTGAACGAAGCAGACCTTTGCGGATCAGGCGGCTTCGGACCAGTCACACTTTCCAGCAATGGTATCTACACGATAACGGTAGAACCCTTTGGCGCGACCGGAAGCGTTGGTCTGACACTTACTAGTCCATGAAAACTGGAGGAGAGAAACGGGCGTAGTACAGCGAGCACTCCGCGCAAAGGAAGTACGAGGTGAGCAATGAACAGAAGCGCATGGATGATGGGGGTTTGCCTAGGCCTAGTAGCGTCGCTGGCTCTGGGCGCTCCAACAGCGAGTATTGCGGCCCAATCAGAACCGCCCACTGCTGCTTCGAGCCGCCCGTCTGCGCCGGCCGCCAACACAACTAAAGCGCAGAGTTCACCTATGACGCCCGTGGAAGTCGCCAGGCAAGTAGCGCAACTCGAGCGGATCAAGCATCGGTTCGAGTTGTCAGCGGGCAACGATCGCGGCAGCCATAGCGCACTTGCGGCGCGGCACATTCAGACCGCGATCAATGAGATGAAAATCGAAATGCAGGGAGATGCGAACGGTAAGAAGTCGACACAAGGGAGTCAGACGCAGGCGGTTCGCAGCACCACATCGGCGGCGAACGCCAGTACGAAGAAAAACTGACTCCGAGCAATGGAACGACCGTAGCGAGAAGAATTATTCGATGCGACGGAACGCTTTACCGGCTCTCGAATCATGGTCGCTCTTGAGGGCATTAGACGCCGGGGGGAAAAGATAGGATGAACAGGCAATCGAGGGTTCTGTTCACTCATGGACTGGCGCTAGTCATCGGCGTCTGTCTACTGACCGCTGTCGCGCTGTCGCAGGATTCCAGGCCGAAGCTGTCGCCGACGGTATCGATGGCCGGCCAGACGGCGACTCTGCTGTCCGATGGAACCAAACTGCTGGCAGGCGGCTTCGGGCCATACGGTCCCACCGACACAGCCGCTATTAACGACCGCGGGAACGTAACGCCGCTGGCCGTCGGACTCGCTACCGCGCGAGCGTGGCATACGGCCACAGTTGCTTCCGATGGCAGCGTGGTCATCATTGGTGGCATCGGTACCGACGGCAAGCCGGTCGGGTCGGCAGAGCGGTTCGACCCCGACACCGGCGCCTTCAGCCTGCTCAACGCGAATGGACTCATTCCGCGCTCGCATCACAGCGCCACCTTGCTGACTGATGGAACCATACTGATCATCGGAGGCATTTCGGAGGACGGCACAACTCTGGGTGGTGCTCAGTTGTGGAATCCGAGTACGAACGCGATGACCGCGACCTCGAGCACTTTGCACATCCCGCGCAGCGGACAGACCGCGACGCTGCAGGCAAATGGCGATGTGCTAATCAAAGGCGGGGTCGATGCGGCCGGAAACCAGGTTCGTTCGAACGAACTCTATGACCCTACGACCCAGAGCTTCACTCTCGCAAAGAGCAGTAAGGCTCTCAACGCGAGCGATTCGGCCCCTGTAGTGTCTGGTTCTATGCCGGCCGCTGGAGCTCAAAACGTGCCCGTCAACACGACTGTATCGATTCGATTCTCGCAACCCGTCGATGTTCCCACCGTGGACTCCGACACCATCACACTGAGCGCATCTAACGAAAACGTCGCGGCCCGCGTGGTCGCTGCTGAGAGCGGGCGCCTCGCTTTTATCAATCCAGACTCGCCATTGGCGCTAGGCACTGCGTACACGGTCACCGTGAACGGAGTCGCTGGCACCAACGGAATCCTGGTGCCTCTAATGAGTTTTAGCTTCACCACTTCCAGCACGACTGTGGTTGGATCTCCCTCCCCTACGACACAGGGCGGTGGAGGTACGGACAATTGGTTGACGGATCCAGAAGCCTGGATACCAGGACCTAACGGCGACTGGTACACCCACAGGCCGCCGTCCCCGTGGCAGTCCCTGCCGCCGTATCGTGCCAAGGCGGGTGTGACGGCGCTCTCGGGCCAAGTCCTGACCCTCGACGGAATGCCGTTGGCCGGGGTCACTCTGGAAGTCGGCAGCAAACGAACCACCACGGACGGGTCGGGCCGCTTTCTGCTACCCAACCTGCAGTCGGGCTATGTCGTGTTGTTGATCGACGGGACCAGCGCCAACAAAGACGGGCGGGCCTACGGGATCTTCCAGACTGGCGTTAACCTCGCCCCGCTCCGCACGACCGTCTTGTCATTCACCATCTGGATGCCGTTGCTCGATACCTTGCACGCGGTCACGATTCCATCGCCCACCACCAGCGCGATGGTCATAACCAACCCATTGATACCCGGGCTCGAACTGCACATCCCGGCCGGTACTACCATCACCGACATCAACGGCAAGGTCGTGACTACCGTCAGCATCACGCCGGTTCCACTCGACCGCCCGCCATTCCCTCTGCCGGCGGGTGTTCAAGTGCCGATCTACTTCACGGTTCAACCCGGCGGCGCTCAGCTCTGGAGTGCACCAGGCAAGTGGGCACTGGCGCAATTGTACTATCCCAACCCCGGACACCTTGGGGCAGGCACACAATTTGATTTCTGGAACTATGACGCCACCAAGTCGGGCTGGTACGTCTATGGCAAGGGTACCGTAAACCAAGCGGGTACCGAAGTCGTTCCCGATCCAGGGGTGGGAATCTGGACCTTCAGCGGCGCGATGGTGGGCAGTCCGAGCGAGCCACCGACCACGGGCGATTCCCAAGGTGACGGTGGCGATCCGGTTGATTGCTCGACGGGAATCTTCCGCCATAGCGAGACCGATCTGCATCTGGGGGATATCATTCCTATCAACTTCACTCGAACGTATTTGAGCCAGGATCCGACATCTCGCCCGTTCGGTACCGGATTTACCGACAGCTACGAGATTTACATCACCAACAACGGCGCACCCAACTATACCACGCTCGATATAGTCCTCCCCGACGGCGAGAAGGTCCACTACCTGAACAATGGTAACCAGAGCGACTGGTGGCTGACGAACTATGTCGCCACTCTGACCTCCGCGCCGTCTTACTACGGTTCGACCATCACATGGAACAATTCGACCAACAACGGGTGGCTGCTGACGCTCAAGAACGGAACCATCTATAGCTTTCCTCAGGAGGGTGGCTCTCCTGCGGCCTCCGCGCTAGTCGGCATTACCGACCGCTACGGCAACGCGCTGACCATCAACCGGGACTCAAACGGTAACATTACCGAGATAACCTCTCCCAATGGCCGCTGGGTCCAGTTCGCTAGTGATTCGAATAACCGCATCACCCAGGCCACCGACGACTTGGGCCGCACGGTCACCTATGGCTACGACACCTGCGGTTCCGGATACTTGTGCAGCGTCGTAGACGCCAACGGCGGAACGACCAGATATTCCTACTATACTTCAAGTAATCCTCCGCCTTCAGGGTATGGGGGGACCGGCAACATGTCGCATATCGTCGATCCTCGCGGGAATACCGAAATTACGGAGCTCTACGACACCAATGGGAGGGGTGCGCTGCAAACGTTGGCGGATGGAAGCACCTTTCAGCTCGCTTTTACGCTCAACGGCAACGTCGTGCAGCAGGCTTCGATCACCGACCCCGATGGTAACGGTGAGCAAAAAAGCTTCGATACTAACGGCTTCGTAACAGCAGATTCCTACGCCGTAGGACAGTCGTACGAGCAGACCTTCACCTACACCCGCGATCCCAACAGCGAGCTGATCGATTCGATGACCGATCCCCTCGAGCGTCAGACAAGCTTGACCTATGCATCGTTGGGAAATATTCCGTTGGGCAGCATACTGAGCGTGACGCGGCTGGCGAACACCTCGCAAGCGGTCACGACGAGCTACACGTACACTCCGGCTTTCAACGAGCTCGCTTCGGTAACCGATCCCCTCGGCCACATCTGGACTCTCAACTACGACAGCTTGGGAAATCTGACCAGCATCGTTGACCCGCTCAGCCATCAGATCACTGTCGGTCACAATGCCGCGGGCCAAGTGACCTCGATCGCGGATGCTCTGAGCGACACGGCCCAGTTTTTCTATGGTTACTATGGAGACCTTAACCAAATAACCGATCCCCTAGGCAACTCAACCAAGTTGTCAACTGATAGCGCGGGCCGTGTGATCTTGGTATCCGACGCATTGGGTGACACGACCGGTTTGACTTACGACAACCTTGACCATGTCACGCAGGTCCTTGACGCGCGCGAAGGGAGCACGTTTATCACATACGATGGTAATGAAAATCCGCTAAGCGTCACCGATGCCAACGGCAACCAGACATCGTACATTTACGATTCGCGCAATCGGCCCAGAAGCCGTACCGATGGACTCGGAATATCGGAGAATTATGGTTGGGACGCCGACAGCAACTTAATCAGTCATACAGACCGGCGCGGAGAAGTGACGGCTTTCCAGTACGATGCGCTCAACCGAAGAAAGTTCGCCGGGTTTGGCCAGAGTGGCAGCCAGTATCAGGATACGATCAATTATACTTGGGACGGCGGCAACCGCCTTACGGGCGCGACCGACTCGATCGCCGGCGCAATCACCCCCGGATTTGATCTTCTCGACCGTCTCACTTCGGAAACCACGCCACAAGGCAGCATCAGCTATAATTATGATAACGCGAACCGCCGACAGACGATGCAGGTTGCCGGTAGGACCGCGGTTAACTATTGTTGGGATGACGCAAATCGCCTAACGGGAGTTAGTCAGCAGAGTTGCCCAAACAACCCAACCGTTGGCATCGGCTATGACAACGCAAACCGGCGTACGTCTCTGACGCTGCCCAATGGAGTAACGGTTGGATATAGCGTTGACAACGACTCCCGCATCAGCGCGATGACATACAGCGCCGGAGGTTCGCAACTGGGGAACCTAATCTATGGTTATGACGCGGACGGCCGAGTGACGAGCAAAGCAGGCACGCTGGTTGCGACCAACCTGCCCGCCGCGGTAAGCGGCAATGCCTTCAACGCGGACAACGGAATGACGGATTTCGGCGGCGCGTCGCTGAGCTACGACGCGAATGGGAATCTGACTCACGACGGTACGAACACCTACACATGGGACTCGAGAAACCATCTGGTGGCTATCAGCGGTCCAACCACTGCCAGCTTTACGTACGATGCATTCGGCCGTCGCACGAGTAAAACCATTGCAGGGACTGCTACGCAGTTTCTGTACGACGGTTTCAACCCTGTGCAGGAACTTCAAGGAGGTACTCCAAGTGCCAACCTGTTGACTGGACGTCTCGATGAATATTTCACGCGCACCGACTCCAGCAACAACGTCTCGACATTCCTCCAGGACGCGGTGGGTTCGACGATCGGATTGGTAGGCTCGGAACAGAGCATCGCGACGAGTTATACCTATCAGCCGTTTGGGGCGACGACCGCCGGGGGCGCAGCGAACGGAAACAATTATCAGTTCGCGGGCCACGAGAACGACAGCACCGGACTCTATTCCTATCGCTCTAGATACTATAGTCCGACGTTCCAAAGATTCATCGCTCAGGACCCGATCGGATTCCGCGGCGGCGACGTCAATTTGTACGCCTACGTCAAAAATAGCCCGGTCACGCTGAATGATCTTATGGGGCTGTCGCGCCTTGTATATGTTCCTAGTAGCTCGTCAACGACCCCTGGAACTATCTACATTTTCGACGATTTTGGCAATTTGATTGGGGCATATCCGGCCGGGAATCAAACTGTCAATAACAATCCATTTCCAGAAGGAACCTGGCCGTACCAATTACATAATGATCATCCCGAGAATACCATTTCATACGGTTCGAACGGAGACTTTGTCTTCGACGTCCCGGGTCATACGGGCTTGGCCGTTCACTCGGGCAGGAACGATAACGTGCTATCTCCGACTTTTGGTTGCATTCGGACCACTGATGCAGGAACCGCGGCCATCAGCGATGTTAACAGCACGGACCCCCTGGAGACGATCACGGTTACTCCACCCCAAGCGGTTAGCCCTCCTCAGACGCCGTAATGAAACTGCTCATCCGCGCTCTGCCTTTTCTCCTCGTTGTGATGTGGGTGACTGCTAGCGCCGCTCCCCCTAAGGAGGCATGCGAGCTGCCCGAGGGGCTTTATGCGCGCCGCCAGACGCTGAAGCAGCAATATTCCGAACAGATTCGCACTGGGTATCTAAACAACGAGGAAGCGGCCAATCAAACGATGGCGCAAATAAGAGTTCTAGACCAACACTACCGAACGCTCTATTCGAGATTGTGCGGAGCGGCACGTGAGGAAGACATCCATTCTATCGAACAATGTTGTTCGAATGCTGGCTACGATCCTATCGCAGAGGAGATATGCAACCTGGAGCGCTATTTGGACAATGAAGAGGGGACTACCAAGCGTTTTGTGCAGACCTTTCCGCAAACTTCACGAGAAATCGGCATATTCTGGGAACTAGACGAAATCAGCAATGGGCCGCAGGGGCTTCTTGTAACCGAGTGTGGGTCGATTGGTCTCGTCGACCTCTACGTCAATAAACTCTTTGGCCTTGTCGCCATTGGCGATCGGCAGGCGCTACAAAGATTTGTCAATCTGAGCCAGCACGCTGAAGGAGCGTACGCCGAGGGGTTGACTGACCAAATCAAGACTCTTTTTGTAGAGAAGCCCAGTTTGGTCCTAGATCAGTGGCCAGTCATAAGGCGGTTTCCTCACATCGAGGAAATAGGTGCGGAATTCATCGATGAGGAGCAAGCTACCGTCGAGAGGAACTTTCACAAGCTTTGCGTTCGGCCATCTCAGACCTGCGCTGAAATAGAGCGGGCTATATCTGCTCCGCGAGATTGAATTTTGTCGCACGCGAACCGGCGTACGACTGTGACGCTGCCCAATGACGTGACGGTTGGATACAACGTCGACAAGGACTCCCAGATAACCGGACGGACCGCCACCCAGTTTCTATACGATGTCTTCAACCCTGTTCAACAACTCCAAGGAGGCGCTCCAAGCGCCAATCTGTTGACGGGGAGGGCGTCTCGACGAATATTTCACGCGCACCGATTCCAGCAACAACGTATAGACGTTGTTGCTGGATGCACTCGGTTCTACGATGGGGTTGGTGGGCGCGGGACAAAGCATCGTCACGAATTATACGTATCAGCCATTTGGAGCGACCACAGCCGCCGGCTCCGCAAACACCAATTCCTATCAATTTAATGGCCGTGAAAATGACGCCACGGGGCTATACTTTTATCGCGCCAGATATTACAGCCCGACGTTTCAGAGATTCATTGCGCAAGACCCCGTCGCGGCGATCCAAATCTGTACGGGCATGTTTTCAAGATCCGATCTCATATTTCGATCCCTTCGGGCTCTGGCTTATTCAGGCGGTGGATATATTCCTATCTGGGGCCAATTTGGACCCGGTATGCAAGTTACTGTGGGCAGTAATCCCGACGGAACGAGCTTCTTAAACTTCAAAGTGGGTGTCGGCGCTCGCGGCGGATTCTCGCACGATCCAAATGGTACTAGCCCGGGATCCGATCGGATTTGCGGTAAGCGTGGAGTCCTATTCAATGTTGGGCTCTATGGCGAAGCTAATGCGGATATTCCAGATTTTTCTGGTGGCGTCGGCAGAGAGACTGGCATTTATCGTGGCCCGTCGGGCGTGATCCCCTATGTCGAAGGTGGATATCTGTTGCGCCACACGGAGGCCTGTGAAATCGCGACGCGTTGTATCGTATCGAACCCGCTTATTCGAAAAACCGTGCGCAGCACGGGTAGATGTGAGACGCGGGCTTCTACGTGCGCGAAGACCAGCCAGTGGCAGAATTTCTAGTTACCGTAGAGGGTCCGAGCGAAAAAGGCAGTGTGTCCGTCAGACTAATTAAGGAACGGGGCGCGTGGGACATAAGCGGAGCCGAGTTCACACGTCCGGATGGAACGCTCGTGAAACTGCACTAAAGAGCAAGTTTGAGGCGGGATGAGGTAGCGTACACCGCTCGGCCTGCGGCAGTGACTTCGGACGAAAGCAATTCCGGTCGTTTTGGCGAACGAATTCACAGATGTCGGAGCGATGCCCGCATAAACGCTGGGTTTGTGTTTTCGGCACTAAAATGGCGTAAATAGCTCCGGCCGTGTCTGGTCCGAGTAGGATGCTCCGCCGCATGAGACGACGAGCATAGGCGCATCACGTAGTCCGCGCAGTGACGTACTCCATCGCTTACGCGACTTTGGAAGAGGACTGTCCGCGTGAAGATACCCAAGAACTTACGGTGATCCGGAGCGTCCCAGACGCCGAATGCGCTTAAGAAACAGACGGGGGCAAAGCTTGTAACAACAAGGACGGTTTCTCCATGCGTACGATGAGTGGTCTCTCAAACTTGATAATTGGCAGTTTGCTGGTGCTAAGTATCGCGCTTTGCGGGTGCTTCGATACCCGACATTTGCAGGTCGATGTCACGGAACACGTAACGGGAACTGGTGAACTACAGGATCAGATTACGCGGCTGAATGATCAGGTCGAACAGCTCACGGCTCGCTATGGCGATCTCGAAGGGCGGCTCCAGACTGTTGAACGGCTAATCCGATCCTACCCTCCCGGCGACCTTAGCCAAATTCAAGATATTCAGAAATCCATAGTGACGCTTCAGACTGAGATACGTGACCAGGACGAGCGGGCGGCGGTCGCCGCGCTCACAATGCAGATGATCACGCTCCAGGGACAGCTCTTGTCGATTACAAAAGCGGACACACAAACCATTCAATTGATGCAAGAATATAGCGCGACGACCAATATTGAGAGGGCAATCGCAAAGGCGTCGCCAACTCCGACTCCTGAGTCCGGACAATATCGAAGGTCCGATCTCATTGCGGGCGAGGTCGTCTACGACACCTATTTGGGGGTGACAGGGTTGCTCATTGGCTTTCTTGGTGTCTGTCTTTTGTGGGGGATCTGGAAAGTGATTTCGTCATTGTTCGTCGAACTGCGGGAATTGTTGTCGAAGAACATTCGAGCTATGAAGAGGTTCTGGGACTGGTTTGCTCCAACAAGCACGATTCCTGTCGCTCTCCTCTGCCTGGTGTCAGCATTGGCTCTCGTGAATGGAGCGGCTTGGGCAGAGGGTCCACTATCGACACCGTCACTTACGGTACCAGGATCCGGAATCCCGACAGAAATTCAGCACCAGCTCATAGATACATTGTGGCAGGCTCCGCTGGCAATTTTGACGATCGTGCTTGCTATTGGAGGTTTTTTTGGCTGGCAGGCGTATAAGGAGCTGTCGGACCGACTTTACCGAAGGGTATCGGAAAAGGTTATTAGTGAAGCGCAAACCCTGGGCGGATTCTCGTTAGTACTTGGACAAATCACGACGGCACTGGGGATTTGGAAACTTGCCGTCGAGCTTGTGATCGAGAAATCTCCAGGCGGTCCGCCAAAATCGTTAGCGGATTCCGAGAAGGCCGAAAAAGAATTTGACAAGAAGCTGCAGCGCACGAACGAATATCCTGAAACTGCAGCGTCTCACATCAGAGCTGCCAAATACATTCTTTTTCAGGCAGTCGGACACCTTGCCCGGCTCCCGGACGATGTAGATTTACCTGTCACGTACCTGCTGCGTAGCAGCGTCGTCAGAATGGAAGCTAAACAGGCGTACGCTTATCAGATTGCTACAGACTATTTTTCGACTCCAAGTGAGTGGGAGGATGCTTTGAGGTACTCACGCGAGGCGTTAACATTTTCAGAAGATCAGAAGTTACTCGAAGCGCAACTAGGCGGAGATAAAATTCGGGCACTCGAGCGGGCAGCCGCTTGGGCCGATACGTTTCTCTATGTGCGAGCTCTCTTTGAGGAGGCCGCTAAGAAATTTCAAGAAGCAGATCAAAGAGAGGCAGCCCAAAAAAAGGCCACTGCAGAACGCCCCGCTGCCGTTAAATTGTACCAGCAGCTCCCACTCAATGAGCAATTTCGAGATGTGAGAGAACGATTCAGTGAACGCTTCGGAACCTAGGCGCCACCTGGCGAGCCGGGCTTCAACATGGTAATCCTCCTCCTCCCCGTCCGATCATAGCCACGATCCGGGCGGGCAGCAAGCAATTCTTCAGACTCAGAAACCTGTGACTGAGGAAGCTCTCCTTGGAAGATTCGATTGCGACTGAGATTATTGGTGAGGTTCATGGTCTCGACTCCGTCGGTTGATGACACCTCAAACGTAAGGCGAAGATCGAATGGTGTCAAGGGCCCCTTTCTGGCAAGAAATGCTCGATTTTTCGCGTTCCTTCGAGTCCTGTCGAGCAGCTTGGGGGACATCCGAGCCGTGCTGAAAATGAAGCATCCTGGGTCTGTTCTCGCCGACTCTGGCATCTACTGTCATATCTAGAACCGAGGCGTTTCCATGGCGTTCGTGCTGCGCGCTCCAAGGTTGCCCGTCCACTCCTTCGAGCTTTGCCCTTTCAGCCGGCTGTAATTTTGCGTCGTGGCATTCGTGACGATATTGCAAGCGAGCACTACGTCGACTTGGGAAGAACTACGGGCATTTGGATCCTGTGCCACAGAATTCCCCAGATAACGACCAAGCCAACAAGCGTGAAAAGGACACCGGGGAGCACAAGGATGAGGAATTCTAACTTTCCAGGTAAATTCACGGGAGTATGAAAGAGATTCGTTCTGACAAGCAGGGAATAGCCGAGCAAAACGAAGCCAAAGGCGATCATCAGAGCAATCACGTTGTAGGTACTATCCAAAATCTCGGCTGCCATAGTTCCCCCTTTCTAACAACGGCTTTCTGATGGTCTTTCCTTATTCCTTACACTTGGGCTGATTCAAGTGGGGCCGAAGTAAACATTTTATCCAGGTGGGATTCAGAGCTCGGCGGGCTAGCAAGTCGGTTGGACAAATATTACCTGTCGGGAATGCGAGTCTTTCCGAAATTTTATCTATTCTTCCCTCGTAGACACTGGACCCGGATGAATATGGGCCGTGGCATTGTCGAAATAGCCGACGCCTGCCTAGCTGTAGCTGAAGCTTCGAATCTGCGGAGCATTATCGCTCAAGCGCCGAACCGCCCTTTGGGGTGGCCGCTGCTGGCGGTCATCAAGTCAGTTATGAGCAAACGTCTTCGGACTCTGGGAGCGCCGAAGCTGCACCTGTCGAAAAGTCTCGATCGAAGTGAACAAGAAAGGTTTCGAGCAAGTGTCCATGATAATAGCCATAAACTACACTGGTTATATTCGTATTTTGCGGTTTGATGATGTAGAACGTCAGTCGGTCATTCTGCAATTGGGGCTTGAAGAAAGCTTTTTGGCGCCATTGCTGCGAGGTGTGGGTATAGTGCAGACCGTCGGGTAGCTTTTCCCAGGTATCGATTTTTCCTTTGTTTTCTACCTGCGCAGTTTTGGTGTCGAATTTGTTCAGCAGTGATCGTGGCCCCGGGGTAAAGAAGTGAATTGCCATAAGTAACCTTCCCTTCGAACCAACGAAATTAGTCAACCGCGGATAGCGGGTTGAGAGGTTCGAGAATTGAGTCCGAGGAAGCGGTCAAACACTTTCACGGCAAGGGGCGATCCGTCAGTTTATTACCTCTTGCGGAAAAATAGGAGCTACTGGAGGCACATAGCCGGGCTGTGTCGGACATCGCGAAGCGACTTTCGGATACTGTCCCATAGCTGCCGTTACGAAGGCCGATAAAGCCGCCTGTTTATCGAGTATGGCTTGTATCAACTTGTCTCGACCTTTGTCCGATTTATCTAGATTTGAGAGATTCGCCAGATTCTGTCCCATATAAAAGTTCGGAAGTCCTTGGACGGAGACAAACGTAATCGGCACTGTCAGTTGCTGCTGCTGTCCCTGAGTTACCGTATAGGTAAGACCGAGCGAAGGCGTCATGCTCGCCGTCCCCGCCAAGGCGCCGGCCTGCTGAATCGATCCTTGTAGCGCAAGGCTGATGGGTCCTGTTACAACCGGAATCAAGGGATTCGGCGTTTGACTGGCGCATTGGGCATAGAAGATCACGTCATAGACCTTGTCCCGCCGCTCGCTGCCGAGATCAGAGAGCGTGACCGGCGTCGCGTCCCGTAGATCCCTTTCAACAATCTCCAACGCCAACTTAAGCGGAACAGGCCTCGAAGCCTTGGCCTCCCATGCGCAGCTGGTGCTGTAAAAGGTGCATGCGAAAATCAGCGTGCAAAGACCGGCCGTCTGTGACTTCTTCATTTGAACGAACCCCCTTTTGTCGGACGACATTTGCATGGTGGTCAAGTCTAAGGGAAGGCTTTTAGTCGGCCGAAGCTTACCTTTGTCCACAGGCAGATGAGCCTCACCAACGGAGCGGCCTGAAGTTCGATTGACAAAGTACTATTCGCCGGAGATTTGTAAGGCAACGGAGGATTCTATGGATACCCGAGGCTGGCTCATCCAATTAGACGGCCGCTTGCGGCCACAACGGCTCTAGCTCACTATTTCAACTTTTATGCGAACGATGGAAGATCCGTTCTCAAAGATCTCAACATCGGTGTACTTCGGATTATTGGGACCGAGGATCTTGTCGTACCGCACTTGCACCCACGTTGTGTGCTGCGGCCAAAGGCCGGGCCGTTGAAACTTGTGCAGATCAAGTAAGAGAATATTTCCATTGATGCCTTGTGGTTCTTTCACTGTCAGGAACGCTTCAACACCCGGGTTACCGACAAGCACTTCACCACTCACATGAAAGGAGTGGAGCGGCCGCGGCGGCATGATATTGATCCAAGCGTACCAATTTCTCGTGTCTGTACTCTTGTAAAGTTCCCCTTTTTGTTCTGCAGGTTAATGTACGCTTAGTCGCTTGCCAGCGTTAGCGCAAGACGCCAGCTCAGGAGACGCGAGCTTTGAAAGACCACCTGCACCACTTTTGCTTGCTCATCACGGAGGACACCGGGGCGGAAAACCGCACTAATGTTTGACTCAAGATGGCAAGAGGCTGGCTGGTGTTGACAGCTACTACGTTTAGGTTGGCACTTCGGAAAGAACGCGTCGAGCCGTCTAGCTTCCATTTTTTCCCATATTAGTGCTTTATGCTTCGATCGTAGCGAGGATCTAAGACGGCTTGAGATAAGGTTCCTTCTTACCCTGACTCGCTGTTGCTATCGGGGGAGTAACGCTTGCTTGACCTTGGCTGTTTGACGCAAGAGCGGCAATTTGTTAGACCGCTTGTCACCTTGCTTCTAGGCGTCGGATTGCGGTTGGCGCGTAAGCACATAGTTTATTCGAGCACACGCCTTCGCGGATTTGTAGCGCTGGAATGGGCAATAGAGACGGGCGAAATACCATCTACTTGACCCAGCGTTGCTAATGGGTCTTTGGAGCCTTTACTGTGGTCGCAAATGATCTAGCGGTGCTCAAACCGGATACCAGCCAACCGCCAGTCTCGGTCCAAAGGACCGACCTTTCGATTGACGTGCTCGGCCGCTTCCTGTGCAGCACTTGGGATGAGGCGGTCGGGAATGGCGGTGCTCCATTCGACGTAGTCATTCTCGGATCAGGAATGTTCGGCGCATATGCAGCGGACAAAATCTACCGCGACGGCACGAACGCCGGCCTTCGAATTTTGATACTGGAGGCGAGCCCCTTCCTGGTATCGACTCACGTACAGAACCTTCCCAATATTGGGCTCAATGTGCCTAACCCTATGGCAACGAACCAGAACAACGGACAACCCCAGGACCTGGTCTGGGGTTTGCCTTGGCGCAGCAACCAACCCTATATCGGGCTCGCTTATTGTGTGGGGGGAAAGTCGCTGTTCTGGGGCGGCTGGTGTCCGAGGCTGCTGGATAGCGATCTCAAGCAATGGCCGAGCGACGTGGCCCCATACCTTAACGCGAACTATAGAATACTCGAGGATCAGACTGGAACCCGGATGAGTCACAACGAAATAACGAAGGAGGAGAAACCCATCCATAGCCGGCGCCGGAAATCTCAATCGCCGGATTATTTGGCGTTGATTCAACCCCGATAAAATTGCAACAAATCTCTTCGAATATTCCTCGCTGAAATGAGTCGAGCCTGGTGAAAAGGCAGGATCAAATCCTATGGTTAGGCAGCTCCGGCCGTGGCAGAAGATAACTTGGGGAAAGCCACGCCCTCTGGCGACGCTGCGCCCGTCGCCCCTCGCCTCTCTAGGGAACGCAGTTGCCGGTTTTTGGCGTACGATCACAAAGGCGACATTACCGTCCGCGCTCGGCTCCCTAGGCAGCGCGCTCGATGCATATGGAAGTCCGACAGTTCCTGGAGTCAGTGCGCTTGAGGAAGCACAGATTTTTCTAAGTGCCGGGGCGGAAGTCGAACATGCGTTGCTCGTAGAATACCTCTACGCGGCTTGGTCGTTGGGAACCAGCCCCTTCGCCGACACTGTGAGCACGATCGCGATTCAGGAGATGTGCCATCTTATCACGGTGCAAAACTTGCTGATGTTTGTCGGAAGCCAACCTTCCTTCAGCCGTCAGGATCAGGACGAAGCTCCCTGCCTCGATCCGTTTCCATTCAGCTTGCGCCCTCTCGCAAAAGCCGTGCTCGAGGATTTCCTGCTCACTGAGATGCCTCCGCTTGAGAGTATGATTGCTGGCGACAGAGTGACCATGGAGCCGATCCTCAGGTCACACAGCAGCCAGGGCAATACGGTGCATCCGGTAGGGTTGATCTATGCAAAGCTATATTGGTTGTTCCAAGAGGACGATACTCCTACTAAAGATTGGCCCGAGGTGGCCCGATCCGGGTTCGAGCCAGGTCGTCATATCGGCACTTTTCCGGGCGCAGCTAGCGGCGCCACATTCCAAGCAGATCCTCAAGAAGGGACGACTTGGCACTTCGGCTCCACAGCCCAAGGCGTGTTCGAAACCATTGATTCAAGGCAGGCTGCATTGAGGGCCATTTTCGAGATCGCGGCGCAGGGCGAAGGACCTGTTTCAGCTCCTACAACGCAGCCAACCGAACCTTCGCATTTCCGTAGGTTCATGGATATCTATCAGGACCCGACTTTCGCCGGTCTGTCCCCTTCTAATTGGCCGATTAATCCCTACGTCGCCAATCAAGGTGCGCCTTCAGGGACTCAAGTTACGCATCCACTCGCCGCTGCTCTGTGTCGCGTTTTTGATCGGCGCTACCAGATTCTGTTGGCCTCCCTACGCGCGTCACTGTCGCATGATCGCACCTCCGCGCAAGACATCATTATCCGCACCAAGTACGCGTCATGGGCATTCGAGGAAATGTTAGGTTCACTGAAGGCGCTCCTTGGCTCGATCAGCCGCCTGCCGTGTCAGCAGGGAGGATCAGTCGCCCAGCGCGCGGCAGCCCCAACATTCAACTTGGATGGGCTGGCACTTCCGAATAACGCTGCCGATCTGGACAAGGTATTGTTACAGCTGCATCAGTCGGCCGCCGCGGATATCAATACCGCCTTAGCGGCTCGTCCTGACGCTTCCACCGCCTTCACCCTTAAGGGAATGCAGCAAACTGACCGCGGTCGCTTTCCGAATTAGTCCGGGATCTACAGGGGGCTAACATGACCAAAGAGTACAAAATCTATCCGGGCATCGGCATTTCCAGGCTGGGAGACAGTCCCGACAGCTTTTTCCTGTCTCCAGAACTCCCGGGTCTCGGCCCTCTTGAGCTGACCGCCGATGACTCGCCGAAGTCAGTTGGTAATTACAAGGACGCGAATGGCTTCGTGCGCCGGCAGGCCGCTCGCTTTCGCATATTCGAGTTCGATACCGACGGCACCGGAAGAACAACCTCTCGAGAGATCATTTCGGGCAGTGGTACTCAGATTGAATGGCGTGTGGAACTCGCGAACGAAAAATCTGCTGCAGGCAAATTCATCAACGAAGACGTTCCCGAAGATACCGCCAAACTCCGCAATCCTGACGTCGCGCAGTCAGATCTTGTTATCAAGCCGGTGTATGCTCCCATTTCGGGCGCAAATCAGACTGTGACCGCATCGCCGGACGGAAAATTCCGCGGACAGGCCGTTTATCTCGGCGAGCTGCGGACCGATTCGAAAGGACGACTGATGATGCTTGGGGGACGGGGTGTATCAGGTCCCCGTGACCTGCCAATCGGCTCCGGCAGCGGCATCCCTGGCCACCCACACAATACTTTTGCAAACAACGAGGGATGGCACGATGATGTCGCCGACGGTCCGATTTCCGCAACGATCCATATCCCAGGACAAACGGATCAGGTTCTCACTAACGCCGCTTGGGTAATTGTCGCACCACCGGACTACGCTCCTTATACAAACGGAATTACCACGCTCTATGACGTCGCGTCTTTCGCCGCAGGCATGAAGCCGCCGGCGACGCCTTCTTTTCAGAACGACGTACTCCCGATCCTGAAGGCGGCGGCGGGTCTGCGTTGGGTTTCGTCGTTGGCGATCTGGACCGCCATCTCTACCGATTATCTACAACTCTCGACCAAAGGCGACGCGACCGCAGACCAGCTTCGAAGCGACACTTTAGGTCTATTGCTGAACAATGTAGCGAGCACTTTGGCGAACTTTCGCTTCACCGACAATCAACTGCACGTTCTGAATAACTGGGCCAACGGAAATTTTCTGTCAGATTTCGATCCGAATCCTCCGACGCCTCCGCTTACTCCCGACGGCATCGATCGCGCCTCACTTTCCCAAGCGGTCGGCGGCGGATTTTTTCCGGGAATAGAGGCGGGCATTCTAATGACATCGCCAGATATGTACTCGGCTCCATTTAGGGTCACGAATAAGCTTTTCACCTTCAAGGGCGTTCCTCGAAACCCGCACGCCGGATTGATTACTCGCAATATGGCTTGCCCATGGCAATCTGATTTCTTCGAATGTGAGAAACAGTCGGAAACCACAGTGTGGTGGCCGGCGCAACGGCCTATCGAGGTGTTCGTCGACGCCACTGCACAAACCCAAAGGCCCTGGACCGATTCTATTCCCACGCACCAAGCGCTCATCGACAAGTTCTCAAAGTTGGGCTTTGTCGAGCCATTGCCCAGAGGAGGTCCTGAACCTCTGGTCGAAGCCGAACGCGATCCTAGTATACCTCACCCATGATCGGCGAAGATGGGGTGCGTCGCAAATTTCGAGGTTGTGGTAGTCGGTGCCGGGCCTGCCGGAAGCATGATTGCAGCGCGTCTTGCCGGTGGCGGGATCCGCGTGCTGCTGGTGGAAGCGACCGCCTTCGATTGCCCCCGAGTCGGCGAATTTCTCTCTCCGCAGGCTCGCGCAGCGGTGAATCGGTTTAAGATACCTGGAGAGGGTTGGGAGCAAGGACACCGCTCCGTAGGTGAGTTCCTCTCTGTATGGGGCTCTTCAAGCGCGATCTCGCGCCCCTACATCTTCGATGCGTACGGCCAAGGTCTGGTACTGAACCGTGCGAAGTTTGATCGCGCTCTCGCCGAAGGCGCGGTTGGCTGCGGCGCTCGTCTCCTTATACGCTCCCGCGTTCGAGCTGTCGCGCGGACATCGGACGGCTGGGAACTCAGCATTGAAGACAACGGCCAGTGTTCGTTTGTCCGGTGCGCATTCTTGGCTGTGTGCACCGGGCGGGCGGCCCATTTGCTGCGGGCGCTTTCTGTCAAGCGCACCCACCTCGACCGTCTTATCTGCCTGGGGTTGCGCGTATTGAACTATAGGCGCGACGACTGTCCTTACATTGAATCGTATTCGCGCGGTTGGGCGTACTCCGTCAGTCTCGCTTCTGGAGAGTTGATCGTCAATCTTTTCACCGAATTGGATCCGCAGTGTCATGAAAAGCCATCTCGATCACCAGAATTCCTTCTGAAGGAGCTAGCGAACTGCCCCGTGGCCGCGGCTCGCTTGCTCGCTGCCGATCGAATTAGATCAAGCCACGTGACGATCTTCGTAGCGAACGCGTCCTCGACCTACTCGCTCCCGGCAACAGGACCGGGCTGGTGTTTGGCGGGCGACTGCTTACAGACGCTTGACCCGCTTTCTTCCGGCGGAATCGCCCAAGCTTTGGAGCACGGCACACTGGCTTCGGATGCGCTATTACGCTCTCAATCCGTGCGCGACGTTGACTTCACCGAGTACTCGGCAGCTATAAGTAGCTCGCGCGACGCTTACCTTGCGACTCGACATAGGTTCTACGGCCTTGAACAACGATGGGATACATGGTTTTGGCATCGGGCAAGATAGGTTCAAGTTCTCGGGCGGTTGCGCAGCTCCGCGGACAGAACATGATATCAAGACAGCCGCTTCGGCAAGTCTGGACATCATCTCTGGTGCGCACGACCATTTAGGTCTCTAAGCTTAAGGGAGGGGGCAAGCCAGCTGAAGGAGGGTTTGGTGGCAACGAAAAATCAACAGAAACGGTTCGGAATCGGTCTTCTGGTGACTGGCTGTCGCTAAATGGAATATTGGTCGCCGCGGACTAACCGACTAAGAGGTAACGAATGGAGCTCCGTGAAGTATATGCTGAAAATTTTTGGCAGTTAGCAAATCTCATCACCGGATTCGCGATAGCCGAAGTGCTTGCCACTCTGTTTGCCGTGGGAAGCAATCCTGTCTTTGCAAAAGGAGTACATGATTGGCGATGCACGGTGGTGGTTTTCACTTCGATCGCGCATCTCTTCTACGCAGCAGCTGTATACTATTGCCTCCGGCAGGAGTTGAAGTTTCTTCCGCAGAATGCCTTTGATGTTCGATCGTCGGCCGTGGCAGTCTTCGGTGCGCGCACGGCTGTAGTGGTCCTAGCGGGAGGTCTGTTAATTTTCGTGACTCTAGCGATTCCGCCTCCGGACAAATAGTTCGGATGGCTTGTCCGTAGTCCATAGAGATTCATTCCTCGAACGGTAGCGCTAGTCTCCAGTCGGAAGTGTCGCAGTTTGAAATTTCCATCGAAATGTCACAGGTTATGGGATGACTGCCGATTCAGGTGGACCGCCCGGAATGCGGCTGACCAGAGCAGACGGGTACCCTTTGATGCGCAAGATCGTTCAGGGTCTACTGCCTACCGCATTGGCGAGCTTCTGCCACCGGACTTCCGGTCCTTGCGGAACCCCAACGCCTTACTCGAACTCTCGACTGATAGACGGCGATTTCTGGAAGCATCGCAATTCGGAATCATCTATCAGGAGATTTTCGGTTGCCGGTATCTGCTCGTGGATCAAGGAACAACCGATGCGTCATCGGTATGGTGGTTGTGCTTCTACAACGACGCCCTGCTTCGTTGCTTTATCCCGCCTCGCCACCTTTGGTCACCTCGATCAAAGTGAAGCGCTAGCCGCGCCGAGAGGAGATCGACGAGTTCACAACGACACCAATCATAAATCCGCATCGATCGTGCGCACCCTGCGTAAAGCTCAAGATCGCGCCTAGTTACGCTTTGACCGGAAGGTCGCATAGCGGACCGAAGGCCGAAGGGCGAGACCGATTTCTTCCAGTACCTGATAGCAGTTCTGCAAAAGTTCCTTGGCCTCAGGACCGTGAGGGTCTGCCGGGACAGATTGAAAGTGAAAAACGAATTGCCCGCGTCGCGCTGCTCGTCGAGACTATCGCGAAGCCACTGCCGCCCATTCTCGCGCAGCGCGATATGGCCGAACGCCATTCTCCGTTCGTGGCTTACCCAAAGCTCCCGTTCCGGAATTTCAAAGAAGCCTTCGGTTTTAGAACCGCAATATTGTCCCTGAATTTCCGCAATTCCTCCCTCATAGCCAAGCGCCCAAGGAATTTGCCTTAAGCCCTCTGAGCGGGGCACGACAAGATGTCATGCGCCTCGGCTTCTCTCGTCAGCAGCGCCCATTCCGCCGCAAAGCCGCATATGTTTTCTAGGGGTCAGAAACTCGGGCCGGATCATCTCTGACGAGGTGAGTATTTTTCCATCCTTCATGTCGACAAAGCACGCTTGGAAACGGGCTGGTTCCGGATAGAAGTTTGCCCCCAAATATAAACCTTGCTCCGACGAGACAAATCATGCTTTGTCCGGCGGCGGCACTTGCACGGGCCAGCCTTCTGGCCGGCTCAGCAATTGAACTACAAACTCAGGTCCGTAGGATACGACGCCAGTGTGTCCCGCCAAATTTGCTATTCGAGCGATGAGTTCCGGCGGCAGCGCTGGACCGAGCGGAATCGCGCACAGGTCTCCGTCCCTGGATGGATCCGCCGTCGCCAAAGCGACCATGGAGGACGAATCGTGCGGGAAGATGAATAGCTCGCCCGGTTTGAGTTGAGAGAATCGGGTCGCCCTGAGCGCCGGTGTCATCCATAGGCTTCCTCCTCAGCCAACCCGTGAAGTGAAGCGCCGCCATAGAAATTCGGCAGCCTCCTCAGGGCTAAGACGTTCGAGATTAAGCCCTTCCCCAGCGCGTCCGCCGAAATCGCACATCAGCGGTTTCAAAGCTAGCTCCTCGTGCACAAGCGACAGCATCTCGTTGAAGCTGTTATCGTCCCAACCGAAATCGATTTCAGAAAAAACGATCCCGTCACCAGTCATCCTGTCCCCCAGCCAGAATTTGCAGTGGGCGCGCTTCTCGCCATTTACAAAAACCTCTGCTACGTACTTGGTGGCGTTGATTTCCTTAAGCTCGCCATCGATTGCGGCGTCTTGCGCGGAGAGTTCCGCTAGAGCGTCCTTGAAATGCCGGACCAACGTGTCGAAGCAGGTCTGGATGAATCGACTTTTTTCAAGATCGGTCGGAGCGCTGCGAATTTTCGGCATGTGTCGGGGCGGCGGCGTTGCAGCCTCTGCTGAACCGTCGCGACCGGGGAATGGCGCGTGCTCTTTGATTTCCCTCCCGGCTCCGGGAAATTGCGGTTTCTTCGAAGGCTTGCCGCGTCCGCCGCTCAGGCGTTCGACGAGACGCTGCCGAGCTCCGTCTTCGTCAAGACCAACAAGATCGATGTAGACAATCGTCTTGAGCAATCCGCCTGGCTCGCACTTCTCCACGCGCACTGGCACCAGCAATCGCTTGAAGCCCTCTGGGTCCTTCGCGAAGGCGAGCGCCCATTCGGGCGCGGCGAATGTGGATTTCAGGTAGGCGGGCGACAACACCGCGATGGTCCGCGCCGCCTCTTCAGCAGCTCGCTGCATTTCGAGGACGAAGTTGCTTCCGGCCGCGAAATCCCAGGCTTGAAGTTTTGCCGAAAATCCTTCCTCCTCTAGAATCCAGCCGATCCACTCCGCCCATCGTTCGTTGGCCGAACTATAGCTGATGAAAAAATCGATCTTTTTCACACTCATCGCGCTTTGATTTTATCTCTTTGGCTGTTTGCAACCCAATCACTTCTGATGAATTGAACTTCCCGAAAGAAGCTCGCGTTAACTCCACATTGAGCGCTTGCTCCCCCGGCGTCTTTCCCGATCGTTGCAGCCAGTTCTCGAAATCCGCGAGCCGCACGCTGTGCGCGACCTCGGGATTCTTGACCGCGACAGTCAGCACCCAATCGCGTCCGACGCCATCGACTCGTTCGCTACTGGTTCAGCGTCATTTTCAGGTTCTTCACGATCATTTGTAGGCATTTGCGCCTCCTTCTGACCGGGGCTCCTTTGCAAGCACATAGCTCGTGCTCCGTCCCCCCGCCGGGTTGCGATTGAGGATGCCGCGTCCAACGAGAGGGAGAATGTCGCGGAGCGCGGTGTCCGGTGAACACTTCGCGAGTTTGGCGTATTTCGATGTCGTGAGATTGCCCTCAAAGCCATCTAGCAAGCGGTTCAGCACGAGGCGTTGGCGCTCGTTGATCGCAACTCCGGCTATGGCTTCTAAGAAGCGTGCCTTCGCCAAGACAGCGCTGAGAGTGGTTTGCGCGCCATCAATGGCGCGCCCTAGGCAACCAAGGAACCATTCCATCCAAGTTGTGATGATGGTTTCTTTTTGGGTCTGCTCGAGCATGTCGTAGTAGGCCGCGCGCTCCTGCCGGATTTGCGCTGACATGCTGTAAAAGCGCTGCGGACTTTTTTCAGAACGCGCCAGATCCATGTCCGCGATGGCGCGCGCGATGCGGCCGTTACCATCATCGAAAGGATGGATAGTCACGAACCAGAGATGTGCCAGCCCTGCCTTCAGCACCGGGTCAATGTCGGCGTTTCGGTTGAACCACTCGAGGAATGCTTTCATTTCGGCATCGAGCCGTTTCGCCGCAGGTGCTCGAAAATGGACGTGCTCTTTCCCGACCGGACCGGAGACGACCTCCATCGGTCCAGTGCCATCGTCACGCCAGGCCCCTACCCTGATTTTGGTCATGCCGCTGCGCCCCGTGGGAAACAAAGAAGTATGCCACGAGAAGAGCCTTTCGACGGTGAGCGGCTGATCATAGTGGCGCGTGGCATCGAGTATCATTTCAACGACGCCTTCGATGTGGCGGTCTGCAGGCTTGAGGGCGCAGATATCCATGCCGAGGCGGCGCGCGATCGAGGACCGGACTTGTTCAGCGTCCAGCTTCTCCCCCTCGATTTCACTGCTCTTGAGTACATCGGCCGTCAGGGTTTGCAGCACCGCCTCCTGGCGGAGGTTGAATCCAAGAGCTTCCATGTAGCCGATCAGCCGGCCCTGCCGGTGGCGGACTTCGGCTAGAGGTTCGGCAAGGCGCTCGCGGTTCCAATCGAACCGCGGCCAGTCTTGAAGCTCGTGAATGTACATTCTCCGCACTTCCTGCGGAGATTATGGCTTACAATCGCCGTATGAGCAAATATTAACCGCATAATATGCGGAGAATAAGCCGGCTAATCGCCGCAAGAGGCCCTATGAGGTCATGGCACGAAAGGAACAATATAGGGCGCTAAGCTCCCTACTGGCGGAGGAAATGGGCAAGCAAGTCGTTCATCAGCTAACTTCGCCGAAAGCGGCCTTTCGACTGACCCGATCCTTCGATGGCCTTGCCCTTTCGGCAGAGCCTTCGGCAACATCGCAAAACATCCCAAGGTACACTGCCGGCAATCTGATCGGATATCTCTTCGATTGATTGTTCTTGAACGGATAGGGTTTCGAGTACTCGGTCGACCGGCTCGGCCACACTGAGCTCCCCCTCATCCAGCCACCAATCGTCTCCTCGCGGTCCAAATAATAGGATTTTGCCACGCCAAATGATGAAGTGGCTTTTGCAATCGGTATCGCGCCACACGGAGGGATAAACGCTTGTTCCCTTCGGGGATTCGTACAGACGCCATGCAGGACCAGCGCGCCGGTCTAGGTTTACCGGCAGCTCAGAACCGCACCCGCAGGGGCATGCCATGATCAGCCAACGTGGGCCTTGGCGATCCACAATGACCGCGTCCCCCGCCTGCTTCAGGTACGCGCTTGCGCTCGCGCGCGAGGCAACTCTGGCTTTAATGGTGAAGTTATTGGTCATTGTCCCACATCCCCGATCGATGCTTAGGCCCCTGAGGGATAGCCGTAGTCAAGGCCATTGCTCGCAGAATTTTTTGACCAAAGAAGAACGCGATTGCCCGCAGGGTGTTTGGTTCTTCCGCGTCGAGTTCGATGTGCGGGTTGCAACCTTTGCGAATCAGGCATAGCGCGAGCGTCAGCGCGTATTGGCCGGGTTCATTCTCAGCCGACCAGCTTAACGTCCGAATTTGATTCACCGAATTATAAAACCACTCCGTGGGATCGCCCGGTCTACAGAAAGTCGTCTTCCCTATCTTCAGGGCGCCCTCCTCGTAGAGGGGCTCAATCATCCGAACAAGTTCCTCAGGCGTAAATTTCTTCTTCTTCAGGTCTTCGATGAATCCTTCGACCAGAAGCCCCCCTTCTAGGGACGCAGGGTCATACGTGAGCGGGAAGTGCTGTTCCAATTTCTCGAAATCAATGAGGATCGCATCGCCATGTCGGACGAGAACGTTGGTCCCGTGCATATCGCCATGTGCCGGCGCAACTTTGGGTGCGGTCCTCCCGAGGTCATCGAATATCTCTTTCAAGGGCTCGATTCTCATATCGGCCCGGAGTTTTTGAACGAGTGGTATCCGCCCGGCAGGCAATGCTATCAATTGGCTTTGCCCTTCAATGTGCCACTTCTCCCCTAAAAAGGCGCTAAGGGTCCGTTGGTTGTCGACGTAGTCTTGCTTCCTCCATCCTCCCAAAGTCTTATCGAACAGATTGGCAATGGCATGTCCACAGCGCCCGCCACGCGCGCACGCGATCAGAGACTCGGAACCTTCGACAAAGTCGCCCACAAGGATTCCTAGCGTTGATCCGAGATTGCAGCGATCCCGTCGCAGGCGAGGTCCGAGGTGGAAAGGCACATATTCAAATATGTGACCGCAATATTTGTCATACTCATCAATGATCTTTTTACGCGGGCCAATTTTTACGAAATAGAGATGAGGGTAGGCTCCGGTTGCACCACGTTGCACCAATCCCGCATCCGATGATGCATAGGCCTTGAAGACCGGAGCTCCCGACATACCACCGTCAAGTAATGTTAGCCGGAGGTCCGAGCAATTCCAGAACGCTCGTTTGAGCAATATGACACGCTCGGCCTGCCCACTCTCACCAAACCGTTCGAGAAGAAGATCTTCGTCAATGGTCAAACCAGATTTCGGCGATGAACTTGCGGGGCGATCACAGACTAAAGCTGCAATATCGACCCAAGATGATGCCGTGTCGAAAACGTAAACACAGGGTAGGAGAAAGCTGCGTTCTCTCTCGCGCTCACTATTCGGTATGCTCTGCCATTCATTTGGGCGAAGATTAGCAACCGGAATCTTGCTTTCTAATAGTGCGTTTACGACGAGCTTGCGCGGTGTATCGGTATTGGTCTTGTGGGTCGCGAGCCGAATGTAGACCCTAACATCATAGTCCAGTAGGAAAGGAACAATCGAGCCTAACTGTCTGGGCAAAGTGTTAGGTTTGTCGGGATCCTGCGTCCAGATTACGGCATCCAATTGAGCCGCGTATGCGGGATCGCGAAGGTTATCGGGGGTCGACGGGTCACACTGGAAGCTACGCGCTCGAAACCTGTCCAAAGTTTCTTTTGAAGGTACCTCCCCGACGAAAGCGATTTTCGCCCGCGGCGTGCCCTCCGGCGAAAATTCGCGTATCGCCATGTCAGTCGTCCCGCGTGAACAAGGGTTGCAAATCCCCCCGCGCGAGAACACCCCGCGAAGAGCACACATAGCAATTCGGATTGCTCTTGAACGAAACGGCTCGCAATGACGGAGGGCGCGCGTCGTAGATAAGATGCCTGGCTGCGCTTGGAACGCCGACCATCATGGCGAGAAACATTGTCATCGCCATCGAGGTCACGGTCCCATTGATGGAGATAACGGCCGGCGCGGGCTCATGTGCGCCTTGAATATACGCGTCCCGACTTCGCTCTTCGACGTTCATCATGTCTCGCCGGACCTCTTCGGAATCCAGCAACCCGCAGCATGTGAAGCACGGCAGTCCGGGCGCAAGTGCCTGAACGCGACCGTGTATGCCTGCGATCTGACCTCCTCTAGCTGTAATGATTGAACCCATGTCGACGCAGGGAATGAGATATTGAAACGCGATCTGTTGAATTACCGCGCGGCTCCCGTGGGAATCAGTGCACGAGAAGATAAAGTCGGCTGCGCGCAGTTCACGAGCAATCGCCGTTCGTGTCACATCGCCGACGACGCGCTTACACACAGCGTCGGATGTGATTCCCGTAATCATGTCAGAAGCCACGTCCGTCTTGTACCGGTTGACATCGCTTAGGCGTGCGCCGACCACACGGTTAAGATTGGTCGTCTCAATGCGATCGGGATCTACGAGGATGAACTTGCGCACGCCGAGATGCGACAACTGTTCAGCGGCAATGGAGCCTGTGCCACCCAGACCCACTATGGCGACAGTGAGTGACTCAAGATATTTTTGTCCGGCGGAGCCTAGCGCCCTGACTTGGCGGTCGAATTTCAACGGCGTGGAACCTGACGCGCCATCGGCGTCGAATAGAACTTGCAATCGCGGCCCGACCGACACGAGGCGCATTGGAGTCTTTTCACCCAGGCGCCGAGCGCACCAACCCCCGGCGCTGACCACTACGGCGCCATGCACTGTGTGGGGCACACGCACGGACAAGAAGCGCGCTAGATGTATCTCACCATCATCGTCTACTTCGGAGAACTCCGGCGGAGCAGACCCTGGGTGCGAGTGCACAAAAATCGCGGAAAGATTTTCGCGAGCGGCCGCTTTGCCGATTTGTGCAATGTAATCTGGATTCAGCTCCGCACTCATGAGAGTACGCTTTGAATAGTTGTCGTCGGCGGGAAAGTTGATTCGGGATACGACAAGGCGCTCTGCGCCGTCGACAGCTACGCGGGATGCCAGCAGAATAGCGCAGCGTTCGGTCTCTCTGCCTACAAGCTCACCGATAATTCGGCTCGCATCTCCATCCTGAAGCCTGAGCTCGATCATCGAGGCGGGTCCAGTCGCTGAAGTATTACGCGATAGAACTGTTCCAGCCGGTCGCGATTCGGGTCCCACGTCTGAAGATGCCAGGAAAACCACGTCAGCGGACGGCCCGGGGTCATATCGTAAGGCAGCGGATTTCCTTCGTTGGCGTTCTGCGGAATCGCACCATTGGGAAGGCGTACCGGCGGCGAAAGCCAGAAGCAGTCAGGCTTTGCAGCGGGATATCCGGGAGGCGCGATGAAGAGAATGTCGACCTTCTTAGGATTCCAGCCCTCGGGCAAATCGAACCCCTTAATCGTAATGAGGTATGAGCCATCGGTCCGACGCTGAATTTCAGCGTCTTGATGCTTGAATTCCTGAAGATAGTCCTTCAGTTGCTGGAATTGTTCGCCGATCATCAGAGTCCAAACGTCGCCGGGGGAACAGCGAAAAAATGCTTCACGCGTTCGGTGATACCTACAGCTTCACCGTCGCCGATGCCCTTGTCTGGTTTGTCACCTTCTTCTTCGAGGAATAGCTGATAATTGGGGGCAATATTGGCGATCGCCTTTATTTCCGCGCCGGTGAGCGCGCTCTTGGCATTTTCGTGGCGTATTGCGTCCACGTAGAATACATGGAGTGATTTTTTTTCTGCTTCAGACATGTCTTGCTCCTTCTAGGTTTGGTTCTAGCGATACTTCATGGTCGTGTCTTAAATCTTCGAACTGCGTCCGGTTTGCCCATACTATTGGCTGAGACTCCTGCGGTATTTCGATCCGCAGGTGGCGCACAAAATATGAAACCAGCGACCGGCGGATTGTTTTGGACAGCCTTCCGTCCTGCATACCGAAGTCGGCAATGACCGAATCTCTTTGGCTAGGCGTCAGATTGGGATTGGGCTCGATCTCAATCACGACAAAGGTCTGCCAGTCCGTATCCTCCTGGGGGTTCATAGTACTGATACGGCGTCCATGAATTTGCTGGAATCTCGTTAAGACGAAATCGCGAAATCGAGAACTTCTATGACACCATGCGCGGGCGTGCCAACGAGAACCGTCAAAGGCCAGAGAATGCGGGGCAATCCACTGACGAGTCGGATCGGGAGTGCGCATCGATTGATACGTCACGTCTATCTCTTTGCCATCGCGGATTGCCCAGAGGATTGGCAGCAGCATCTCAATGCGCACACGGCGGACCGGGAGCGTCACGACATCACAGGGTGGTCGGGCTCGCACAAAGCTTACTGATCGCGAAATCGTCCCGGCGGCGAGGCCCTGGATCTCGTTCAAATAAGTCTGGGTATCGGGCGCGAGAAACAGCGGCTTGAAATGCTCGGTCGCGCGATAGACCTTTTCGTGACGGTCGTACTCCATGTTGTGTTTGGCCAAATCAAGGTATTTGGCGAAATCCAGCGATGCCTGCTGAACCGAGATGTTGAAATATTCGGCGACCTCGCCGCGATTGATTTTGCCGTCCCACAACAAACGGAATTCGATGAATTCCAGTCGCCGCTCTTGCCCCCATGGCCGAGGTCGAGGCGCAGCCTCCATGCCCCTATCAACCATCGCGTCTGCAGCTTGATACATCATGTAACATGACCCATCATAAAACACGACGTGTTTAATGTCAAGCACTCGCGTTTCGGGGCCGCTAAATCCGACCCGAATGAACCTCCTCCGACCCTAAATCAGGGGCCATCATTCCATATCGAGGGAAAGCGACGCTCGTCATCCGGCGTACTTTGCTTGGTTTCTCCAACTCTGATGATCCGCCCTGGCCGGCGATGAGATATTCGCGCGATTTCTGTGATTTTATGCCAGATTCGATAATTTTTTTGTTGATTCCGAGCAAGGTCTGCATACATGTGTAGGTTGCAATAAGTGCACTGCACCATGCCGTGGACTATCTCGATAATGAAAGATTTGGAGCGATATATTGAACGGATCGTGGCGTCTCAGACGACAGAGGAGGCGTTCGACCATTTTTGCGCTGCCGTGGGAGAACGCGGCTATGACCGTATCGCTTACAGTCTGGTCAACGACCATCCCTCCCTCGGTCTTCTCAGTCAGCATGGCCTGGCAACCAGCTATCCGGAAGACTGGATGAAACATTATGCGAAGCATAATTTCTCGTTGATCGATCCGGTGACGCGGCATGTGTTGACGAAGCGTACGCCGTTCTTTTGGTCCGACGTAACGTCCAGGCTTGATCGGCTCTCGGATTCACACCGGATGATGGACCAAGCAGCCGACGCGGGGGTTGGCGACGGAATCGGCATCTCGTTGCGCGGGGACGGCTCGGAACTGGTCGGGGTCGGGATAGCAAGATCGTCATTGCCCGGATCGGGACGGAACAAGCGGCAGGACTACAACTTCTTAGGCGGCGCATATCTGCTCAGCACGTGCCTGCATGAAACCTACCGCGACTTGATTATCAAATCTGCAAAAGCCGCATTCAGCCGACGCGAGCACGATATTTTGTGTTGGGGCGCGGAAGGTAAAACAAACGAAGAAATCAGCATCATACTGAATATCTCCACGAACACCGTCCGGTTTCACTGGAAGAATATTTTGAAGAAAATTGGTGCGAACGGCCGCACCTATGCGATCGCCAAGGCGATTCGCCAACACATAATCACCCCGGCATCCATACGCGCTGCCTACCCGAAGGGGTAGTTTACGGCGCAGGTCGCATACGCGCTTAATCACGCATGATCGATTGCGTGAACATCGCGACCGCGCATTGCTTTGCCGGTAATCTTATCGCCGCGCAGCATCGGCTGCGCTATCAGGAGGTTATTGCGAAAGAGGACTGGAGCAACATCTACGTCGCCGCCGGGATGGAATTCGACCGATACGACAATGTCGCGACGGAGTATTTTATTGCCCGCGATTCAGGGGGCAAGGTACGCGGGGTCTGCCGGTCATATCCGACAACGATCCCCTATATGCTCTCTGACGTTTTTTCGTTCCTGTGTTCAGAAGAACTTCCTTGCAGCCATAAAATCCATGAAGCAAGCCGCCTGGTGCTCGATCGTTCCTTGCTGACGAAAGAAGCGCGGCGGTCAATCGTCGATGAACTGATCGTCGCTTACATGGAGCGCGGCATGCAAAGGAACATCGACGCCTATGTCGGATTTATGCTGCCCAGAATTTGGAACAGCACATTCTTGAGAGCGGGATGGGACATAGAGTGGCTCGGCCCGGAGATAGCATTGCCGGGAACGACAGATATCGTTCGTGCCGGATTGATGCCGGTCAGCGAACGGATGAACGACAGAATCCGCGACGCGACCGGAATCAGAACACCGGTTCTGAATTACGGTTCGGAAGCCGAGTCTCTTATGCCCACGCTGGTGTCGTATTCCCACCTGCGTCAGGAGGATAATCTTGCCGCCTGATGATCTTTGCGCTCTTTCATTCCAACTCAGAGTCTAGCTATGGCTATAGTCCTCCCTCGTCCGATTGAACGCAGCTCGCTCGTGATTCGCACTGTGAAGGTCCACGGGCACCGAACCAGCGTCAGGCTGGAGCCGAACATGTGGGACTCCATGATCGAGATTTCACGGCGCGAATTCTGCACGCCGGACGACGTTTGCAGCTACGTGGCCGAACGCAAGCCGCCGCATGGCTCGCTGACCTCGTCGCTGCGGGTTTTCATACTCGACTATTTCCGCCAATCATCGACCGAGGACGGACACATGAGCGCCGGCCACGGGCAGAACATGTTTATGTCGCAGCAACAGGATCGCTGGCTGATGCGCGATATCAGGACACGGCGGACGACGGCAAGGTTCCGGACGGATTGAGGCGGAGTAGGCGGAGAATAAATTGGGTGCGGGGAATGTCGTGTCGGCTAGCCGATGGGCCTGTGGATGTTGCGCTCGGAAACCTTCGCCCGTAGCGCGGGCACGATATCGACCGTGAAGTCATTGACATCTGGATTGTTGTTTTAACTCCCAATCAGGGCAGGGCTCAGTTGTCTCAGATTTCCGGTCATATACTTGACAGAAGCCGATCGGCGGACATTGTTTTCCCGAAGCGTCTGAGTACCTGACAGAAACCTCCACTCGCGAAACTCTGCTGGTGGGAATCCAGGCGTTGACTCGTTGCATTTCGCCTGGAGCTAGTGAAAATCTCTTACCATTTCGTATCGTCGGCGGCGTTGGTGTCTCCCAATGCCATCCGAGGTCATTGTTGTTTGCCTTCATTTCTAGAAACACTCTCACTGGGTCTTTTAGCCCGCCGTTGCGCAACTCAAAATTAACCCGCACCGCTCGATTGGAGTTGTTTTTGCGCTTTTTATTCCGGCCTACAAAGGGGGTCTCGTCGATGCTGATTGAGGCCTTACTGGCATCGTTAATCTCGTGCTCAAGTTTCGCCAGTCGTCCTCCGATAACGGTTATACTTTTTTGGTTTTCACCTACCTGAGCTGTAAGGGAGGCGAATTTGGTGTTTGAGGCAACTGCTAGGTCCCGGATGCGCCTTCTAAGATTGACGAGAAGAATTAGAACAGCAGCCAAGAGTGCTATCAAGACGATCAACAAAGGTAAGAGGCCGCGGGGTACGCGATTAGGCACTACGGGACTCTGGGCCGGGGCAGTTTCGACATATCTGACGCTAATATTTCTGATATCAGCATATTTAATGGCGAATTCGTCAGTTGGTATGCGGACTACAGGATTTTGGTCGTCAGCGTCATCCGCACCTGGATTCGCATTCGTCCAATTCAATTTCTGCCTGGCGGCGTTTGTCAGGAATATTGTCTCAAGCCCTCTGTTATTCTCATCAAACCAGTATCGGGTCAAAAACCCACTATATAGGACCGGCTCATTTTCAAGTACGGTGAGCACTTCACACGCTACGGCGTCTAGATTTGTGGTACGAGCATTCGGCCGATCGTGGCCCCCAAACAAATAGTGCCAAGGTGAGTTGAATCGAAGCCATTTGTATCTCGTGTCAAGCGCAAAGCGGCCGATTAAATCGCGCAGTACTATGCCGGTGCCGGCAGCGATTAGACTCAGAAGGATAAAATACCCTGACACATAGCTAAGATTCGAGACGACATAGCTATCCGCGTGAGAGTAGTCGGGATTACCCTGAGCCGACTCGGACAACAATATGAAATACGCGCCGTAGTCGGGTTGAAATCCTATCGCGTGAAGGACAACGAGGAAGCCGCTGTGGAATACGGCCGCCGTTAACAAGGCGAGTGCGACCTCCCACGTTAGAGACGAGGCAGAAGGCAGGCCTTTCGATAGCTGGCCAGTGAGGGCTAGGATGAAGAGAGCGCCCGGGAGATAAGTTAATAAAAGGAGGACGGCCTGAAACGCGAGGTTCACGACGCCCGCGACGGATGCTCAATTACCAGAAGTATGCTTATGCCGGGACTAGCGGGGCCCTTGAGGCGACACGATCAGAAGGTCCCATTTCTTCCCGCTTTTGGATTGAACCACGACTCTTCTTTCGCCTCGCTCATCCGGAAGCGCTGCATTCATATCGCGCCAGAACTTCATGCGAAGCTGCGGATCCTTCAATACTCGAATCAGTTCTGGATTGTAAGGCGCTTCTGGCATGTCGATTCTCTCAAAGGCAGATAGCTATCGTCTTCAAGTTATCGCGAAATTCGTCCTTTTGCAAGATGAGAAAAAGGGGCGGTGAATAGGCCGTCCCGGGTCGGCTCGGGACCCGGAACAAGCAAATGACCATGATCGCTACGAGCCAAGTTAAGTCAAGTCTTGGCTTGGTGCGGTCTGCATGCCGTCGATGTTGCCCAAAGGTCGGTTGCCGTCTCGCGCCGAGGAGTGGTAAGGACCTTACCCAACGCCGAGACGAGTAGTTGCTTCGAACCGGCAAAGGAGAGCAATCGTGGACCTTGCGGGAATAGTCGGAGAGTTGAAGAAAGAACGCGAACGGCTCGATCGCGCGATAGCGGCGCTCGGCGGCGTTACAACCGGCGAAAAGAATAGCAGCGCGGGGATCAGAAAGCGCGGCGGTATGACACCGGCGGCGCGTAAGCGGCTTTCGTTGGCGATGAAACGACGCTGGGCCGAGAGCAGAAGGAGAGGGAAGAAGAGTCTCTAGGGCCGCATCATGCTTGCTGCGACGGTAAGCCTGGCTCACCCTTAGTACGCGCGATCATTAAGCTCCAAAGGATACCTGTCTCACCATGAAGCGATTGCTAGCAATCCTGTTGATAGGAACGGTGTTGCCTGTCTTCGTGGGTTCTCTCGAGTGTCGAGCCGACGATATGAGCGGCTATTGCCAAACGGTCGCCAGCGTAGTTGCCGATGCCGCCAAAGCGCGCGATGCGGGCACAAGCGAGTCCGCATTCCTTGCGGCCCAGGGCGTTAATGCTACCGACGACATCGAGGAAGCGATCGTTAGCCTAGTATATAAGTCGGCAGGGCTAAGCACCGACAACCTGCGAAAGAACGTGGTCGACACTTGCACACAGACCAATGGTTGGGCGAACTGCAAACCATTAACGCGTGAGACAGGAATCGCCTGCATGCCGCCCGAGTGAACGGCGCCTGCGCGTTAGTTGAGGGCGGGAGGTTTTGAAAGCGGCAGTCCCGCCTTTGGTGCGGACGGTTTTTCGGGCTCATCGCTGCCGGCCGAGAGTCGGGCCGCGAGAACTTCCTCAATCATGCTCTGCTTCTGGTCAAGAAGCTTCTGAATATCGGCATCGATTGTCCCGGCTATGGTGGGAATGATGACGTCCACGCGCTTGCCCTGCCCAATCCGGTGACAGCGGTCTTCCGCCTGGAATTGGATAGATGGAGTTAGCGGGCGGCTCGCGAACATGACGTAGCTCGCTGCAGTCAGAGTGATGCCGAACCCGCCGGCATCCATGGTGGCCACGAAGAATCTCGCGCTACCGTTCTGAAACTCGTCAATCGCCACGTCGCGCTGCTTCAGAGTCTCGTCGCCGGTGAAACGCACCGCCTCGGCGCCAAATTGTCCGGCGATCTTGGCGACGCTCTCCTTGTATTGGCAGAAGATCACCGCCTTGGAGGTGGGAGGCGCCGACTCGGCGGCTTCCACAATAAAAGGCACCTTCATCCGCTCGAGCGCTTGACGCAGCCGGGTGAGCTTGGCGAGAGGGATCATCGAGTCGTCGGCAAAGATCTCGTCGTACTCCTGCCTCAGCTCGCTGGGCACGTCGATTTCAGGAGTGCTGCGGATTTTCTCCGGCAGTGAGATAACCTCGTCCTTGCGCCGCCGCAATATCCATTCGGCGATCCGGTCGGCCAGGTGCCGACGCGCCTCGGGGGAGTGGGCGTAAAGCTCCGTGAAATTGCGGAGCGATATATCGCCTCCGGGATGCCCGGACAATTTGAGCAGCGTGTATATTTCTTCGGCCCTGTTGAGCATCGGGGTTGCGGTCAGTAGAAAGCGCCGCCCCGCTCGCGCGGCAAGTTCAAAAGCTTTGCGCGTGCGCGCGGAGTCGGGCTCCTTGATGTAATGCGCTTCGTCGATGATCAGGGTGAAGCCGCGGAAATCCTGCCTTCTCAGCAACACGTCGAGATTCTCGTAGTTGAGGATGACCCAGCGCGTGCTCGGAACGGGCTGTTTGGAGCCGTCGATAATGCCGATGGCGTCGGAGGCTTCGCCGCACATCATGATTTCTTTTTTCCAGTTGAGTTTTAGCGATGCCGGGCAGAGCACCACGATGGGAAAGTCGGAAAGCTTCGCGGCAATGGCGGCGGAACGCGTTTTTCCCAGTCCCATATCGTCCGCAAGAAGGCTGCCTGAGTGGGACAGCAGATGTGCCGCTGCCTGAGTTTGATGCGCATAGAGTCCGAACTGCTCGGCCATAGTGTCGACCGCGTTCTGGTCGAACTCCTGCGACACGAGCGGCTTTGAGATCGCAAGCAGGTAGTTCCCTCTGGCGCGGTCCTCGGCGCTACCCGCGACAGGCGGCGCGCCAACGCCGACATCGATTGAGCCGGAGCGCTTGTCTTGGCGATATTCAAAAAGGTCGACGGGGGTATCGGCGACGCGAACGTGCTCGACCTCGATGGAGGCTTCGCGGGCCAGTATTTCTTTTATGTCGGATGGGTCGAGCCTTGAGACCCAGAACCTGCGTTCGGGATACCACTGGGCAGAAAGCGCGTGCATGGCCCGGACCAGTACCGGATCGTAGAGCGACTGGATCGCGGATCCGCCGCTGACGACCGGATAAAGCGTAACAGCGAGCCGCTCGCCCATGTCGGGCACCGGCGAGCGCCGCGCTCGTTCGATCCCTTTATTGAGCGAATCGGCGGGAAAGCATTTCGAGTCAAGCTCGGTGAGCGCGTGTACGATGGATGAGGCTGCCGTCAGAGGAGCGATCCAGGCTTTGACCTCGCGCGCATAGTATCCGTGGACGGGCTTGAAAATCTTGCCACACGCTTCAGCGAGCACGGGGTCATAGGAAAAAAGGAAGCCAACTCGTCCGGCATCGGCGATGATGTCGCGCAGCAGCTCCTGTTCGCTGTGACGCTTATGGAAACTGGATTGGGACTCCACCAACTCCACCGCCGCGACATGCGATTGCGATCGGGCAAATTCGCGGCTCTCCTGCCTCTTCGAATTTTAGCCTGTCCGGAGCGGTGCAGCAGCTTTGGGGCCGCGACTTCAGTCCACACTCCGTCCACAGGCAGTGCACAAGCATAGCGGCCTTGCGCGATCATCGCCAAACCAGAGAGGTCGTGAGACTAGCGCGCCAGAATTTCTCGCAATCGGCGCTTCAGTTCCATTTCTGCGGGGCCTCTGGGCGCTGACTCCAACCAACTCTGAAAATCCTTGATTCGGACCTTGTGTTCGACTTCGGCCGGCTTGATCGTCACTACGACGCTGGCGGAGCCGCTGGGATCGTCGCTCCAATCATGCTCACGGAAAACGCAAAGCGCTTGAGCCACGGCTTCGAAAAGGCTCTGGGCAGTGACTTCGGCGGTGTGCTCGATACCGTCGGCGTCTCGGCACGTGACGCGGCATGTTCGAAGGGACATCATCCGACCATATCATCTTCGTCTTTTATTCGCTAAAATAGCGATTGAAAGCATAAAAACTTGATCGACGGAGGACGTCAGTTTTTACGCAGCTCTTTGGTCCGTTTAGTAATCTATGATACCATATATGGGTATGTCTTTGTTGGCACCCCCTACATATGGGCTCGCGTCTCCCCTAACGAATGCCTACGCCCGACCGGACAGCCTATTTACGCTGTTGTCGCGGCTGAATGCGCCAGCAGTCGCACCGGCCGCCTTGTACCGGTGGATCTACGTGCGGCGCCGCTTCGGCAGGTTTCTGGAAAACCTGACAATCACGACGCCGCGGCGAGCGGACGGCGAGACCAAACAAGCCGCAGTCCGCGCCTGCCTGAATCGATGGTACTGGGGGCACGGGTCAGAGACCGCCAACAGCATGCTCATCGGGTCCTGGGGTAAGGACACTCGTGTCCGACCGTCACGGGATATCGACATTTTGTTTTTGTTGCCTTCGGAAGTGTACTGGCGATTCAATGGCCGGCCTGACAATCGGCAATCGCAGTTGCTTCAAGAGGTGAAATACGTGTTGGGGCAAACCTACAGCCAGACAACTCTTCGTGGCGATGGACAGGTCGTGTCCGTGCCATTCAGCAGCACACCGGTCGAAGTCGTGCCCGGTTTTCGCTGTAAGGATGGCAGCATCATTATCTGCGATACCAATAATGGTGGCCGGTACAATACGAGCACCGCCGAAGCTGAAGCTTTCGAATTGGATGCCTCTGATAGGACCTGGAATGGAAACACGCGCGCTCTCACCCGGATGATGAAGCAGTGGCAGCGAGAGAAGAATGTGGCGCTGAAATCGTTCCAGCTCGAACGGCTGGCTATAGAATTTCTCCAGGTGTGGCCATTTAGTCGTCACGACTCGTTTTGGTACGACTGGATGATACGCGATTTTTTCGGTTATCTGATCGGCCGGGTTAACGGCTATCTATTCATGCCGGGTACTGGCGAAGTGATCGCTTTGGGCAGCGAATGGCTCAGCCGCGCTCAGACCGCATATCGATACGCCCTGCGCGCCTGCGACTACGAGCGCGACAACTATCAAGCGCTCGCGGGCGATGACTGGCAGCAAATCTTTGGGTGCGCGGTTCCCGTGTTGGTATCGTGAATATCCCCACTAATGCGCTAAGGTAGACGAGTGTCAGCGGCAGTCGGAAAACTGCGGATACACGGCAACCAGTTTCACGATCTGGTTACGCTACCTGCGGTGGATACAACGATTCTTCTTAACGGCTCCGGTAGTATTTGGCGCACTCGCGACATGGAAGATTCTGGCACAGACGTCGCAAATATGGGCAGCATTTTTTGCCCTTCTCGCGACTGTGCTCCCGCCCACCTACCATGCCCTTAAAATCGATGCCGCTATCAATGCCTACACCAGCTTGGCGGCCGAGTTTACGAACTTGCGGGACCGCTTTCGGCAGGCGGCTCTCGTATCTTCCCGGAAACCTTTTCCGGAGTTCGAGGCCGATTCCAAGACGCTGTTCGAGCGTCTTGAAAAAGCGCGAGGCCACATGCTCACGCCGCCGGAGTGGTGCTTCAGGCTTGCTCGTCGAAAGCACAAGGATGGGCACTATCATCATGACTACGACGAGAGAACCAAGGATTCGAAAGCTTCAGAGGAAGACGATGTGGCTCGGCATGCTACGCCTCATTCAGGTCGTCCCTAAGTATAGGTGTGGATTGTGATTCGGCGCATCCCTCAACGAACGATGGACGATTGTGCCATCTGCGCCGTCGCGATGGTAATGGGTGAGCCTTATACTTATTAAAAGGTGCTGAAAGATAGCACCCAATTTGCAATGAGTACTCCAGACGGCAAGTTTTTCGCATGGTGGGAGAGTTACCTTGTCCGAGAAGGATTCGAAAAGGCCTATCATCCGTTCGCGGACCTAAATCGACTCTCTGGCGCTCGTGGGAAGATCCGAGGCATTCTAGGAATGGATATTCCGCACCTACAGTGGCGGCATGTCGTTGCCGTGGATGAGCTAGGGATTATTGATCCTTCCAGCGGTGTGCCGGATCACATCAGCATTCAAGAATACGTGTTCGGCCGATCGCCACAGGGAATCATATTCGACGACGAATTTCTGGCTGTTTGGAAAGGCGCTCGCGCTTTGCGATCGTTGAATTCGTCGCTGTGATTTTGCACAGAGGGTCAGCGGCCGCTCGCCTCGTGAATATAGTTTTGGCGGTTTTGCTCTGCCCCGTGTCGGCATGGGCTTGGGGAAATGACGGGCACAAAATCGTCACGGTCATTGCGGCGGACAACCTGACCCCAGCAGCGCGAAGCTATGTGGCGAACATCCTCGGCGTGCCCACGGATCAATTGATGGCCGCGATAGAAGCGGCCTCCATCCGTCCTGATTCCGAGTTACGCAAAACAATGGCGGCGCGCGATCAAATGATTCGCGAGGTATCAACTCGAGCTTAGCCTTCGTGTCTCTCAGGCGATATGCGGCATTTCCGGTAGGCCTGCAAAAGGCGCAGCGTGTCATAGCCATTTATCAGACAGAACAGGCGCGGTCTCCCCAGTTGTTGCGCATAGGCGCGCATCATTCCGCGCACCTGCGGAGTAATCTCATGACAATGCTGTAAGATCAGAAGGTCGGCAGGTTCCTCGAACAGCCGAGCTATCTGGTCTCCGTTTTTTCCCAGGTCCGCTACGGTCATTGGATGATACTTTGCGGGTCCCTTGAATGCGAAGGCAGTCGAGATACGTTTGCCATCAAGTTTGATCCAACTTGAAAATAGATCGGATTTCTCGCCGCCCCAGTCTTTCGGTATGGTCCGTTCGCCGATGATGTCTGCGAAGGCAGTCTTGATTTTCTCTTCTGGAATGTCACGCAACCGCTCGAGGTCCTTCTTCCGCTGCGGCGCCTCGATACCTCGTACCAATGAGAAATTATCGATGCTGTCTATATGGACTTCCAACCGGTCGGTCCAAGCCCCGCCAATTGTGCTATGCGGTCGAAAGAGATTAGGAAGCGGGTCGGCAATCACCCACGGAATTGCTTCTATTAAGGTTTCCGTCACCTGCGTTGCGGCGCCGAGCACGAGTAGTCGCCTCTGTCCGGCAAGCTCCGACCATGAGGAAGCCGATGTCAGGTGCTCGTGGTGAAATCGGAATCTAATTATCTGGCCCGGACTGAATTCATCGAGCTTCGCATAGAGCTCAGCCATCGGGACCTGGGTCTGCCCCTTCCGCAAGGCTGCGCTAACTTGCGAGAGTCCCTTGCCGAAGTAGTTCGTATAGTGCGTGAACATCGTATCGGTCTTGAGCTTGCCGGTAATAAGAAGCTGGCCGAGCGTCGCGGGATTGGCCGCGTGCAACCAGTCCGTAAGATTGTCTTTCAAGATGGATAGAAGGACATTGCGCCGAACTCCATCGTCAATTTCGCCGACAGCCGCAATATTCTTCAGGTCGGCCGTCATGTTGCGCGCCCCAACCAGCTCCATTACGCGGCGGACGTTCAGGTACCAGCAGGTGAGGTCATAATTAATGGGCGGCATGTTATTGAGGTAACCGGCGCGGTCAGTGCCGCCGGCGTTTGGGTTCGTGCTTTTCGAGATTGGGCATTTGTCGCTTCATGAACTCGTCGAATAGGGGCACGGTGAAGGCCGTCTCGCCGTGGCGCTGACTCCACACCATACCTTTGTTGATTAACTGTTGACGGACGGTCGCTACCGCTGCGGCGTCGACTCCGAGTGTAGTTGCAATATCGCCGGTTTGATGCGGGCCTGCGCCGAGCTCCGCCATGGCGCGAAGATATTTCTGCTGCAGGGGAGTAAGGCGGTCGAAGCGAACACGGAAGAAGTTAGCGTCGAGGTGCGCAATGATTCTTGGCGTGGATTCCTGAACGTGCTCGCGCCGAATCGGACTCGAGGGTGCCGAGTTCCAGACATGGAATCCCCATTCCTGAATGAAATAGGGATAACGCTCCGTGACCCGCAGGATTTCTCGGACCGCATCTTCCTCGAAATCAACGCCTTCATTCTTCGCTGGATTGACAAGCGCCGCGCGTGCCGCCGCAGGTTCGAGCTGGTCGACTTGAGGATAGGTGAAAAGGCGTTCGGCATAGGATTTTGCGTTCCCAGCAAGGGCGGCAATCTGTGGCAAGCCCGCTCCGACAAAAAAGAGCGGCAGATTCCGTTGCGCTATCTCGTGGCAGGCGACCACGAGCGCGGCTAGCTCCTCTGGCGACAGGTACTGCACTTCGTCGAGAAAAATCCCGAGCGCCACTCCGCGCTCATTGGCCGCGTCGCTGACGGCCAGCAGTAGATCCGGCAGGTCCTGGACAAGATTTCCCGTGTCAGCCTTCCCATGCGCCGACTCGACGCCAACCTCGATATCGCCAATCTTGACTTTGAAGGCCGCGACAAAATTTCGTAGCACCGAGACCGCGTGCCAAACCTTCTGTCCCGCGGAAGCTTTCAGGTCGAGGCTATACAGAACCTGCCTAAGTTCGGGAGCAAGGAGCTGAGGCAGCGCTCCGCCCTCCGGGGCCTCGATTTTAGCCGTCCGGAAGCCCTTTTCCTCCGCCATGCCGTGCAGCCGATTTAGTAGAACGGTCTTGCCGACGCCTCGGAGGCCCAGCAACATCATTCCCTTGGTGGGGCGCCCATCCAGCACACGGTCCATATCAATCGTAGCTTCTTCGAGCAGCTGGTCTCGGCCAGCGAGCTCCGGTGGTTGCAGCCCGGCTCCAGGGGCATATGGATTTGTCCTTCGGTCCATGGTCCAATTATACCTAAATTAATGCCGTTAACAAGAAAGTTATTAACGCGACTAAATCTAGTAAATCGGTAGGCAAGCGGTATAAAACTGTTCGGAATCGGCGAAAAAGCTGGTGATTTCTGGTGTTCCCGGACTGGCTGCTCGTCAGCGTTTTACTCGGCGGGGCCGGTTCGGATAATAGCAGGACTGTAAGGTCCTGTTACGAGGGGAGAATGACGATGGCCAAGAATTACGCGGGCGGGGCATCTGCCTCGCTCAACGAAACGATCAGCGAGATCATGAAATTTCTGAAAGCCACTGAGCCGAGACCAAACGCCGCGCTGCGCGATTTCCTGAGGGAAAAGATCGGCGATCTTGGCGAGCGGTGGTATAAACGCGGCTTCAACCGGGGCCACCGCGAATCGCACAAGCAAACGCGAAAAGGCAAGGTACCTCGCACTCTTCGATACGATGCGAGGCGGAAGTTCTTCAGAGGGAACAGGCGGGCCGTCCGTCTGAAGTCGGTTCTGTAGAGTTGACTAGTCCTCGTCGGGGGCGGTCTACGACATTCTCCTGCGCGTGTCGGCCCGGCGTGTTTTCGTCAAGTAAGAGCGCCTCTTCAGGGGGGGATTTCTTCGGCGTGATGCGTCGAGTGCTCTCAGCGGCAACGCGAGCAGTAGTGCTGGCACTCTTGTCGTTCCCAGTCCGTGCGTGGGGTTGGGGAAATGACGGGCACAAAATCGTCGCCGTCATTGCCGCGGACAACCTCACCCCCAGCAGCACAAAGCCATGTGGCGAAGATCCTTGGCGTGTCCGCGGATCAAACTGCAAGCGCGATGGAAGCGGCCTCTATCCGTCCAGATTGGGAGTTCCGAAAAGAAGACCCTTCGACCAAACCGTGGCACTTCATCGATATCTGTCTGCAAGACAGCCGAGTCGACCTTCCTCGGCGATGCCCCGGCGGTAACTGCGTAACGGGAAAAATCGACGAATTCTCGAGACGGTTGAAAGAGAAGGACTACGACCGGTGGGGTGCTGCGGGCGATCTGGCGTTCCTCATCCATTTTGTCGGCGACCTGCATCAACCGCTCCATGCCGCGAACGACGCGGACTTGGGTGGCAATTGCATCAAGATCGATTCGCACCCTCGCGCGAAAAATCTCCACTACGCCTGGGACGACACCATCGTTTGGGGTCTCGAACACAGCATCGATTCCCGAAGACCAGACGCAACGGCCCGCAGATTGGAACAAACATACGCAAGCGAGAAGGCACTCGATGCATGGATTCCAGGACATACCGACGATATCGCGTGGGAGTCGAATCAAATCGCGCGTTCCGACATCTATGCTGCGCTTCAGATTCCGATCGAGCCGTGTGACCCTCCTACCGCCCTATGCAGCCATAAACCGGAAGTCAGGTTGAGCCCAACGTACATGGATCACGCCGCTGTGGTTGCAGGCCATCAGCTCGCAAAAGCCGGTTTCAGGCTGGCGAGCTTCTTGAACGAAATCTGGACCCAGCCCGTTGGTCCGAAGGATGTTACGCACGCGGAGAATTCGACCCCGGCTCAGATGCTTTCATCGCAGACCGTCACCGGACAAATCGTCGGCAATCGACGGAGCAAGATTTACGCGTGGCCCGGATGCGGCGCCTACGACAGGATGTTGCCCGAGAATCGAGTCGTGTTCTCCAGCCGCGAAGCTGCGGAACAGGCGGGGTATCGGGCGGCTCGGAATTGTCGGTGATCGACGAGGCGCCCCGATTCACATACGCGGCTGGACGGGAACATGCGCCAGAATTCTGCGTTTGCAAACCGAATGTTGTTGATGTGAGTCTGCATCCGGATGGCGGGGCGGCACCAAGGGCGATCCGCAATTCCACACGAGAAAGGGGGTAGAGCGTTCAAGAACCGGACGATGGCCACAAGAAAGAAAGCAGTATCGACCGCGAAGTACGTGATGAAAATATCGCGTCTGACGGTCGATAAACTCGGCGTAAAACTATACGACCGCGTTTCCGCCGTGATCGCAGAACTCGTCGCCAACAGCTACGACGCGGACGCGACGAAGGTCACGATCACCGCGCCGATGGGCGAATATCTGGCGACGCGTTCCCAGGGCGAGATCAAGGACCGCGGATACGAGATCGTGGTAGCCGACAACGGCGGCGGGATGACCCCCGCGGAGGTAAACCGCTTCTACCTGCGGGTAGGCGCGGAACGGCGGAAGGACGAACGCGGAGACACCTCGAAAAAATTTGGCCGAAAGGTCATGGGTAACAAAGGCGTCGGCAAACTCGCGCCGTTTGGAATCTGTCAGCAGATCGAAGTATTGACGGCGGGCGGAAGTCTTACCGCGGGCAAGGACGAATCCGGGAAACAGGCGAAGGGGTATGTGAGGGCCCACCTGATCCTAAACCGCGACGGCATTTTGAGGGACGAGGAATTCGACTACGAGCCGACCGTGGGCCCCTTGGACGAAACCGTCGCCAAGTCTGCCGGCACGACGATCACCCTGCGGATCTTCGCTTATCGCCGGGTCCCCACCATCGAAGAATTCTCGAGGCAGTTGGCGCAGCGGTTCGGAGTAAAATCCGGCAACTGGAAAATCGAGCTGATCGACTTCGTCAAGACGCCGAGCGACCCAAAATACAAGACCGAGGTCGGCGAGTTCGCCATCAACAAAATGGAGAACACGGAAATTTCGTTCAAGCCAGGCAAGAATGGCGAGATCGAGGGAAGAGCTTTCGATTCCGACGACTTACCCGTTGAAAGCGTCAACGCCGGTTTCGTCTACGAAGGCAAGAATTATCCCGTCCGCGGCTGGGTCGCATACGCGAAGGAGCCTTACAAAGACGACCTGATGGCCGGCATTCGCATTTATTGCCGGGGAAAAATCGCCGCGCAGACCAACCTATTCAACCGGAAGGCAGGATTCACTGGAGAGCATGATGTCCGTTCATATCTCGTCGGGGAATTGCACGCCGATTGGTTGGACGAGAACGAAGACCTGATACAGACCGACCGTCGCGACATCCTCTGGTCGAGCGAACTCGGACAGGAGTTCGAGAGCTGGGGCCAGGCGGTCGTGAAAAAAATCGGGACGCGGTCTCGCGACCCGATGAAAAAGAAGACATGGGAGCGCTTTAAGGAAATCGCGAATCTCGACGTTCGCGTTCACGAGGCGTTTCCCCGCGCCGACCAAGAAACGCTGCGCGACTCGGCCGTGACGGTGGCAAAAATGATCGGTTCGACAATCCGCATTGACGAGATCGATGACGCGGAACGAGTCGAGAGTTTCGTTCAACTGAGTCTCATGCTGGCGCCGGTGATCACTCTCGACGAAAAACTGCGCGCGGCGGCGGATTCGGCGGATTCGCCCTTGGATGTCGTTACCGACATCCTGAAAACCGCGCGTATCGCCGAGCTCGCCTCATTCGGACGGATCGCGGAAGACCGCATTCGCGTTATCGAGCGGGTCGAGGCTCTCAAAGACGATCCCGATACTTTGGAGTCCGCCTTCCAGACTCTTATTCAAACGTCGCCGTGGCTGGTCAATCCGCAATGGTCGCCGATTACCGCCAATCAGTCGTTCTCGACGCTGCGCAAGGAGTTCGTCAAGTTTTACAAAGAAAAGACCGGCGAAACTCTGAACCTCGACGATTTCAGCGACCCGAAGAAGCGCGCGGATTTCGTCATGACGAACCAGGACGCGGCCGTTCAGCTCGTCGAGATCAAGAAGCCGCATTACAAAATCACCAACGAGGAATTGGATCGGATTGTAAAGTACCGGGACCTGATGGACGAGTTTTTAAACATGGAAGGCAACAAGGAATTCAAGAAGCTTTTTCCGGAGTTCGAGATCACCCTCGTCTGCGACGGCGTTAGTCTCGACGGCACGCGCCGCCAGGCATTCGAGGGAATGAAGAAAGCCGGACAGCTCACGCACATCACATGGAAAGCGTTTCTGCTCAAGACGCGACAAATGCACAAGTCCTTTCTCGACGAGGCGGAAAGACTCAAAAAGGAAACCCGTGCAGACTAGCGAAAAATCCATGCTGCCCGTCGCGGTTGATCTTTTCTCAGGCGCTGGAGGGTTGACGCTGGGCCTCAAGCGCGCGGGCTTTCGCGTCGCGGCAGCGGTCGAGATCGAGGGCCACGCGTTCGCGACTTATAAGACCAACCATCCGGAGGTTCGCGCGATCAAGCAGGACGTTCGGACCGTCAAAGGCCGACATTTACGCGCTTTGGCCGGCGGAGAAGTCGATCTGCTCGCGGGTTGTCCGCCTTGCCAAGGGTTTTCAAGCCTCACCAACACTTCGTCGAAACGCGACCCGCGTAACGACCTCGTTCTGGAGATGGCGCGATTGGTGAAAGAAATACGGCCCCGCGCGGTGATGATGGAAAACGTACCGGGCCTGGCGGATCGCGGAAAGCGGCTTTTTAACCGGTTCTTAAAAACCCTTGAGGCGTTGAATTACCGATATACTTGGGATGTCCTTCAAGTCGCCGACTACGGTGTTCCCCAAAACAGGCGTCGCCTCGTCCTCTTCGCGGGCCGGGGATTCGCGTTGGCGCTTCCGAATCCAACCCATCATCGGATCGGAGAGGGAGGCCTCCATCGATGGAAGACGCTCCGGGACGTGATCTCGAACATGGGGCCCACAACGTTCCTCGAGAAGTCGCCGAAGGCAAGCGGTCCGCTGCCACTGAGCTGGCATGTCGTCAGGCATCTCTCGCCGATGAATATTGCCAGATTGCGGAAGACGCGGCCGGGCACGAGTCGGGCCAAGCTTCCCAAATCCCTGCGCCCTGATTGCCACAAAGCGGCGGACACAGGTTACAGCAATGTCTACGGGCGCATGAGTTGGGATCAGTTGCCCGCTACGATAACCGCCGGCTGCACCACGTTGAGCAAGGGCCGGTTTGGACACCCGTCGGAGCTAAGAACTATCTCGCTGCGGGAGGCGGCGCGCATTCAAACATTTCCGGACGACTACGTCTTCGACACCCCGTACATGGAATACGCCTGCGGGATGGTCGGCAACGCCCTGCCCTGTGATTTCGCGGAAACGCTAGCCGCGTCGCTCGCGCTGCAACTGCCCGCAAAAAAAAATCGCTCAGATGTTCGCGCTAATGCGCGCCATCCGTGAAAGCATGGATACCGTTCGCAAGGAAGTTCGATCCAGGATCATGGCCGCCGTGCGCTCCCGGGGTAACCGAACGACCGAAATCGTCCTCGGAGAGTTGCTCCGGACGGCAGGTCTTCGCGGCTACAGAAAGCATTGGCCCGTTCCGGGGAAGCCGGACTTCGCATGGCCGGGGCGTAAAATCGCCGTCTTCGTGGATGGTTGCTTCTGGCACGGTTGTACTTGCAGGTCGCTGCCGTCATCGAACATAAAGTTCTGGAAGAACAAGATCGAGACCAATCGCAGTCGGGACAGACGCGTGACTCGACTGCTGCGCAGCCAAGGCTGGAAAGTTGTTCGGATTTGGGAATGTCGTGTGAAGCGGATCTCTTCACTACGACGGGTCGAGAAGCTCGTCGAATCGTCGCGGCTTTCAGCGCGAGAGAACAATCGACGGCGGTCGGCAGAAAGAGTCGGGTGCTCAGATAGGCCGATGTGCGCTTCAGGGCGGCGACAGTAGCCGGGGCTGTGGACACGCCTGGCCGCCGCGCTTAGTGGCCGATTGCGGACAAGCGGTCGGCGGCGGATAATTCCGGCAACGGATGGGAGGGGTTGGGGATGTCGCGGCCTGTTGCCCTTGAACTATGCGCCGGAGCGGGGGGGCAAGCCCTCGGACTCGAACGCGCCGGACTCGATCACGTCGGCTTGGTCGAATTGGACAAGCGCGCCCGCGAAACACTGCGTCTCAACCGCGAATCATGGAACGTAATCGAACGCGATCTGCGGCAGTTTAACGGCGCGGCATTTCGCGGAGTCGATCTTTTGGCGGGCGGATTGCCTTGTCCGCCGTTCTCTGTCGCGGGAAAGCAACTCGGCGAAGACGACGAGCGAAACCTGTTTCCTCAGGCCATCCGGTTAATCTCAGAAGCTCGCCCCATTGCTGTAATGATCGAGAACGTGCGGGGTTTCCTCGACGCCATCTTCGCCGACTACCGCAAGTATCTGGTGGGACAGTTAAAAAAGCTCGGCTACCAAAGTGATTGGCGGCTTCTGAACGCAAGCGACTACGGCGTCCCTCAACTCAGGCCACGGGTAGTCTTTGTTGCAATACGAAAGGATCGCTCGGAACACTTTCAGTGGCCTAAGCCGAAGTTAGTTCAACCTCCGACGGTTGGTGAGCTTTTATACGACCTCATCGCGTCACGCGGTTGGAAGGGCGCAAATGCCTGGCGCGTTCGCGCCCAATCGTCTTGATAAGATACTTTCAAACTGCCCGCCCTCGATGCTCATGTCTGAGATAACGGCGGCGGTGCATTTCGCGCCGGACCTGATTACGAAGGGACTAAAACAGAACGGTCGGATGGCTCAACTCAAAAGCCTTGAGTGGTTGATCGAACGGACTCATAGCTGGCACTAACTATTTCCTCGCGGCGATGGACACGCTTACTCCCGCCGAGCGCAGCCGGAATATGGCTGCCATCCGCAGTAAGGGCACGACGCCGGAACTTGCCGTTCGTCGGCTTGTGCATAGGATGGGATTCCGTTTCCGACTTCACGGTCATGGCCTCCCCGGCAGGCCTGACTTAGTGTTCTCTTCCCGCCGTGCGGTTCTGTTCGTTCACGGATGCTTCTGGCACCAGCACCCGTCGGGGGCTTGCAAGATCGTGAGATTGCCAAAATCGAATTTGTATTACTGGCGCGGCAAACTCGCCCGCAATGTCGAGCGCGATGCGCAAAATCGAGCGAGTCTCCGTTCACTTGGCTGGCGCGTGGTCGTTGTCTGGGAGTGCTCGCTTAGGAATGAAATGAAACTCGCGAAGCGGCTTCGCCGATTTCTCGTATCGAAGCCCTCTGCGATGCGCTGAATGATTCTCCGGTCTAGACGGTGGACAAAAGCGCGGCCCCTCGAAGAGAGGCCGCGCCGATTTTTTGTCTGCCGGGCAACTACTGTGACGCCCGCGTATTGCCGCAATCCGAACAAATGCCGTCGTCAGCGAAATTGTGCCAGCCTCCTCCGGCGAAGCACTGTTTGCCCTTCCATTCGCTGCGGTGCGGCCACTCTGAAGCCCCGCACTTGCATCGTCCATTTTCCTGCAAGGTATGGCCGATGAAATCGTTGTAGCCGTACTTCCGTAACATCTCTTGGTGTTCGTTCATCGAAGTCTCTCCTGAATTTTGCATAAATCGCACGTTTGAGGGAGGGCCGCGCCCTCCCTGTCTTTCGATTCCCTAGAACGGGATGGATTGTTCGGCTGCTGCCGCTGCGTCCGAGACATCGCGGCGTCGGTCGAGAAACCCGATCTGGCGAGCGATGATTTCCGTCTGGTGGCGTTTGCCGCTGCCGTCCTTCGCCTCGTACTCGCGGGTCGTCAGCCGTCCCTCGATATAGACCCGGCGCCCTTTGCCGAGATAACGCTCGCACGTCTCGGCCAACTTTCCGAAGGCGACGATTCGATGCCATTCGGTGCGCTGTTGCTTCGCGCCGTTGCGGTCCGTGTATCGCTCGGTCGTGGCGACCGAAACTTTGGCGACCTTTTGGCCGGAAGGCAGAGCACGAACCTGCGGATCACTGCCCAGATTTCCGATTACCGTTACGCTGTTAACTGCCATTGTCTTTCCTCCTGTGCGCGCCCGCTTCCCGTCATTGGGCAGGGCGTCCTTGCCGTTGAGTGTTGTTGTGTCCATTGCATCTGCCTCTCATCCCTAAAAAGGGAATTTTTTCCGGCGTCCCTCTCACAACAGATGGAGGGCGACGAAAAAATCGGAGAACTCAGGAATTTCGGATCGCGAAGACGCGGCGTCTCTGCGGACGCGGGACAGCATTCGTTTCGCTGGCCAAGGATGCGCGAAAAGGCGAGCCACAATGCGGATTGGCGCTATTCATTTGTTGAGGGGCCACGCATGTCTGCGACGCCCTTAGGGCCGCGGAGCCGGTGAAGAAGCTCGATGTGACGTTTGCGCGGCTGACTCTCGCTGAACGCGCGTCGCAGGCTCGATGATTCGGTGGGCCGCGGGTTCCGCTGCCTGCGCGTCGCTCTTGTCGAGATCGAGGGCAGCGTTGAGCTCAGCCTGGCGGGCGAGCAATTCCTTGAACCGCTCATCGTGCTCGAAGGGCCGACCGGCCTGCGCCTGATAGTCGCTCAGCGTTTTTTCCAGCCGTTCGACTCGATGCTGTTCGTCGCCGGCCAGCTTGTCGAGGGCGCGCAGCGTGTGTTCGATGCTCTGAATGGTGCCGGCAGGATTGTCGGGATTGATATGAGCCGCGTAGCTTCCTGTGCCGCGAATGAACAGCTCCGGAACTGGCGCTGCTGGTTTGTCGCGGCTCAGGATCTCGAACCCTTTGATCGTCGCGCGAACCTTTGGCGCATAGTCGTCGCGGCGTGAGAATATCGCGCGCGTGAGTGCCCTGCCCGCTTCCTCGCGGGCTCCCTTGCCGCTGAATGTCTGATTGCCGATCGTCATGGTGAATTCCGCGCTGTCATGTGCGTCGCGCATCGCGATGTCTGTCAGCAAATGATCGAGGACCTCGCTCGCACTCGAAATCTGATCCGGCAAGCTGCGAAGCTGCCAGCGGATAGTGTGCTGCTGGTTGAGGTGGGCGGCGCGCAACTGGTCGAGCTTGCGGATCTCGGTGTCGATTTTCACCTTTTCCATGACCGCCGGATTGCCGGAAGCGATGGCCTTGATTTCGGCGTAGGTAAGAGCGCCGCCTTCGACATCCTCGGCGGTGCGGACCGAGACGCGCCCGCTCATCACTTGCTGGATGAAGCGGGCCTTGGTTTCGAGGGTCTGCCACATATAGGCGTCGAACGAGCCCTCGGTAACGTAGCGGTAAATCTCAATTTCGGAATTGAGATTGCCTTGCCGGAGAATTCTCCCCTCGCGCTGCTCGATGTCGCGCGGACGCCACGGCGCGTCGAGATGATGCAGCGCGCGGAGGCGCCGCTGAACGTTCGTTCCCGCTCCCATCTTTTCGGTCGAGCCGATGACGATGCGAACGCGCCCGGCGTTCACCGCGTTGAAGAGGAGCATTTTTGCCGCGTCGGTGTCGGCGTCATGGATGAAAGCGATTTCGTTTTTCGGAATTCCTCCGGCGATGAGCCGGTCTCGCACTTCCTCATAGACATTGAAACGCCCTGGGTGCGGAGTTGAAAGGTCGCAGAACACGAGCTGGGTGGATCGTTCGTTGCGAGTCGCGTCCCATATCGCGCGGATTCGCTCGATCGCCCGCCCGAGTTTCGTGTCGCCATGCGCCTCGGCGAACGCGTCGACGAGGCGCATATCAAGCGCGGCCTTGCGGCCGTCGCCTGTGATCTTGAGCATGTTGTCTTCGGAAGGATCGACCCGCCGGGAGCGGAGCTGCTCGGCGCGTTCTGTGAGAGTTTTGATGTAGGCTTTTAGCGCCTCGCTTGCGGGTGCGACGATAACCTGCGGCTTGCCGGTCGCGATGCTCGGGCGCGGTAGGTTCAGCATGTCGGCGGTCTGGATGTCCGAGTCCGTGTGAAACATCGAGAGCAGTTCCGGAAGGTTGATAAATTTCGCGAAGCGCGTGTGCATACGGTATCCCGAACCGTCCGGAGCGAGTTCGAGCGAAGTCACGGCTTCCGCGAAATTCGCGGCCCAGGCGTCGAAATGGTCGACGCCGCGTTCCTGCAAGAGATCCGGCCCGAGATAGCGAAGCATCGTGTACATCTCGGCCATGGTGTTCGAGATCGGTGTGCCGGTGGCGAAGACAACGCCGCGGCCGCCAGTGATTTCCCGGATGTAGTTTGTTTTCATGAACATGTCGAAGGCACGATTGCTGTCGGAATTCGGGAGGCCGGCGATGCGACTCATCTTCGTGGTGTAGAAGAGATTTTTGTAGGCTTCGGCTTCGTCGACGAAGAGTTGGTCGATGCCGAGTTCTTCGAAACTGATGGCGTTGTCTTTACGTTCCCGGTCGGCGCGCTGTTTGAGTTTGGTGGCGAGGCGCTTCTTGGCTTTCTCGAGTTCCTTGACGATGCGGCGGGTATCGCCCTGCTCGTTTTTGGCGTCGAGGATGGCGTTCTCGAGTTGTTCAAGCTGATCGCTGACGAAGCGGTTGAAGAGCTTGTCGGATACGGGCAGGAATTCGAACGAACGGTGCGAGACGATGACAGCGTCGTAGTTGCCGGTCGCGATGCGGGCCATGGCGCGCTGGCGGTTGCCAGCGGAGAAATGATCCTTGCCCGCGATGAAGAGCTTGGCCTGCGGATAGAGTTTGAGAAATTCCGCTCCCCATTGTTCGACCAGATGGTTGGGCACGACGAACATGGGCTTCTTGGCCAGCCCCATGCGGCGCAGTTCCATGGCGGAGGCCGCCATCGTCCAGGTTTTTCCGGCGCCGACGACGTGGGCAAGCAGCGTGCTGCCGCTTTGAAGGACTCGCCAGACAGCGTTTTTCTGGTGAGAGCCAAGGTCACCATCGCGCAGTTGCTCGCGCACCATGCCAGGAAAAGTCAGGTGCGAGCCGTCGAAGGTGCGCAAACGGATGTTGTTGAAACGGTCGTTGTACTCGCGCGCGAGACGGGTAGCGCGTTCCGGATCCTCCCAGACCCATTCCCGAAAGCGGTCCTTGATCTGCTGCTGCTTCTCTCGCGCGGCGATCGTCTCCTGCTGGTTGACGACGCGACTCCCATCCTCGCGCTCGTCATAAGCGGTCGGCGTGCGACCGTTGAGGGCGTCCTCGATCAGGTCGGAAGCGCGAAAGCGCGCGGTTCCGTAAGTCGTCGTGTTGGCGACGCTGGTCCTGGCGCCGTAATCGATTTCGAGAGTCCAGGTTGCGATGGCCTCGGCGTGGGAAACGCGCACGCTGTCGGGTGCTGTATCCACTAGGTGCGCCACGAAGGCGCTGATGTCGGTCTCCGGAATCCAGCTTGAGCCGAGTCTGGCCTCGATGTCACCGGGCTGGAGATCCGGAGGCTGAACGGCTTCGAGAGCTTCGATGTTGCGGCGATAAGATGCGTCGAGAGCGACGGTCGATCGGGCGGTTACGAGTTTGTCGCGGACGTTGCCGCTCAGATACCGGTCAGCGGTTTCCCATTCCCCGCCTTCGGGATTGCGATAGACCAGCTCGCCAAGTTCGTGTTGAAGCTCGCGATTGCTGTGGCCGGTCACCTGTTCCATGCGCGGCCAGTCGATCTTCCCGGTCTCGTTGAGCGAGACGGCGAGCGCTTCGGCGGCGGTGTCGACATGTTCGACAGGCTTGTAGCGTTCGAGGGTCCGGCGCTCGAAAATCGCCGCCTTGGAAGCGCGGCCGGTTTCCGGGTCGTAGGTCTCGAGCGAGAGCAGAAGCGGCTGGTCGGGATCGCCCGCGAAGGCTTTGACGTTGTCGCGCGACGAGAGCGGCCCGAAGCGGCGGGCAAAGGAGTCATAGATGCTGTTCAGGCGCTGACGCGCCTCGACGATCTGGTCTTCGGGCGCATCGTCGAGCTGGGTCTGAAACACGCTGCGAATGGCGTCGCGCACGCGAATGATGGCGTGCACGCGCCTGGTCGCATATTCGGACAGGCCTGCCGGTTCGAAACGCTCGCCGCTCCTGACAACGAGAACGCCGTCATGCTCGGCGAAGGCTCCGTCCTTTACGGCCGCGATGTCGGTCGGCGGCGCCGGCGACATGTCGGGCGGCGCGCGTTCCCGTTCCGCCGTCTTATAAATCGCGCTTGGCAGCATCGCCAACACGTTAGCCAGGCGCTCCGGAGAAAGCTCGCCCGTCAGCGTCGCTTCGGAGCTCCGGTACATCGTGCCCTGGAGCCGCATCTCTCCCAGCATCATCTCGGGATGCTGCGCGAAATATTCGTTGATGAAGATCGGGCCGTCCGGAGTTTCGACGGGCGCAAGGTCGAGCCATGCGTTTGTGCGCGCCTGCTTTCCCGGTTCGCGCTTTTGCAGAAACAAAAGATCGGTCGTGACTTCGGTGCCGGCGTTCGCCTTGAACGCGGTGTTGGGCAGACGGATTGCGCCCAGGAGATCCCCGCGTTCGGCGAGATAGCGCCGGATTGTTTGGTCCTGCTTGTCCATCGTGTAGTGGCTGGTGATGAGCGCCATCACGCCGCCCGGGCGGAGCTTGTCGAGCGACTTCGCGAGAAAATAATCGTGGATGGTGCGGGTCAGAGCGGGCTGTCGGCGGTAGGCGGGATCGTAGACCGGATAATTTCCGAACGGGATATTGCCGATGACGGCGTCGAAGTAGTTATCGGGCAGCGGCGTCTCTTCGAGGCCTTTGGCGAAGATCGTCGAGTCGGGATAGAGGCGCTGCGCGATCCTGGCGGTTATGCTGTCGAGTTCGACGCCGGTCTTGCGGACGTTCTTCGCAAGCTCATCGGGCATGAGTCCCATGAAATGGCCGACGCCCATCGAGGGTTCGAGAATCTGCGCGCCATCGGTGAGACCGAAGCGCTGCAGTGCCTGCCACATCGCCTCGATGACAACGGGCGACGTGAAGTGAGCGTTCGGTGTCGAGGCGCGCGCGGCCTCGTATTCGTCCTTGGTCAAAAGTTCATGGAGCTGGTTCGCGACCGGCTGCCATTCCTGTGACGGATAGGGGCGGAAAGCGCCCGGCATCGCGCCCCATCCCGCGTAGCGGACGAGGATGGATTTTTCCGCATCGGTCGCGTCGCGGTTTTCTGTTTCGATCAGTTTGAGGGTGTGGATGGCGTCGATGTTGGCGAGGGCTTTTTCCCGAAGGCTGCCTTGGCCGATGTGGTGGCTTGCTGTTATCCGGAAGTCGCGGGCGGGTTTTTTTTCTTGTTCGGTCTCGAATCCGCGGACGATCGTTGCGGACGGTCCTCGCTCGAAGGGAATGCCCATTCCGCCATCGCTGTCTCCCACGCCGCCTGGTAGTCCATCTTTTTCACGGAGGTCAGTTCGTAGAGGAGATCCGCGGTCCTTTCCTCCGTCTCGTGGAGCGTCTGCTCCAGCTGGTGGTCCTTGCGCAATTGGGCGACCATCTGCGGATGATGCGTCTGCCAGTGCTTGAGAATCCTCTCTCCGAGCGGCGTCTTCTCGTGCATCGGTAGCCTCCGTTTCTGGTGCGGCGGTTTCCGGCGCCGCCGCCTTGGTTGAATCTGCGGACATAGTCGAAAAAAGGTCAAGCTGCGCGTAGTTGCGCGGCGGCCGGCGAAATCCCCTGGGTTCGTAAGGTGCCGAGGCCATCGGTCGGTTCCCTCCGTCAGCTCCGGCGGAAGCGCCGGGTCACCACGGGTGTGAGAAACTCACGGATTCTACCTACGCGGGATATTATCAACTGAAAGTTTTGAGGAATGGTTAAGTAGTTGAAGACACGGGCTTTATTGGGGCGTTTTTGATCGAGGGTAAAGGTAAAAGGTTGAGCTCCAATCGCGGTCGCGTCTGCTTCGTGATGGGTGCCGCTGTTCTACGGTACCTATGTCATGCGTTTGCAGAACCTGGAGGGCGCGTGGCTAAATTTGTATTCCGACTTTGGTGATGCGCTGCTCGGGCAGCGCACTATCGCTCTACGACCCTGAAGGCATTGAGTAATATGTCAGAGTCCAGTTCGAGCCTTTGTATCTACTCGGGTCCGCACGGAGCGTCGATGTCGGAGGAACACTATCTTCCTGATGGACTAGGGCGCTTCTGCGGCTATGAACCTCTCATCGGAAAAGTGTGCTCGTCCTGCAATAGAAAGATCGGAGAAATTGAAGAGCCCTTTCTTCGGACGGGCTATATAGCTGCATTTCGCAGGCAACTTGGGATCAAGGGGAAAGATGGGTCCCCTCCCTCCCCTTACGAGCGCGGAGCGAGCGGCATTCCAAGGCTCAGAGCGACAGGGCGAATCCTGGATTTCCCATATGAAGTTCTTTTGGAAGGCGATTTCGGCGCCACGTCAGCGCGCCCGCTTCGACAAATAATCTTCCGTGAACAGAGCGGAGGAATTCACCAATTCTACGTACCAGACTGGATGCTAACTGATTCCGCACAATTTATTGAATCGCTTCGGGTCGAAGGACTTGAGCATGCTGTTCCCATCCACGGGTTCGCGCACCCTGAGGAAATTTCAGTTCTCGAAGCTCTCCTGACATCGTCGAACTTTCCAGTGCCGAAGAAATGGAACGAAGCTGACGGTGAGTTCACGCCTGGCAGCGTGTCTGTCACGCTGGAGGCACCGATGGGGTTTGATCCCCTTGTTCGCTCGATCGCGAAGATCGCCTTTCACTACACGCTTAAGGTGTTCTCCGACCTCTCGGGAAATGAGCCTGAGTTTAGAGCGATCAAAGAGTTCATTTGGAGCGGAGGGGAGAACCGCTTCGTAGAACAGGTGCGGCGTCGGGAGTTAATCCTCACGCCGAGGTGCTGGAGCCACTTCATCTTTGTCAGACGTTCGTACGAGGAAGTAGTCGCAAGAGTTCACTTATTCGTTCCGCCACCGGGCGCGCTATCAGCGATGCCGCCGCCGTTTTCCGTGCTTGTCGGCAGAAGCCCGTCGAGAATTGTCAGGCGTGTTGAACAGCGCGCACATCAGTTTGCCATGTCGCAGCTCGATGTACCCAGCGGGCCAATCGGAGAAATGGTTGATCTGTTCGGACCTTCCTAGCGCAAGGGCCTGAGTTTTCAGTCCCTCTGGCGCGGCGTCGTGCGGCGGCCGTCAGAAGATTTGAAATTCCCCGAAACAGCGCTCCAACGTAAGCGGCCGAAAGCCATAGTGATAAAGTGTCGCCCTCACGGGTTGCTTAAAGAGATCGATACGATTGCGGCGATCCGACCAGTGAATGTGGTTTTCCCAGTAAATGTTGCGATCCACGTAGTAGGGTATAGAGATGACGAGTTTCGTGTCTCCCGGATAAATTTGTTGTTCGCTGTCGCGGGATGAAACCCGGAAAAAGGCGACATCTCGAGTGCTGTTTTCCCGGACGTACGACGGTTGTGCTTCCGGGCTGGATACAACGAGCGCCGGCATCACGAGATCGATGTGATAGGCCCCAAGCGGCTCGGTGCCAAGGTTTGTCAGAGTAACTTGAAGGCAATAATCGTGTCGCTCGCCCGTGATTCGTTTCTTCGCATAGCGGATATCGATCTCAGCGGACGAATCAATTGGCTGTGGCGACGCTTGGCCCTCCAGCTCTGCGAGCGCCCAAGCTTCCGCCCCGGCCTTCCACTCTTGGAGAACTTCGGCTGGATAGCGCTGTGGATCGTTGTCGATGAGTTTTGCGCAATTCTGGCAAAGCCAGATCCCGTTCTCAGCGGATTCGCGCTGC
>Ga0210393_10000081_pt1 | contig 107987 bp, 98 predicted proteins | sample IncBWC27OmetaG_FD_160068 | JGI IMG/M metagenome (GOLD analysis project Ga0210393, IMG submission 160068) | Forest soil microbial communities from Barre Woods Harvard Forest LTER site, Petersham, Massachusetts, United States - Inc-BW-C-27-O ... | reverse complement strand
ACCTGATCGCCACCGGCGGCACGGCCGAAGGTGCGGTCAAGCTGTTGCGTCAGATCGGCGCCAATGTGGTGGCAGCCTGCTTCGTTGTCGATCTGCCCGAACTCGGGGGTGCTGCAAAACTGCGCGCGATGGATGTGCCGGTCCGTACCCTGATGACGTTTGACGGGCATTGAAGCAGCGCCCGCGACGACGCGTTTTTCGCGTCAGCTTTTAAGCGGCGTTTTACTGAAGACGAAGTTGTTGCGATAATCCTTGGCCTTCCAGAACCACTCGCTGTCTTGCTTCTGGTGGACCGCCGGATCGAACTGTGAGACCGGAAGCAGGCGACTGCCGTCGACGAAGCTGCCGGTATAGCCGAGCGCATTCAGATAGGCGAAGACGTCGGCCATACTCGCGCCCTGCAAATGGCGGCTTTCGCACTCGAAGATGAGAAGCGGCGACTGGTCGCGCAGGATTCTCTCGGCTCCCTTGAAAACCTCAAGCTCGGCGCCTTCGACATCCACTTTCATCAGCGCGATGGGTTGGCGCGGGTCAAAATAGTCGTCGAGCCGGACCATCGGCACCGAGATCGTCTCAAAGCGGCCGGAGCCCGCGACCTTCGCCACCAGCGATGCACTCGGCAGTTGGCCCTCCGGGACGAACAGATCGGCGTGGCCATCCCGCGAAAACACCGCCTTCTGCTCGACTTTCACATTGTCCAATCCGAGACTGCGCGTCAGCCGGCGGAGCAAATTCGCGAAAGTAGGCTGCGGCTCGAAGGCGATGACCTGGCCATCGGGGCACCAGCGCGACAGCCAGAAAACGAAACTGCCTTTGTTCGCGCCGATGTCGCAGACCGTATCGGCCGGCCTGACATGCCGCCGGATCAGCCCGAGCTCGATTTTCTCGTCGAGGAGACGAGCTCTCAAGGCGCGGAAGACGAGGTGTTGGCTATCGCGCGACAGCCATGCGAGGAGGTTGGGCAAAATCGATGGTCTATGACTGTTGCAGGATCAGGCTTAGTTCGAGTTCGCGGAAGCTGAAGTAGTTCCGTCGAATCCATTGATGCAGTTCGGTGGAAGAATCCTTCTCACCTCGCAAATAGTCGGTGAACGAGAAAGAGAGCCGGTCGATATAGGTCTTGAGAAACGTTGGCAGCGCCGCGATGCGCAGGATTTTTCCCGCCGAGAACGTCTGCGGCAGCTCGCCGCGTACAATATATTCGTTGTCGACGGTTATGAGCGAGCTCGGCGGAATCTGGCGCTGCAGCGTCGGATAGCTTCGCGCCGAGACGCGGTCGGTATCTCCAAGGAACAGCACGACCGGGACGACGCCGCGGCGGACAGCCTCTTTCACAAATCCGATTTCTTCCGTCATCTTGAAGAATTCGTCGAAGGCATGGAAACCGAGGTCGATTACCTTGGCGACGCCGTCATTGACGATCACGCGGTCCATCAGCGCCATCTTGCCGAAGGTGTCGTCGACCTCGGCCGTCTCGGTGATGTCGGGCAGATATTCCAGGAGCGATGGCTCCTTCAGATTGACGTCGAAGGCCGTCACCTCGCCGCTCTTCAACAGCAGAAATTCGCTCAACAGCCGCGCAACCAGCGTCTTTCCGACCAGCGGGCGCGGCGAACAAACGATGTAGACGGGTGTGTGGCGCATCACGCGCTATATATAGTGGAGTGGATTTGACATTCGCTAGCCCCATTACCGCGAGTCCGCGAGGCGAATGTCAAATCCAAAACTCCACTGGGCTCCAATATTTTCTAACCAGCCCAATCGGGCCGGCCGAGCAATTATTTTTCGCCGCCGCGTGCGCTCGGTTTGGTCGAACCGACGATATCGGTCAGTTTGATGCGGTCGAACTCGCTCCAGACATTGGCGAGCCAGTGCCGGACATAGCCGCGCAGCACGAACGAATAGTTCGCCGCTTCGTCGCTGATGCCCTTGTTGGCCACGAATTTCAGGAACGGAACCGAGGCGACTTCCACCTGCTCGTAGGCCATTTCGTTCAGTTTGGGGATGACGAGGTCGGTCGCATCCTTGATACGATGAAAATATGAATTGTAGGTGGCCTGGTCCCACTGGAAGAACTGGGTGTCGTTGATGAAGTTCTTGACCAGGAAATATCTGGCGCCTGCCATGAAATTCGAGGTTTCCGCGATTTCGTCGAGGGAAGCGATCGAGGGGCCGAGAATGTGGAACACAGCAAAGGTGATCTGCCCGGACTTGGCGGCGTCGAGGAAGCCGATGTCGCGCAAGGAAGCGAGCGCCGGCGACAGCAGTCCGGCGCGGACGTCGATCACGGTGACCGAAGGCGAGACCGCATTCAGCGTATCGAAGATCTTCATCTGGTCCGAGGTCGTCGTCATGTCGACGATCTCGGTGATGTCGGGATGGAAGCGCTTGAGCGTGCCGCGCGGCGACTCGGTGTCGAAAGCGCGGGTCAAGACATTATTGGCGCTGAAATAATCCAAAAGCGTTCGGGAGACGGTGGTCTTGCCGACCCCGCCTTTGTCCGCGCCTACCACGATAACTGCCGGCTTCGCCATGAACCTACCTGTGTCATCCCTGTTGGGAACATCGCTTCGCGCTGAACCAGACGTCTGGTTCAGGAGAGACCGGGACGGACCCGGATCATGTCCCTAAAAACCCCCAACTGACCGGGTGTCCCCGATCAGATCGAAGCTCCCTGCCTGCTTTGGGGGGGAAGATGGCAGAAACAAGGGAGAATTCAAATCATTAGAAGCCGATTGGTCCCATTCATTCGGCGTCGTTAATGGCAGAAGGCGGCTTCTAGGTGTCTGTCGGCGATTTTTCGCAAAGATAAGCATGCTTTTAGCGAGGTCCCCAAGGTCCGGTGGAAGGCCCGGTCGCGCTGCCCCAAGGACCTGACGAAGGACCTGACGATGGATCGGACTGTGCGCCCGGCGAGGTGCCGGCAGGGTCGGTGGCATCATTCCAAGGACCCTTCGGCAGGGGCGGTGGCGCTTGGCCGTCCACGGACCGGGTTTGATCATCCGGACCTTCCGCCGTGGAAGGCAAGGCAAGTGGCCCGGGATCGCGTCCACCGGCGAACTTGACCAACGCCTGGACGCGGGCATCGACGGAAGGGTGGGTGGCAAACAGGTCGGAAAAGCCCTGGCGCGGGTTGTCGAGGCACAGTTCCATCACGGCCGAGGTCGCGCCCGGCAATTCACCGCGGTTTTCGATCTTGCGCAGCGCTGAAATCATGGCATCCGGATTCTTGGTCAGTTCGACCGAACCGGCATCGGCAAGAAATTCGCGCGAGCGCGACAGCGCCAGCCGCACCATCTGCGACAATAGCCACGCCAGCGCGATCAGCGCCACCGCGATGATAATGACGATGATGGCACCGCCGCCTGAGCTTTTTCGATTGTCCGACGAAGAGGAGGAGCTGTCCGAGGACGAAGATGACCACGAGCCCCTGCCATAACCGCCGCCGTAATAGCCGAAATTGGTGAAGCTGCGGAAAAACAGCTCGGCGAAGAAGCTGACCACACCCGCGATGATCACCGCGATCACCATCATCTGCACGTCGCCGTTGCGGATGTGGGTGAGTTCGTGGCCGAGCACGGCCTCGACCTCCTGATCGCTCAACGCGTTCAGAAGGCCCGTCGTGACGGTGACGGCGTATTGGCGCCGGTTGAGCCCGGTTGCGTAGGCGTTCAGCGCGTCGCTTTCGATGATTTTCAGCTTCGGCATCGGAATGCCGCGCGAGATGCAGAGGTTTTCGAGCAGATTATAGAGCCGCGGCTGCTGCTGCCGCGTCACGTCCTCGCCGCCGGTCACGGCATCCACGATCTTCTGATGGAAGAAATAGGCGATCGCGATCCACAACAGCGCGCCTCCGGTCGCAAAGGGAAAGGCCTTGATCAGGTCACGTGCGGCGGCGGCAAGGTAATAGTCAGCCGGTGCGCCCGCGCCGTAGGTCAGGACCTCGGCGATCAGCGCGCCGGCATAGACCATCACATAGACGAGCACGAACAGGCCGCCGAGCAGCAGCATCGAGCGGGTCTTGTTCGCCGCAATATGCGTGTAAAGACCGTAGGCCGCCATGGCGCGGAATCCCGTCAGTCACCATCATTCGCAAGCGCCGCGATCAGAATTTCACCTGTGGCGCGGCCTCGACTTCGGTCCGGCTGGCGCCGAGATCAAAGAAATCCTTGCGGGTGAAACCGAACATGCCGGCGAACAAGGCAGCCGGCATCTGCTGGATGCCGGTGTTGTATTCCTGGACCGCGTTGTTGAAGAAACGGCGGCTGGCCGCGATCTTGTTTTCGAGATCCGACAATTCGGTCGCGAGTTGCTGGAAGTTCGCGTTGGCCTTGAGGTCCGGATAGGCCTCCGACAACGCGATCAACCGGCCGAGCGCGCCGCTCAACTGGTTTTCCGCCGCTGAGACCTGGGCCGGACCTTGCGCCGACATGGCGGAATTGCGCGCCTTGATGACGTCGTCCAGCGTACCGCGCTCATGCGCCGCGTACCCCTTCACCGTCTCGACCAGGTTCGGGATCAGGTCATGACGCTGCTTGAGCTGCACGTCGATATCGGCAAAGGCCTGGTTGACGCGCTGGCTGAGCGCGACCAGCCGGTTATAGGCGCCGAAGGCAAACAGGACGAGAACGACAATGACGCCGAGGACGATCCAGCCGGACATGGAAATAGGCTCCTGATGCAATCACAAAATGCCGGGCAAACTGACCCCGCAGCCGCCCCGAGGTGGGTATCGGTTTAGTCGGCCGCAAGGCCGGGATCGTTCAACCGCAGGGCCACCGGACCGAGTTAACTTTAATCCATCAAGGCTTTAATCGAAAAGGGCCTCGCCCCAGCGCCAGCGCCGGGCTTTGGCATACGCGGCCTTGTCGCGGCGCGGCACTTTCGTGAAGCTCACGCCGTCGGCGGTGCACAGTTTGGCCGACACTTCGACTTTGTTGAGCACGGGCGGCGCCAGCACGCGGGAAAACTTCATAGGTGCGGGGTCGCGCGTCAGCACCACATAGCTGAACTTTTCATCCTCGAAAGGAAGCTCTGCTCCCTTGACTTGAATATGCGCGCGTAGCCGCGGTAATCGCTGGGCGAAGTGGCACCAGTCCGGCGCCGAAAGCGGGCAATTTTCGTCGTGAGGGCAGGGGGCGGCGACATGGGCCCCGGCCGCGATCAGTTGCGCGCGAAGCGCGATGATCCGCTCATAGCCTGCCGGCGTGCCCGGCTCGACGACCAGCAACGTATCGCGGGTCTTGGCCCACAAGCGCTCGGTCAAAGTTCGCCTTTCGGCATCACCGACTTCGCCGATCAGGTAGCTGGCGATCACGAGATCAGCCGGCTCCGCCTCGTCGAGCGCATGGGCGTCTCGGCGGCTGGTCATCGCGGCGAGCCGCGCATGCTCACGGCCGAGCTCCAGCGCCAGCGATTGCAAGGCGGCATTGATATCGAGCAGCATGAAGTTTTGGAGCGAGGAGAATGTCTCGGCGGCGGCCCAGCTCGCCGTGCCCGGACCTGCACCGACGTCGAGCAGGCTGACCGGCGCGAAGTCGGCTCTCACCCCGAGAAGCGCGTTCAGGCAGGCGATGACCGCGGCGTAGGTGGCGGGCATCCGCACCAGCGCGTAGGCCAGCGCATCGGCCTCTGACGCGATGAGGCGGGAATTGCCACTGTTGCGATAGGTTTTTGAAATTTGCGCGGCGCGCTCGGCGATTTTGTCGCGCGCTACGCCGTGCAGCTCTGCCTCCAGCGCTATTCTCAGGCCGGCGGGAAGCTCGGGCGCGCTCACGCCACGTGCTGATCGAGGATTTTCACGGCATCATCCAGCGCGACCGAGACGAGTTGCGATACGCCGCGCTCCGCCATGGTGACGCCGAACAGCCGATTCATCCGCGCCATGGTGATCGGATTGTGCGTGATGATGATGAAGCGCGTATCGGTGGTCGAGGTCATTTCATGCAGCAAGTTGCAGAAGCGCTCGACATTGTGGTCGTCGAGCGGCGCGTCGACTTCGTCCAGCACGCAGATCGGTGACGGATTGGTGAGGAACACCGCAAAGATCAGCGCCAGCGCCGTCAGCGCCTGCTCGCCGCCCGACAGCAGCGAGAGCGTTTGCGGCTTCTTGCCGGGCGGCTTCGCGATGATCTCAAGGCCCGCTTCCAGCGGATCGTCGCTTTCGATCAGGTGCAGCGCGGCTTCGCCGCCGCCGAACAGTTCGACGAACAGGCGCTTGAAATGGCTGTTGACCGTTTCGAATGAGGCGAGCAGCCGCTCGCGCGCTTCGCGGTTGAGGCTCTGGATGCCCTGGCGCAACCGCTTGATCGCTTCCACCAGATCGTCGCGCTCGGTGCTCAGCGTCGTGTGTTGCGCCTCGACCTCGTGCAGTTCTTCCTCGGCGCGCAGGTTGACTGCGCCGAGCCGGTCGCGGTCGCGCCGCAGCTTTTCGAGATTTTCTTCAATCTCGGTCAACGGCGGCAATTCCGCACCGGGCTCGATTTCGGCGAGGGCAGCGACTGCCTGCGGCTCGGTCTCCAGCATGTCGTGGATTTCGCGCTCGATGTCGACCAGACGGCGCTTGGCGCTGTCCATGCGTTCCTCCGCGCGGGCGCAGGCTTCACGGGCGCTCGAAAGCGCCTCAAGCGAGGCCTTGGCGGCGCGGTCGGTCGCGGCCATGACGTTCTCGGCGGCCGCCAGCGCATCGGCGGCGACGCGGCGGGCGGTCTCGGCTGCCTCGATTTCGCTGATCAACGCGCGGCGCTTTTCCGCAAAGATTGCCGGCGCATTTTCGAGCTCGGCGCGCTCGATCCCGACCTCGTTGACACGGGTCTCGATCGTTTCCACTTGCGAAGTAGCGCTGGTCTTGCGGTTTCGCCACTCGTTGCTTTCAGCAGTGATTGCCTGAAGCCGGCGGTCGGCGAGTTCAGCTTCGCGCGCCAGCGCCTGTGCCTCGGCGCGCACTTGGGCCGCCACGCGGCGGCAGCCATCGATGCCGGCTTTGACTTCCGCCAACCGCGCTTCAGTGGGCGCGCTTGGCGGCAATTCGGCGAGCGCCTCGTTCGCGCTCTCATGGGCGCCGTGCGCCTCGTTGCGGTCGGCGGCCAAGCGGGTGCGGGCTTCGGTCAGCGCGGACTTGCGGGCCGCGTGACGGTTGATTTCGCGTTCGGTTGTCGCGTGACGTTCGCGCGCCGCATCGGCCTCGCGCTGTGCGGCACGCCCGGCCTCGCGCGCCGAGGTTTCGGCCGCGGCGGCAGACTTCAGTTCGACTTCGGCGGTCTCGAGCGCCTGCCGCTTGGCGACAGCATCGGTCCGCGCCTGTTCCAGCTCGTTTTCAATATCGACCAGGCGCGCGCGCTCGGCCAGCCGCCGCGCCGCGCCGGTCGGCGCATGGGCTGCCGCAACGAAACCGTCCCAGCGCCAGACATCGCCTTCCAGCGACACCAGCCGCTGGCCGGTCTTGAGCTGCGAGACCAGTTCAGTGCCACGCTCCCGCGCCACCACGCCGATCTGGGCAAGGCGCCGCTTGAGTTCGACCGGCGCCTGAACGTGGGCGGCGAGTGCCTCGATGCCCTCGGGCAAAGCGGGATCGTCTTCCGTGGCCTCGACGTGGGTCCAGCGCATCGGCGCGGAGGGGTCGACCGGGGCATCGAGATCGTCGCTGAGCGCGGCGCCGATCGCCTTTTCATAGCCTTTGGCCACCGTGATGCCGTCGATGATCGGCGGCCACAGGTTTTTGGTCTCGCCATTAACGATCTTTGAAATGGTTCGCGCTTCGGTCTCGAGCCGTTGCACGCGCTTGTCGGCTTCATTGAGCGGCGCACGCGCCGCTTCCAGCTTCGCGCGCGCGGAGGCATGTCCGGCTTCAGCCGTTTGTACGGCGCTTTCGCAATTTGCGCGACTTTCCTGGCTGGTCTCCACGGCCGCGGCGAGCGCGGCCAAGTCGCCGAGCCCGCTCGTCTCCTGCGTAAGCTTCTGCTCGTCTTGTTCGACGTTGGCGATGTCCTGATCGAGCCGCGCCAGGCGATCGCGATGGGTACGCACGTTGCCTTCGAGCTGGCTGCGCTTGGCGGTGAGGTCGGCAAGCGCCGTGGTCAACTCGCCAAACAGGCGCTCAGCGGCCGCAAGCGTAGCCTCCGCCTCCGACACACGCTCGTCGACGCCGCTGCGCTTCTCGACGCGCGTTTTGATTTCTTCCTTCAGTTCCGCGTCTTCGGTCTCGAGCCGCTGGAGGGCGGCGTCGGCATCGGCGATCTGCTGTTGCTCGCGGGCGATGTCGGCCGAGAACTGCGTCAGACGGCGGTCGAGTTCGGCGACGCGCTCCTGCGCGCGGGTCTCCTCGCGATCCAGCGTCTCGCGCGCATTGGTCAGGCGCTGCAGGCCGGCGGCGGCGCGGGCCTCGGCCTCGCGCAGGGCCGGCAGTTCGGAAGCGCGTATCGCCTGGATGCGGGCGGCTTCCGCCTGTTCGCGGGTCCGCTCGGCCATCTCGCGGACCGCGAGATCGTGGATTTGCGTGGTCTCCGATACGCCGGCCTGGGCTTCGATCCACCGCAGGTGATACAGTAGCGCCTCGGCCTTTCGCACCTTGGCGGCGACCTCGCGGTACCGAATGGCCTGGCGGGCCTGTTTCTTCAGGCCGTCGATCTGTCCCGCCAACTGCCCGATCACGTCCTCGACACGGGTGAGGTTGGTCTCGGCCGCCTTCAGCCGCAGCTCAGCCTCGTGGCGGCGGGCATGGAGCCCGGCAACGCCGGCGGCATCTTCGAGCACGCGACGGCGCTGCTCGGGTTTGGCCTGGATGATCTCGCCGATCTTGCCCTGGTGGACCAACGCCGGCGAACGCGCGCCGGTTGCGGCATCAGCGAACAACAGTTGCACGTCGCGCGCGCGCACGTCGCGGCCATTGATGCGATAGGCCGATCCGGCCTCGCGTTCGATGCGGCGGGAAATTTCCAGGAACTGGCTGTCGTTGACGGCCGCGGGCGCCGTGCGCTCCGAATTGTCGATCGTCATCACCACTTCGGCGTGGTTGCGCGCCGGCCGGTTGCCGGAGCCCGCGAAAATCACCGCATCCATATCGGCGGCGCGCAGCGATTTGTGCGACGTCTCGCCCATCGCCCAGCGCAAGGCTTCCACCAGATTGGATTTGCCGCAACCATTCGGGCCGACGACGCCGGTCAGGCCGGGCTCGATCACGAAGTCGGTAGGTTCGACGAACGACTTGAAACCGTGAAGACGGAGGCGGGTCAGCTTCATAGGCACAGATTCTCTGTTGGCAGGGCGCGAATCTCCCTGCCTGGACAATACCATAGAAGGCAATGTCGGTGTGTAGGATGAGTCGCTTTTAGCGGCTCTTGAGGCCCCGACAATGGCGAGCCGGGCAGGCAAGGGCAACCGGCGGGGCGGGCTTTTCCCAAGAGAATTAGGAGGGAATTAAAAGGGAAATAAGAGGGGAATTATCCCAAGATTTATCGTGAGTTGGGGTCTGGTTCCAGTTCCCGTTTAACCGCTCAAATCTTGAGCAGGGCCTTGAACCGCCTGTCGAATTCCTCAAACGGTTGCATGCCTACGATCTTCTCGCCGTTGATGAGGAACGTCGGCGTCGCATTGACCCCCAGTTTGGCGGCGTTGGTCCGCGATGCAACGATCCCGTTGAACAGCGTATCGTCTTTCAGGCAGGTTTCGACCTGCCGCTCGTCCAGGCCGGCTTGCTTGCCGATCAAATTGAGCGTTTCGCGAGGTTTCGTCACCTTCGACCAATCCTGTTTGAACAGCATATCGGTGACGGCAAAGAATTTTGCGGAATCTCCGTTAGCGATGCAGCGCGACAACACGCTTGAAGCCGCGGCAATCGGGTCGAGCGGGAATTCGTGGAACACGTAACGGATCTTGCCGGTGTCGATATAGGCCGTCTTGATCTTCGGGAATACGTTTTCGTTGAACGCCGCGCAATGCGGGCAGGTGATCGATGCATATTCGGCCATCGTGACGGCCGCATCGGCTGGCCCGAGCGCCATGTCCGGCAATAACACCGGCTCGGTGATGTTATCGGTTGTGCTCGTCGCCAAGACATCGGTGATCAGGCGAAATGGCGAGAGTCCGATCAAAGCGGCGACGCCGGTCCATGACAGGGCAGTGGTGACGGCGCGACGTGTGATGATCAAGATCGGCTCCCGAGTTGGCGCTTCGGTGCGGCGGCCGGCGACGATGTTAGCCGCACTTCAGCTAGTGTCCCGATTCCGAAGTTCGTCGCATCTTGCGGAGCCACATTTCGAACTTCGGAATCGAAAGGATACTAGCAATCCATTGATCTAGTGTGGCTTTAGTTCAGAAGTCCGCATTACGAGTCCACAGCGGCAATGATGCGGACTTCTGAACCGCCACACTGCTCGGGAACTACTGAAGCTTCAGCCGATCGCTTAGCTTTTGAGCAGAGCCTTGATCCGCTTGTCGAATTCCTCAAACGAAGTCTCGCCTTTGATCATCTCGCCGTTGAGGAAGAAGGTCGGCGTCGAATTCACTTTGAGGGTGTCCGAAGCGTACTTTTGGTCGGCGACGATCTTGTCGAGCAGCGCCTGGTCTTTCAGGCAGGTCTCGACCTGCTGCTGGCTTAGACCCGCCTGCTTGCCGATCCGCGTCAGCGTCTCGGTGGTGTTCTTCATTACCCAGTCGCCCTGCTGTTTGAACAGGAGGTCGGTGACAGCAAAGTACTTGGCGGCATCGTCTTTGGCGATGCAGCGCGACAGCATCGAGCCCGCGGCCGCCTTGATGTCGAGCGGGAATTCGCGGAACACGTAACGGATCTTGTTGGTGTCGATATAGGCGGCCTTGATCTTCGGGAACACGTTCTCGTTGAACGCCGCGCAATGCGGACAGGTCATCGAGGCGTATTCCGTGATGGTCACGGAAGCGTCCTTTGGGCCGAGCGCCATGTCGGGTAGGGACTGCGGCTTGGCGACATCGGCGACGCCGTCGGCCAGCGCGTCGGTGATCAGGCGGAATGGGGAAAGCCCAACGAGAGCGGCAAGTCCGGTCAGCGACAGGGCGGCGGTAAAAGCGCGGCGCGTGATGATCAAGATCGGCTCCCGAATTGGCGGCTTGGCGTCTCAAAAAGGTCAGATAAGGCTTCGCTAGCTTGAAACCACAAATGTGGCAATGGCGGGCCGCGGCTCGAGTCCGCGATCGGCTCAATTTCGCTTGATTGAGGCCCCCAACCGCGCGAGCGCCGCCCGTAATTCTTCATCTTCGATCGAGGACAGGGTTTGCGCGACCTGTTCGACCTCGTGCGCATCCGGTGCAGGCGCGGGGCGCCGCCGTTCCCGGCGCGACAACGGACCTTGCCGCAGCGCCAACCGGCCGACCGCACTCCAGCCGAAGAACCGATTGATGCGCTGGAGGATCACGTCGGAAGCGTGCTGGATTTCGAGCGCCATCGGGCCTTCGACCCGCAGCACCAGCGTCGCCGGTTCCGTCGCCTGGCCTTCCACGGGCCTCGGCCACTGTAGTTTCAGGGGTTCGCAATGGGCCGATAGCTCCGGACCAATGATTTCAGCCCAGCGTGTGACGAGTTCGCGTCCGGCGAAGCCCTGCTTGGCATAGGCGTCGGAAAACACGTCGCGGAGCAGGACGGATAACGGTTTTGCGAAGATCGGACCGGGCTTGGCCATGAGGCCTTATATACCATTACGCACTGCCATCCACGTCTTGGACAGGCAGAAGAAAGACGTGGATGCCCGCGACAACCGCCGGCATGACGTGGAGAAACTGTCAGCGCCGTACTAAGGCTGTTGGCATGAAATCCTCCGCTCTGGCAAAAAAAGCAGGACTAGGCGAGGCTGGCGCATCGGCCGCCGCGCGTCCGGCGTTGTTGCTCGATTGGTACGACCGGCATCGAAGGGTACTGCCATGGCGGCCGCCGGCGGGCCAACGGGCGGACCCCTATGCCGTGTGGCTGTCGGAAATCATGCTGCAGCAGACCGGGGTCAAAACAGTCGGGCCTTATTTTGAGAAGTTTCTGGCGCGCTGGCCCGATGTCGCAACGCTCGGTCGCGCCTCGCTCGACGACGTCTTGAGGATGTGGGCGGGGCTTGGATACTACTCGCGGGCCCGTAACCTCCATGCCTGCGCGGTTGCCGTGCTGCGCGACCATGATGGCGTGTTCCCCGATACCGAAGAGGGTTTGCAGGCCCTGCCGGGCATTGGGCCTTACACCGCGGCGGCCATTGCGGCGATTGCGTTCGATCGCCGGACGATGCCGGTCGACGGCAATATCGAACGTGTAGTGTCGCGGCTCTTCGCGGTCGAAGAAACGCTGCCGCAGGCCAAGCCTGTCATTCAAAAGCTGGCCACGACGCTGCTCGGCGGCTCCAGCATCGACGAGACGTCTCGCGCTCGCGACGAGAAGACTCGCGCGGGCGATAGTGCGCAGGCGCTGATGGATCTCGGCGCCTCGATTTGCACGCCGAAACGGCCGGCCTGCAGCCTCTGTCCGCTTAACGAGGGGTGCGCGGCGCGTCAGCGCGGCGATCAGGAGAGTTTTCCGCGCAAGGCGGCCAAGAAGTCAGGCGAGTTGCGCCGAGGTGCTGCGTTTGTCGTGACACGCCGTGACGAGCTTCTGGTTCGAAGCCGCCCCGAAAAAGGATTGCTCGGCGGCATGACCGAAGTGCCAGGTTCGGATTGGCGCGCTTCGCAAGACGACGAAGACGCATTGAAACAGGCGCCTCAGCTCGGCGTGACGCGCTGGCACCGCAAACTGGGCGTGGTCACCCATGTCTTTACGCACTTTCCGCTCGAACTCGTGGTCTATACAGCGCATGTGCCGGCGCGGACCCGCGCGCCGAAAGACATGCGCTGGGTGCCGATCGCCACACTTGCGGACGAAGCGCTGCCGAATGTGATGCGCAAGGTCATCGCGCATGGGCTTGGTAGCTGACACTATGCTGGCAGCAGGCATCGGTTAGGCTGCCTCCCATGGAGGCTTACGATGCTCAAAACGGTGCTCGACGATATTCCCGCTCCGCCATCTGCCAAATTACTTGGCTGGCGGTTGCTTGATGCCCGGCCGTGGGACGGCTGGCTGAAGGTCGGCTTCGATGGGAGGCCGGAGTTTTGCAATCCGGCCGGCTTCATCCAGGGCGGCATCCTCTCGGCCATGCTGGACGACAGCATGGGACCGGCGGTCTTTGTGACGAGCGACGGCAGATTTTACGCGACCACCATCAGCCTGACCGTAAACTTCATCGCGCCCGCCAGGCCCGGGCCGCTGATCGTGGAGGCCCAGGTCATTCAGATTGGAAAAAGCATCGCCTTCATGGAAGGCAAGCTGATCGCCAATGACGGCACCGTGCTCGCGACCGCCAGCACGACCGCGCGTCTTATCGAGGCGGCCAAAGCTCTTGCTAACGAGGCGTTGCGTTAGGGTGTGTGCTCATAGATCCGCAATGTCCGCTTTGCGCAACGACTAGAATTGCCGTTCGCCTGCCCCTGTTTCTCATTGGCATGGGCCAGGAAAAATACCGCACGTGCCGCTGACGTTGGAATCGCGGGGTTGTTCACTATTGGAATTGCGGTGCCGGTCATTGACGATGACCGGCTTGTGACTTGCGTTGCGGGTATGATGACGTTCCGCTGCGGCGGCCGCTTCGATTGACGACGCTGCAATCAGCGCCGAGCAGAGAATTGCGACAAGCGTCTTTCGCATTTTGATCTCCGCAATGCTGGCCGCGCTTTTCCGAAGTCGCTTTTGCCTCATTTGAAGACTAGCACTTTTGTTGTGTCGCTGTGAGGGCTGTTCGAGAGCCCGTCGCATCAGAGCATCAGACGCCATGTTCCGGCTGAGCGGCCAATTTCCGCTCAGGCCTGAAAAGCCGACACCCCGTCTTTATGAATTCACGCCCTGGACCGCGCTTGCCGGCCGCACGATCGGCGGTTTGGCGTTGAGGCCTTCGACCTGGAAGCCCGCGACGCGCTTGTAATTGGTGGCAATGTCTTCCAGTTCTTGTCGGGACAGCACGTCGGTGACGTCGTTGAAACCGTCAGGTGCGCGCTCCTCGACCAGTTGCATCACCTGCTCGGGCCCGTTGCGGCGATTGAGCAGGACAAGGTCGGTCGTCGCGGGACGCCGCTCGGCTTCATAGGCCGTCAGCGCTGCGCCAGTCGAACCGTGCGTTTGGATCTCCCGGGTGAGAACCCTCGCATCGAGGATGGCCTGCGAGGAGCCGTTGGAGCCGACCGGATACATCGGATGTGCGGCATCGCCCATCAGGGTGACGCGGCCGAACGTCCATTGTGGAATCGGATCGCGATCGACCAGCGGATATTCGAACGCATGCTGGCAGTTGCGGATCAGGCCGGGGACGTCGAGCCAGTCGAATGTCCAGTCCGCAAACCATGGCAGGAATTCTTCGAGCCGGGCCGTCCGGTTGTAGTCCTCCCGGCGCCACTGATAGGTCGGCGGCATGTGCCGCTCGGCGATCCAGTTGATCTGGAAGTTGCCGTTGCGGTCAGGATTTTTTGCAATCGGGTAACAGACGAATTTCAGCGTCTCGTGACCGGCCATGATCATGGTGCGGCCGGAAAGAAAAGCCTTTGCCGTTGTGACGCCACGCCAGAGAATGCGGCCGTTCCAGATCGGCGGTCCTTCGTTCGGATAAAGCTTCTCCCGCGCGGCAGAGTGAATGCCGTCGGCGGCGATCAGAACCGCGCCGTCGTGATCGCCCGCCAGTTTGCCGGTAGCCCTGTCGACGAAGCTCGCCCGAATGCCATCGGAGGTTTCGGTCCAGCCGCTCAAATGGTAGCTGGTGAGAATATTCTCAGGCCCCAGCCGTTCGGTGGCGGCCTCGAGCAGGATCTGTTGCAGGGTGCCGCGGTGGATCGAAAATTGCGGCCACCTATAGCCCGCTTCCAGTCCACGAGGCTCGCTCCAGATCGGCCGGCCATGCTTGGAGAAATAGGCCAATTCCCGAGTAGCGACGCCCGCGGCATCGAGCCGCTCATGCAAGCCAAGCTCGATCAGTTCGCGAACGGCATGCGGAAGCACATTGATGCCGACCCCGAGCGGCTTAAGCTCGGCTACGCTCTCGAAGACTTTGGCGCGAACGCCGATCTGATGCAGGCTGAGCGCCAGTGTCAGGCCGCCGATGCCGCCGCCGGCAATAAGAACCGTCATGTCGATCTCATCCTCCTAGTGGAGTGGATTTGACATTCGCTACCCTGTGCTAGCCGCGAGTTCGTGAGGCGAATGTCAGATCCAAACTCCACTAGCAACTTGAATTTGCTAGTGGTCCTTCAATTCCAACATTCGCAAAATTGCTTGCCGAAACGGGATGCGAATGTAGGAATTGGACCACTAAAGGGCGTCATGACATGGGTGGCAGGAGTGGGCAACTGCGAAAGGCCTTTTGGCGAACGCCGCCCGTGAGAGGCCGAGCCCGAAAATCGATCCGGTCTATCCGGGCCTCGAAGGCCGCCGTTTCGGTCCGTCCAACTCGCGGCCGGTTTCCAGCATCAGCTTGCGCAGCCAGATCGAGCCGGGATCGAACTGGGCGCGCGTCGGATAAAACATGTGTTGCTCGTCGATGCCGGGATCGAGCGGTGGCGTGACCGTTTTCAACGACAACTGCTTGGCCAGCGCCGCGATCAGTCGGCGCGGGACGAATGCCACGAGGTCGGTGCGGGCCGTAACATGCAGCGCCTCGATATAACCGGGTACGACGAGCGCGATCCGCCGTTCGATCCCTTTGGTGTGCAGCCAGCGGTCGATCAGGTCCTCGTTCTGGCCGCGGATCACGACCGCCACATGCCGCGCGCCAAGGAAAGCTTCGCGCTTCTTTAGTCTTGCGCCGACGGGATGTCCTTGACGCACCGCAAGCGCGTCGCTGTCGATATAGAGGCGCTGGCGGTGAAAGCCCTTGAAGGCGTCGCCGATCGAGATGACGAGGTCGATGGTGCGGGCGAATTCTGCGTTAAAGATCGCTGGCCCCCGCCACGGCACCACATCGATCGTCACCCCCGGCGCCTGCTTCGTCACCTTTTCCATCAGCGGCGGCATCAGAAGTTCGACCGCCAAATCCGGCATCATCAGGCGGAAGTGCCGTTCGCTCCGGCTGGCGTCGAATTCATCCGGCGCAAACAGTCCGCGCACCTGATCGAGCGTCTGTGCGAGCGGGCCGCGCAGGGCTTGCGCCCGCGGGGTCAATTCCATCCGCGCGCCGGTGCGCACCAGAAGCGGATCGCCGATCACGTCGCGCAACCGTTGCAGCGCGTGGCTCGCCGCGGGCTGCGACAGGCCAATCCGCATCGCTGCGCGGCTGACGCTTGCTTCCTTGAGCAGCGCGTCGAGCGCGACCAGCAGGTTGAGGTCAAGCGAATTCAAATTCATGGAATGAATAGATATCATAGTTCATATCGATTGGAAGAATGAGAAATCTCGGTGCAATGCTTGGCGGAGCATTTCACCGCCGAAAGGGATCGCCATGAACGACACCACCAGCAACAAGAAACTGATCGAGCAGATTTTCGCAGCCGCCGGCAGTCCCGATCCCGCAATTCGAGACCGCGCGCTGTTCATCGCCAGTCTCGCGGACGACGCCATCTGGACCGTGACCGGTCAATATTCGTGGTCGCGCACCTTCACCGGCAAGCAATCGATCATGAACGACCTGCACGGTCACGTTCGCACCAGGCTCGCCGAGCGGACGCGCACGATTGCACATCGCTTCATTGCCGACGGCGACCATGTCGCGGTGGAGGCCAAGGGCGACAACATCACGCGGGAAGGTGTGCGCTACGACAACGACTATTGCCTGGTGTTCCGCCTGGAGGGCGGCAAGATCAAGGAGATCAGGGAATATTGCGACTCGGTGCTGACCGAAAAGGCGCTGGGGGAATTTCCAGTCTCAAAAATTCCTGCGGCAATCTGAGCCATACATATTCCGTGTGGCGGTCCACGCGTTTGTGACGGAGAATGAAATCCGGCTGTGAGGTCTCCGTCGGCGATTTGCGATATCAAAGGACATAAGGCGGCATCGCGGCCGCCGCAGGGAGATGACCATGTCGAAGGCATCGAAGGAGTTCATCAATCCAGAGTCCCTGATTGCGCCGGGGCCCGCCGTGTATTCGCACGCCGCCAAGGTCAACCGCGGAACGATCGTGTATATTTCCGGCCAGGTCCCGAGCGATGTGTCCGGCAAGATCATCGGCGAAGGCGATTTCGAGGCACAGGTCGAGCAGGTCTTCGCCAATCTCAAGATTGCAGTTGAGGCTGCCGGCGGCGTGATGGCCGATATCGTCAAGCTGAATTACTTTCTCGCCGCCGAGGTCGATCAGACGGTCGTGCCGAAAATGCGCCCGATCCGCGACCGCTACCTCAATGTTGCCAAGCCGCCGGCCAGTACGTTCGTCGTGGTAAGCCGCCTGATGCGGCCGGGGTGGCTGATCGAGATCGAGGCGGTCGCAGCAATCGACGACTGAGTGCAAAAATGACCGAAATGGAATGTGCCTGAAACGAAAACGGCGCCGCTAGTGGTCCGATTCTAACATTCGCATCTCGTCTCGGCAGCCACTTCTGCGAATGTTAGAATCATGGGACCACTAGCAACCCGGTCAGGCGACCTTGGTCTTGAGGTGGCGGAACATGATGTGGCGGGCTTCGTCGTCCATCTCGGCCTTGAAGGTGAATTTGTCCTTCAGCGCGATCGCACGCGCCGCTGCGGGGCGAGCCGAGACTTCATCATGCAGGCGCTTCACGTTAGGATATTTCGTGAAGACATCATCTCCGAGCACGTACGGCGCCATGCGCACCCAGCCCCAGAACGCCATGTCGACGATCGTGTAGGTGTCGCCGACCATGTATTTGCTCTTGGCGAGATGGTCGTCGAGAATCTTGTAGTGGCGATGGGCTTCGAACTGATAGCGGTTGTGCGCGTATTCGAGGTCCTTGGGCGCTGCGTGCTTGAAATGCACCGCCTGTCCCGAATAGGGACCGAGGCCCGTGGCGATGAACATCAGCCACGAATAAAGCTCTGCGTGGGTTTTCGGCGTGTTGGCGGGCATGAACTTGCCGGTCTTCTCGCCGAGGTAGAGCAGGATCGCGTTGCTATCGAAAACGAACACGCCGTCATCGTCGATCGCCGGCACCTTGCCGTTCGGATTCACTTTCAGGAATTCAGGCTTGAACTGATCGCCCTTGCGGGTATCGACCGGGACGAGTTCGCAGGGCAGGCCGGTTTCTTCCAGAAACAGCGCGACCTTGTTGGGGTTCGGTGCGCCGTTGAAGTAGAACTTGAGCATTCAGATCTCCCTTTTCGTTGTTGCGGCAAAATCGGGGACGCGGGCTAATGGCCGCGAACAGCCATTTCTTGCACAAATTTTGCGGCAAAGAGCAAGCGACGAGTTTGTGAGGGGCTGCCGGTTGCGACCTCGCCGGTCTGCAAGATCGTCGACTAGTACACGCCCGGCAGCAAACGGGCCGTCCGCGCCATGTAGTCCGCGTATTCCGGAAAGCTTTGGAGTAGCACCCGTTCCTCGTATTCCATCCGCCGCAGCTGGAATGCCCATACCAGTACCAGTAACAGCAGCGCCCATACTGACAGGTGCTGCAACGCAATCCCGGCGATTGCGACCATCTCGCCGAGATAAAGTGGATGGCGGACCATGGCGTACGGCCCGCTGGTTACCAGTCGTCGGGCCTGCGGCAGGAGGCTGATCGAACGTCCGAGAACAATCAGCGCGCAAATCGCGAAAATGATGCCGGCGACCAGCAAGAGAAGCGAGGCCAGATAAAGCGCATACGACAGCTCTTGCGGCGGCAGCAGCAGGAATCCGAGGCTCGAAAAGGTGCCGACCACGGCAGCAAAGCGTGGATAGAACCCTGTTGTGCTCCGCTGCGGAATGTAACGCACCGTATACATCACAACCGACAGCGCGAAGAAAACCAGCGTGCTGACCTCCGAGAGGGTGCGAAAGACGAGGGTAGCGGGGAGCACAGATGGATCGGTCCAGACAAACAGCGCAACCAGCGCGACCCGTTGGGCCAGCGATGGCAGCATTTGCGCCATGCTAAACGCAAACCAGGCTATAACAGGAGCGGCAGCGAATAGATCGTAGAGCTTGGTCCGCCGAAGCGCCCCGAGATGCCCCTTCATGGCGACTATCATTTTACCCAATCGCTAATGCCAACGTCGCGGGGAGCCGACGGGAAGAAAACTTTCTGTGCTGTGCAACGGCATTCTCCACGGTGTGGATGAAACGAGAAGGGTCGGCACTTCCGTATCAACAGCAGCAGACCGCCCTTCAGGCAAGATCCATCTACATTCATAGTAAGCGATTTTACCCCGCGTGACCGGAAGCGGCGAAAATCTAGGCCGTGAACCCATAAATCTTCCGGCTAACAGCTTGCCAGAGTTTGTTATGCAACGATAGCAACCAAATTCCGAACCGCAGCTAAGTGACGCGATGCGCCAATCGTGGTCATCGCGCGAGCAAGCGTCCGCTCCTGCTGAACCGGTCTTGTCTTTTCTTCGTCGGTTAGCTGTGAGCCAAGGGGTTATGCGGGGGCGTGGCAAGGTTGGACGTGGCGATGCGACCCTGCGAGGCGCCGACCGCCGCGTGTCCCGCGAGTTGAACAAACCGGGGAAGTTGCGGCGAGTATAGTCAGTCGCGTGTCGCCTGCGTCGCGAAGTCGCAACGACAAAGACGCAACGGCCGAACGATTCCTGCGATCGAGCGTTGATAGCTCGGGCGAACCACGAGCTACGAGGAGCAGCAACCATGCTTCCGCTTGGCGGTCGCTTTGCAGCTTTTCTACTTGGCGCTTCCGTAATTGTAATTGCAGCGAGCGTCGGCGCGCATGCCCAGGATACCGGGAGGCCCGCGCCCCATGCGCCGATGGCCCGGCCTGCGCCACCGCCTATGGCACGTCCGGCGCCACCTCCAGCGATGGCTCGACCTCCCGCCATGGCCCGCCCCGCCCCGCCCCCCGCGATGGCGCGGCCCCCCGCACCGGCGTTCCGGCCCGCGCCGCCGCCACAGCGTCCAGCCATGGCGCCGCGTCCAATGCCGCAAATCGCTGCACCGCCTCGCGCCGCCACGCCGAGAATCGCCGCACCGTCGCGTCCGAGCGCGCCACCCTCCCTGTCCGCGCGTCCCTCGCAACAGGAGCCGGTCGGCCAGCGCGAACAGCGCATTCAACAGCCCGTTCAGCAATCGCGCCAGACCCCGCAGGAGCGGCAGCGCGACGCGCCTTCGCGCCGGAGCGTGCAGCGCCGGGAGCGCATCGATCAGCTGCGGCAGCGCGTGCAGGAACTGAAGTCGCAACAGCCAGGAGGCGCGCGCGAGCAACGCGCGCAGCAGCGGCTTCTGCAGACAGAACAGCGCCAGCTCCAGCGTGAGCAGCGTGTGCAGCGGCTACAGCAGACCGGTGAGGAACGGCAACGTGACATCTTTTCGCGGCAGAGCACGCAACGTCAGGATCGCATCGACCGATTGCAGCGACGCGTACAGCAGTTGCAGTCGGAGCAGCCGCAAGGCCAGCGGGCGCAACGCGCACAGCAACGGTTACTACAAACGCAACAGCGCCTGCTCCGCGACGAAGAGCGCCTGCAAAAGCGTGACCTGGCGCGGCAGGAGCAGTTGGGAATCCGACCTCCGGTTGCGCGCCCGGCCGATGCCGCCGCGGCACGAGCCGCAGCGCGCGGACGATTTGCAGCGCGCTTCGCCAATGCTGACCTAAAGGCCGCCGAGGCTACTCGGCACCACGGCTGGGCCCCCCGCCACGCCTGGCGGCGCGGCCTGCGCGCGGTGTTCGTGCCGTGGGCCGGCCACGTGTTCTGGCCCTATGCCTATTCCGACATATTCCAATACACGTTCTGGCCAAGCGGCTACGACCCCGGCTACTGGGCCTATGCCTACGATGACTTCGTCGACACCGTGTTCTGGGGGGTGAGCAGTCCATATGGCGCCTATGCCAGGCTAGGCCCGGCCGAAGATCAGGCGAGCGGCGAAGCAACCACAAACCCTCGACCGCGAGAATCTTCAAGCGAGAGCCCGCAGGCTCTCAGGCAACTGTGCCGCGAACCGGAAAAAGGCATCACCGGCTGGCCGATAGACTCCGTCGAGCAGGCAGTACAGCCGACGCCTGAGCAGCGCCTGCTGCTGGACGAGTTGAAGAGCGCGGGCGCCAGGGCCGCCGATGCCTTCAAGGAGTCTTGCGGGGATTCGTATGCGATGACCCCGCCCGGCCGCCTGAGGGCGATGACGAGCCGCATCAGCGCCACGCTTGAGGCGGTGCGGATCGTGCGGCCCGCACTGGAGAAGTTCTATGGTTCCCTCAGCGACGAGCAACAGGCCCGTTTCAATGCGCTCGGCCCCGATATCGGCGAGCGCTCGCAACAGCCGCCGCAGCAGGCAGCCAACGGGCAGCCTGATACCTGCGGCGATCCGAAAACTGGCCTGACCCAGTTGCCGATCGAGCGGATCGAAGCCGTGATACGCCCGGCGGGGACACAAAAGGATGCGCTCGAGCATCTCGGCGCAGCGACGGAGAAGGCCGTTCGAGGGCTGCAGGCTGCCTGTCCGGACGACGCACCGCTCACGCCAGTGGGGCGAATGGAGGCGATGGAGAAACGGCTCGAGGCCATGATGCAGGCGGCCAAACTCGTGCAGCCGGCATTGGATGAGTTCTATGCCACACTGAGCAGCGAGCAGAAGGCACGCTTCAATGCGCTGGGACAGTTCGCGGGTCGCTGATCGCCAGGCGCAAGGGAACGGCGTGATTCACAAGCGTTGCCGGCCGTCGACTCCCCCGAGATATTTCCCGATTCCGATCGGTAATGCGCGACAATCCGAGTTCGCTATTTCGATATAGAGCGCGATTGAACATTTGGGATCGACGGGTTCCACGCGCACCGCGGGTTGACTGCGACGGCAAACCATTCGGTGAGCGTATTGTGCGAAATCGTCGCGCGACAAACATGCGACTGTCGAAGTAACCAACGCGGTAGTACAGACCACCTAAACGAGTGGGCCCACCGGGCATCGCTGCGCTTGCAGCGGCAACAAAACGGTTGCGCCCTTCATCGCATCCTGGGTGCAACATGCATCCTGAGTGCAACAGGGAGGACTCTGATGCGCTATCTCCTGCCAAAAATCTGTGTCGTCACCACTGCTGTGTTTGCCGCCAATGCGGCCAATGCGAGCGAAGAACTCATCAAGATGTCGCAAAACCCGAAAGAGTGGGTGATGCCGACCGGCAACTACGCCAACCATCGCTATTCCAAACTCAACCAGATCACTGCCGAGAACGTAGCCAAATTGCAGGCGGCGTGGACGTTTTCGACCGGCGTCCTGCGCGGCCACGAAGGCGGACCGTTAGTAATCGGCAACGTCATGTACATCCATGGTCCGTTTCCCAATCCGGTCTTTGCGCTCGACCTGAACAATGAGGGCAAGATCCTTTGGAAATACGAACCCAAGCAGGATCCCGACGTGATCCCGATCATGTGCTGCGACACGGTCAACCGCGGCTTGGCCTATGGCGACGGCAAGATTTTCCTGCATCAGGCCGACACAACGGTGGTCGCTCTCGACGCCAAGACGGGCGACGTCGTCTGGTCGGTCAAGAACGGTGATCCGGCGAAGGGCGAGACCGGCACCTCGGCGCCGATGGTGATCAAGGACAAGGTGTTCATCGGCATCTCCGGCGGCGAGTTTGCGGTTCGTGGTTCGATGACCGCCTACGACATGAAAACCGGCAAGCGGGCTTGGCGCGCCTATTCGGTCGGTCCGGACGATGAAATGCTGATGGATCCGCAGAAGACGACGGAACTTGGCAAGCCGGTCGGCAAAGATTCGAGCCTGAAGACCTGGCAAGGTGACCAGTGGAAGCTCGGCGGTTCGACCACCTGGGGATGGTACTCCTACGATCCCGAACTCAACTTGGTCTATTACGGCTCTGCCAATCCCGGCACCTGGAATCCGAGCCAGCGGCCGGGCGACAACAAATGGTCCATGACCATCTTCGCGCGTGACGCCGACACCGGGACCGCCAGATGGGTTTACCAGATGACGCCTCACGACGAATGGGACTACGACGGCGTCAATGAAATGATCCTCGCTGACCAGACTATCGGTGGGGCACCGCGAAAGCTTCTGGTTCATTTCGACCGAAACGGATTCGCCTACACACTCGACCGAACCAACGGCGAGCTTCTTGTTGCGGAAAAATACGATCCGGCCGTTAACTGGGCCACCAAGGTCGATATGGACAAGAACTCCAAGTCCTATGGCCGTCCCCTTGGCGATCCCAAATACTCGACGCAGAAAGAGGACGTCAACGCGAAGGGGATCTGCCCGGCTGCGCTGGGTACCAAGGATCAACAGCCTGCGGCATTCTCGCCTGATACCGGCTTGTTCTACGTGCCGACAAATCATGTCTGCATGGACTATGAGCCGTTCAAGGTAAGCTACACAGCCGGACAGCCCTATGTCGGGGCTACGCTGTCGATGTATCCGCCTCCCGGTGAGACCCACATGGGGAACTTCATCGCCTGGGATGCCCGCACCGGCAAAATTGCCTGGTCGAACAAGGAACAGTTCTCGGTCTGGTCGGGCGTATTAGCGACCGCGGGGAACGTCGTGTTCTATGGGACGCTCGAAGGCTATCTCAAGGCCGCCGACGCCACGACCGGCAAAGAACTCTTCAAGTTCAAGACACCCTCGGGCATCATCGGAAACGTGACGACCTACGAGCACAACGGCAAGCAGCATGTTGCCGTTCTGTCCGGAGTGGGCGGTTGGGCCGGCATCGGCCTTGCTGCCGGACTGACAGACCCGACCGCCGGACTGGGCGCCGTTGGCGGCTATGCCGGCTTGCGCAATTACACATCACTGGGTGGTCAACTCACCGTGTTCGCGCTACCGGGCAACTAAGCGACGGCGATTACCGTCTCGTTTCCCGCGGAGACCGCACGGGTTCACGGGTAGACGCCTTATTCGAACGATGTCCGGTAATGGGATGGACCGGCTGCTTCCCCCGCGGGGAAGCGGCCGAGATCCAGGCCATGAACCCATAAATCTTCCGGCTGACGGCTTGCCGGAGTCCGCTATGTACCGTTAGCGACCAAATTCCGAACCGCAGCTAAATGACGCGATGCGCCAACGCCGAACCTGCGCTTATTTGGACTCCATGCGCCACGAGCCGTCCCAATTCTCGGGCGGCGGATTTCGCTCAAAGTCGGCAACACGAGCGAGTAGTGAGATCGAGGGACCATCGTCGGATGCCGCCGCGAGCGCATCAGTAAACGCGGCGCGGGCCTCGTCCCAGCGCTGCGCCCGATAGGCCGCCAATCCTGCAGCGTAGCGCTCGCGCAACAGCGTTTGTTGTGGTGTGAGCGCATCTTTCCCGCCCATGACATCATAGACCGTCTGCGGCTGGCTCAGGCCGACGACCACCACGCGATCGATCTCCCGGAGTTCGAAATCGGCGGCGCACATATTGGCGGTCGCCTCCGAGATCAGGCAGCGGCTGCCATAGGCCTTGTTCGCCGTCTCCAGCCTTGAAGCGAGGTTCACGGTGTCACCCATCACCGTGAAGCTCATCATGTATTCTGAACCGATGCTGCCGACCAGCGTCTCGCCCGTAGCGATTCCGATCCTGAGATCGCAGTCGGCCGGGATGGTGCGCACGCCAAGTAATTCCGGCAGTTCCTTCCGCAAGCCGGTCAGGCGGCTGATCATGTCGATGGCGGCAGAGCAGGCGCATTTCGCCTGATCTGTATCTTCGATGAAGGGCGGTCCCCAATAGGCCATGATGCCATCGCCAATGTATTTGTCGATCACGCCGCGATGCGCATGGATGGGTTCGGACATGGTCGACAGATAGCGGTTCATGATCTTGACCAGACCCTGCGGCGTGAAGCCCTCGCTCAGCGCCGTGAAACCTTTCATGTCGCAGAACAACACCGTCATGACCCGCCGCTGCCCTTCGGCAGCGGCTCCTGCGGTTTCACCGAGCAGTCTGTCGGCAATCCGGGGATCTATGTAGCGGCCAAACGTCTCCCGGATGCGCTGGTTCTGGCGCAGCCGCTCGATCATGCGGTTGAATGCCGCCGAGAGCTGGCCGATTTCGTCGCGCGTTGTCACGCTGATTGAGCGGTCGAGCCGGCCGGCCTCGACCTCACGGGTACCTTCCAGCAGACGCAGAACCGGGCCGGTGATGCCACTGCCCACCATCATCGCAAACAGGAAGCCGAGCACCGCTGCGATGCCCGTCATGATCGCCGACATCCAGATCGCCTGCCGCTGTTCGCGAATGACGGTCGTGGCGCTCGCACGGACCTGATTCAACATGTCGGTGCGGATGCCGTCGATCTTGCGATCGAACTCCGCGCGCAGTGCATCGGCACTGACGAGTGTCGATTTCGCCCCGTCGAAATTGCGCGCATCGAGCTGCTTCAGCAGGGTTTCGCCCTGCTCGTCCAAGCGCCCGCGGAGATCGCTGATCGCCGTCTCGATGCGGTCATCGAGACGAGCAAGCCCGGCGTTGTCGGATGGCGTCGACGTATCATCGATGATCGCGGCGATCTGCTCGCGCGCCGCTTGCACCTCGCGATCAATCTCGGGATTGACGGACTCGAAGATCTTCTGATGCGCCGCATAGCTCGCCTGGTCCGGCGGGTTCTCCATCTTGGCAATGATCATCTCCCGCACCGCTACCGCGCGCTCGAGCGACCTCACATTGACCCGCGCGAGGCTGCCATAGGCTGGGACGTAGCGATTGGTCAGCTCGTCGAGCAGATGGCCCACGCGTGCAGCCATGATCATCGACAGCGCCGACGTGATCACGGCCAGCACGATCAATCCGGCGGCGATGCCGACGATCTTCCGCCTGATAGACGTTCTAAACATGCTTTGAGGTCCGAACCGGTGAAGACCCAGAATGGCGAATTTTGGTACCGCGCGAAAGCCGTCTTGCGCTCCAACCTACGCGATCACGATCTTGAGCGCTAAAAACGCGATCCATTCAACTGGATTTTGATCCGAAGACTACATTGCCGCTGATTGATCCGGCAGCCTGAGCGCACGAGCGCCGCCGGATGGCCGCCCTAAGATCGAACGGCCGACGCTTCGCAGCATGGCGCTCGCCTGGTCGGCACTATGGTCAAGCAGCCAGCGCCCGAAGGCCGACGGCGCCAGCGCGGGCGCGTAGAGGAATCCCTGAATGACATCGCAGCCGAGCCCGGACAACAGATTTCGCTGCCCTTCGGTCTCGACGCCCTCGGCGACGACGGTGAGCCGCAGGCTCTGCCCGACGCGCACCACGGTCGTCACAATGGCCCGTGCTGCGGGATCGCTCTCGACATCACGCATGAAGCTGCGGTCGATCTTCAATTCGCGAATGGGCAGATGCGCCAGCCGGCTCAGGCTCGAATAACCCGTTCCGAAATCGTCGAGGGACAGCCCGATTCCGAGTTTGCGAATGGCGCTCATCGTCTCGATCGCCACCGAGTGCTCGTTCAGAAACACGCTTTCGGTGATCTCGAGCATCAGAATTTCCGGCGGCAAGCCAAACGCCTCCAGAATTTCGGCGACGCCGGAAGCGAGACCAGCGTTCTGGAAATTGATCGGAGAAAGATTGACCGACACGCAGGGAATGTCGAGGCCCGCGTTGCGCCATTGCGCCATTTGCCGGCAGGCTTCGCGGATCGACCACAATCCGATCTGCTCGATCAGCCCGCATTCCTCGGCGAGCGGAATGAACTTGGCCGGCGAAACCTCGCCGAGCACCGGATCATGCCAACGCGCCAGCGCCTCGACGCCATGCAAGGAGCCGTCGCTTGTCCTGATCTGCGGCTGGTAATGTAGCGAGAGGCCGCCACCGGCGAGGGCGGCACGCAGCGCGGCGCTATGGGCCAGCCGCTGCTCCGCGAGCCGGTTCATGTCGGCGCTGAAGAAACGATAGGTGGCACGGCCTGCCTGCTTTGCCTTGTACATGGCCGCATCGGCCTGCTGTATCAACGTGTCGAGGTTGGTCGCGTTATCCGGATAGATGCTGATACCCATGCTGACCGAAACCGGCACTTGCCTCGCCCCTAACTTGAGCGGCGCGGCGAGCGCATCCATGATCCGGGAAGCCGCCAGCGAGGCGCCGGCCGCGTCGCGCTCGGGGAGCAGAATCACGAATTCGTCGCCGCCGAGACGCCCCACCACGTCGCCGGGCTGAATCTGCGTATGCAGCCGCTGCGCAAATTCGACCAGCATCTCGTCGCCGGCGGAATGTCCGAGTGAATCGTTGACGTCCTTGAAATTGTCGATGTCGAGGAAGGCCAGCGCGACGCTTTTCCCATCGGCGACCTGCGCGATCGCTTCCGAGATAAGATGCCGCAAGCGCGCACGGTTGGGCAGGCCGGTCAACGTGTCATAATAGGCGAGTTGCGCGATCCGGGCACGGGCTTCCTTGCGCTCGATGGCCAGCGCGCCCAGTTGAACGCAGGCCTCGACGATCCTTTCATGCCAGCGTGAGGGTGCGCGGCATTCCCTGAAATAGAAGGCGAAGGTTCCGATCACACGGCCATCCTTGGCCTTGATCGGCGAGGACCAGCACCCGCGCAAGCCCACTTCCAGCGGCCTCGTCTTGTAGAGCTGCCAGCGCGGATCGCTGTCGATGTCCATGGCAAGCACCGCCTTGCCGTGATAGGCGGCCGATCCGCAGGAACCGACATCGGGTCCGATCGCAATCCCGTCCAGCGCCCGGGAATAGTCATCGGGAAGGCTCGGGCCACCCAACGGATGAACCAATCCCTCGGCGTCGATATGCAGCAGCGAGGAAACGACGTCAGGCGCAATTTCCTCGACGCGCCGGCAAAGCTGATCGGCGATTTCCGTAATCGGAATTTCGTCGGCGAGAGCCGTCATGATCAATTGCTGCAACGACCATAATTGCCGGCTTTCGGTGATATCGGCCAGGAGTGCGACGATGTACTTGACCTTGCCACGGGCATTGCGGAACGCTTTGACGTGGGCCCCGAGCCAGATCTCTTCGCCGCCGGAGTCATAGGCAAGGATTTCCTCGTCCATGCCGTTTTCGCCGGCGACGCAGCGCTGCAACCGCTTCAGCGCCCCACGATCGGTGTGGGGCCCAGCGAGCAGCTCGTCAATCCGCCGGCCTTCGGCTTGCTCGATCCTGTGGCCGAACATGCCAACGAAGGCGGCATTGACGTAGACGACCTTCATGTTGCGGTCGACGATGATCACCGCGCGATTGGTTCCGTTGGCGATCATCACGTGCAGCGCCAACCGCTCGCGTAGCTCCAGGTCAGGCGTGATGTCCCGCACCAGCGCAATCGTGCGGCGCACCCCGCCGGATGTGACATGCGACAGTGACAGCGCGACGCGCAGACGGTCGCCGTCGGGACGGGTGATCGTGAGTTCGGTTCTGCGGTCTTCGCCGGGGTCATTGAGGCCGAGCGCGCCGGCGGGCCGGCCCAGAATCTCGGCCCGGGCTATTCCCCAAATCCGTTCGGCCGACGCGTTGAAATGCGTGATGCGATGATCCTGATCCAGGATCACGACAGCATCATTGGCCCGCTCCAGTGCGGCAAGCAGGACGTCGGAACTTTCTGCGAGAGGTTGGTCGTGCACGGACATCACGGGCTTGATCCCGCCAAAGCATGATCCGGAAAAGTGTGTAGCGGTTTTCCGGAAGGTCATGCGCCAGACAAAGGGGACACCATTTTCGTGAAAAAGCGTATCGCCCGAGGGATGTTTAAAGGGTTGTGCGACCCGATACGCCACGATGGAAAGTAGTTATCCTTAAAAATTTGCTACCATCGCTAGTGTGGCAACACTGGCGTCGCGAATGCAGGGGCCCGGCGCCGGTTCCGGCAACGCATGACCGTGGATCGGGCTCGTCGCTGGCAGCAACCAAATTCCGCGGCGCAGCTAAATGACGCTATGGGCCAACAGGCGACATCAGGCCACGATCAGATGCCGGCGAGCGTTGCCCGGTTTAGGAACATCGTCATTCGTTCTCACCGTCGTCTTCGGCGATTTTCTGTTCGCGCTCATGAAGCCGCTCCACTATCGCCGTTCGCCTTGGTATCAGCGCGGCCTCATCCGCGAGGCGTTGCCCAAGGTCCGCGTGATATTGTTGCACGACGTCGAGGACCGCTTCCTTGGCGAGCTTTCGATGGTACTCGGCAAGTAGCCTGTGCATGGCTGCGAGCTCTTCATCGGTCATGGATCGCACCTCGGCCGTTGATGCCGAAAATTATACAGCATCGCGGAAGGGCGTTCCTGCAAAAAGGAGGCCCGGATCGCGTAGTTTGGCCGGCACAAGCGCAAAAGCACGGCCCCGCCATTGTGAGGTCAGTGGGGGGTGACGGGGCCGTGCCTCGGGCCGCCTATGGGGGGATGCGGCCCGATCCGAAACTGCCAGCGGCGAACCTAGCCGATGGGCACGAGTCGTTCGTGCCACTGCGCTGCGAGGCCCTTAATCTGCTCAAAAGTCAGGATCGCCGGATCGCCTTCGCGAACGATGGTCGCTCGCCTGCGCTCTTTGGGTGGCATGGTCATCGCTCGGGATACCGCCGAGCGCAGTTTCATCGTGCCATGATCGGTCAGGGTGACTAACTCTTCGGGGTCGAAGGCCATTGTGGCATGCCCTTGCTTTGGCTGGCCCGCAAGCCAGCCCACGCACCCCCGATGCCCACATCTAGATAAGCCGAGTTAGGTTAAGAGCTGGTTTATGGGCAATGAGCCTTCACATAGTCGCTCGATCTTCCTTGCCGGCACGGCGCATTACGATCAGGAGTGCGTCACCCGACAGTGCCCGTTGTGGATCAATCGCTACCGCGTCGGGATCCGGTCGTGTCCGCCGTTCGGCCGAAAGCAGAAGTGAATTTGAAGCATCAGGCGGCTGATCCACTGCGTTGCCTTGCTATAGCTGCGCCAAAAACGCGAATTCGAAAATCCATTCAAGTGGGTTTGCTCGTTCGGCCTTGATGCGAAATATGCGCTTGCGCCGACGGGCAAATCAGTGGTTCCTCTTCGCGCGTCCTGTGCCTGATCAGGAGGGGCGCTTCGCGGTCGTCACGAACGTCGGTGCGGGATGCGGTGGACGCAGGAAGCGCGGCTGACGAGCGCGCGGTCCTGCGGACGGCGAAGTCGTGTGGTCCTGATGCCCCGACGCTGGCATCAAGTTGGCGGTGAAAGCTGCAAGCGACGGTGACAAACAAGCCGGTCACCGGGGAGAGCACGAAGGAAACCGTTAAAACCATTGCGCGGGGAATGCCGGGCGTTTTCCGGTGTGACCGTGGTGACTACGCTTGTGTGCTTTTTACTTTGCACACAAGGCTGCGGGCGCATCGAGCGCCCGGCATTCCCTGCGCCCTCCAATTATCGAGGGACAATGTTTAGGCAAAGCCCGGGCGAATTGCGCCGCGGGAAGGCGAGGGTGTGTCTCTTTCGTTGTGGCCATCCTTCGAGACGCCGCTACGCGGCTCCTCAGGATGAGGTCGTGACAAGCGGGGGCGTTTGAACCTCATGGTGAGGAGGCGCTAAGCGCCGTCTCGAACCATGAGGTTCGAAAGCGGTTGTTTGAAAATTGAAGATGAAAACTCAGCCCGCGGCCATCTCGCTGCGGATTTCGGCGCGCAGTTCATCGATCAGCTTGAGGCCCTGCTTGGTTTCGACATGCCAGAAGGTCCAGCCGTTGCAGGCTTCCGCGCCTTGCGCCACCGCACCGATGCGGTGGATCGAGCCGACCTTGTCGCCAAGCATGATGGCGCCGTCGGCACGCACCAGCGCCCCATGGCGCTTCTTGGCGTCGACCAGTTTAGCGCCCGGCGAGATCATGCCGCGCTCGATCAGTTCGGAGAACGCTACCCGAGGTGCCTCGCGCGCGGTCATGAATGGCGCCAGCGTCGCCTCCGGCAGCGGCTCGATATCGGCAATACGGGCTTCGGCCGCGGCCGCATAGGTTTTATCGCGCTCGAAGCCGATATAACGGCGGCCGAGGCGTTTTGCCACCGCGCCTGTGGTGCCGGTGCCGTTGAAAGGGTCGATCACGAGGTCGCCCGGTTTTGAAGATGACAGCAGCACGCGTGCCAGCAGACCTTCGGGCTTCTGGGTCGGATGCACCTTCTTCCCGTCGCTGCCTTTGAGTCGCTCTTCGCCGGTGCATAACGGGATCAGCCAGTCCGAGCGCGCCTGCACGTCCTCGTTGGCGGCCTTCAGCACTTCGTAATTGAAGGTGTAACCCTTGGCCTTCTCGTCGCGCGCCGCCCAGATCATGGTCTCGTGCGCATTGGTGAAGCGGCGGCCGCGGAAATTCGGCATCGGATTGGTCTTGCGCCAGACGATGTCGTTGAGCACCCAGAAGCCCAGGTCCTGCATGATCGCGCCGACGCGAAAGATATTGTGATAGGAGCCGATCACCCAGATCGTCGCCGATGGCTTCATGATGCGGCGGCAGGCGAGCAGCCAGGCGCGGGTGAAGTCATCATAGGCGGCGAAGGATGAGAATTTGTCCCAGTCGTTGTTGACCGCATCGACGTGGGATTCGTCGGGACGTTTGAGATCGCCCTTGAGCTGCAAATTGTAAGGCGGATCGGCGAAGACGAGATCGACGGAGCCGGCCTGTAACTTTGACATCTCGGCGACGCAATCGCCAAGGATGATGCGGCTATCGGATTGGAGCTCAAATTTAGTGCGGGGCGCCCTTGCAGACGCCCCGCGACGCGACACAACCATGACTCAAATACTCTGACTCAGGCGACGCTGCCGGCGACGCGGGACTAAACAACCGACTGCGGTCACTTTGACGGGCCAAAGTAAAAATCGACTTAACCGGGCAATTCTTTCACGCTGATGATTGTAATAATTCGCTTCGATGACCGGTGGATATTTTATGCATGTCGAAAGCGGTAATGGCGAACAACTGCGGGATATCAAGGGTATTTGGGATTTCGCCGTCGCCTGCTCGGTTCGCGACAAATTGTGTCGCCGATGTAAAGTTACCTCCACTAGGCAATTTTTGCCGGGCGGGTTATTAGACGTAACAAGAAAATTCTGCCGTCTCCGCCCGTTTGTGGCGGGACGGCCGCGGCAAACTGCAACGAGGAAATCTGGCCATGCGTTACGATGATTTTCGCCGCAGCGACGACATCGATGACCGTCGCGACGACAGTGGCGGCGGGATGGGCGGCGGCGGTATCGGGCTTCCGATGGGGGGCGGAGGGCTCGGCATCGGCACCATTATCGTGCTCGGCCTGGTCGGATACGCCTTTGGCATCGACCCGCGCATCCTGATCGGCGGCGCCGAGATCCTCACCGGTGGCGGCAGCGGGCAGACTTCGACCTACCAGACCGACCGTCGATCAGGAACCGTCAAGAAAGGGGCGCCCACCGACGATATGGGCAACATGATCGCCGGTATTCTCGGCGAGATCGACGATCGCTGGACCGAAATTTTCCAGGCCGCCGGCCAGACCTATACCGGGCCGCGCATCGTGCTGTTTCGCAACGTGACCAATGGCGGCCGCTGCGGCATGGCGCAGTCGGCGATGGGACCGTTCTACTGCCCGCCGGACCGGCAGATCTTTCTCGATACCGGCTTCTTCCGCGAAGTCGAGACCCGATTTCACGGCTGTCAGGGCTCAGCCTGCAAATTTACCGCGGCCTATATCATCGCCCATGAAGCCGGGCATCACGTGCAGAACCTGCTCGGCATTCTGCCGCGCGTGACGCAACAGCAGCAGGCGGCCGGCAGCAAGGCCGCTGCCAATGCGCTTCAGGTGAGGGTGGAGCTACAGGCGGACTGTCTCTCCGGTATCTGGGTCAACCGCGAGGAGAAGAAGCGTCCGGGCTTTATCGAGCCGGGCGATATCGACGGCGCGCTCGCGACGGCGTCCGCGATCGGCGACGACACGTTGCAGCGCCAGGCCACCGGGCGCGTGGTGCCGGATTCCTTTACTCACGGTTCGGCGGAACAACGCAAGCGATGGTTCATGACCGGCTATCAGCAGGGAACCTTGAAGGCATGCGACACGTTTAGCGCCGCATCGCTGTAACCCACGGCTTTACATGAGCTCACTCGACGAATCCAAACAGTTCGTGCCGCTTAACATCGCGGTGCTGACGATTTCGGACACGCGTTCGCTCACCGACGACAAATCCGGCGCGACGCTGGCCGAGCGGATCGTCGCCGCCGGGCACAAGCTCGCCGCGCGGGAGATCATCGTCGATGACGTCGATGCGATCCGCGTCATCATCAAGCGCTGGATTGCGGACGACGGCGTCGATGCCGTCATCACTACCGGCGGTACCGGTTTTACCGGCCGCGACGTAACACCGGAAGCAATCGAGCCGTTGTTTGAGAAGCGGATGGACGGCTTTTCCATTGCCTTTCATATGCTGAGCCATGCCAAGATCGGGACGTCGACGATCCAGAGTCGCGCAACGGCGGGCGTTGCAGGCGCGACCTTCATCTTCTGCCTGCCGGGTTCGCCCGGCGCCTGCCGCGATGGCTGGGACGGAATTCTCGCGGCCCAACTCGATTATCGCACGCGACCCTGCAACTTCGTCGAGATCATGCCCCGGCTGGACGAACATCTGCGCCGGCCCAAGGCGCGCGCATTTTCCGGCGAAGTGGATACCGGTTCGACGTAAGAAAATGCGCTAATCTTAAATTGCGCGTATTCCATCGCAAAACCGGTGGCAACTTTTGCGGAATACGCGCTGGCGCCTCGGCGTGACCTTTAACCGTCAAGGCCAATCGATAAATTTCAATGTATTGGGCTAACGGAACCTTACGAGGTCACCGCGAAGCTGAGCCAGCCTCGATATTGCCGGGGCTTATCGATCGGTGATTTTTGATGACTGTTGTTGAGCCGAGGGCAAAGGTACAGCGCGAGCAGCGACGGCAACTGCACAACCGGTTGGCCTGGATCACCGCCGATAACGGCGTGAGTGAACGCGAGTGCCATGTTCTGGATGTTTCATCCGGCGGGGCGCGGATCGCGAGCGACGATGCGATGGATGTGAGAGACCGCTTCGAGCTGACGCTCGTCAAGGGTCATCACAGGCGCGAGCTGTGCGAGGTCATCTGGCGTCGTGGCAAGACTTACGGCGTGAAATTCGTGACGTTGCTTCCGGAGATCGCTTCGCCGCCTACCGATCCGATAGAGGCATCAACCCAGCCTTCGTGATCGCGGGTCCCGACTCCTTTGAGGTCAGAAATACAAGCAGCGCCCGCGCGGCCCTCGGCTCATGCGCGGTCTTGGTCAGAACGCCGGCAAAGGAGAACATCGGCTGCACTTCGGCGGGGAGCGCGCCGACGAAACTGATGCCGGGAACATGAATGAGCTCGGCCACCTGCTGGAAGCCGATTTCCGCTTCACCACGCGCGACCACGGCCGCCACCGGCTCGCCGGACGGCGGTCCGCGCACTTTCCGGCTCTTGGCCGCGATCTGATCGGCAACGCCGAGCTTCTGGAACAGGACGGTCGAGAGATACGTGCCGCTGCCACTGTCCGAATAGGCGATGGATTTCGCCGACAGCAATGTATTGCGGAAGGCGGCCACGCTGCCGATGTCGGGCTTGTCCGCGCCTTCGCGCACCACCATGCCGATGAGCGAGCGCGCCAGTTCGACTTTGCTATCGGCTTGCACCAGGCCGCGCTTGCCGAGTTCGTCGGCCGCGCCGCCGTCGAGGATCACGACATCGGCGCTCTCGCCGCGCGAAAGCCGCGTCGGGATCGCCTCCGGCGAATCTCCCATCGAGGGGCCGCGCGTCGTGATCAGATGGTTTCCGGTTGCGCGCTCGAATGCCGGACCGAGCTCGGAATATGCGCCGTGAAAGCCGGAGGAGATCATCACATGGATGTCGGCGGCAGATGCCGCCTTCATCAGCAACAAGGCGGCCATTCCAATGATGGATATCGATCGAACGAGCCGCGGCGGTTTCATGCGCTTCCTCCTGCCTGGATTTTGACAGGCATCGTATCGCGTCAGATCAGCCCATTGAAAGAGGGCAGGCGGCCACAAAGCAAAGGGCGCGGTCGGCTTGACGGCGGTCAACACCGCCGGATGATCCTTTTCAGCACCCGCCAAAAGGCGCACCCCATGTTGCGGCAAGCTTCAGCGCGTAACCGATGCGCTCTTCTCTTGTAATATTCCATCAAGCCAGGCGTGATGCGACGCGATGGCGTCACAGCTCGCGTTCCCAGGTCTCGCCAATCAGGTTCTGCCCAAAACTGCGATGCGGCTCGGTCTTCACGAGCGTAAAGCCCGCCTCCTGATAGATCTTGCGAGCGGCGACCAGAATACTCTGCGTCCAAAGCGTGATCCTGCGGTAGCCGCAGGCGCGCGCGAAGGAGATGCACTCGGCGACGAGGCGCTGCCCTAACCCTTGGCCGCGCGCGCTCGGCTCGACCAGCAGCAGGCGGAGTTTTGCCACCTCGTCGTCGTTTCTGACCAGGAACACCGAGCCGACCGGCCGCCCGTCAATGTCGGCGATCCAGCAGCGTTCGCGCGAAGCGTCGAAGGAGGAAATGAATTTCGCCGCGATCTCGGCGACCAGGGCTTCGAAAGAGGCATCGAAGCCATACTCACTGGCATAGCGGGCACCGTGGCTCTGCACTACAAAGCCCATGTCGCCTGGCCGCGGGTCGCGCAGGATCGCCGGCGGCGAAGGCGTGTGCGCCGCGCGAAGCAGCCGCTCGATCATCTCCATGGCGCCGAGCAGCCGTTTGCGGTCCTCGCCCGCCAGCGTGCCCAGCATCAGCCCGACGTGATCCTGCGAGATCCGCTCGAGCTTGGCGAAGGCGGCGCGGCCTTTGGCCGTCAGGCCGAGCTGGTATTGCCGCCGGTCCGAAGGCAGCGGCTTGCGGCTGACCAGCCCGTCCTCGTCGAATTTCTGGACGATGCGGCTGAGATAGCCGGGGTCGAGCCCGAGTTCCAGGCCAACGTCCTTGGCCGAGAGATCGCCGCGATGGGCAAGCTCGAACATCACTCGAGCCTCGCTCAGCGAGAACGGGGTCTTGAGCAGATGCTGGTCGAGCACCTCAAGCTTGCGGGTGTAGAAACGGTTGAAGGCGCGAACGGCCGCGATTTCCTGCTCGGGCTGGACAAGCGAAGTTTGGGTTGGCATGGCGCATCTCCGATACTTGCCATTGTCAAATAGTTAGTTGACTTTAGCAACTATATCGGAGTTACTTCACGACATGATGATCCGGCTGTGCAGCAGGGTCAGCGAGGAGCGGCCGAGCCGGCGAAGCAACCGCTCTTCCGCGCGAGCGACATTGGGCGCATGGCCGCCGAGCCGCTCATAATGATCGCGCGCGATCAGTAAGCCCTGGTCGGCGAACGGACCCGCCATCATTCGCGCGATCGACCGCAAGCGATCGCGCAAGGCGTGATCGGAATAGGGCGAACGCGCGTAGCGGAACACGCCAGCGCGGGGACGGCCGCCGTCGGAAACCCGCTGAATGAATTGCATGGTTTCGTCGATCCAGCCGTGATCCAGCACGGCGCCGGCGTGCAGGAACATCAGCCATGGCGAGCGCGCCTGGCGGGCGCCGGCCGCCAGCGCCGCCGCGCGTATTCCATCAAAGGGCAGGAATCGGCAGCCCGCGACATCGGCGACCCGCTCGATCACGCCGTTGTCGCCGCGATCTACCAGCAATACCTCGCGGATAACGCCGGCAGCCGCGCCCGGCACCAGCGCGGCGAGCGTGGCGACGGTCGGGTGTTCTGCACCTTCTGTGGGAATAATGACGCTCAGCATGATCTCACGGCCGAAAACCGCGGGAACCGTTATCATCTTGTCACAGTCAAATCAGCCCGCGCCTTGCAGCTTTTTGCGGCAGGCCGGCAGGCATGATCCTCGCGAACGATTTTCCGGTCGTTGTGTTGCGGATCAAATCATCTTGTTCTTGATTTGTTCTCGTTTGATGCTATGTTCGAACCATGAGCAGAGCATCCTCACATGCGCTCAAGCACCCGCCGGTCACGGCGCCCTCCGAACCGGCGGGTGCACCTTCGGCCTTTCCGGAGCTTGCAGTCGCCATCGAACGCGGGCGGCGGCGCGGCCGAGGCGCGCAATCCAACGCCAGCGGCCGCTATGAGGCCGAGGCGCGGGTTGCGTTTGACGACGGCTGGCAGAGTCTTGAAGAACTTCCGCCGTTCAAGACCACGGTGACGCTCGATACATCCCGCAAGGTCATCGCGCGCAACGAGTCTCCCGATATCGGCTTCGATCGCTCCATCAATCCTTATCGAGGTTGCGAGCATGGCTGTGTGTACTGTTTTGCGCGGCCGACCCACGCCTATCTCGGCCTGTCGCCGGGGCTCGATTTCGAATCGAAGCTGTTGGCCAAGCCCGATGCGCCGCAGCTTCTGGAAAAGGAGCTTGCCGCGGAGAATTACGAGCCGCGCATGATTGCGATCGGCACCAATACCGATCCGTATCAGCCGATCGAGCGCGACCACAAGATCATGCGCGGTATTCTCGAAGTGCTGGATCGCGCCTCGCATCCGGTCGGCATCGTCACGAAGTCGGCGCTGGTTGTGCGCGACATCGAAATCCTGGCGCGGATGGCTAAGCGTAATCTCGTCAAAGTGGCGATTTCTGTGACAACGCTGGATGCGCAGCTGGCCCGCACCATGGAGCCCCGCGCATCGACGCCAGCACGGCGGCTGGAGGCGTTGAAGAGGTTATCGGAAGCGGGAATTCCGACCACGGTGATGGTGGCTCCGGTGATTCCTGCGCTGAACGACAGCGAAATCGAGCGTATTCTCGATGCGGCAGCCCATGCCGGCGTCAGGGAAGCGAGTTACGTCTTGCTGCGCCTGCCGCTCGAGGTGCGCGACCTCTTTCGCGAATGGCTGATGGCGAATTACCCGGATCGCTATCGTCACGTATTCACTCTGATCCGCGACATGCGGGACGGTCGCGACTACGACTCGCAATGGGGAACCCGGATGAAGGGTACCGGCCCGATGGCCTGGATGATCGGGCGGAGGTTCGAGATCGCCTGCGAAAAATTGGGGCTCAACAAGCGCCGCTTGAAACTGACTACGGATCATTTCGCAAAGCCCAAGCGCAGCGGAGAACAGCTCAGTCTGTTCTGACGTTGCGTGGCGTGGGGCCTGTCGTTGGACCGCGCGGAGCACTTCTCTCAATAGGTGAATTGTAGTATCGCGGCTCGATGCAAGACGGGTCCACATCAGTCTTCGAAAAACAACCGCGCGTCATTTTGACGACGCCACGGCTGATTCTGCGCACCGCGACCGAGCCGGACATCAAAGTATTGTGGGAGCGGGTCTTGGGCGATAGCGACGTGATGCGCTATGTCTTTCAGGGCGTGCCGATGACGCTCGAAAGAGCCGGGCAAGTGATGCAGAAGTTTTTTACTTTCGGCGACACTCTCACAGGCATCGCCATTTTGACCGAAAAATCCACGGCCGAAATTGTCGGCTTCGCCGGGCTATTTCCATGCGCAGCACTTGGCGCAGACGACTTCGAGATCGGCTTTGTACTTTCGCGTCAGTCCTGGGGCAGGGGCATTGCCACCGAGATCGGCGAGGCCCAACTTGCGTTCGGGTTCGAACAGCTTAATTGCAGCCGATTGCTCGGCCTGGCCGATCCGCAAAACGGGCCGTCCATTCATGCTCTCAAAAAGCTCGGAATGAGATATTTGAACGACATAACGGAACCCGGCCGGCCAAACCGCAGTGTCTTCTGCCTGGAAGTCGCCGAATGGCGCCGGCGTGTCCGTGAACAGCGGGCATAGATCGAATTTTTTCGTTGTACCGGGATCGCCCCTTGCGCACGATCCCACGATGATTCGAGAAAAGTCCGGCAAGAAGCAAATTAAACTGCCGAAAGGCGTTATCGCGGTGACACCGCCGAGCTTTCGTCGCGAGCGCGCGTTGATCAAGCAGGGCGTGTGGCCGGTCGCGGGCTGCGATGAAGCCGGACGTGGCCCGCTCGCAGGGCCGGTGGTGGCGGCCGCCGTCGTGCTGGACCCGAAACGGATTCCAAAAGGCATTGACGATTCCAAGCGGCTGACGGCGGAACGCCGAGAGGCGTTGTTCGAGGAGATTTGCGCGACCGCATCGTTTTCGGTCGCCTTTGCCTCGCCGGCGCGGATCGATCGCGACAATATTCTGCGGGCCTCGCTATGGGCGCTAAAGCGCGCAGTCGATAGTTTGCCGGAAGCGCCGCAGCGCGTCTTTGTCGATGGCCGCGACCGGCTTGCGACGGCTTGCGATTGCGAGGCCGTGATCGGCGGCGACGGAATTGTTGTGTCAATTGCGGCAGCATCGATCATCGCCAAGGTGACCCGCGACCGCCTGATGTGCGCACTGGCACAGGAGTGCCCCGGTTACGGCTTTGAGTCGCACAAGGGCTATAGCGTGCCGGAGCACCTTGAGGCGCTCGACCGGTTGGGTCCATCGATCCACCATCGGCGTTTTTTTGCGCCTGTCGTCGCTGCCCGCGAAAAACATCAGCCGTGGACGATCAAGCGTGACGCCGACCTGTTCGCGCCGGAGGGCGAGATACCTTCGATTTCCGCCACAGTTTGAAGGACGTCACGCTGGAGTTGCCTCCGCGGCAGCCCCGCTTTAAGACCATGCTTTGATCAGGGTGAAACATCGTCGTGCAGGTCCAGGCTGCCGGTGGTCTACTCTGTTGAAAGCAATCCGGTCGCCCCATGCGCTTCACCTCTCTGGTTATCGAACTGATCCGCGCCCGGCCGAAGCTGGTTGTATGGCTGGTGGTGGTGTTACAGGCGATCCTGTGGCTGCTGGTGTCGCTATTGGTATATCGCAGCCCTCCCGGCGATCTGGGTACGGTACTCGCGCTTGGGCGGGAGTATCGGGTCGGAACCGACTTTGGGCCACCACTTGCCTTTTGGCTCGCGGATATCGCGTTTCGCGCGGCGGGTAACCACGTGTTTGGCGTCTACCTGCTGGCGCAAATATGCTCGATCGCGACGTTCTGGACATTATACCTGCTGGCGCGCGCGACGGTCGGCGTGCAGCAGGCGGTGCTGGCGGTTCTGCTGACGATGACGGTGCTGGCGTTCAGCGCACCCGGTCTCGAGTTCGGCCCGCTGGTGCTGGCACGGCCGCTTTGGGCGCTGATCCTGCTGCATTCCTGGCAACTGATCGGCCAGAACCGGCGTAACGCCTGGTTCGCATTGTCGATCGAAGCCGGTCTTTTGCTGCTGACGACCTCCGCCGCGATCTTCCTGTTGGTATTTGTGGTCGGATTTGCGCTGGCGACTTCGCGTGGCCGGCGCATCCTGATCTCGTTCGATGCGCTGTTTGCACTTTTGGTGATCGTGGTTCTGGCGCTGCCTTATCTGATCTGGCTGATCCGCGCCGATGCACTTGCCTTGCCGCATGGGCCGTCACTCGCCGATTTGGGCGGCCGGGCGGAGCACGGCGTCGAACTGCTCGGCGGCCTGTTATTGGCCTCATTGGGTATCGCGATCGTGTCGGCGTTCAATTCCGGCTGGTTCGATCGCGCCAAGGAGGATGCGCCTGTCATTTTCCGTCCCCCCGTTGATCCGGCGGCGCGCGACTTCATCTATTTCTTTGCGTTTGCGCCTGCGCTCGGCGGCTGTCTGATCTCCGGCCTTTACGATCTCGATCGTGTGGTAGGCGGGGCCGGGATCGTGCTTCTGATGTCGGGGTTAGCTGTCATCGTGGCATGCGGCGATCTCATCCACCTGCGGCGGCAGCGGATATTGCGCGCGGCCTGGGCCGCCGTCGTGCTTGCGCCGGCGCTGGCGGTCATCGCGATGACGCTGTCCGTTCCCTGGACCGCGGGCGGCGAGGTCACGACGTCGCTGCCGGCGGCGGCGATCGGGCGTTTCTTCGATGACAGTTTCGAACGGCGAACCAACCGGCATCTGTCGGCGGTGAGCGGCGATGCCCAGCTTGCAACCCTGATCAGCCTGAGCTCCGCGCGCCCGCATCTGTTTCTCGCCGCGACGCCCGAGCGAACGCCGTGGCTTGACCTCGACAAATTCAACCAGACCGGCGGCGTCGTGGTGTGGCGTGCCTCCGACACCGACGGCACGCCGCCGCCCGATATCGCGCGGCTGTTTCCGGGTCTCGCGCCCGAAGTGCCGCAGACCTTCGACCGGCTGGTCAACGGGCGGCAGCCTTTGCTGCGGGTCGGCTGGGCCATCGTGCGTCCGAAGGCGCCGTAACGCCTATGATGTCACCTGTGGTAGCGCCTTGGCGATGGCGCGCAGATCCTGCCATGACAGCCGCTTGTAGGACGGCGAGCGCAACAGATAGGCCGGATGGAACGTCGCCAGCGCGCGGATCACGCGTGTACCGGTGTCGTAGTTGAACCAGCGGCCGCGCGTCTTCATGATGCCTTCGCGCGTCGACAGCAGCGTCTGCGTCGAAGGATTGCCGAGCGTCACCAGAATGTCCGGATCGACCAGTTCGATCTGGCGCTGGATGAACGGCAGGCAGATCTGGGTTTCCTGCGGTGTCGGCGTCCGGTTGCCCGGTGGGCGCCATGGAATGACGTTGGCGATGTAAACCTTGCCGCGATCGAGCCCGATCGAAGCGATCATCCGGTCGAGCAGCTTGCCGGAGCGTCCGACAAAAGGCAGGCCCTCGATATCTTCGTCGCGTCCCGGCGCCTCGCCGACGAACATGATGCGGGCCTTCGGGTTGCCGTCGGCGAACACCAGACGCGTGGCGGTGGATTTCAGCGCGCAGCCGTCGAACTTTTCCAGCATGTCTCGCAGGACCTCGAGCGAGGCGGCGGTGCGGGCCGCCTCCCGTGCGGTCGCGATGGCTGCGTCAGGTGCCGGCAATGGTTCGGCGGCTGGTGCGATGGAGGCAGGCGCGGGTCTGAGCGTCCGGGCCGCGATGGTCTCGGTGGCGGCAGAGGTGGTTTTGACGGCTTCGGGGCGCTCGGACTCGGACAGCCGGTCGACCGGTTCCTCGGAAAGCGCGCAATCGACCCCGGCCTCCAGATAGAAGGTCAGCAGTTGTGCGAGGGTGGGTGCAGGCTCAGGCGTCAACTTGTTGATCTCGAATGGCTTTGGTCAGCAATTCCGCGTGGCGAACATGCTTTCGCGTCCCCGCGGTAGTCCACGCCATTATCCTAAGCCGGATTGCGCTGCAACGAAACGCCCCCAGCCACATTCGATGGTTGTTCTTGACCTGAAAATCGGAAACAAACATCCATCAAGATGATTTGTACGAAGCCTGAGATCAGATCATGAGCACCGAAGAATTGCCGCCCCGCGAATCCATGGAGTTCGATGTCGTGATCGTCGGCGCCGGGCCGTCGGGACTCGGTGCGGCGATCCGGCTGAAGCAACTCAACCCCGAACTTTCGGTGGTGGTGGTCGAGAAGGGATCGGAAGTTGGCGCCCATATTTTGTCGGGCGCCGTGATGGACCCGGTCGCGCTCGACAAGCTGGTTCCGGATTGGCGCGAGGATGCCGATTGTCCGCTGAAGACGCAGGTCAAGGATGATCGCTTCTTCTGGATGACGAAATCCGGCGCGATCCGCTTGCCGAATTTCATGATGCCGCCGCTGATGAACAATCATCACTGCTACATCGGCTCGCTTGGGCAACTCTGCCGTTGGCTGGCGGGCAAGGCCGAGGCGCTAGGCGTCGAAATCTATCCGGGTTTTGCTGCAACCGAGGTGCTCTACGATGATAAGGGTGCCGTGCGCGGCATTGCGACCGGCGACATGGGGGTCGCCAAGGACGGCTCGCACAAGGCCTCGTTCACCCGCGGCATGGAACTGTGCGGCAAGTACACGCTGTTTGCCGAAGGCGCACGCGGCAGCCTGACCAAGCAGCTGATTGCCAAGTTCACACTTGATGCCAACAGCCAGCCTGGGAAATTCGGCATCGGCCTGAAGGAAGTCTGGCAGATCGATCCCTCGAAGCACCAGAAGGGCCTGATCCAGCACTCCTTCGGTTGGCCGCTGAACAACAAGACCGGTGGCGGGTCCTTTCTCTACCATTACGACGACAATCTCGTCGCAGTCGGCTTCGTCGTGCATCTCAATTACGACGATCCTTATCTATCGCCGTTCGAAGAGTTTCAGCGCTTCAAGACCCATCCCGCGATCAGCCCCGTCTTCGAGGGCGGCAAGCGGCTCGCTTATGGCGCCCGCGCCATCACCGAGGGCGGCTATCAATCGGTGCCGCGGCTCTCTTTTGCCGGCGGCGCACTGATCGGTTGCGCGGCGGGCTTTGTGAATGTGCCGCGCATCAAGGGCGTTCACAATGCGATCGGCAGCGGCATGCTGGCCGCCGAACAAGTCCATGCGGCGCTTGGCGCGGGGCGTGCGAACGACGAGCTTGTCGAATACGAAAATGCCTGGCGTTCATCGGCTGTCGGCAAGGATTTGTTTCTGGTTCGCAACGTCAAACCGCTCTGGTCGAAATTCGGCACCATCCTGGGCGTGGTGCTCGGCGGCTTCGACATGTGGTGCAATACGCTCGGCTTCTCGCTGTTCGGAACCCAGTCGCACGCCAAGCCCGACCGCAAGACGCTCGATCCGGCAAAGGTCCATGCGCCGATCGCCGCGCCAAAGCCGGACGGCAAATTGACCTTCGACCGGCTTTCTTCGGTCTTCCTGTCGAATACAAACCATGAGGAGGACCAGCCGGTTCACCTCAAGGTCGCCGACATGAACCTGCAAAAGACCTCCGAGCACGACGTCTATGCCGGCCCGTCCAATCGCTATTGCCCGGCGGGTGTCTACGAGTGGGTTGAAGAAACGTCGGGCCCGCGCTTCGTGATCAATGCCCAAAATTGCGTCCACTGCAAAACCTGCGACGTCAAGGATCCCAACGGCAACATCACCTGGGTTCCACCGGAGGGCGGTGGCGGGCCTAACTACGAGGCAATGTGACCACGATTGCGTGAGAGACGGTGGCCAGCAGCCACGATACCGCCATACTGACGGCGTTTTCAGGCGGGAAGGGCGGTGATGGCGATCCTGCCAATCGATTTGCCAGCCCGTATCCTTGCGGTTAGCCGCCAAAAGCGGCATTGTCGCAACCCTTGATGCGCCGATTGGGCTTGCATTCGAGATTGATCACTAGTGGTCCGATTCTAGTATTCGCATCGCGGTTTGGTAGGCACCTTTGCGAAGGCTGGAATCAAAGGACCCCTGGCAAATATTCATCTCTGATGGAGTTTGGGATTTGACATTCGCATTGCGAGGCCGCGGCCAAGCGGGTAGCGAATGTCAAACCCACTCCATCAGGCTTCTGCCGTAAATCCTGGAGCCAAGGCGAACCGTGATGCTTTCTTTCCAATTCAATCGCTCGACGATTGCCGCTATCGCTTTGTTGGCACTGCCGGTCGCCGCTGCCGCGCAGACGCCCGAGCATCCCGCCGACAACTCCGCGCAATTTCCCTCCACTCACGATCTGAAGATGCTGACGACGTCCGGCAGCTACCTTGCCGCCCGTCACGCCAGCGTTGAGCGGGACGCCGCTTCGGCTGCGACCTTCTATCGGTCGGCGCTTCGTACCGATCCGAAAAACAACGAGCTTCTCGATCGGGCGTTCATCTCCTCGCTTGCGGACGGCGATATCGAAGAGTCTGTCAAGCTCGCCGACCGTATTCTCTCCGTCGACAAGACCAATCGCGTGGCGCGGCTTGTGATCGGCGTGCGCGATCTGAAGCAGAAGAAATACGCAAGCGCCCAGACCAATATCAACCAGTCGATCCGTGGGCCGATCACGGACCTCGTCGCGACGCTGCTGTCCGGCTGGGCCGCGTACGGCGCCGGCGACGCCAAGGGGGCGGTCGCTACGATCGACAAGCTTGCCGGTCCGGAGTGGTATCCGATCTTCAAGGACCTGCATGCCGGCATGATCCTCGAACTGGCGGGCAAGGAGAAAGACGCCGGCGTTCGGCTGGAGCGTGCCTACAAGCTCGAAGATTCCATGCTGCGTGTTTCGGACGACTATGCCCGCTGGCTGTCTCGCAACAAGGACGCGGCATCGGCAACGGCGGTCTACCAAGCCTTCGACAAAAAGCTTCCGCGGCATCCGCTGATCGTGGAAGCGATGCGCGAAACCGAGGCGGGCAAGAAGCTGCCGCCGATCGTCGATTCGCCGCAGGCCGGCGCAGCCGAGGCGCTCTACGGCATCGGCGCGACGCTAACCCGCCGTGGCGGTGAGGATCTCGCGCTGGTGTATTTGCAACTCGCGCTCTATCTGGTGCCGAACCATCCCTTGGCGCTGCTGTCGCTCGCCGATCTCTATGAATCGGTGAAGAAGCCGGCGATGGCGATCAAGGCCTACGAGCGCGTGCCGTCGGGTTCGCCGCTGAAGCGCAATGCGCAAATCCAGCTCGCCATCGATCTTGATACCGCCGACCGCACCGACGAGGCGATCAAGATATTGAAGGGTGTTACGACGGACGACCCCAAGGACATCGAGGCCGTCATGGCGCTCGGCAACATCGAGCGCGGCCGCAAGAAGTTTGCCGACTGCGTCGTCACCTACTCGCAAGGCATCGATATCCTGCCCAAGGCCACCGACAAGAACACCTGGGTTTACTATTATTACCGGGGCATCTGCGAGGAGCGCGACAAGCAGTGGAGCAAGGCGGAAGCCGACATGCGCAAGGCGCTCGAGCTGCAGCCCGAACAGCCGCACGTGCTCAACTATCTCGGCTATTCCTGGATCGATCAGGGCATCAATCTCGACGAAGGCATGAAGATGATCAAGCGTGCCGTCGATCAGCGTCCGGATGACGGCTACATCGTGGACTCCCTGGGTTGGGCCTATTACCGCATCGGCAACTACGAAGACGCGGTGAAGAATCTGGAACGGGCGATCGATCTCAAGCCTGAGGATCCCACCATCAACGACCACCTCGGCGATGCTTATTGGCGCGTCGGCCGCACGCTGGAGGCCAAATTCCAGTGGGCACATGCCCGCGACCTGAAGCCGGAGCCGGAAGACCTGCCGAAGATCGAGGCCAAGATCGAGCACGGCATGCCCGACGATACGTCTTCTGCGGCTTCCGCCGACAAGAAGAAAGAGGATGACAAGGGCGGCTAGGTAAAACGGCGCCTGGCCGATCCGGCTTTGGATCAAGTCCGGGTCAACCCTTGGCGCCGCGCCCACGTCATACTCTCGGCCATCTGAAAATTTTGCGACACCGTTTTCCGTTTGCTTCGATTTATTGGATTTGCATTCGTTATGACCTCGGGTGAAACGACCGATGCGGCTGTCAAATCCACCGCAAGCGAGCTTGTCGAAGACGGGCGTGCCAAGGTCAATCTGACCCTGCGGGTCGTGGGACGTCGGGTTGACGGCTACCACGATCTCGAAAGTGTGGTCGCATTTGCCGATTGTGCCGATCGGCTGAGTCTGCTTCCCGGTCCGCAGCTGGAACTCAAAGCCACCGGCCCTCTGGCGGAAGCCTGTGGCGAACTGGACGACAACCTTGTGCTCAAGGCCGCGCGGCTATTGGCCGAGCATGTGGCCGGCCTGAAAACCGGCACCTTCACACTCTACAAGACACTGCCCGTCGCAGCTGGAATCGGCGGCGGCTCCGCGGATGCCGCGGCAGCGCTCCGGCTGCTTGCGAGGGCGAATGGTCTTGCCGTCGACGATGCGCGCCTCTTCGAGGTAGCGAAATTGACCGGCGCCGACGTTCCCGTCTGTGTCGCCTCGCGCGCCTGCGTCATGACCGGTGTCGGCGAGAGCCTCCTGCCATTGACGTTGCCGAAGCTTCCTTGCGTGCTGGTCAATCCGCGCGTGGCGGTAGCGACCAAGGACGTCTTCGCAGCGCTGGGCCTGCGCAGCGGCGAATTGCTCGTAGGCTTTGCCGATGTCCTCCGGGCCATCGCCTGGCCGGAAACGGGCGCTTCGCTCGAGGAATGGGTCGAAGCGTTTGCCGCCAGCTCCAATGATCTGGAAGCTCCGGCAATGCGGATTCAACCTTTCATTGGCGAGGTGATCTCGGCGTTGAATGCGACCAATGGCGCCTGGCTGGCGCGGATGTCTGGCTCCGGCGCCACCTGTTTTGCAATCTACGAGAACACCGCTGAGGCCGGCCGAGCTGCGGAAAAGCTTCGCCGCGATCACCCGGAGTGGTGGGTGCATGCGGGCACGCTGAGCTGACGCGACGACCGCCAGTTCAGGTTTGGAAAGCCGGCTCTGAAATCTTGATACTCAATGCGTTCGCGCGAGGCAGAACGCCACCACCTGCTCAAGCGCGGTCTTCATGGGTGAAGCCGGAAACAGCGCCAATGCATCGACCGCCATCGCGCCGTAATGCTGCGCGCGGTTGATGGTGTCTTCGAGCGCGCGATGCTTGGTCATCAGCCCGATCGCATGGTCGAGATCGCTGTCGCCGATTTCGCCGCGCTCCAGCGCCCGGCGCCAGAATTCGCGCTCGACGTCGTTGCCGCGGCGGAACGCCAGCACCACCGGCAACGTGATCTTGCCCTCGCGGAAATCGTCACCGACGTTCTTGCCGAGCTTGGCCGACTTGCCACCATAGTCGAGGACGTCGTCGACGAGCTGGAACGCGATTCCGAGATTCATGCCGACCGAGCGGCAGGCGGTCTGCTCGTCCTTCGGGCGGTTGGCGATCACGGGGCCGACTTCGCAGGCGGCTGCGAACAATTCGGCGGTCTTGCCGCGGATGACGGCGAGATATTCGTCCTCGGTGGTGGCGGTGTTCTTTGCGGCGGCAAGCTGCATCACTTCGCCCTCGGCGATGGTGGCCGCGGCCGACGACAGGATGTCGAGCGCGCGCAGCGAGCCGACTTCAACCATCATCCGGAAGGCCTGGCCGAGCAGGAAGTCGCCGACCAGCACACTCGCTTCGTTGCCCCACAGCATGCGGGCCGACAGCTTGCCGCGACGCAGTTCGCTTTCGTCGACGACATCGTCGTGCAATAGCGTTGCGGTATGCATGAACTCGACGGACGCCGCGAGCTTGATATGACCGTCGCCCGAATAGCCCGTCAGATTGGCCATCGCCAGCGTCAGCATTGGGCGAAGCCGCTTGCCGCCGGATGAGATCAGATGATTGGCGACCTCGGGGATCATGGTGACTTCCGAGCCGGTTCGCGACAGGATGGTCGCGTTCACCCGCTCCATATCGGCGGCCACCAGCCCGACGAGCCTGTCGATCGAGGCATCAGATGGGCTCTCGAAGGGAACAATAACCGCCACGATATTCTCCAGATTTGCCTAATCGGCCATATCCTCGGATATAACCATAGAAAGAGACCACTGCCGCGGCAAGACCGCCAAGCAACAACATGTCGTCAGCCGTTGGGAATAAAGGAGAAAGTCGGGTGCGGGAATTGGTTCGGACCAACGACATCGTGCTGGTTTCGGCGATCGGAGCGCTGCTCGACGGCGCCAATATCCATCACCTCGTGCTTGACCAGAATATGAGCATTATCGAGGGCTCGCTTGGCGTACTGCCGCGCCGGATCTTGGTTCATGAAGACGACAATCGCCAGGCCCGCCAGCTTCTCAGCGACGCAGGCCTCGCGCATGAGTTGCGGGCCGATGAGTGAACTTGTGGGCGACGTCACCGAGGACGCCTTTCTCGGTGGCAAACTGCGCCTGCGCCAGCCGAAATCCGGCCATCGCGCCGGTCACGATGCGATACTGCTGGCGGCTGCAACGCCCGCTTGTCCCGGCGATCGCGTCGTCGACCTCGGCGCCGGCGTAGGTGCGGCGGGGCTCGCAGTTGCCCGGCGTATCGCCGGGATCGCGCTGGTATTGGTTGAGATCGACGAGGGGCTGGCGGAGCTCGCCCGGGCCAACACGTCAGCCAATGCGATCGCGGCGGAAACCCTCGTGCTTGATGTCACCTCCCGCGCGGAAAATTTCGCGGCCGTCGGTCTCACGCCAGAGAGCGTGGACGTCGTGCTGATGAACCCGCCATTCAATGATGCCGCGCGACATCGTGCCTCGCCGGACGGTGCGCGCGCGATCGCCCATGTTGCGGCGACCGAAACGCTTGAGGAGTGGATTCGTGCGAGCCGGCGAATTCTCAAATCTGGCGGCAATCTCGCGATGATCTGGCGCGCGGACGGGATTGCCGATGTTCTTGCGGCGCTTGGTCGCGGCTTCGGCAGTCTGATGATCTTGCCGATTCATCCCGATGCAGGAGCGCCGGCGATCCGCGTGCTGGTTCGAGCCACCAAAGGCGGCCGGGCACCGACCCGTCTGCTTCCTGGGCTTGTATTGAATGATGAGGCCGGACGTCCCACGTCCGATGCGCAATCGATTCTCTCCGGCAACGCGATGTTGCCGATGGCGATGCCTTGAGAATGGGGCTGAAAGGCAGGCTTGAAGGTTATTGGGAAACCGACTTGGAGCCTTGTTTCGGCGTCGAAGTGAAATGAATCGCGGTGAAAAGGATGCCGAACAGCGTCATCAGCAGATAAATCTTCATGGCGTGCTCCGCGGCAACGTAGCGGCTTGACGGGCCGTCACGGCAATACGATCCAAGTACAAGGGTGTTTCGTCGGATCAATGACAGTCCTGTGATAAGAAACGGTTAATTTTGAGGTAAATGGTATGACCGAACACTCCGGCGAAGCTCGGCAATGGCCGGCTGGAATCGAAAGATGGATGGACTGGATTCCGGCGCGGTTGCGGCGGGGCAGGGCCGTAGTCCCCGTGGTCCGTTTGTCCGGCGTGATCGGCGCAGTGACGCCGTTGCGGCCGGGAATGTCGCTGGCGGGCGTGGCGCGAATGCTCGAACGCGCGTTTACGGTCAAGAACGCGAAGGCGGTCGCGCTGGTGATCAATTCGCCGGGCGGCTCGCCGGTGCAATCGCGGCAGATCTATTTGCGCATCCGCCAACTCGCCGAAGAGAAGAAGCTGCCGGTGCTGGTCTTCGTCGAGGATGTTGCGGCATCCGGCGGTTACATGATTGCCTGCGCCGGCGATGAAATTTTCTGTGACCCCTCGTCGATCCTGGGATCGATCGGCGTGGTCGGCGGTTCCTTCGGCTTTCAGGAACTGATCAAGAAAATAGGCGTCGAGCGGCGGCTTTATACGGCGGGCGCCCACAAGGCGATGCTCGATCCGTTTCTCCCCGAAAACCCCGAAGACGTGTCGCGCCTGAAAGCCCTCCAGCGCGAAATCCACGACATCTTTATCGCTTTGGTCAAGGGAAGCCGTGGCGCGCGGCTGAAGGGCGCCGACGAGTTGCTGTTCACCGGCGAATACTGGGCGGGCGAGACCTCCGTCTCGCTGGGCCTCGCCGACGCCATCGGTGATTTGCGCTCGACGCTGCGTGCCCGCTATGGCGAGAAAGTGCAGACCCCGCTAATCGCGCCGTCGAGCGGCATGCTGTCCGGTCTGTTGGGGCGGAGGTCGCCGGGAGCCATTAGCGCGTGGGAAAATACGGCCAATCTGCCGGAAGAAGTGATTTCGGCGCTCGAAAGCCGGGCAATTTGGGCGAAATTCGGGTTTTGAACAGGGATGAGCCGCGCCATTTCGTCTCTGCGATTGTCGTTGCGGGGCGGGTCGGCTTGGGAGAAAATAGCTTCAGGGGCGAGACCAATGGACGAGGATCGACCGATGCCGCCGCTTGTCGCATTCGCTGGCACCCTTGGGGGGCTGGCCGTGGTTCGCTGGGCTTACCGGACTGCCATCCGGGTCAGCCGGGAATTGGAGGAAGCCCGCCTCGCCAGGGCCGTCGAAGCCGCCCGATCGAGTGAAATTCCGACGCTGCGGCGTGACCCCAACACGGGCGCTTACCGGCCGGGATAACCGCCCATCGCCTTGATTCCTGAGGGCCCCGTCGATACGGTCCCGCGCTTCTGAACCCGACGCGAAGACCTGACCCGACGATGGATGCCTTGCCCGCGCATATGCGCCCGGAACGCTCGTTCCAGGGATTGATTCTCACGCTCCAGCGTTATTGGGCTGACTACGGCTGCGTGATCCTGCAGCCCTACGACATGGAGGTCGGCGCAGGCACCTTCCATCCGGCGACCACCTTGCGCGCGCTTGGCCCCAAGCCATGGAATGCCGCCTATGTGCAACCGTCGCGGCGTCCGAAGGACGGCCGTTATGGCGAAAACCCAAACCGCTTGCAGCACTACTACCAGTTCCAGGTGATCCTCAAACCTTCGCCGCCTGACATCCAGGACCTCTACCTGAAATCGCTCGCCGCCATCGGTGTCGATTCACATCTGCACGACATCCGCTTCGTCGAGGACGATTGGGAGAGCCCGACGCTCGGCGCATGGGGGCTGGGCTGGGAATGCTGGTGCGACGGCATGGAAGTGAGCCAATTCACTTACTTCCAGCAGGTCGCAGGCGTCGAATGCGCGCCGGTCGCCGGCGAACTCACCTATGGGCTCGAGCGCCTTGCGATGTATGTGCAGGGCGTCGATCGCGTTTATGACCTCAATTTCAACGGCCGCGACGGCGCCGACAAGGTGACGTATGGCGAGGTGTTCCTGCAAGCCGAGCAGGAATACTCCCGGCACAATTTCGAATATTCCGACGTCGAAATGCTGTTCGAGCAGTTCAAGATGGCGGAAGCCGCTTGCCGGAAATATCTCGCGGCCGGTTGGAAAGACGCTGGTAACGGCAAAGAGCATTTGATGGCGCTGCCGGCCTACGACCAGTGCATCAAGGCCAGCCATGCTTTCAATCTGCTCGACGCGCGTGGCGTGATCTCGGTGACGGAACGGCAGAGCTATATCCTGCGGGTCCGCGAACTCGCGAAGGCTTGCGGCGAAGCCTGGGTGCATACTGAAGCGGGAAGGGCGAGCTGATGCCCGATCTCCTGCTCGAATTGTTTTCCGAGGAAATCCCCGCGCGCATGCAGGCCAAGGCGGCCGACGATCTGCGCCGCATGGTCACTGACAAGCTCGTCGCCGAAGGCCTTGTTTATGAGGGCGCGAAAGCGTTTGCGACGCCGCGGCGTCTGGCGCTGACCGTGCATGGCATCCCGGCGCGACAGGCTGATCTGAAGGAAGAACGCAAAGGTCCGCGCGTCGGCGGGCCCGAAGCTGCGATTGCGGGCTTTCTTAAAGCCGCCGGACTTTCCTCGCTCGACGAAGCGCAGATCCAGCGCGATCCGAAGAAGGGCGACTTTTACGTCGCGCTGATCGAAAAGCCAGGCCGCGCCACGCTTGACGTGCTTGCCGAAATCCTTCCCGTGATCATCCGCACCTTTCCTTGGCCGAAATCGATGCGCTGGGGCGCGCGATCGGCGAGACCCGGCGCGCTTTCCTGGGTGCGGCCGCTGCATGCGATCACCGCGACCTTCGGTCTCGAGACCGAAGAGCCTGACGTCGTGAAATTCGCGATCGACGGCATCGAGACCGGCCAGACGACATTCGGCCACCGCTTCATGGCGCCGCAAGCGGTCGCCGTACGCCGCTTTGAGGATTACGAAGCGAAGCTGCTGGAAGCGAAGGTCGTGCTCGATCCGGAGCGCCGCAAGGATACGATCCTGACGGACGCGAAGCAGTTGGCGTTCGCGCAAGGCTTTGAACTCGTCGAGGACCAGGTGCTGCTCGATGAGGTCGCGGGATTGGTCGAATGGCCGGTCGTGCTGATGGGATCGTTCGACCAGGAATTCCTGTCGATCCCCGGCGAAGTGATCCGCGCCACCATCCGCAACAATCAGAAGTGCTTCGTGTTGCGCGATCCCAAAACTGAGAAGCTCGCCAACAAATTCATCCTCACGTCCAATATCGAGGCATCGGACGGCGGCAAGGCGATCGTTGCCGGCAACGAGCGCGTGATCCGCGCGCGGCTGAGCGATGCGAAGTTTTTCTATGAGACGGACCTGAAGACAAAGCTCGAAGATCGTTTGCCGAAATTCGAACAGATTGTGTTTCACGAAAAGCTCGGCACGCAGGGCGAGCGCATCAAGCGCATCGAACGTCTCGCCGCCGAAATCGCGCCGCTCGTTGGCGCCGATGTTGAAAAGACCAAGCGTGCCGCGCATCTGGCAAAGACGGATCTGCTCACGGACGTGGTCGGCGAATTCCCCGAGCTTCAGGGCTTAATGGGCAAGTATTACGCGCTGGCGCAGGGCGAGGATGCCTCCGTCGCCGCAGCGAGCGAGGAGCATTACAAGCCGCAAGGCCCGAACGACCGCGTGCCGACCGATCCCGTGAGTGTTGCCGTTGCGCTCGCCGACAAGATCGATACGCTCGTTGGATTCTGGGCGATCGACGAGAAGCCGACGGGAAGCAAGGACCCCTATGCGTTGCGGCGTGCAGCTTTAGGCGTCATCCGGTTGATTGTAGAAAATAAGCTTCGCTTCCCGATCCTTAAGGCCGCTGCAGCGGCGAGCGTCGATCGATCAACAAAAGTTGGACTCGATCAGCTTGCCTCTGATCTCCTTTCCTTCTTTGCCGACCGCTTAAAGGTTCAGCTCCGCGAACAGGGCGCGCGGCATGATCTCGTCGACGCCGTATTCGCGCTGGAAGGACAGGACGACCTCCTGATGGTCGTCCGACGCGTCGAGGCGCTTGGCAAATTCCTCGACACCGATGACGGCAAGAACCTGCTCGCCGGGACCAAGCGCGCGAGCAATATCCTCTCGATTGAGGAAAAGAAGGACAAGCGCAAGTTCGATGGCGCGCCGGAACCTTCGCTCTATAGTCTTGCGGAAGAAAAGGCGCTTGCGGATGCGATCGACCTGGCAAAGGTCGGGGCCAGCGTTGCTGTGATGAATGAAGACTTCGAAAGCGCCATGAGCGCGATGGCAAAACTTCGTCCCGCGGTCGATGCATTCTTCGACAAGGTCAAGGTCAATGACGACGACCCAAAGGTGCGCGAAAATCGGCTGACGCTGCTCAATGAGATTCGCGTAGCGACGCGCGCCGTCGCAGATTTTTCCAAGATACAGGATTAGCGGACCATGGATCGCCAGACGCTCGCGGCCTACGACAAGGATGCCGCAGCGTTTGCGAAAGATTGGCACGAACAGCCGCCACCGACCGATCTGCACGACATTGTCAAGCGCCTCTTCATTCCGGGCGGTATCACCGCCGATATCGGTTGCGGCAGCGGGCGCGAGGTCGCGTGGCTAAACGCGAACGGTTTTCCCACCAAGGGATTTGATGCCTCGGAGGGTTTGCTGGCCGAGGCGCGGGCGCGATATCGACTTCTCGACTTTGTCCATGCCGAGTTGCCCGATCTGAGCGCCATCGCGCCCAATACCTACCACAACGTTCTCTGCGAGACGGTGATCATGCATCTCGATCATGCGCAGATTGCGCCGTCAGTTCGACGCATGCTCGACATCGTCAGGCCCGGTGGCGTTCTCTATTTAAGCTGGCGCGTCACCGAGGGTGAAAATCTCCGCGACAAGCAGGATCGTCTCTACGCGGCCTTCGAGCCGGCGTTAGTGTTTGCGGAATTGAAAACGACAAAGACCTTGCTCGATGAGGAACCTGTCAGCGCGTCTTCAGGCAAACGCATTCATCGCGTCGTCGTCCGGAAAGCAGCCTAGCAAGAAAGAGCCCCGCCCGGGCGGGGGGAGACCGGGCGGGGCCTTGATGTCCGGCCGCCGCTGCAGCAGGCCGGACGGAGAGCTCAGGTGTTTTACTCGATCACCTGAACGATACGGCGGGAGCGCGGCTCGACCAGGATGGTCTCGCCATTCACCACCGTGTAGCGATAGGGCGTGGCGCCGAACGATTGCGGCACGTCATAGATGGTCACGCCGCTTTCCGGCAGGATTCCGCCGACAACGACGCGATCCGGAATGGTGTAGCTGGGCACCCGTTCACGCGCGATATATGCGCGGAATGCCGGACGTTGATCCAGCGCGATGCCGACGGTGCCGTCGTCAACCATGACGGGACCGGCGACGCCGACGGTGTTCTGGGCTTGCGCCGCGATGGGTGCGCTCATGATGGTCATGACGGCTGCGATGGCCAATAGATGGTTTCGCATGTTCTGCTCCTTCGCGTGGTTGCATGCCGGCGTGGCGGCTTGCAAAGCGATCCAATTCATCGCGCGCGGCATCGTTCCCGCAAAAAAGCACGACCTGTTGCTGCACATTTCAGTCATTTTTTGAACGCGGCGGGGAACCGGTTGCAGTGCAAAGCGTCTCCTGTCGTGGAACAAGACAAGGCAGGGGGTGGTAAGGTGGCACTCCTCGATTCGATGCAAAGAACGTAAGCGGAGATGCCCTTAAATGACCCTCACCGTCGCCCATATCTCGCCGATCATATCCGTCATCGCCGGCCTTTTGATCCTGATCATGCCGCGGCTTCTTAACTTCATCGTCGCGATCTTTCTCATCCTCAACGGCCTGATTGGTCTCGGCCTTTTGAGGTGGCTCCATATGTAGGCTGATATGGTTCCCGCGGCTTGCGCCTGGCCGCCCAAAGTGGTGTAAGGCGGCCATCTTTGTCACTTCAGCGGATCATTTTCTGTCATGGCCAAAGCCGTCGCTAAATCGAAGAAAATTGCTGCGAAATCAAAGCCATCTGCTGCGGCCCGGGCCAAGCCCGCGCCGTCGGCCGCCGCCCGCAAGGCGCTGAAGAAGAGCCCGGCCAAACCGGAAAAAAAGCTGGTGCCCGGCAAAGTCAAGTCTGCGCCCGTCAGGGCTGAGCCCGCGAAAGCAGGCAAATGGGTTTTCACTTTCGGCGACGGCAAGGCCGAAGGCAAAGCGGATCTGCGCGATCTGCTTGGCGGCAAGGGCGCGAACCTCGCGGAGATGGCCAATCTCGGATTGCCGGTGCCTCCCGGCTTCACCATTCCGACTTCGGTCTGCACCTATTTCTACGCGCATGAAAAAACCTATCCGAAAGAACTGAAGGCGCAGGTCGAAAAAGCGCTCGACCATGTTGGCAAACTGACCGGAAAATCCTTCGGCGATTCCAGAAATCCGCTGCTCGTGTCAGTGCGCTCGGGCGGTCGCGCCTCGATGCCGGGCATGATGGATACGGTGCTCAATCTCGGGCTCAATGACGTGACCGTCGAGGCGCTGGCGGAATTGTCCGGCGATCGCCGCTTTGCCTATGACAGCTACCGCCGTTTCATCACCATGTATTCGGACGTCGTGCTCGGTTTCGAGCACGCGCACTTCGAAGACATCCTCGATACCTATAAGGACGGCCAGGGCTATTCGCTCGACACCGATCTCACCGGCGACGACTGGGTCGAGGTGGTCGGCCGTTACAAGGAGGCTTTGGCCCGCGAAACCGGATCGGAATTTCCGCAAGATCCCCATGATCAGCTGTGGGGTGCGATTGGGGCTGTGTTTTCATCCTGGATGAACGCGCGTGCGGTGACCTATCGCCGGCTGCATGACATTCCGGAATCGTGGGGCACCGCCGTCAACGTGCAGGCGATGGTGTTCGGGAATATGGGCGAGACCTCGGCGACCGGGGTGGCGTTCACGCGCAATCCTTCGACCGGCGAAAGCAAGCTTTACGGCGAATTCCTGATCAACGCGCAGGGTGAAGATGTGGTGGCCGGCATTCGCACGCCGCAGGACATCACCGAAGATGCGCGCAAGGAATCCGGTTCCGACAAGTCGTCGATGGAAGTGGCGATGCCGGACGCGTTCAAGGAACTGACGCGGATCTACACTCAGCTTGAAAAGCACTACCGCGACATGCAGGACATGGAGTTCACGGTCGAGCAGGGCAAGCTGTGGATGTTGCAGACCCGCAACGGCAAGCGCACGGCCAAGGCCGCGCTTCGCATCGCCGTCGAACTCGCCAATGAAGGGCTGATCTCGAAGAAGGATGCGGTGCTGCGGATCGATCCTGCCTCGCTCGACCAGTTGCTGCATCCGACGATCGATCCCGCCGCCAAGCGTGACGTGATCGCGACCGGCCTGCCGGCCTCGCCGGGTGCGGCCTCCGGCGAAATCGTGTTCTCGTCCGACGAAGCCGCAAAGCTGCAGACCGATGGGCGCAAGGTCATCCTGGTGCGGATTGAGACCTCGCCGGAAGACATCCATGGCATGCACGCCGCCGAAGGCATTCTCACCACCCGTGGCGGCATGACTTCGCACGCCGCCGTGGTCGCCCGCGGTATGGGCAAGCCCTGCGTCTCGGGCTGCGGCTCCATCCGCGTCGATTACGGCCGCGGCACCATGAGCATCGGCTCGCGCACCTTCAAGACCGGCGACGTCATCACCATCGACGGCGCGCTGGGCCAAGTCCTGGCCGGGCGGATGCCGATGATCGAGCCGCAATTGTCGGGCGAATTCGGTACGCTGATGGGCTGGGCTGATGCGGTTCGCAAGCTTGGCGTTCGCGTTAACGGCGATACGCCGGATGATGCGCGCACGGCGCTAAAATTCGGCGCGGAAGGAATTGGTCTCTGCCGCACCGAGCACATGTTCTTCGAGGAAACCCGCATTCGCACCGTGCGCGAAATGATCCTGGCTGAGGACGAGCGCGCCCGTCGCGCCGCGCTTTCGAAGTTGCTGCCGATGCAGCGGGCCGATTTCGTCGAATTGTTCGAGATCATGAAGGGGCTACCGGTGACGATCCGGTTGCTCGATCCGCCGTTGCACGAATTCCTGCCGCATACGCAGGCTGAGATCGAGGAAGTCGCGCGCGCCATGAACACCGATCCGCGCCGGCTCGCCGATCGCGTGCGCGAGCTTGCGGAATTCAATCCGATGCTGGGTTTCCGTGGCTGCCGGTTGGCGATCGCCTATCCCGAGATTGCAGAGATGCAGGCGCGCGCCATTTTCGAGGCGGCCGTCGAAGCCGGCAAACGCACCGGCAAGGCCGTGGGCTTAGAGGTGATGGTGCCGCTGATCGCGACCAAAGCCGAATTCGACCTGGTCAAAGGGCGGATCGATAACACCGCGCAGGCGGTGATGAAGGAAACCGGCGCCAAGCTGAGCTATCAGGTTGGCACCATGATCGAGTTGCCGCGCGCCTGCCTGATGGCGGGCGATATCGCCAAGACCGCGGAGTTCTTCTCGTTCGGCACCAACGACCTGACGCAGACGACTTACGGCATCAGCCGTGACGATGCGGCGAGTTTCCTCGGCACCTATGTCGCCAAGGGCATTCTGGAGATCGATCCCTTTATCTCCGTGGACCGCGACGGCGTCGGCGAGTTGGTGAAGATCGGCGTCGCGCGCGGCCGCAAGACCCGGCCATCGCTCAAGGTCGGCATTTGCGGCGAGCATGGCGGCGATCCCGCATCCGTCGCCTTCTGTCATCAGATCGGGCTCGATTACGTTTCCTGTTCGCCCTATCGCGTGCCGATCGCTCGCCTCGCCGCAGCGCAGGCAGCCCTCGGCAAAGCGGTTGCAAGCCAAGCGTAAGTTTCAGGCGTAAGTTTTCGAGGATTGAACGGGCCGCGTTTTACACGGCCCGTTATTTTATTGGTGACGACCAGTTCCGGTGTCGCGACGGGAACCGTTGCGAAAACTTTCTTCATCATTTTTGTTGACGCGATATTTACCACTTTGGTGGAGCGGCTGTTTACCAACGCTTCTCATTTGATCGATGCAAGATCGGCAAGCGATTGCCTGTGTCACGCGCGACACGCCGATTAACTCCCTCGCAACCTAAATTAGTTACCAACAAAAAAGATCGAATTGCACGGATGTACTGAGTTCGATCGCGTATGCGTCTTGTTGCGTTGCGTGAGCGTAAGGATGTCACAGTTGCGTAGCCGGCCGAAGAGCGCACAGTTTGCGTTCTTCGGTCTCGGTCTTTGCTGGTTCGCATTGACCCCGACAGAAATCGGATATCAAGACATCGCCTCGCGGCTGGCGCAGCAACCGGGCGTCGCCGAGCGTTGGCACAGCCGTGTATTCTCCGGCGTCGGCACCATCCACGTTGCGGCCTACAGCTTCAACCTTCCGATCGGAACAGCTACGCCGAAGGCCGCTACCTACCAGCGCGCCAGTTTCAATCAGGGTGGCGACATCACCGGTTCGATCCCGCGCAACCAGGTCATCCAGACACCGCCGCGTTACCAGGCTTCCGATTTTCCCAAGGTCGACCGCACGCTGAAAGGCGACCGCCTTATCGTGGCGCCTCCGCAAGCCGATGCGCCTGTTGACGCGGCGCCTGCTTCGCCGCCGAGTTCTCCCGTGGCCGGCGCCAAGAGCGCGGAAGCGAAGCCGCCGGCTACTCGTGCGCCGCTGGACCCTGAACTCGCAGCGGCGTTAAGCGCGCCGCCGCTTCCGCAATACGATGTTTCGCTATCGCTCGAGACCCAACCGCTCCAGGATTCGAAAAATTCCCCAGACGGCGAGGCAACAGCCTTTGATAGCAATCCTTCGCACGAAGGCTTTTCGGTGAAGACTGCAAGCCTCTTCTTCGGCAGCCAATCGCTCGGTGCGCCATTGGAGACCATCGAGCGCTGGCGACCCGGCGAAGAGCCGATGGTCGTGTTGCCGGAGGCGCGGGTCGATCCGGATATGAAGGTAATGGCGTCGCTGCCTTCGACCGTCGATGAAACGAAGGTCACCGATAGCGGCGAGAGCATCGCGCCCAAAGGCGAAGTCAATTCGGACGACCAGCGTGAAAAGACGCCGGCCGAACGCCTCGGCCTGTTGGATGAGAAGTCGCGCGCCAAATCGGAGAAATGCCTCGCCGAAGCGGTTTATTTCGAAGCGCGTGGCGAAGCCGTGCGCGGCCAGATCGCAGTGGCGCAGGTCGTGCTCAATCGCGCTTTCTCCGGCTTTTATCCCACCACGGTGTGCGGCGTGGTGTACCAGAACAAGCATCGGCATTATGCCTGCCAGTTCACTTTTGCCTGCGACAACGTCGCCGACGTCGTGCGCGAGCCTGATATGTGGGACCGCGCCAAGCGAATCGCGAAAGCGATGCTCGACGGACAGCTCTGGTTGCCGGAAGTCGGCAAGTCGACCCACTATCACGCTTACTGGGTTCACCCGTCCTGGGTGAGCGAAATGAAGAAGATGTACAAATTCGGCGTGCACACGTTCTACCGCCCGCGTGCCTGGGGCGATGGCAGCGAAGCGCCAAGCTGGGGGACGCCGGCGCAGACGGCACAGATTTCGGCAGAGCTCGCCGAGGCCGCCAAGAGCTCGGCCGAAATGTCGGAGAATTCTGCCAGGCGGTAACGCTCCGGCGTTATGTTGGCAACATGCCGCTAACCCTTGCTTGAGCCGCCCGCGAAAACGCGCAGGTCTGCATGGCAGGCCCGCGTGGTATACCGAGTGGGGCGTTTTGGATTACATGCATTTGCGTTAACTTCACACGCCGCCGAGAGGCTCCTCGGTATGGCGTGCGGTTCGCATGGCGGAAACGGTTCAGCGAGCGCTCTTTCAGGGGATTTGCATGGCTTCGGTTGAAATCGAGCAGCGTCGGCTTCCGGACACGGCGGGTTGGCGTACGCCGCTCCTCATCATCGTCTGCGGCTGTGCGATCGCGCTGTTGAGTTTCGGACCGCGCTCGGCCCTTGGTTTCTTTGTTCAGCCGATGAGCCGCGAATTCGCATGGGGCCGCGATATCTTCGGCCTCGCGCTGGCCGTGCAGAATCTGCTGTGGGGATTGGGCCAGCCGATCGCCGGTGCAATCGCCGACCGCTTTGGCGTGTTGCGCGTCATGTGCGTCGGCGCCGTGCTTTATGCGGCGGGTCTGCTGTTGATGAGTCACGCCACCACACCGCTCTCGCTCGATATTGGCGCGGGCGTCCTCGTTGGCTTTGGGCTTTCCGGTTGCTCATTCAATCTGGTCCTGTCCGCCTTCAGCAAGCTGCTGCCGCCGGAGCGGCGTGGCATCGCGCTCGGAGCCGGAACGGCGGCCGGTTCGTTCGGACAATTCCTGTTTGCGCCGTTCGGCGTGGCGATGATCGACAATTTCGGCTGGCAGTCCGCGCTTCTGGTATTTGCCGCTTTGATGCTGCTCATCCTGCCGCTGTCTCTGGCCCTCTCGACACCGCCCACGGTTGCGACGACCGAGGCGCCGGTTGCAGACCAGCAATCGTTCAAGACGGCGCTCGCCGAAGCGTTCGGCCATCGTTCCTATGTGCTTCTGGTGCTCGGCTTCTTTACCTGCGGCTTTCAGCTTGCCTTCGTCACCGTGCATTTGCCGGCCTATCTTTCCGATCGGGGCATATCGGCATCGACGGGCGGCTGGGTCATTGCGGCGATCGGCCTGTTCAACATCATCGGCTCGCTCAGCGTCGGCTGGCTGCAAAACATATTTCCGAAGCGCTATATTTTGTCAGTGATCTATTTCACGCGGGCGCTTGCGACGGTTGCATTCATCTCGTTTCCGATCACGACATTTTCGGCGATCGCATTCGGTGCAATCAGCGGCCTGACCTGGTTGTCAACGGTGCCGCCGACCTCGGCCTTGATCGCGCTGATGTTCGGTACCCGCTGGTTCTCGACGCTCTACGGGTTTTCATTTGTCAGCCATCAGGTTGGCGGCTTCCTCGGCGTATGGCTCGGTGGAATCGTGTTTGAAAAATTCGGATCCTATACGCCGATCTGGTGGCTCTCGATTCTGTTCGGGGTGCTGTCGGCGCTGATCAATCTGCCGATCGTGGAGGCGCCGGTCCGGCGCGCGGCCGCGGAACCGGCCTGACGGCCCGCGATATCGCTCTCGCAGCCTCATTTCGTGAGTGCTAGGATCGGGTGCGACCGCTTGCCGGCGGAAAATTTCTGTCGGGCTTGAGCTATTCACAAAATAAATGCCGGGAGACGCTGCGGTGGCCATGTTCAAAGCAATCAGGATCGACAAGGCGGAGAAGGGAACGACCGCAGCTCTCGTCCAGTTCGACGAAGCCGATTTGATGGAAGGCGATGTCACCGTTCGCGTCGAGTGGTCGACCCTCAATTACAAGGATGGTCTCGCCGTCACCGGCAAGGCGCCGGTAGTCCGGCGTTTTCCGATGATCGCGGGCATCGATTTCGCCGGCACCGTCGAGCAATCCTCGCATCCGCGCTGGAAGGCGGGCGACCGTGTGATCTGCAATGGCTGGGGTCTCGGTGAGACCCATCTGGGTGCCTATGCCGAAAAGGCCCGCGTCAAAGGCGATTGGCTGGTAGCTCTGCCCGATGGCATCTCGGCGCGCGACGCGATGGCGATCGGGACCGCTGGTTACACGGCGATGCTGGCCGTGCTGGCGCTGGAACACCATGGTCTTGCGCCTTCGCAAGGTCCGGTCGTGGTCACCGGCGCTGCCGGAGGTGTCGGGTCGGTAGCCATCTCGATCCTCTCAAAGCTCGGTTATCACGTCATCGCGTCCACTGGGCGGGTGTCGGAAGCCGGCTATCTTAGGGATCTCGGCGCCGCCGAGGTGATTGATCGCAACGAGCTTTCGGGAGCGGCCAAGCCGCTCGCCAAAGAGCGCTGGGCCGGAGGGGTGGACAGCGTCGGTTCGACCACGCTCGCCAATCTTTTGTCGATGACGAGCTACCGGGGCGCCATTGCCGCCTGCGGGCTTGCCGCCGGTATGGACCTGCCGACCTCGGTCGCGCCATTTATTTTGCGTGGGGTGTGTCTGTTGGGTATCGATTCCGTGATGTGCCCCATCGGCTTGCGCGAAATCGCCTGGAAACGCCTCGGCACCGATTTGGAAGCGGGAAAACTATCTGAAATTACTCATGAAATTGGCCTGAACGGCGTCATCGAGGCCGGCGCCAGGATCCTTGCCGGGCAGGTTCGTGGTCGAATCGTGGTAAAAATTTCCTGACGATATTCAGACTTTACCAACGAAGCTGCGCCAATGTTGCCACGGTTAGTATGGTAAGCAGCGGGTAAAGAGGCATTAGCGATCACCCGCAGCTGGGTAAAGTCGGAGTTCGAGCATGCTTGCGCGTTTTGTATTGGGAGCATTGGTGGCCGGTGCGTCGATCGTGCCCGCCGTGGCCGGGCAGATGAATGCCGAAGAGGCCAAGCGTTTCGTATCCGGCAAGATCTTCTCGTTTACATGCTTCGACGGCACCCGCGGCGCGGGCCGGATCCTCGACGACATGGGTGCTGCCGGTTCGATACAGTTCGGCGGCTCCGGTCCGATCCGTAATGTGCGCTTGCCCGGCAATACGTTGCAAATCCGCGGACAGGCGGTTTGCGCCTCGCTCCGGGGCATTCCGTTCGAGCCGTGTTTCAACCTCGACAGACGGGACGAAGTCAGCTTCCGCGGATCGGTGTCCGGCATGGGCTTCGCTTACTGCGATTTCCATAACCAGGGCGGGACGCAGATGCTGATGGCCCGCGCGGTGGCCCATCCGCGTTCGCGGCGCCCGGTGGAGCAAACCGGCTCGGTCGAGGTGTCCTCGCGTGTCGAAACGCCGGCGGTCGAGAGCGCCAAACTCGAACCGATCAGTTCCGAGCCGAAGCCCGCGCCGGCCAAATCGGAGCCCGCTCTGGAGTTGCGTCACTCGACCGATTGACGTTCGGACAGCGCGTTTCCTCACTTAAATTCCTCGAAGAAGATTTGCCGTCGGCGGCGACGCGTTTTGCGCGAGCGCAACCCGTGATCATGCGGGGCTCATTGTTCGCGCCTTGTCGCGATGGGCTATTTCGCGCGGCTGAACCTTTAATTTACGAATGGGTAGCTATGTTCGGAAAGCTGAGAAAGCGGCTGGAATAAATCATAGTGTGCCGTGAAACGACCGACGGCATATCCTCGGGGGTGGATCGCCGTGAAAAGACTGCTGAAACTCGTTGCCCAACACTCGATCGCCGCCAAACTCGCCGCTATGGCGGTTGCCGGCGCGCTGTTCATGGTGCTGGTTGCGCTGACGGTTCTGTTCATTGCCCGCGGCGAACTCGCCACCGAGCGCACCGAGCGGGCCCGTGCCATCGTTGATGCCGTCACGAGCATGGCGGAAAGTTTCAAGCACGCCGCCGAAACGGGAGCGATGAGCGAGGAAGAGGCGAAAGCACGTTTCTATGCCGCCTCCGGCAACATCTGGTTTGAGGGCCACACCAACTACGTCTTCATCTACGACACCGAAACGGGGCTCTGTGTGATGAACACCGGCAACCCGGCGTTGGTCGGAAAGGACGTGCGCGGCCTGAAAGATTCGGCCGGGCTTCCCTTCGCATCGATGATGCTCGATATCGCCAGGCGCGGCGAGGGAACGATCCGATACACCTTTCCGAGAGGCGGCGCGAAAACCCCGCTCGAAAAGGTTGCTTATGTTCGCGGCTTTGCGCCGTGGCATCTGATGATTGCCTCCGCGGAATACATGACCGATCTTGACGTCACGTTCTGGAACATGGCGCAGACGGTCGCCGCCTTGATCGGCGTGCTGCTGCTACTCTCGATCGGCATCGCGTGGCTGGTGGCGCGCAGCGTGGTCAAACCGTTGTCTCGTCTGAGGTCACGCATGGACGTGCTCAGCAAGGGCGAATTGACTCCACCTGTCATGGATACCGACCGCTCCGATGAGATCGGCGAGATGGCGCGAACCGTCGGCGTGTTCAAGGAAGCCATGATCGAAACCAACCGGCTGCGTGCCGAACAGGTCGAGGCCGAACAGCGGCAGATGCAGCAGCGCAAGGACGACATGCACCGGATGGCCGATAGTTTCGAAGGCGCGGTGGGGCAGATCATCGCAACCGTATCGTCGGCCTCGTCGCAACTCGAAACCTCCGCAGGCGTGCTGACCTCGACCGCAACGCGGTCGGAGAATCTCGCGACAAAAGTCGCGAGCGCTTCGGAAGAAGCCTCCAGCAACGTTCAATCGGTTGCGTCCGCAACGGAAGAATTGTCCTCGTCGGTCCACGAGATCAGCCGTCAGGTACAGGAATCGGCGCGCATGGCCAACGAAGCCGTGGCACAGGCACGTCAAACCAACGATCGGGTTGGCGAACTCTCCAAGGCGGCGGGCCGCATCGGCGACGTGGTCGAACTGATCAACACCATCGCCGGGCAGACCAACCTGCTGGCGCTGAACGCCACCATCGAGGCGGCGCGCGCGGGCGAAGCAGGTCGCGGCTTTGCGGTCGTGGCGTCCGAAGTCAAGGCGCTGGCCGAGCAAACCGCGAAAGCCACCGGCGAGATCGGTCAGCAGGTCAACGGCATTCAGGCGGCAACGAATGAATCCGTCGGCGCCATCAAGGAAATCAGCGGCACGATCGAAAAACTCTCGGAGATCGCGTCCGCCATTGCGGCTGCGGTGGAACAACAGGGCGCGGCGACCCAGGAAATATCCCGCAACGTGCAGCGCGCCGCGGAAGGTACCGTGCAGGTCTCTTCCAACATTGGCGACGTGCAACGCGGTGCCAGCGAGACCGGATCGGCTTCCTCGCAAGTCCTGTCGGCAGCCAAGTCGCTGTCCGGCGATTCAAACCGGCTCAAGCTCGAGGTCGGCAAGTTCCTCAGTTCGGTCAGGGCGGCCTGACGCGAAAGCCAACGTCGCTCAGGTCGGCGCCGGCGCAGCGGGCGCTGCGACCTTGCGAAACAGCACCTTCTGATAGAACCAGCCGATCGCGACCAGCACGAGCCCCAAGCCCATGAACGACAGCGCGCGGTAGACACCGGTCAGCGTCGACAGGTCGATCAGAAAAACCTTGCCGATCGTCAGCGCGATCACCACGGCCGAGGCGAGGCGGGCGCGCTGCGAATTGGCCAGAATGCCGATGACGAGCAGCAGCACGCCGAACGCCAGCCACGCGATCGAGTAAGTGTACTGCTCGACGTCATAGATCGGTCCACTCGACATCAGCGGACCGTGGTAGAGTCTGCGGATTTCCAGCGAAACATAGCTGAGCGCAAGCACCAAGGCGCCGGTAGCGATGGTGTTGCCGTAAGCCGCGGGCCTGCGGCCGGCGGCGACCGCGTATGACAACAGAAGTGCGAGGATCGCAGGGGCCGCGTAGCCGAGTAGAAGCGCGTTGATAAATGCGCCGTCGATGGTGTTGCCCCATCCGAAGATATAGGGGTTGTCGATGAACAGCAGTCCGACCAGGGTCGCCGCGCCCGCAAACAGCGTCAGCAGGATGGCGCTGATATTGTGAACGATACTGCCGCTTCGAAGGCGCAATCGCTCGAGCCCGATGGCCATAGCCAGTGCGGCGCAAACCTGCAAAGCGGTCTCTGTCAGCCCGGCGCTGCTGCGATAGACGTCGCCGCCATTGATGGCGTGACGAATTTCCAGGAACACCAGCAGGACCGTGAACAGGATGGCGGCGGCTTCCACCGAACGCAGGGAGGCGTCGTCACCTCGTCGCCGCAAAAATACACTTCCTACCCAGAACGACAGCGCCGGAACGCCATATCCCCACAATAGCCAGTTGAAGATCGGTGTCGTGCCGACTGCGGCGCCGGCGATGCGCGGCTCATAGCCGATCCTTAAGACCACGATGCCCGCCAGAATCGACGACAGCACCCGCAGGAATGGAATTGGCCGCTGTGTCGAAACCCACGCGGCGCCTGTCGATGTCAGTGCCAGCGCGATGGTGAGCCAGCCTTTGTCGAGGGCAAAGGTCAGTGCCAGCGCCAAAGCCGCGAGCGTGCCGGTGGCAAACAGCGCGGTCGAAGCCACGAGCCCCGGACGCGCCTCGCGCCGGGTCAGCACTTCGGTCGCCACGGCAAAGGCCGCGGCCAGCATAACGGCGAGAATCGCAAACGGGATCGATTGATCGAGATGGGCGATCCGGGCGTAAAGCGCGATCAGCAACGCAAGCGGGGTAAATACGCCTGCCGCCGACCAGATCACCGGGACCAGCGCATTCGAGCTGCGGCCTTGCGCGAAAAATCCGCCGCCGCCGAATCCGGCTGCGAAAAATGCCGCCACGACCAGATGCAATGAGACGGAGCTGTCGGTTGGGGAGGGGCCGATGCCCGGCAGCGGTCCGCCCGGCAACACCAGCATGTCCGGATTGGCGCGCACGGCCCATTCGAGAAACACCAGGCCGACGAACGCCGCCGCGGGCGCGATCGCGCCGGTGGCCGCGGGTGCGCGCCACGCCACCAATAGATTGGCTGCGGTCAGGATCGCGAACACGACGATCGCTGCGTCCGCATGAAAGCTCGCCAGCACGATCAGCACGGCGCCGAACAGATAGGCCGCGAGCGATCCTGACGAGACCGGTTCGACGCGGTCATCTTCGGCGGGCGGACCAAACAGCAAGCCGCACACGACCAACAAGGTCGCGAGCGCAAATCCTGAAATCACGTGGAACGCATAGGGGCCGACCTGCGGCGGGTCGAAATTGAGAACCGGCAGGGTCCAGAGCAGCGCGAGCGCGATAGTCGTTACCGCGAGCCAGCTCCACAGCCGGATACGCGCAAGACTGAAAGCCGCCGCGGTGACGACCGCGAGATAAATATAAAGCGCCCAGAAATCCGGTTTCTCCGACGAAACCAGAAGCGGCGTGCCGAAGGCGGCAACGATGCCGAGTCCCGCCAGCATTGGGCCATGCAATAGTGCGGCAGCGAGCGTGCCGAGCGCCACCAGTCCGAGCAGGATGAAGGCCGAGGCTGGCGCGAGAAAGCCGTAAAGCGCATAGGCGGCATAGACCGTTCCGAAGGCAACGGCAGTGCCGGCCGCTGTCAGGATGGCCGGGATGTTGGCGATAGGCAGCACGGCGATCGCCGAGGTGCTTTCCTGGCGCCGCGTCCACTCGCCGGTCGCGAGCAGAGCGAGCGCGAAGGCGCCGCCCAGCAGGGTCCGCACGCCCGGCCCGAGCAGGCCAGCGTCGATCGAGTAGCGGACCATGAAGAAGCCGCCGAGCGCCAAGGTCAGCCCGCCCAGCCACACCACCCAGCGCGTGCCGACGCGCTCCTCGAAGCCGGGCGCGGCTTCCGGAAGTGGCGGGGGCGTCGGAGGTGCCTGGTCAGTAGCGTCCTCGGGAGCGGAAGGCGGTGCTTCGTGGAGTGGCGTTGCGGATTCGAGGGGAGCAGCGAGCGTCGGGGCTTCGGGTGCCGTGGTCGGCTCGGCCTCGAGGGCGGGCACCAGTGGCGGCGGGGTTGGCTGCGCCCGCCATCCGCTCGCTTCAAGGGCATCGAACCGTGCCTGCAAGGTTGCGGCCTGATCCATGGCCTTGCGCGCCACGATCAGTGCGACCACGGCGATTGCGACCGCAAATAATTCGAACATTAAGCCCCCCGGCGCCTCGCTGCCAATTTTGATGCTGGTCGCATATCACCTGAGTGTCGTCTCAGCTGGCAAAAGTTCAAGCCGGCGGGCGGCGAAGTGAGTTCATTCCAGATCGATACGGAATGGCTTGCCTTCGGTCGTCAGCGAACCCGGACCCATTTCATCCAGCGCGCGCAGCATTCGCCCCTCGCGGCCCAGCGCCTTGTCCGCCAGGCTGACGATCAGGCGGTTCGGCGCCGCAATTGGCGAGGCGGCTCTTATCTGGCGCGCGATCGCGATTTCGTCGCGGTTCGGATTGAGCGCGCAGACGGCTGCAAAGGCGCTCGCAGTCGAGCGGCTGATGCCGGCGTAACAGTGCACGACCAGTGGCGCACCGCGATCCCAGCTGCGTACGAAATTCAGCACTTGCTCGATGTGGATCTCGGATGGCGCGACAAAGCCTTCGATGGCTTCGGTGATATCGTCCATCTGCACCTTCAGGTGATTGGCGGGAAGCACCGATAGAGGCCGTTGTACCTGATCGACATTGGCCATCACGGTGAGCACATGGCTCGCGCCGGTGGTCTTGACGGTGGAGGGCAGGGCCGCAAGCGAACAGACGTGGATCATGTTTTTTCCTGGTTTTCCGCCCGATTATACGGCTGCGCGCCGTGCCGGTGAAGGGCTTGACCCGTGACACGGGTTGGCTTTCCTGCGGTGTAATCGCCCGAGTTTTGCCAAGCGTCACCCTCGCGGCACATCGGCACGACGGGCAAATCAGGTTGGCCCTTTTGGTTCTTGTCTTTTGATCAAACCTGCTGCCACAAAGCCCGCTCTGGAAGTTCTTTACTTTGCTGGAGCAAAATTCTGATTGCTGAGCGGGGGCACACTTGGGCGCTGGATACGAATAAACGGCTTGCCGGCTCCGGTGTGGCAGGCGTTGCAGCCGTCGGTCAGCTCATCGAAGGCTGCGACAAATTGAGCGTTGTTTTTCGCTCCAACCGCCTTTTCAAGCCGCTCTATCCGTGGATCGATGATGGTCTTGATCATCTCGGCGACAGCAACCCCGTCAACGGTCGAATGAAGCCTGGCGGCGTCCTCCAGGCCTTCCTTGATCTCGTCAATCTCATAGGCCGCGAGGTCCCAGTTGTGGCTCTTGCCGGCAAACCAAAGTTTCGCATGGCGAAGTTGGGTCGCCATCATGAACTCGCCGAGACCAGGTTCGTAAGGCGCTCTTGCGGGCTGGGCGGCTGCCAGTACTACTGAGCCGGCAACGATAACTGCGCTGATGACGATCCGTTTCATTCGCTGTTGCTCCCAGATATCAGCGCATTGAACCTTGCCAGAAACCGCTTCTCGGCCTTGGCCGCGCTCCAAGGCGTCAGGTAATCCTCACGCGTCGCCGGCAACAATCCGGGATCGCGGCCGAACAGGCGCTTCGCCTCCTCTGGCGCGAAGCCCGCCAGTTCCGTGGCTTCCAGATAGGCTGCGCCTTTGTCGGCGGCCTTGATGGTCTGGGTGATCCTGTCGGCCAGCACAGCCGGCAGGCCGAAGCGGATGTGGATCGCCGACAACAGGCGTTTTTCGACCGCCTTGTAGTCTTCGCCGAGCACGGCCTTGAACGGCGAGATCATGTCGCCGATGACGTATTCCGGCGCGTCATGCAGCAACGCGGCGAGTCGCCAGCTGATGTCGATGCGCGGACTTTGTTCGCGCATGACGGCTTCGACCAGCAAGGTGTGCTGCGCCACCGAGAAGATATGCGCGCCCGACGTCTGTCCGTTCCAGCGCGCCACCCGTGCCAGCCCGTGGGCGATATCGGCGATTTCGATATCGAGCGGGGAGGGGTCGATCAGATTGAGCCGCCGGCCCGACAGCATGCGCTGCCAGACGCGTGATGTTTCCCCAGCCGGTTTCCGGGCCGTCATTTGACTTTGAGGCGGGGGCTGCGGCGCTTGCCGGCGCAGCTTTCATGGCAGAAGCAGGTGACGAGATGGTCGTTGACCAGGCCGGTCGCCTGCATGAAGGCATAGACGATGGTGGGGCCGACGAATTTGAAGCCGCGCGAGGCCAGCTCTTTCGACATCAGAATCGAAACGGGCGTGGAGGCGGGAACGCTCGCGGTGGTCTTGAACTGATTGACCTTCGGTCTGCCGTCGACGAATTCCCACAAAAACTTCGAGAAACCAGGGCCTTCTTCCATGATCTTCAGGTAGGACTTGGCGCCCGCAATGGTGCCTTCGATCTTGGCGCGGTTGCGGACGATGCCGGCATCGTTCATCAGCGCTTCAATTTTTTTGGGCGTGTAGCGCGCGATTTTTTCCGGCTGGAAGTCGTCGAAGGCTTTCCGGAAATGATCGCGCTTGCGCAGGATCGTGATCCACGACAGCCCGGCCTGGAAGCCGTCGAGGATCAGCTTCTCGTACAGCGCGCGATCGTCGTATTCCGGCACGCCCCATTCGGTGTCGTGATAGGCGACATAAAGCGGATCCTCGCCCGGCCAGGGGCAGCGGGTCTTGCCGTCGGCATGCAGGCGCGCCGACCTCGTCATGCGACCGTCTGCCGGGGTGTGGTGCGCAACTCATCCCGGTCGGCGACGCGGATTGAGAGGCCTCCAGCGGTCAGCGGCGTGCCGGCCTCCAGCGCTTCGCTAGCGCGATCGATCCGGATCAATGCCAGGCCATGATGATTGGCGGCCGAGCCCATGGTGCCGACTGACTTGTCGCCGGCAAGGACGGTTGATCCCGCTTCCGGTGCAGGGCCGTCCAACAGCACGCGTACGGTGCGCGTGCGCGCGGTGCCGCGATGCTGCATCCGCGACACGACTTCCTGGCCGATATAGCAGCCCTTGTCGAAATCGACGCCGTTTAGCCGGTCCATATTGGTCTCGTGCGGAAACGCATCGCCATAGATGAAATCAAGACCGCCGCGGGGAACGCCCGAAGCAATGCGGTGAGCCTCATAGGCCGAGCTATCGACCATTTCCGCGCCGATCAGGCTGGCAGCCTTCGGCGCCAGTTCTGCGGGAACGAGAATCCGAAGACCGAGGCTGGCGTTGCGCGGATCGGTGAAGGTGAGATCCGGCTTCAACGCCGCATCGCCATCCCATGCGGCGAGCACGCCGAGACTATCGGAGAGATTTTCGATTCCGACCTTGGCGCGCAGCCGATAAAAACCGAGCTTGTCGGCAAGCGTTTGCGCCAGCACCTTGGGACAATCGATCAGGAAGCCGCCGCCATGGCCGGCCGGCGCCTCCGTGATCAGGAAATCGATCATGATCTTGCCCTGCGGCGTCAGCAACGCGCCGAAGCGGCCCAGACCCGGTTGCAGCCGCGTCATATCCGTGGTGATGAGGCCGTTGAGGAAATCACGGGCGGTTTCGCCGGTGATTTTGACCACGCCGCGGTCGGGTAGAAACGCCGCTTTCATGCAGGAATCTCACGTGAAATCTCACATGAGAAGGTAAGCCGCAGACCAGCAAACAACAAGGCCCAGTAGGGACTTGCGCTTACTGTCTAGCAAGCGCGGTGGAGAATTCGCCGTTGCGGACACGAACGACGAGGCCCTCGACGAATTTCGCGACCGCGTCTTCGCCATAGGTCCGGACCAGTTCGGCGAAAGCCGCAAACAGGCTCGCCTGTGCCAGGCAATCGCCGTCGACCCCGTCATGCCGCGCCTCCGCCCAGGCTTCGCTGAGATAGTTGAGCGCTGCCTGCTTCTGTTCTTGATCGGGCAGCAGGTCGCGGGCGACGAAGGGCGCGGGATGGCTCATGAACGTGAAGCAGCTTTCGAGGCGAGGAATGCAGTGTGGTGTAGCATGCCTAACGGGGCTGCCTAGACCACTTCTTTAAGAAAGGTTAACGCGCTCGCAGAACCCCGAAAAAAAGCAAAGGGACCTCACTAGTTGGCGTAGCGCGCGGTCAGGTCGCGCGAAATCTTCAGGCCTTCGTCGATGTAGCGGCGGATCGCTAGTGTCGCCGCCGGCGTGCAGGCGCGGTAAGTCTGCTGGAAGCCGTTATAACCGCGGTTGAAGCCGGCGATCATGCGCGCCCGCCGCTCGCCGCTCGGGGTTTCTGCGTCGAGCAGTGCTTGCATCTCGTTGCGCCACTTGCCGCCTTCATTGTTGCCGCAGATGCCCCTGAGATAATGCAGGGTTCCAAGAATTTCCGCGAACCGCTGCAACTCGTTGTCGAACGGCGCGGCGACGTCCTGCGCCCGCGCAGGCACGGAAAGGCCGCACAGGACGATGAGGACGAGGGCAAGATGTCTAGACATGAAGGGTCCGGGAAAAGCCCGTGTCATATGCCTGCTCGGGGTGCGCCGCGCAAGCCGCGGATTTTGGCCCTTAGAGGCCTAAAACGCGCTGGGCCGACTGGAGAACCTCCAGCAAGCCGGGCGTCGTCTTGAGTTCGCCCAGCGCAGCCGGCGCGATCCACTGGAAGTCGTCGAGTTCCTCGTTCAGCGCTGGCTCGCCCGCGCTCCAATGCGCGGCGAACGACAGGATCACAAAATGCCCGCCGCCCTCAGTCGTCGGCATGACTTCACGCCAGGCGGCAAGGCCTGCGATCTCGATCGTCAGCGCGGTTTCCTCGGCGATCTCGCGACGGAGCGCGGCGTGGAGGGTTTCACCGAATTCGACGCGACCGCCGGGCAGCGAGTAAAATCCCTTCGCTGGCGAGCGCGCACGCCGCACCACCAGCACCTTGCCCTCGCGGAAAATCGCCGCGCTGACCGCAAGCTGGGGACGGGATGGATGGAGAGGCGCCAAAATGGAATCCGAGACCAAGTGTTCGCGTGGGACCTGCCAATCTTAGCCCGGCGGTCCGATCCACTCCACCGCGATCGTCGGCAATCAATGCGTCATGATGTAATCGACGTCAGCCGCGCCATGGCCGTTGATGATGCCGCCCGCCTGCATCACCAGCGGCTTGACCCAGCCGGTGGCTTGTTCGGCCAGTCGGGTGCGGGTGTCGTCCTTCGTGGCCTCACGCATCGCCGCGCTTACCGCGGCCAGGATCGAGGTGATCGCGCTCGTGACGTTGTCGAACTCGGCACGGATCCGAACGTCGGCCGTGTTGTAGGCATCGATCGCCAGATCTCTTGCCTTGAAGTTGGAGGCTGTGAAATGTTCGGCGTAAGATAGCGGTTCCCAAACGAGAAAATCCTCGGCGCATTCCGGCATGTCCGGAATCATTTCCAGCAGCATCACCGCTTCGTTGAAGTGGTTGAGATAGTCGGTAGCAAGCCCGGTGCGCGGATTGATGTTGGCCGCGCGCAGTTCGGCCGCACGCGCCGAGCTATCGGCGGTCACGGAGGCTGACTGTATGGGTTGGGTAGTCGATGGCGTCATTTGTCGCAGTGTTAGGGTTCGGGGTAAAAAGTTACTGAAGAATACTTATTCGGATACCAATAATGTGCGGACGCTTCGTTATAACTTCGGCACCAGAAGCTTTGCGACAACTTTTCGGTTATTTGGAACAACCAAATTTCCCGCCAAGGTATAATGTTGCCCCAACGCAACCGATACCTGTGGTGATGACCGAGAATGGCCGGCATTTCCGCTTAATGCGCTGGGGATTTTGGCCCGCTTGGGTGAAAGATCCCCGTAAATTTACCCTCCTGATCAATGCCCGCGCGGAGAGCGTGAAAGAGAAACCGGCATTCAAGAATGCGATCCGGCGGCGGCGATGCCTGATCCCGGCCGACGGCTATTATGAGTGGCAGTCCTTTGGCAGCAGCAAGCGGCCATATTTCATCTATCGCCGCGATGGCAGCCCGATCGGATTTGCAGGGATCGCGGAGACCTGGGTCGGGCCGAACGGTGAGGAAGTCGATACGGTTGCGATTGTCACCGCGCCGGCGAGTGCCGATCTCGCCGCGCTTCATCATCGCGTGCCTGTCATGATCAAGACAGATGATTTCGAGTTCTGGCTCGACTGCCGCTCGGATGAGGCGGATAGCGTGACGCCGCTGATGCGGGGGCCGGAAGTGGGCGAATTCGTCTGGCATGAGGTCTCGGTGCGCGTCAATCACGTCGCCAATGACGATGCGCAACTCGTTTTGCCGATGACTGAAGAGCAACGCGAGGCCGAGCAACCCGGGCGAACCAAAAAAGCGAGCCCGCGCAAAACCGCTGCTGCGGACTTCGACGACGGGCAGGGCAGTCTGTTTTGAATTTCAGCTGTTGAGCAACTGCTTCAGCTTGGCGACCGCGCTGTCGGGCGTCGTCAGCACCGGCAGTTTTGAGGCTTCGGCCACGAGCTCGGCGGCGGGCGCCATGCTGTATTGCGCCAGCGCAATCAGGTCGCAGTCGCGCAAGTCGCGCGAGGCCTGGACGACCAAACGGTCATGCTCGGCGCGGTCGCCGCGATCGAGCGCGGCCATGGCGCCTTCCGCCAGTTTTGGCACCAGCGTCACTGTGCCCGGAAATTCGGCCGGCATCGACTGCAATGTCGGCGGAAAGGTCGAGAGCAGGCCGATGCGGTGACCGCGCGTCACCGCCTGCTCGATCATCGCCTGATTTGGTTTGAGCACGGGCTTCGGTGCGAGATCGCGCGCCACGGCCTCGATGCAGGGACCGAAGGCCGAACAGGTAAAGAGGACCGCGTCGGCGCCGGTCGAGGCCGCATAGCGTCCAAGCGCGAGGAAGCGGTCGGTCATCGCCGGCGTCAACCGGCCGTCGCGCGCCAGATCGGCCGACAGGCTGTCATCGAGCAAATTCATCAGCGTTGCCTCCGGCCAAAGTCGCGCGAACGAGGCTTCGATCGGAACCAGCGAATGTTTTAAGGCGTGAATAAGGGCGATGCGCATGTCAGTTTCTCGCGGGCGTTTATGCCGGTTTGACGTTTTCAATTACGGGGTGGGCTCGCGTCCGTCGAGCCATTTCGCATAGATGACGCGTTCCTGCTCGGAATAGCCGAGGGATTGATAAAAGCTCTTCACGCTCTTGTTGTCGGGCCGCACCATGAGTTGGAGCTTTTCGATGCCGCATTCGCGCAGCCAGCGTTCGGCCGCATCCATCATGACGCGTCCATAACCTTTTTGGCGATGATCGGGATCGACTGCGAGGTAATAGACCCAGCCGCGATGGCCGTCGTGTCCGACCAGAACCGTGGCGGCGAGCGATCCGCCATCACGCCCGATCAACACCGCCGCGTTGGATCCTCGTCTAGCGAGCGCGATGTCGGCGGTCGGATCATTCCAGGGCCGTGTCAGGCCGCAGGTTTGCCAAAGCGCAGCGACGTCGGCGACATCGGCGTCGTCGATCGGGGTAATCGCAAGCGGTTGGACGGCGGCCGTCACAGCACCTTGCCGGGGTTCATGATCCCGAGCGGGTCGAGCAGCGCCTTGATGGAGCGCATCAATTCGATCGCGACCTTGTCCTTCACCTCGGGCAGTTCATCGCGCTTGAGCACGCCGATGCCGTGTTCGGCGGAGATCGATCCGCCCATTCGCAGCACGATCTCGAACACGACCACGTTGACGTCGTGCCAGCGCGCCAGAAAATCGGCGGCATTGGCGCCGATCGGCTGGCTGACATTGTAGTGGATATTGCCGTCGCCGAGATGGCCGAACGGCACCGGCCGCGCTCCCGGGATCAGCTTCACCACGGCCGCGTTGGTTTCCGCGATGAAGGCGGGGACGGCGGCGACGGGCACCGAGATGTCGTGCTTGATCGAGCCGCCTTCGGGCTTTTGCGCCGCCGACATTTCGTCGCGCAATTTCCAGAAGCCTGCGCGCTGGCTCAGGTTCGCCGCGATCACGGCGTCGTCGACGATTTCCTGTTCCATGCCGCGGCCTAAGATCGATTCCAGCGTGCCGCGCGCGTCGTCGCGCGACGACGACAGCTCCATCAGCACGAACCATGGATGCTTGCCGGTGAGGGGCTCTCGGATGTCGATGCCGTGGCGCACGCTGAAATCGACCGCGATGTCGGCGAGCAATTCGAAACTGGTGAGACTTCCCGCCGCTTCGTTTTGCGCGATCGACAACAGCTTCAACGCATCCGCTGGAGATTTGAGGCCGACGAAGGCGGTCTCGATTGCACGCGGTTTCGGAAAAAGCTTTAGCGTCGCCGCGGTGATGATGCCAAGTGTGCCCTCGGCACCGATAAAGAGGTTGCGCAGGTCGTAGCCGGTATTGTCTTTTTTCAGTTTGGACAGGCCGTTGAGAATTCGTCCGTCCGCCAGCACCACTTCGAGCCCGAGCGCCATCTCGCGCGCCACGCCGAAGGCGAGCGCCGCGGTGCCGCCGGCATTGGTGGAGAGATTGCCACCGATGGTGCAGCTTCCTTCCGCGCCCAGCGACAGCGGAAACAGCCGATCGACCTCGGCCGCCTTTTGTTGCGCGACCTGCAACACCACACCGGATTCGCAGGTCATGGTGTTGGAGGCGGGATCGATATCGCGAATCTTGTCGAGCCGCCGCGTCGAGACCACGACCTCGTCGTGATGCGGAGTTTGCCCGCCGACCAACCCGGTATTGCCGCCTTGCGGCACCAGCGCGATCTTTTGTTCGGTCGCAAGCTTGCAGATCGCGGCGACCTCCGCGGTCGAACCGGGCCGTAGAATCAAGGGCGAGTGGCCGCGAAACAGCCCGCGCTCTTCGGTTACGTAAGGCGCGACGTCGGCCGGCTCCGTCACCGCATATTTGTCGCCGACGATGGCGCGAAACCGTGCGATCAATTCGGACGAAAGCGGGTTAGCCGGCGTTTGGACGATATTCATTGGCGTCTCTTTGATTTTGCTTCTTGTTATCTGGCCAGTTTTATCTGCCCAAGATCTTTATCTGCCGACAGCGGCCCGGCGCAGCCGATCGTTGATGGCCTCGCCCAGACCGTGATGCGGCACCGGCATGACCGCGATCGTGCGGGCGCCTTTCGCATCGAGGATGCGAAGATAGCCGAAAAGATTGACGGCGGCCTCACTGAGATCGCCCGCCGCGGACAAATTCATCACGGCTTTCGCCGCACGAACGCCATCGAGCTCGGTGGCGCCGAAAGCCAGAACGGCCTCATCCGGCCCGATATGGGTAGCGTTGAGCCGAACCGGGGTGCGGGGCGCGTAGTGCGAGGCCAGCATACCCGGCGCGAGCGGCTGGGCGTCGTCATTGACGGCGTCTTCCGGCAGCCGTTGCAAGGCATGGCCGAGCACACGCTCGATCGCCTCGCGTGGCAGCCCGCCTGGCCGCAGCAGCATCGCTTCCTCAAAGCAGGCCAGAATCGTGGATTCGACGCCGACGTTCACCGCGCCGCCGTCGAGGATCAGATCGATCCGCCCGGAAAGATCGCTCGCGACATGCGCGGCCGTAGTCGGCGAGACATGGCCCGAGAGGTTGGCGGAAGGGGCGACCACCGCCCCGCCAAAGGCGTCAAGAATGCCCTGCGCGACGGGGTGGGCGGGAACACGGATGGCGACCGTATCGAGGCCCGCGGTCGCCAATTCCGCGACCTTGCACTGGGCTGTCTTGGGCAAAACCAGCGTCAGCGGCCCTGGCCAGAAGGCTTCAGCAAGGCGCATGGCGGTTGTGTCAAAACGGGCGATCTGCCCGGCGGCGTCGATATCGGCGACATGGGCGATCAGGGGATTGAAGGAGGGACGTCCCTTCGCCTCGTAAAGCCGGGCAATGGCCGGGGCCTGGGTCGCATCGGCGCCGAGCCCATAAACGGTCTCGGTCGGGAACGCCACCAGACCGCCTTCCGACAGGCAGCGAGCGGCCGCCGCCATGGCGTCCTCATCGGCCGGCAAAATCTGCGTTTTCAGGCTCACCTTCACAGGGTTAAATCCTTAAAAATCGCCGCCTTGCGGTGCGCGAAAGCCGAGGCTATAAGCCGCCTTCTTGTCGGAGTGTGGCTCAGCCCGGTAGAGCACTGCGTTCGGGACGCAGGGGTCGCAGGTTCGAATCCTGCCACTCCGACCAGAAATCATTGGGGTTTTTCTCCCCATTTCGGTCACCGGTCAAGCCGACCACCGTTTCGACCCCCGAAACAAATCGGCCTTTTTGGCCAATCCGGCGGCTGCCCCTCGTAAGTAGTCCGGATGATGGCGGCCGTACGTTTCCTGAAGAACTTCGGGCGACATGCCGAGGAAGCCTACGGCTCCCGGATCGGTACGCCACGTTGCATCATCCATGTCGCCGCGGTGTGCCGCAACGTGTGCGGGGTGACCTTGCCGATGCAACGCGCGAGTTTCACAGCGCTCTTGAACCCGCTTTTCACGGATTTGATCGGCTTTCCGTTGAATTCCACGAAGCCGACGTTGTGTCAGCTGTAAAATATGCTGTTTAACGCTGAGTAACCCCTTTTGGAGAGATGCATGAAGGTTGGTCCGCCGCGCGCCATTTTTCACTTCATGAGAGGCCTGCTTTTCCTGCTTTTGCTTGGTCCCGCGTGCTCGCTGAGCGCGCAGGAGTATCCCGCGAGGCCGGTCAAGCTCATCGTTCCATTCTCTGTTGGAGGTGATGCTGATGTCATCGGCCGCGTACTCGCCGAGGGCTTGGGCGCAGAGCTGAAGCAGAGCATCATCGTGGAGAACGTGACTGGCGCAGGCGGCAATATCGGAGTGGAGCGGGTGATCCGCTCCGAGCCCGACGGCTACACGTTGTTGCTTGCTCCGATGGGAGTCTTGTCGGTCAATCCGACTCTGTACAAGGGACTGACATTCGACGCATCCAAGGCTCTGATTCCGATTTCGCTCGCCTACGAGACCGGCCATTTGGTGGTCGTAAATCCACCCCTGCAGGCCAAATCCCTGGCTGAACTTGCGGATCTCATCCGCGGCAAGCCAGGAAAATTCAGCTTCGGTTCGGGGGGTGTTGGAACGTCGACCCATCTTTATGGCGAGGTCTTCAAAATGACGGCGAAGGTCGACCTCCTGCACGTTCCCTATCGCGGCAATGGGCAGGCGTTGAACGATGTCATCGCCGGTCAGATCCAGGTCATGTTTCCGCAGATCGCTTCAGCGGCGAGTCAAGCTGCGAGCGGCCTGGTTCGACCGCTGGCCGTCACGACAGAGCATCGCTCAGCGCTGCTTCCCGACGTGCCAACGGTCGTCGAGGCCGGCATGCCTGAACTTGCGGGAACGTCGTGGGGCGGCATCATGGCGCCGCGCGGCACGCCTCCCGAAGTCGTGGCTCGCCTGAATGGCGCAATCATCAAGGTGTTAGACAGTGCGGCGACGCGAGGCCATTTCGAGGCAATCGGCATCAACGCTCGCACAAGCACACCGGACGAGCTCGGTCATCTCATCGATGCCGAATTGGTGCGCTGGAGGCGTGTCATTGCTGCCGCCAATCTTACGCTCAACTGAGTCCGCTGTTTCACCCCGAGACTCAAATCTCTTCGGCCCGGGCGTACGACGAATTATGAAAGAAGACGATGGATCTGATTATCAGGAACGCTCTCGTTGCGCGCAATTCGCAGATAGAATGCGTCGATATCGGTATCGAGGGCGGCATGATCGTCGCGATCGAGAAGAGCCTGGCGGCTGAAGGCGAAGCCTATGATGCAGATCACAGACTCGTCTGCGGCGGACTCGTCGAAACGCATATTCACTTGGATAAGGCCTATCTGATTGAGCAATGTCCTGCCTTGACGGGGCGCGACATTAGCCCCGTGCCGTACACCTCTTCAATCAAGCCGAAGCTATCCACGGAAGACGTTTATGGCCGGGCGGAGCGGGCGCTGAAGCAGTGCTTGATGCGGGGAACCACGCATATCAGAACGCACGTCGAAGTCGATCCTGTCATCGGGATGCGCGGCTTCGACGCCATCGAGAAACTGGCCGCGGACTATCGATGGGCGGCCGACATTCAGATTTGCGTGTTTCCGCAGGACGGGCTGACGAATCTGCCAGGAACGGAAGAGTTGATCATCCAGGGTTTGCGGCGAGGCGCAAATGTAATCGGCGCCGCTCCACGGTACGATACCGACGCCAGGGCGCAAATCTTACGTATTTTTGAGCTTGCTCGAGAATTCGATGTCGATGTTGATATGCATCTTGATGTCGGCCCGACTGCCGAGCACTTGGACGTCTACGATGTGATCGAACTCACGAAGCGGCACGGTCTGGGTGGCCGTGTCACCGTCGGCCATATGGCAAAGCTTTCGTTGTTGCCACCAGCAGAGCTGGAAAATGTTGGCGCGCGGCTTGCCGACGCCGGCATTAACGTAACCGTGTTGCCCGCTACTGATCTTTTCCTGATGGGTAGGAAGCATGATCATGCGGTCCATCGCGGCGTGGCCGATGCAAATTTTCTTGTTAAGTGCGGCGTGAATTGTTCGATATCGTCAAATAACATCATGAACCCATCCACACCGTATGGCGACTGTTCCCTCATTAGGATTGCGAACCTTCAAGCCAACGTGCTGCAGATCGCGCAACCCCACGAGTTGGCCGACTGCTTTCATATGATTACTGATCGGTCAGCGCGCATTCTCAATATCAAGAACTATGGCGTCGAGGTGGGCAATCCGGCCGACATCGTCGTGATCGACGCGCCATCGCCAGAAAAGGTGGTCGCGGAGCTTCGGCAGCCCGTTGCGGTCTTCAAGCGCGGGAGACGGACCGTGACTTGGGATCTGCCGCAACTTTTACACCCGGCGAGTGCCTGAAATAACGTTGCCAAAGCGCTCGGCCGTCAAGGTCGGGCGCAGTCGGCCAACTGGCGAACAAGATGGGCTCGCTACGGCGCTTTGGACGGAGCCGCGCCGTAATTCGCCTCCAGGTAGGAGATGATCTGCTTGGTCTGGTCTGCATCGATTGGCGCGCCGATGGCGACCATGCGATGCACGATCGCCTCCCACTGCCGGCCGGGACGCGCGACGGCGACCACGCGGTCCACACCGTGGCAGGTCCCACAGGCGCCGGCGACGAGGTCCGCCCCGGCACCATCGGGCAATTTCACGGGAGCAGGTGTTACGCCGGGGACCGGCACGCCAGGTCCGAAGTTGGTGGCGAGATATTTGACGACGTCATCGATTTCGTCTGGCCCAATCTGCGCGCCGCGCAAGACCATGTTGTAGACCTGCCGGCGCCAGCCGGCCTCGCCCATGCGCAATTGAGTGATCGGCCCGGCCCTGTGGCACTGGGTGCAGGCGACGGCGATGAGGTCACGGCTCGCTCCGTCCGGGAATGGGCCAGTCTGTTGGGCCTCTGCAGGAAAGCCTAGGAGGAAAACACTTGCGGCCGCCAGAATGAACCTTCGCATGATCAAGCCTTCTTCGTGCGTTTGGCGGCGATCGAATATGGCGGGTACCATTCCGAAGCTGCGCCGACGCCGGCGCGGTCGACGAGAATATCGAGCAAATAGGGGCGGCCCTCGATGTTGGCGCGCTTGGCCCGGGCGAGGTGCTCCTGGATCTTTGAGGGATCGCTGACCGTCTCGCCCTCGACGCCATAGGCGGCGGCGGCTTTCGCAAAGTCCACATCGGGGCTGCCGTTGTAGCAGGTCATATCCTTGCCGGAGTTGAACTGCTGCGGGCCGGTAAAACTCCAGATGCGGTTGCGCTCGTTGTTGTAGCTGCGGTTGTTGACGACAATGTTGGTGATCGGCGCCTTGTAGCGCGCCTGGCTCCATAGCGGTTGCGGGCCGCCGAACATGGCACTGCCGTCTCCCATGGCGGAGACCACCGGGCGGTTGGGGCGGGCGAGTTGCGCGCCCATGGCCGCTGCCTGCGCCCAGCCAAGGATATTGGCGCTGGTGGAGACGAAGGTTTTATCGGTGCCACCAAAATTCATCATGGAATCCATGACGCGGCCCGACTCGCAATCCGTGACGAAGATGGTCTCCTTGTCGAGGCTACTTTCGAGTTCGATGCCCAGACGCTCCATGGTGATGGACGAGCCATTGTCGAGATCTTTGACGGTCTCGGCGCGCATCTTGGCGGTGCCGGCGACGTAGGCGCGGGTACGGACAGAGCGCGCGTCGGCGATCTGCTTCAAGCGGTCGGCGGTCGCCATGCTTTTGACGGCGGTGATGATGTCGGCAAGACCGAGCTTGATGTGCGCGACGATGGGCATGTCGATCGGCCACGAACGCGCAAGTCCCGTCGGATCGTTTCGCATGGAAATGGTAACGGCGTTGGGCATGCGCTGTTCGCCGAGTTGACTGCCGACGTTGAAGTGGACGTCGACAGGACTGGAGAAGGGCCCGCCGGGGACGAAGCTGCCCACGAATTGAGGGTCTCGGGTCGGATAGGGTTTGGACCAGTTGCCGAGCGAGCCGCCGACGGTGGTGACGGGAATGCCGAGCAGGTTGGCGAGTTCGACCACTTCCGCTTCCGCCTGGCACAGTGTGACTTCGTCCCCGGCAGTAATCAGCGGGTTGCGCGCCTCGATCAGCCGCTTGGCGATGGTTTCGACATCGTCGCGGTCGGGACGGATTTTCATCGCCACGTTGAACAATCGGCCGTCGTAAATGTCGGCGGTGGCGGTCGCCCGCAGCAAGTCGTCGGGAATCGAGAGAAAGACCGGGCCGACCGGCGGGGTGGTGCCGAATTTGAGGGTTCGCCGGGTTACGTCGGCGATGCCGGCCGTGTTCTCGGCCACCCAGAACGATTTGGTGATGGGCGCGACCATCGGCTCCTGATGGTCGTAGTCCTGCGGCCAGTCGCGCCCAGTGGTTTCAGTGCCGAATGCCGCGACGGTGAGCAGGACGGGGATGCGATCTTTCCAGCTGTTGACCAGCATGGTCATGCCGCTGGGCAGACCTACATTGGCGATCTGGGCAACACCGATCTTGCCGGAGAGCCGGGCATAGCCGTCGGCCATGGCAACAACGGCGCCTTCATGAACGCCTTTGATGAGCTGGATTTCCGGCATGTCGATCAGCGCATCATAGATCGGAGCGTCACCGGTCGATGGATTGAAAAAGATGAATTCCGTGCCGGCGGCTTTAAGTTGCTCGATATAGAGCTTGCCGCCGGTGCCGGTAACCTTGCGGACGGCCCCGCCGCCGGCCGCTTGAGCCATCGCGGGGCTTGGAGTTATCGACTCGACGATTGTTTTAGCCGCGGAGGCAGTCAGCCCAGCGGCGCCGAGGCCGCGCATGAGATCGCGCCGTGAAATCCCATTGTTGAGGTATTGCCTGATGAGCTCCTTCATCGTCATCCTCCCGTAATTCCGATCTGGTGTCGGCTTTTTTAACGTGACGCTGGCGCATGTTTTTAACTGCGCTCATTACGCTACCACCGTGATCGAATATCAAGCCCCAGCGGCTGATTGGAGCCGAGCTTTCTCTCGCAGGTGCGAGCCGGACTGCGGCCGGACAGTGAGCATGACGCCGGCGCAGGGGATTGCCGAGCCGGTGGTCGCCAATTAGTCTGTTTGAAATTCCATAAAAGACTTCCCGGGAGGCACTGAGACGAGTGAGTGGCAGCATGCGCCAGGAAACGACGCAGGTTTTGATCGTCGGCGGCGGACCCTGCGGCCTGATGCTGGCAAACGAACTCGGAAGACGCGGCATCAACGCGATTCTGATCGATCAGAAGGTTTCGACGGCGTTCAATCCGCAGGCCAACGCCACGCAGGCTCGATCCATGGAGTATTTCCGGCGGTTGGGTTTCGCCGACGAAATCCGCGCCATGGGTATGCCGGACGACTATCCCACCGACATCGCCTATTTTACGCGGTTTACCACGCATGAATTGGGAAGGGTCAGCCTGCCGTCCGCGCGCGAAGCGCAAAAACTGATCAAGACGATGAGCGGTTCCTGGAGTGCTGCAGAACTGCCGCACCGGGTGGGCCAGAAATTCGTCGAAGCGGTGCTCTATCGGCATGCCAAGGCCTGTCCTTCGATCGATCTGGCCTTTTCCTCGCGCGTGGTCGTTATCGAACAGACGGCCGATGGCGTGATGGCGGAGACAGAGGGCGTTGATGGCGGGCCAAAGCGGCAGATTCGGGCGCAATATCTGGTCGGCGCCGACGGACCACGCAGCCTAGTGCGTCGCCATCTCGGTGTCGAATATTCCGGCGATAGCGATGTCAATCGCGACTTCATGGGCGGGCGCATGCTGGCGCTCTATCTGAGGGCGCCTATGTTTTACCAAATCTGTCCATATGCCAGATCGTGGATGTACTGCAGCTTCAACGCCGAGCGGCGCGCTTTGCTGATCGCGGTCGACGGTAAAGGCGAGTTCGTCTTCCATACGCAGGTGCGCCCCGACGAAGATCCAAACTCGGTGGACGATACCAAGGCCCTGGACATGTTCCGGCAGGCGGTCGGCGCGACCATACCGGTTGATATCCTGTCGCGGGATTTCTGGATCGCCGGGCGCGCGCTGGTGGCCGATAGCTTCCGTTCCGGCCGCATGTTTCTCGGCGGCGACGCGGTCCATCTGTTCACGCCGACCGGCGGCATGGGCTACAACACGGCGATCGAAGATGCTGTCAATCTTGGCTGGAAACTTTCCGCCGTCCTGAAACGGCAGGCGCCGGAAGCACTGCTGGACAGTTACGAGGCCGAACGCCGGCCCGTGGCACTTCGCAATACCGGTTTTGCCCAGAGCTTTGCCGATTCCATCGGTCTGTACCGGCCTTCGCCCGCACTTGAGGCGGAGGGGAGGGCTGGGGAAACATCGCGCCGGCGCGCGGGTGAATATCTCGCCAACCATGCGAGAGCTGAATTCAATATTCCCGGTTTTACGTTCGGCGCGCGATATGACGGCTCACCCGTTATTGCCAGCGATCCGGCGCCGTCTCCCCCGGATACACCCACCGCCTATGTGCCATCAGGTAAACCCGGTGGCCGTGCGCCGCATGTCTGGCTCCCGGATGGCCATTCGCTGTTCGATAGCTTTGGTTTCGAATGGACGTTGCTTTGCCTTGGCGACAACGAGCGTCAAGCCGACGCATTTTTGTCGGCGGCTGTTGAAGCCGGATTGGATCTCAAAGTGGTCAGCGTCGACGACGAGGAAGCGCGCGACCTCTACGAAAGCGATCTCGCGCTGATCCGCCCCGATCAGATCGTAGCCTGGCGGCACGTCGCGGGTTCCATCGTTGATCCGGCTGAGGTCATCGCGCACGCCCTCGGCGGCTCGGTGAAGAGCAGGAAGGGCGACAAGAACACGAATGAGCACGCTGCGCCCCTTTGCAACGAGCGTGAGGTGGCGCGGCGGCAAATTCAATAATCGCCGCGTGGGCGGCGTCGACAAAATCTCGGCCGCAAAGAGCTGAGGACGAACCGGAGGAAAAATGGACAGCAAGCGATGGTCGATCGTCGCGGCCTCCTCGTTGGCTCTCGTTGCGAGCCAGGGGCCCATCAATGTTTTCGCAACCGGCACATTTATCAAACCAATCTCTCAGGAGCTTGGCTTCGGTCGCGGCGACATCGCCACCGCAATCGGCATATCCAGCGTCTTGACGGCCGTCGCATCGCCGTTTTTTGGCCGCATGATCGATCGCTTTGGCGTACGGATCCCACTCGCGATATCCATCGTCCTCTTCGCCCTTTCCACGGCGGCATTGTCGCTGCTGCCGCGCTCGGTGTTCGCCCTCTACGCGATGTTCGCGTTGACGGGTCTGGTGGCGATCGGTCAAACGCCGGGTTCTTATTCGAAAGTCGTTGCGGCCTGGTTCGACCGTCAGCGTGGTTTCGCTCTGGGCATCGTGCTGGCCGGGGTTGGAATGGGGACAGTCGTCATACCGATGATCTGCAACACCTTGATAGGAACATTCGGTTGGCGCGAAGCCTATCTCGGTCTGGCCGGCGGGATCATTCTGTTGGCTCTCCTGCCTGTGTTGGCTTTTGTCAGAGAGCCGACCAAAGCCAATGCTGGAACGCCTGTCGGCGATCTAGCGCCGGGCGCTGTGCTTCCCGGTGTTTCCATGAAGGAGGCCGCGCGCGACCCGCGCTTTTGGTATCTGCTGATCTCCTTCTTCCTTGCAGTGGTCGCGATCAATGGCAGTCTGGTGCATGTCGTTCCGATGCTGACTGATCGCGGGATGTCGTTGTCAGACGCCGTCAAGATCATCTCCTCGTCCGGTATCGCGCTCATTGTCGGCCGGTTGCTCGCGGGATGGATTATCGATCGGATATTCGCGCCTTACGTCGCGGTTTTTTTCCTGGTCTGCCCGTTGGTGGGGCTTCTAATTCTGGCGCTCGAGCCTGGCGCTGTGTCGCCTCTTGTCGGCGTTCTCCTGCTCGGCCTCGGCATCGGCGGCGAAACTGACCTGTTATCGTATATGGTTTCTCGTTATTTCGGATTGGCCAAATTCGGCACGATTTACGGCTGGATTTTCATGGCTGCATTAGCCGGCAATGCCGTGGGATCATCGATCCTGGGATGGGCGTTCCAGCTGACCCACAGCTATTCAGCCACGCTCGTCGCCTATAGCGTGCTGTTGGCCGTCGCCACGGGGTTTACCTTGGTTTTGGGCCCGTATCGCTATCCGCCCTCCCGTCGTCGCGACGTGTCCAATGAGCTTGAACTGCGAACGATCGGTTGAAGGTGCATGCCATACCTAATTGAACCGCATCTTCATTAATCGCTCGGCGTTGCCCACCATGATCTTGCGCCGAACCTCGGGATCGAGACCGAGTTCATCGAGCGCCTTGATATGCGCCGGGATCGGTGCCAGTGGTGCATCGGTTGCAAATACGACGCGGTCTGCGCCGAAGAACTCGATACCACACGGCAAGCCGTAACGGCCTCCAAACATCGCGGTGTCGGCGTAGAACTCTTTGAAATACTCCAAATGCGGTCGCTTCAGCGAGGATAACACCTTGGTGTGATCCTCCTCGATCGTCCGGGCGCCCAGCACCTCCATGCCCGGGCCGATGCGACCGTCGAAGAAAGGAATCATGCCGCCGCCGAGGTGGTGCGTAATGATCTTGAGTTTGGGATGACGATCGTACAGGCCGTCGAACACGAGCCGTGCCATCGCCACCGTGGTCTCATAAGGCCAGCCGAAGCACCACCACATCTCAAAGCGGGATCGCGGCTCGGAGGCATAGTCCGGCATGCTCGACGTGCGCGCCGGATGCAGCCAGATCGGCAAATCGTGGGCGGCCATCGCAGCGAAAAACGGGCGGAAGCGCGGCTCGTCCAGCGGATGGCCGGCAATGTTGGTGAAGGTCTGGACTCCGCGCGCGCCCATCTTGATGGCGCGGTCGATCTCGGCGATGGCGGCATCGACATCGTGCATCGAGACCGCGGCGGCGAACGCCGGGAAGCGGTCAGGATACTTGGTGCACAACTCCGCCATGGCGTCATTCGCGACACTGGCCAGGTTCTTCGCCACTTCGCCTTCGGCGATATCCTCGATCGGCGGATTGGGTAGAGAGATGATCTGCCGGTAGTCGCCGATCTCGTCCATGTCCCGAAAACGCAGATCGAGATCGAACAGCTTTTGCACGGTCCGCAGCCGCTTGCCGATGCTGCCAAGTTTGGGGGAGCCGCGCTCCAACTCCTGGAAGAAACGATTCGGTAAAATGTGGGTGTAAATGTCTACGATCACGGCCGGCCTTTCGTGCTCTTGCTGTTTTTAGATGGCCCAGGGTGGCTACTTCAGATTAGCTGAACGTCGAGGAACAGGAAATGCCCACGCCCAGTGTCGGGTCGGCTTTTGACTCGTAGCGGACCTCGCTAAAGCCTATTTGCCGTCAACATTGCAGTTACCTTCATCAAGTGGTCTGTAGGCATCTTTCTGCGAAATTACGCGTATCTCCTTATAATAATCCCATGGGTATTTGCTTTCGGCCGGAGATTTAACCTCGTACACGCTGACATCAAACAGGACGCGACCGTCTCGTCTTACGCTGCCCTTACGGCCAAAGAAATCGACGGGCATATGGTGCATCTGCTCGCTAACTGCCGGTGCTGCGTCCGTGCCAGCAGCTTGAACGGCGTGAAGATAATGAAGAACGGAAGCGTAGACGGCGGCTTGCTCTTTTGTCGGCATCACGTGACGTTCAGAAAAGAACCGCTTTGCCCATTCGCGGGAGGCTTCACTCTGATCCCAATAGAAGCCTTCGACGACGCTAAGGCCTTGGGCGATAGACAGTCCCATACTGTTTATATCTGAAATGAACACCAGAAAGCCGGCCAGCCTTTGTGTGGGTGTAAGTCCAAACTCGGCCGCCTGTTTGATAATTTCGATCGTGTTCGACCCTACGCTCGCAATCCCGACCACCTTTGCCTTTGAGTTTTGAGCCCGTAGCAGGAACGATGCGAAATCGGGTGAATTATTAGGAAACCGCGCTTCTCCTATGAATCGACCACGCTTGTTTATTGTCGCGAGTGCATCTCTCTGCAGCGACGCCCCCAGCGCGTAGTCCGCGGTGAGAAAAAACCAGGTATCTTCGCCTTGGTCCAACAATCCGGCGGAGAGGGCCGTTGCCAGGGTAAATGTGTCATCTGCCCAATGGAGCGTAAACGGCGCGCAGGCTTTACCGGTGATGTCGGAGGTCGCTGCGCCTGAGATCAGAAGTATCTTCTGCTTTTCGCGAGCAAGCTCTTGAACCGCGAGCGCTGCGGACGAAACGGGGAGATCGACGATCACGTCGACTCCTTCCGTGTCGAACCATCGCCTCGCAACGCCGACGGCAACATCCGGCTTCATAAGGATGTCGGAGTCCACGACTTCAATTGCCTTGCCTAAGACTGTTCCGCCAAAATCACGAGCGGCCATCCGCGCCGCATACGCTGCGTTTGGTCCGCTTGCGTCGGCGCCTACGCCCGTTTGGTCACTCAAGACGCCGATTTTGACGACGTCACCGGAAATTTGCGCATCCGCGCTACGCGCCAACACCGTTGCAGCGAGGAGCAGAGCAATTCGGAAAAATAGGCGCATGGTCACTCCGGGAAATTGAGGCTTATTGGTAACCATCAAGCTCAACGACCGTCTGTCAAGTAGCGTTTGGTGTCCGCTGAATGGCTTTGATGTCATCGCTCATCTGCAATTTGCATTCTTGACTACAGGCGAAAACGAACGGCTCATTGCATCACCAATCCATGCAACAAGTTTGGGCAACAATTGCCGAAACGGTGACGGCCGGAGGCGACGGATATGGAAGAAATTACCGAGAGCCATTTCAAGCCGGAGCCGGCACGCGAGCCGCTCTCGCCGGTGGCATGGCGCGATCTACGCGAGTGGCTGGCTCTTGTTGAGGACCATAATCTCCTCAAACATATCACAGCAACGGTTGATCCCGATGAAGAGCTCGGCGCAATTACGTTCCTTGCGTCGCGGCAGCCGCAGTCTCCCGCATTGTTGTTCGAAAACCTGCTTGGCGACGGTTCGGCGGCGCGAATATTGACAAACATGTTAGGCGCCAGCAAGGAGAGGTACGCTCTCGCTGTGGGCATAGATCCAAATCTGTCTACTCTCGAAATGATTTCGGCGACGCGTTCGTTGATGGTGCGTTCAATTGAACCTGTTCACATCTCCAAACAGGCAGCTCCCGTCAATGAGGTTGTCATCACGGGGGACGACATCGACTTGACGCGATTCCCCGTTCCGAAGTTCTGGCCCGGGGATGGTGGACGGTTCATTGGAACCGGAGACATCACATTGACGAGTTCGCCCGAGAGCGGCCGAATTAATGTCGGCTGCTATCGTCAGATGTTACATGGGCCAACGCAGATCGGTTTGTACTGTTCACCCGGAAAACATGGGCTCCTTGATCGTGAAGCGTGGTGGGCGAGAGGTGAACCATGTGAGGTCGTCGCAGCCTATGGTATTGACCCTGTTTTGTTTATGGTTGCTGCTCAAGCATTCGGTGCAGAACAGTCCGAACTCGATGTAGCTGGTGGAATTTTAGGAAGACCCATCGAGCTTACCGCCGCGGAATATGTAAGCTTGCCAATTCCAGCGCATGCGGAATTCGTGATCGAAGGCGTCTTACATGCCGGCAACGTCCTTCCAGAAGGACCTTTGGGGGAATTTACCGGCTATTACGGACGAGAACGTTCACCGCAGCCGGTCATCGACGTAAAAGCTATTCATCATCGGAAGTCACCGATCTTTACGCACGCATTGATGGCGAGATATCCCTCCTGCGAAATCGGTGCATACTACGCTATTATGCGTTCCGCGCGGATCCTCGACGACCTGGAAAGAATCGGTGTGCCAGGAGTTGTGGCAGCTTATTGTCATCCGGCAGCGGCATCAGGCTGGGGGATGGCTGTCGTCTCGGTGCAGCAGAAATATGCCGGCCATTCAGCGCAGGTTTTGGCCTTGGCGGCGCAATGTCCGGCGGCTGCCTATTATACAAAATGGGTCATCGTGGTCGACGAAGATGTCGACCCGACGGACATTGGCGATGTCTTGTGGGCTTTGAGTACCCGATGCCATCCCAGCGAAGATATTGATGTTCTAAGGAACACGTGGTCGACGGGACTTGATCCCAGCCAGTTCCCGCCAGAGGCGCGGCCGTATGGTTCGAAAGTCTTGATAAACGCCTGCAAACCACATCGGCACCTTAAACAGTTTCCACAATCTACGCTTCTACGACGTTCTACGCACGATAAAGTGGTCGCGCGCTGGAATGAATTGGGCTTCGATGGCGTTCCGCCAAAGCTCACGGCCTTTGATCCGGGCTAGCAGCAAAAGCGAAGCTCGCTATGTCCGCAGGCGCGGAGAGGCGCGGGGGCCGCAGGTTCGAATCCTGCCACTCCGACCAGAAATCATTGGGGTTTTTCTGATTTCGGTCGCCGGTCAAGTGAGCACCTGCCTATTGCGACGAAGCCGCCGCATTGCATAGGTCAGGCCGTTGCCATGAAGGTGGCTACCTTGCCGCTTCGGCGTGAGCCCGTCATCGTGTCGACTGCCGCTGGCAAGCAATCGTCCGGCTCAAGGAACGATGACGGCGGAGGGAGGCTGGAACGCCAAATGCGCTTCATCGAACTCGATCATATCGCGCTCCGCTACGAACTGAGTGGCAAGGGCGAACGCACCTTGGTGCTCGTGCACGAAATGGGCGGCTCGCTCGAAAGCTGGGACGAGATTGTTCCGCATTTTGCACCATCGCGCCGCGTTTTGCGATACGACACCCGCGGTGCCGGCATGTCGCAAAAAGTCCGGGGCGAACTCGCCTTTGAAACGATGGCCTCGGATGTTGCCGCTTTGCTCGATTCGCTCCGAATAACCGGCAAGGTGGCACTTGCGGGCGTTGCCGTCGGTGGTGCGATCGCGCTTCAATTCGCCGCCCAGTATCCCGAGCGGGCAAGCGCCGTCATCGTCGGCAGCCCTGCCACCGGCATCTCGCCGGCTCGGCGTGCGGCGGCACTCGAACGCCTTGCCAAGATCGAAGCCGGCGAGATGGCGTTTGCCGTCGAGGACGCGATGCTGAATGGTTATGCTCCGGAGTTGCGCGGCGACACTGAGCGCTTTGAACGATTCCGGGCACGCTGGCTCGGCAACGATCCCGCAAGCTATGCGACGATCTGGCGAATGCTGGCGAACGCTGACATGCAAAAAGCGCTGAGCGAGGTACGGTGCCCGACGCTCGTGATCGGCGGAAGTCTTGATCGCGTCCGACCGCCGCCAATGGCGCAAGAAGTCGCCAAAGCGATTCCCGGCGCGCGTTATATCGAAGTCAGGACCGGACACTACATGGCGGTGCAAACGCCCGATCTGATCGCAAAGGGCGTCGATGATTTCCTAAGGTCCGTCGACGCCTGATAGCCTGTCAATAGTCCCCACGTATCAAGGTCTTCCCAAATGGCACCACAACCGACACAGCAGACCCCCGGCGTATATCATCGCAAGATCGGAGATATCATCGTCACCGCCATCAGCGATGGTTACCTGGACGGCAATCTTGAAGTGATGCGCAATGTCGATCTCGACAAGGCGCATACGATTTTGCGCGAAGCTTTTCGGCCGGCACGGCGAACCAGCGTCAATACGTTTCTGATCCACTCGAAAGGCCGTCTGGCGATTATCGATACCGGTTCGGGCAATTATTTGCTGCCGACCGCCGGTTTCGTCCAACGCAACCTCGCAGCCGCTGGCATCGATCCGAAGTCGATCGATACGGTGTTGCTGACTCACATGCATCCGGATCATTCCGCCGGTCTGACCGAGATGCCGAGTGGCCGGTTGTTGTATCCGAATGCGGAACTGGTCATGCACGAAAACGAATTGCCGCACTGGTTCGACGACGGCGCGATGGCAAAGGCCGACGAGCGGGCGAAGAAGCTGTTTTTCCAGGCGGGCCGCGAGCAGGTCGCGCCCTACAAGAACCGCACCCGGCTGTTCAAGCAGGGCGAAGTTTTTCCTGGCGTGACCGCCGTGCCGAGCCACGGCCATACGCCGGGTCATACCGCCTATCTGGTCGCATCGGGCAACGATCAACTGATGATCTGGGGCGACACGGTCCACGTGCCGGAAGTGCAAACGGCGCTTCCCGATGCTGGCATGGGCTTCGATACCGACCTGGCCATGGCCGCAGCTTCACGCAAACGCATGTTCGATCGGGTCAGCGCCGACGGCATTCTGGTTGCAGGGATGCATTTGCATTTCCCGGCCTTTGCGCGGCTGGCGCGGCGAGGCGAGGGCTACGCGCTTTACCCCGAGGCCTGGGTTCACGCACTGGGTTAGACCCGACAACGAGCACCTCTACCCTAGGGACGTCCCGAGTACGAATGTGCCCGGTGAACTGCTTTGCTTGGCACAAGCTAATCCTGCAAGCGAAGTCCAGAAATGATCGAGGCATTCAATTTAGCGACGGCTCACCTTTTCCAGGACGCATTGGCGTCGCAGGCTCGGTTGCGTTTTAGAGTATTCGTCGAGCAGCGCGGATTGCCGCACTCTCACTACCGCGGTCTCGAATACGATGAGTTCGATACCCCGTCGGCCATCTATCTGGTGTGGCGAGATCGGGATCAGGTGGTGCGAGGTCTCGTTCGCTTGTTGCGTACCGACCGGCCCTACATGTTGAAGAGTTTTTGGCCCTGGCTGGTTGCGTCTGGTCAACTCCCCGAGGCCGCAAACGTCTGGGAAATGACGCGCGTCTGTGTCGACAAGACGGTGGCGCCTGCGTTGCGAAGGACCATTCTTCCCGAACTGCTGACGGCGGCGAAGGAATTCTTTGTCGACCAGGGCTCGATCGGCATGATTGGCGTGACCAGGGCTCACCTGCTTTCGCATTTCATACGACAGGGAATCGTTTGGCTCGGGGAGCCCGCGACGATCGAGGGCGAGACGGAGCGGGCGTTCTTTGTCCCAACCCGTTTCGTGAGACCGGATCACCACTGCGCAAGATACGGGATTGCGGATCTGGTACTGGCCGCGGCTGTGGAAGAGCGAAGGAATGCGGCATGAAGCCGGCGAACGAGGACCAAGCGGCCTCGAAAGCGGAAGTCGCCTATCGAATGGCTGACGCTGTAATGTACCTCAGCAGGGTTGCGGCTGAAGTTGGCATGAAGAGCATCTCCGCCGAATTGCTCGCGATCCGGAAAAGGCTGACGGGGAGCGCGGAGGCTCGGCTGCCCGACTGCCAAAAACGCAGAGCAGGAACCGAATAGAATTTCAGGAGAAGCCGGATGGCGCACGAAGCGACGTTCTCAAAACTGGAGTCGCAGGTTCGTTCCTATTGCCGGGAAACGCCGAACCTCTTCGCTACCGCGAGGGGCGCCGAAATATGGGACGCGAACGGGACGCGGTTCGTGGATTTCCTTTCGGGATGTGGCTCGCTGAACTATGGCCACAACCATCCGCACCTCAAAGAAGCGATCATCGATTACATTCTGCGTGACGGCGTGGCGAACGCGCTCGACTTCCATACCGAGGCGAAGTTGCAGTTCATGACCCGTTTCCACGACGTGGTGCTCAAGCCGCGAAATCTGCCCTATGTGATGCACTTCACGGGACCGACAGGTGCAAATAGCGTCGAGGCGGCGATCAAGCTCGCGCGAAAATGTACCGGACGGTATGCCGTCGCCGCCTTTACGAACGCGTTTCACGGGATGTCGATGGGAGCGCTTTCCGTCACGGGATCTGGATCGGCACGCAGTTCGCTCGAAGCCGGCCTGCAAGGCGTCATTCGCTTGCCGTATGACGGCTACCATGGCGCTGGCGTGGCAGACCTGGAACGCTTTCATCAGATGGCGCGCGACCCGTCGGGCGGCATCGACGAGCTAGCCGCCATTATCGTGGAAACCGTTCAGGGGGAAGGCGGCCTGAATGTCGCTTCCATTGCCTGGCTTCGCAAGCTCCGAGAGATATGTACGTCGCTTGGGGCACTTTTGATCGTCGACGATATCCAGGCCGGTTGCGGAAGGACGGGGACGTTCTTCTCCTTCGAGCGCGCCGGCATTGTTCCCGACCTCGTATGTCTTTCGAAATCGTTAAGTGGCTTCGGCCTGCCGATGTCGATGCTTCTGATCGACCCCGAACGCGATGTCTGGAAACCAGGCGAGCACAACGGCACCTTTCGGGGCAACGGACTTGCATTCGTGGCTGCAGCAAGAGTCATCGATTTCTGGGGGGATCCCAAATTTCAGAAACAGATCGGCGCTCGCGCCAAGACCATCGATGTCTGGATGAAAAAAATGCTGGCGAGATTCCCCGATGTACTTTCTCGCCAGAAAGGCCTGGGGCTGATGGCGGGTCTCGAATTCTTCTCCAGTGATGCCGCCCAGGCCGTTGCGGAGAAGGTGCGGCAGCGCGGCGTCCTCATTGAACGGTGCGGTCCTCACGATGAGGTGTTGAAACTGCTGCCGCCGGTCAACATCGATTGTGAGGTGCTCGATGAGGGATTGCAGCGCATGGATGCCGCTTTCGAGGATGCTGCTCCATTGCTGTCGGATGTGCGGCAATCCAAGGCTGCTCAAAGGCGAGAGGCTGCCTGAAGCAGGGTGCATTCAGAGCTTGATAAGCCCCAGCTGAAGAGCCTTGACGACGGCCGTAATCCGATTGCTGACCCCGAGTTTCCTGATGGTGTTGGAAAGATGGAATTCGACCGTCTTTTCCGAAATTGAAAGAATCTCGCCGATCTCCCAATTCGTCTTTCCCTCCTTGCACCAGCTGAGGCACTCGGTCTCTTTTTGCGTCAGGGCCTCGGAGGAGGATATCGTCTCGCCCTGCAATTCGCAGAGGCGGGTGCGATATTGCACCGTGAAGGCGTGAAGCAGCGGAAGCCGGGTTGCATCGGTCGTCTTCTGGTCACGCAGGCTCAGGCTGATCAGGTCGACTTCCGACCCCGGGCCATGCATCGGGATGGTCAGGCCGGAGTGCACGCCGAGATCCCGGCACTCCTCGATGAACAGCCGTTGACGTTCGGTCAGGCGGGGGCTGGCAAAAACCTGTGACCACAGAAACGGTCTCGTCGTCTGTCCGATATGCTGAACGATAGGGTCGATCTTGTCCCATTCATTCTCGAGGTAGCTCTTCCGGTAGCCGTCAGGAAAATGATTCCAGGGGATTCCCGCCAGGCGCTTGCCTCGGGTCTTGGCGAAGACGGCGTTCTGATATCCCTCGTTTTCAATGGTTTTGAGATACAGATTCAGCAGTTCGGTTTCGGAAGCGGCCTTCGACGATTCCGAAATGAATTCCTCAAGACGAATCGCCACCTCGCAAACCTCGCCAGTCTGGTTGAGCCCCGCGGCGGCAGCTTAATCCATTTGCGACAGGAATTCCCTCAGATGTTGATTGAATAGCTGGGGCTTCTCGACATGCGGCGCGTGCCCGGCATCAACCAACATAGGTCGCCTCAACCAGAGGTTATTATATTTCAGGGACTGTAAATAGGGGATATTTACAAAAGGATCCCGCTTTCCCTGAACGATCCCAAGGGGGCGTTTACATTCCCTGACCGCCTTCACCTGATCGGTACCAACCCCAGCCAGGCTGTTTTTCATCATCCAGTGGCGCGCGTTGCCGTCGGTGCGCGTAATGGCCCGCGCCAGTCCGGAGCGGCGGTCAAGCCTCGCGCCGGTCATCGCGCTACCATAGTTCATGACTTCCGCCGGCCCGAAGTTCCGTGCTCCGGCGAGGTTCATCGTCGAGGAACTGTTGAAGGCACGGGCCGCCCCGCTTGGGCTCAAATGGGTCGGCGGCGTGCCGGTAATCAGCAATGACCTCGCGCGAGCATCCGAATACCAGAGTTCGATGCCAACATGGCCGCCGAGAGACCAGCCCACGACGTGATAGGTACTTACTCCTAGCGTGTTCAGTAGCTTGCGAAGGATATCGGCATAGCCTGGGAAGCTGTAGATGGCTTCAGGATTTGCCGCGTCTTCCGATCGACCATGTCCGGGAAGGTCAGGCGCGATGCACCCATGGCCTGCCGCCCGCAACGCGGCCACTTGATGCCGGAAAATGTCTCCGTGCGACGAATTCCCATGAAGCAGAAGCACCGGCGTCTTGCGGCCATTGAGAATGATGGCCGACATCTTCATGGAATCGAGCGCGATGACGGTTCGATGTTTTTGGACCTGCTTTGCCAAGGCGAGGTCACCTCTTACTGGAGAAAATGGATCCGATTGACCAGCAATCTGGCTGCCGCCGTAAGGCGGCTATGCGCTGACGATCCCTCAACCACCTCCGCACACGCGTAGCGAAGCATTTGCAGCGCGACGGACAAATCGCCGCAACCACCGTGCCGGAGATTTTCGTTAGGCGCGGTATCCAGTTCAAGCAGATTATGAACCGCCGATCCGATGGCGGGATCAGAGGTGAAACAGATTTCGATGATCTCGCGGATAAATCCTTCCAGCGTCTCGAAATCGCTATTCGCTTCGGCAGTGATATGACCAAAAGAATGAATACGGATATCACGATCGGCCATGGAACCCTCCGCGCTGCAACAAGATAGCGGTGCAAGGGGGTGGTCCGGACCTCGGGAACACCCTAGGCCCGGTCGGATCTTGCAGTGCATAAACGGGAAAGTTGGAACGATACTAAATTGCTCTCAATACTAGAAATCTGCTAAACTACTGGAGGGTAGCCTGACATCCGCATGCGATGGCGAGACTGGGCACACGGTTTTTGATCCGTCATTGCAAGCGTCAGTTAAGGAGTGATCCTGGTGCAGAACTCCGTTGATGTTCTCGTCGGCAAGCGGGTTCGCGTGAGGCGGTTGGAATTGTCCCTGTCTCAAAGTGAGCTCGCCGAGAAAATCGGTGTGACCTTCCAGCAAGTTCAGAAGTATGAGCGGGGTACCAACCGGATCAGCTGCAGCCGGCTGACGCAGATCGCCTCGGCTCTCAATGTGAAACTGGCTTATTTCTTTGGGGAAGATGCCTGGGGGAACGGACGGCCCGCAATGCTGGACGGCTTCGACGTGGAGCGCATACCGGAAGGGCAGAGATTGTTGTCTGCCTTCATGAGCATCAAAAGCCAGTCCACGCGAGCAAGAGCGATCAAGCTGCTTGAAAGCATCGCCAATACCTCGAAGTGATATTTGGCTCTGCTGCTCGAAACCGCGTAACGGGTTAACCGCCCGTATTCCTCAGCGACGCGGTTTCGCTATGCTCCGCCGGTCGGCGGTCTGCTCATTTGACCGCCGCAAAGGGACCAGCCGGCTGAGGGCTCTTCGGCGGCGTGACATCGCCGGACGACTTCGCTTTGTCCGCTGTTGTCAGCTTCGCACGGCCGATTTTTCGCACAACGGTGTAGAAGGCCGGGGTGAACAGCAGGCCGAAGGCGGTCACGCCCAGCATCCCGGCGAACACGGCCGTGCCCAGCGATTGCCGCATCTCCGAGCCCGCGCCGGTCGCGACCACCAGCGGGAAGACGCCGAAGATGAAAGCGAGCGACGTCATCAGGATCGGCCGCAGCCGTGTGCGCGCCGCGGTGACGGCGGCTTCGCCGGGGGTGGCACCGCTTTCTTCGGTTTGGCGCGCAAATTCCACGATCAGGATCGCGTTCTTGGCGGCAAGGCCGACCAGCACGACGAAGCCGATCTGCGCCAGCACGTCGATCGACATGCCGCGTATCAACAGTCCGGTAACGGAGGCGAGCAGGCACATCGGCACGATCATCACGACCGCCAGCGGCAGATTCCAGCTTTCATACTGTGCCGCGAGCACCAGGAACACGAACAGCGCGGCGGCGCCAAACACCAGCAGCGATGAGGTGCCTGGCAGTTGCTGCTGGAACGCAAGCTCGGTCCATTCGAAGCCGATACCGGGTGGCAGCACCTCGTGGGCAATCTCCTCCAGCCGGTGCAACGCGCTGCCGGTCGCGACGCCGGGCGCCGCGACACCCATCACTTCGGCGGCAGGAAACAGATCATAGCGCGGCACGCGGTAGGGTGCGTTCTCCGATTTCAACCTCGCAACGGTGCCGATCGGCACCATCTCGCCCGATGAATTACGCACTTTCAGTCGCGCAATGTCCTGCGAGTCCTGACGGAAGTTGCCGTCGGCTTGCGCGATCACTTCGTAAGTCCGGCCGAGATAGTTGAAGTCGTTGACATATTGCGAGCCAAGATAAACCTGCAACGTGTTGAAGACGTCCGTGGGCGTGAGCCCGACCTTCTCGGCCTTCTCCCGGTCGATGTCAGCAAAGACCGATGGCGAACGCGTGCCGAACAGGGTGAAGACACCCGCGAAGCTCGGGTCCTTGTTGGCGGCCGCGACCAGCGTCTGCGCAGCTTTGGACAGCGTCTCAGAGCCAAGTCCAGCACGGTCCTGCACCATCAGCTTGAAGCCGCCGGCGTTGCCGATGCCCTGCACGGGCGGCGGCGGAATCGTCAGGACGTAGGCCTCCTGGATCACGGACAGACGCTTGCGCAGGTCGGCCAGCACGCTCGCTGCCGTCACGCCCTTGACCTCGTGATTGTACAGCGAAGGCAAGCCCGAAAAGATTGTCCCGGCATTCGATGCGACGGTGAAAGTGGTCGCATCGAGGCCGGCAAACGGCGCAACGTGCTCAACGCCGGGTGTCGACAGGATGATGTCGATCGCCTTCTTGACCACCGCCTCCGTTCGTTCGAGCGTCGCACCGGGCGGCAATTGGACTACCGTGATCAGATAGCCTTGATCCTGCTCCGGAATGAAGCCGGTGGGCGCACGGGCGAACTGGAAGCCGGCGATGCCGATGAGCACCGCGTAGGCCAACAGCACGACGCCAACCATCTGCACCAGCCGCCGCGTCAGCCGTCCATAACTGGTCGATAGCCAGTTGAATCCAAAATTGAAGCGATCAAATCCGGCCTGCACCATGCGCGCGGTCCACGATCTCTGCGCCTTGTGGCCGGGCTCGTGGGCCTTGAACAGCACCGCGCACAAAGCAGGGCTCAAGGTCAGCGAGACGAAGCAGGAGATCAGCGTGGAAGACGCGATGGTGATGGCGAATTGCCGGAAAAACTGCCCGGTAATGCCCGACAGGAATGCCGAGGGCACAAACACTGCGCACAAGGTCAGCGCAATCGAGATCAGCGCGCCGCCGACCTCGCTCATGGTGGTATGGGCCGCCTCGACCGGTTGCATGCCGCGCTCGAGGTTGCGCTCAACATTCTCCACCACGACGATGGCGTCGTCGACGACGATGCCCACCGCCAGCACAAGGCCGAACAGCGACAGGTTGTTCAAGGAAATGCCGAGCACATAGAGGAAGGCAAAAGTGCCGAGCAGCGAGACCGGAATCGCGATCACGGGAATGATCGCGGCGCGCCAGCTTTGCAGGAACAGGAACACGACGCCGACCACCAGCAGAATCGCGACGAAGATGGTCTTGATGACCTCGTCGACCGATTTGCCGACGAAAATGGTCGGATCGTAGATGACCTTGTAGTCGAGGCCGGGCGGAAAGTCCTTAGCCAGCGTCTTTATAGTATCGAGCACTTCATGCTCGACGGCGAGTGAATTCGCGCCTGGCTGGGCAAAGATCAGAAGCGGCATGCCGGGGCCACGGTCCGCGAACGCGGTCGCCCCGTAGTCGGCCGCGCCAATCTCGACCCGGCCTACGTCGCGCAGCCGCGTCACGCGACCCTGATCGTCCGATTTGAGGACGATGGAAGCAAATTGGTCGGGCGTGGAGAGCCGGCCGAGTGTCTGCACGTTGATTTGATAGGCCTGTTTTGAGGCGACCGGCGGCTGATTCAGGATGCCCGCCGAAACCTGGACGTTCTGGGCTTGGAGCGCGGCGAGCACCTCGCTCGCCTTCAGATTATGCGCGGCGACCTTGTCGGGATCGAGCCAGATGCGCATCGCATAGTCGCGGCCTCCAAATATCTGCACGTCGCCGACACCCGGCAGGCGCGCCAGCACATCCTTCACATGCAGCGTCGCATAGTTCGATATGTAAAGTATGTCGCGGGAGCTGTCGGGCGAATAAAGATGCACCGCGAGCAGGATGTTGGGTGTTGCCTTTCGCACCTGCACGCCGAGCCGCTGCACGTCTTCCGGCAAGCGCGGCAGCGCGTCCTGCACCCGGTTCTGCGTCAGCATCTGCGCGATATTGAGGTCGGTGCCGATCCGGAACGTCACGGTCAAGGTGAGCTTCCCGTCGCCGGTCGACTGGCTGTTGATGTAGAGCATGTTCTCGACGCCGTTGATCTCCTGCTCGAGCGGTGTCGAGACCGTTCGCGAAACTGTTTCCGCGGAGGCGCCGGGATAGACGGTTGTGATCTGAACTGTGGGCGGCACGATCTCCGGATACTGTGCGATCGGCAGGATGGCGAGCGCGCCAAGGCCGATCAGCGTTACGAACACGCTGAGCACGGTGGCAAAGATCGGCCTGTCTATAAAGGCGTGTGTCACGGGAAAGCTCCTGTCTCAGCGTTTGTGCCTGAGCTCTTGTATTTTCAGCCTTGTATTCTCAACCTTGGCCGTCGGCCGTGGCGTCGTAGTGGATGGCGCCGTCTTGCGGCGCGACCTTGGTGCCGGGCATGGCGCGCACGAGCCCGTCGATGACGACCCGGTCGCCTGCCTCGAGGCCGGACAGGATCACCCGCAATCCGCCGCGAAGATCGCCCGTCGTCACGATCTTCGGCTTGACGGTGCCGTCGGGGCCGACCGTCATCACCAGACGCTGCGACTGGTCGAGCACGACGGCGGAATCCGGCAACAGATAGACCGGTGCGGGCGGCGCGATCGCGACACGCAAGCGCGCGAACTGACCCGGCGCCAGGAACAGGTCCGGATTCGGCACTGTGGCCCGGGCGTGAATGGTCCCGCTCGAGCGATCGAGCGCGTTGTCGACAAAGTCGAGCGTTCCCTGACGGGCGAAGTTGTTTTCGTCGCTGAGACCGAGCACCACCTTGTTGGCGAGTGGCCCGCCGATGCGGGCACGCTCCCGGGCAAAGGTGAGAAAATCGGATTCGCTCATGTCGAAGTCGAGATAGAGCGGGTCGAGCGAGACCAGCGTCGCCAGCAGCGTCGTGGGGCTGGTGGCGGCGCGGCTGCCTGCAACAAGGCTTCCGATCGATACCTGGCGCGCGCCGATCCGTCCGGTGAAGGGCGCGCGGACTTGCGAATATTCGAGGTCGAGTTCGGCGTCTCGGATGCGTGCCTTGGCGTCTTCGACCGCGGCCTTTGAAGCGTCTTGCTCGTTGGTGCGCTGGTCGACCGTCTCCTGGGTTGCGAATTCGTTGTGCCGAAGCGACTGCGCGCGCGATAGCTGGGTATTGGCGAGCTCGACGCGTGCCGCCGCGGTCTGCAACGCCGCCTTGGCCTGTTCGAGCTTGACCTCATAGGGCCGCGGATCGATCACGAAGAGAAGGTCTCCCTTGTGCACGATCTGGCCGTCCTTGAAGTGAATCTCGGTCAGCGTTCCGCCGACCTGCGCGCGCAGTTCGACGCGATCGATGGCCGAGAATTGGCCGAGAAAGCCAACCCGCGTATCGACTTCGCGCTGCAGTGGCTGGCTGACCGTCACCGGCGGCATAGGTGTTGGCGCTGCGGCGGTCTGGCCGCCTCCGCGAAATCCGAAACCGACATAGAGGCCCGCAAGAGCCAGGACCGCTATGACCCCGGTCAAGGCTGTCCGCCAGCTCCGCCGGCGCGGCTGCGCTGGCCCGTCGAGCCTCTCTCTTTCAATCGCTGAGGGGTCGCTGATCTGATCCATGAGACTGTCCATAAGTCCTTGCCATGTTGAACGGAAATTCGGTCGACGTCGTTTGGGGAAGGGGGAATGCCGGTTGCTTTTTCAGAAGTGGAAGAGCCCCGCTTGGGGTTGATATCTGGAGCAAACACTCCAATATCACTGGCGGCATATAAATTCGGGGAGGCGCCGTTCAAGGATTATTGGAGCGATGACACCAAAAATAATTCAGGGGAAGAAAAGCGAGGAGGGCAAACGTGGTCGGGGACGGCCGGCGGTGTTCGACCGCGACGTCGCACTGAGAGAAGCGATGAACCTGTTCTGGGAACGCGGCTATGAAGGGACGTCATTCGACGACCTGATCGCCGCGATGGGAATCAGCGCGTCGAGCTTCTACAACTCGTTCGGCAGCAAGGAATCGCTTTATTGCGAAGCCACGCGCTCATATCTCGAATGGGCCGGCCAATGGTTCTTCGCCATTCTCAATGACCCTTCGATCGATACCAGGACGGCCTTCGCGCACCTGTTTGAGGCGACCGCGGAGGAGTTCACCCGCGGCGATCATCCGCTCGGCTGCATGGTCTCGCTGGCAGGTACGCATTGCTCGCCGGGAATGACGAACATCCGCGACATGATGGCCGAGCATCGTGCCTTTTCGGAAAGTGCGATGGCGGAACGCATCCGCAAAGGCATCGCAAAGGGTGACGTGCCCGAAGGTAGCGACGCCAAAATGCTCGCGGCGTATTATAGCGCCGTCGCGCGTGGTCTTGCTGTGCAGGCCCGTGATGGCGCATCACGCAAGACGCTGGTCGAAATCGGCCGGTTGGCGATGCGCGCGTGGCCGGCCGATCCGCGCGCGGCCCGCAAAAACTGAGCATCAGACTTGTGAAATGCCGAGGCGGCCTAACCCGGGAAACTTCAACGCGGGACGGCGGATGTCGACGCCGATCACACCGCCAAACACATTGAGTTCGATGCCCTCTACCCAGCCGACCGTAGCGCCGAGATAGCCGCCCAGCGAAATAAACACGCCGGTGCGAGAGGGTGTAAGGCCAACCCAGTTGCCGCGATAGGGATAATCCTTGCCGATCGCAGTAGGAGGCAGGACGGCATCGAGTTCGGGGACCGCATCCAATACCGCCTGGACGAAGGTGTTTGAATTCGGCCCCGGCCAGGCGCTGTAATCTCCGTAGGTTCGAAACCTGTAATTCTCGACGACTGCGTGAATGGTCGGAATCAGTTTCTCCGCTTCCTGCCCGTCAACGCTCACCACAGTCTGGGGGATCGCACCGAACCATCTTCCGTCCGCGGTGAATCCGTTGACGCGAATGGGCTCGCCCCATGCGGTGTAGTCATAGCGGGTATAGTGTGCCGCGCCGCGCTCCTTGACGACGATCCAGGTGTGGACGGCGAAGATTCCACGCCAGCGCACCGTTCTCGCCGCAAAAACCCTTATCAGCGCGTCCGGATGTTCGGATGGCGCCGGCAGAAGTCCTGCGCTGGAACGATCCGCGGTCTGCCAATTTCCGCGCCGATCCCCAAGCAGATAGCTTGCGGTTGACACCAGAAGCGGTCCGACGATCAGAAACAGGAGAATGCACACGTATTTCTTCACGATGAAGCGAATTTCATTGCCGACCTTGATGTAGTTTATCCAGGTCCTTTTCGCCAGCCGTGATGGCGGGGGTGCGTGCGAGTGCCCCGCGAAAATCCGCCAGATGCGACCGGGTATCAGACATTAATGAGCATTCCCCGCGCCGCTCGTAAACGCGCTATCGAAAAGTTGCCCGATCGGTTGCCAGGTTCTGCCGTCGAACTGCACCAATCGCATTTCCTTGACGGGGCGGAAATCGGTCGGGCTCGTGGTGATCGCAATCCCCGGCAGCGTCACGGAGCTTCGAAAATCTTTCAGCGATTGCGCCTGCTTCATGACGTTTTCGCGGGAGAGATCATCGCCGCATTGCTTCAAGACCTGGACCAGCGTTTGAGCGACGGCATAGCCAAAAACCGTGTAGATATCTTCCTTGTCCCCCTCCGGGTAATATTTGTCCATGAAGGACAGATACTCTTTCATGGCGATGTCGTCTTTCCAGGCAGGATCGCTCCCATCCTTCAGAAAGGCCGTCGATATCACGCCGATGGAGTTTTCAAGGCCGCCTGGCCGCAGCGCATTGGCGATGGAAGCCGCTGCATTGTCCAGGACCAGCACCGGATGCCAGTCGGATTCGCCCAGATGCCGGATCACCTGAGCAGCCATTGCCGGCGCGCCGTCGAATACCAGAATCTCCACGCCCGAATTGCGGAGGACATCCAACTGCTGGTCGAGCGACCGATCCGTGGCATCGAAAGCGGTGTCGGTCACGATCATCCGCGCAGCGTCGCCTAAGCCTTCTTCCAAACCTCGGAAAAGGTCGCGGCCGAACTCGTCGTTCTGCCAAAGCACGCCGATCTTTTTTTCGGAATAGTAGGCCTGGATATAATTCGCATAGATCCGCCCCTCGGTACGAAATGCCGGCGGCCACCCCATCGTCCAGGGAAAATCTCTTGGGTTGGCCCATTGATCGTCGCCCGAAGCGACAAACAGTTGCGGAATATGCTTGTCGTTGAGATATTTCCGAACCACCAGATTGCTCGGCGTCCCGAACGAACCGAATACAAAAAGCGCGTTCTCCGTCTCGACGAGGTTGCGCGTGAGGTCCATGGCTTCCAGCGGATCGGAGCTGTCATCATATGAAATGAATTCGACGTTGTGGCCGTTTATGCCCCCGTGCTCGTTGAGCATCTGGAAGTAGGCGGCCTCTGCCCGTCCGATAGCGCCAAACGCCGCCAGCGCCCCGGTGTACGGCATCACATTGCCGATACGGATGCCGCCATCGGAGGGCTTAAGAACGGGATCGCCGAGTGCCGCGAATGACCATGTGGCGAAAAGACTTGCGGCAAATGTGGCAATCCATCTGGTCATGTCCGTCTCCCATTCGCACAGGCCTTTCCAGTAGAGGATAGGAATGTCAGAACCGCGACGCTAGGGGATGACAGTGACCTAAGTATTTGCTCAGTTATTTGGGCGCAGCCAAATCCCCTCCTGCCGCGCCCTTCTGTCATTCGGAGAAGCCCCAATGCCTTTCGATCTGGTCCTGCGCGGCGGTCGCGTGGTCGATCCCTCCCAAAAACTCGATGCTGTCGCCGATATCGCTTTTTCCGGCGGCAAGGTCGCCATGGTCGGCAATGCGCTCAAGGTCGACCCGGGAACCGACGTGCGCGATGTCTCGGGTTATATCGTCACGCCCGGCCTGATCGATCTGCACACGCATGTGTATTGGGGCGGCACGTCGATCGGCATCGACGCTGAAGAGTTCTGCCGCACCTCCGGTGTGACCACCGCGATCGATACCGGCAGCGCCGGTCCGGGTAATTTCGCGGGCTTTCGCAAACATGTGATCGAGCCCAGTCAAGTGCGCATTCTGGCCTATCTGCACGTCTCGCATGCCGGCATCTACGGCTATTCGCACCGCGTCATGGTCGGCGAAAGCGAAGAAATCCGTTTGATGAATCCGATTGACGCCGTCGAGGTCGCGGACGCCAATCGCGATCTCATCGTCGGCATCAAGGTGCGGGTCGGCCGCAACTCCTCCGGCACGTCGGGCATCGTGCCATTGCAAATCGCACTTGAAGCGGCGAACGAAGTCGGCATGCCGTTGATGTGCCATATCGACCACCCACCGCCGAGCTACGAGGAGGTGGTAAGCCTTCTGCGTCCGGGCGACGTTCTGACCCACGCCTTCCGGCCGTTTCCCAATTCGCCTGCCACAGCGCAGGGCACGGTGAAGAAGGTTGTGCTGGAAGCGCGCGAACGCGGCGTCTTCTTCGACATCGGCCACGGCAAGGGCTCGTTCGCCTTCAAGACCGCACGCGCCATGCTCGCCAACGGATTTTATCCGGATACGATTTCCTCCGACATCCACATCCTCTGCATCAACGGGCCGGCCTTCGATCAGGTGACGACCATGTCCAAGTTCCTGTGCATGGGAATGCCGTTTTCCGACGTGGTCGCGGCTTCGACGGTCAATGCCGCGATGGCGCTGCGGCGTCCTGAACTCGGCAGCCTCAAGCCGGGCAGTGTCGGAGACGCCACTCTGCTCTCGATTCAGGAAGGCAAGTTCGATTATGTCGACGTTGTCGGCGAGCACCTGATCGGCGACCGCAAGATCGCGTCCGAGGGCGTGGTGATTGGCGGGCGCTGGTGGCATCCGAAGGAGTCGCCCAAGTTCAAGCGGCTCGCTGGCTAAATGCCGCTGAAAATGCTGTGATCGGCCTGTTTTGACTGGGGTTTTACGGCGGGTTGCTGGCATACCATTTGCAAGCAAACGAGGCTGTTCGCCATTGCCTGACGGGCTTGTTTAGCGCCTAATCGCTTTTGGCATTTTCGAAAAATTGGGAGGCCTTGATGGATCGCAGGACGGTGTTGAAGGGATTGGCGGGGGCGGGCAGCCTGGCGGCGACGGGTGGCCTGTCGATGCCGGCGCTTTCGCAAGGCGCCGCCGCACGCACCCTGCGCTTTGTACCGCAGGCGGACCTAGCCAACTTCGACCCGATCTGGGGTACGCAATATGTGGTGCGTAATGCCGCAGCTTTGGTGTGGGACACGCTCTATGGCTTCGACGACAAATTGCAGCCGCAACGCCAGATGGTCGAATCCGAGGAGGTGTCCGGCGACGGTCTGACCTGGACCTTCCGCTTGCGGTCGGGATTGAAGTTCCACGACGGCGAGCCCGTGTTGGCCAAGGACGCGGTGGCAAGCCTGGCGCGCTGGTCGGCCCGCGATCCCCAGGGGCAGACGATCAAAGCGATGCAGAACGAACTGGTCGCCGTCGACGACCGTACGTTCAAGTGGGTCCTGAAAGCGCCGTTTCCCAAGATGCTGGTCGCGCTCGCCAAGAACAATGCGCCTTGCTCCTTCATCATGCCGGAGCGGATCGCGCAGACCGATCCGTTCAAGCAGATCACCGAGTATGTCGGCTCGGGCCCGATGAAGTTCGCGAGAAGCGAGTGGGTACCCGGCGCCAAATCGGTGTTCGAAAAATTCACCGACTATGTGCCGAGACAAGAACCGTCATCGTGGCTTGCCGGCGGCAAGCATATGCTGCTGGATCGCATCGAATGGGTGACGATCCCTGACCCCGCGACGGCTGCGGCCGCGCTGCAAAACGGCGAGATCGACTGGTGGGAAAATCCGATACCCGATCTTGTCCCCGTGTTGAAGAAAAACAAGAACATCGCCGTCGATATCGCCGACCCGCTTGGTAATATCGGCGTGTTCCGGATGAATCACACGCACCCGCCATTCGACAACGTGAAGATACGGCGCGCCGTGCTCACGGCGTTGAGCCAGGAAGATTACATGCGTGCGCTGGTCGGCGACGACAGCGCGCTCTGGAAGCCGATCCCCGGATTTTTCGCGCCCAATACACCGCTTTATTCGGAGGAGGGTGGCGACATTCTCAAGCAGCACAATATCGATGCCGCCAAAAAACTTCTCGCGGAAGCCGGGTACGCCAACGAGCCGGTCTCCTGCATCGTGGCGCAGGATCAGCCAATCACCAAGGCGCAAGGCGACGTGACAGCCGATCTGTTGAAGCGCATGGGCATGAACGTCGATTTCGTCGCGACCGACTGGGGCACGGTTGGCGCGCGCCGTGCGCAGAAAACGCCGCACAACCAGGGCGGCTGGGAGATGTTCCACACCTGGCACGCCGGCGCGGACTGCATCAGCCCGATTGGTTACGCGGCCATTCGCGGCACCGGCGACAAGGCGTGGTGGGGTTGGCCGAAGAGCGAGAAAGTGGAAACCGAGGTCTCTGCTTGGTTCGCTGCCAACAGCCTCGACGAGGAAAAAGCCGCGATCGGCCGCCTCAACAAGGCCGCGATGGAAGACGTCATTTATGCACCGACCGGCTTCTTCCTGAGCTACACGGCTTGGCGCAAGAATGTGTCCGGTATCGTGAAAGGGCCGTTACCCTTCATGTGGGGCGTATCGAAGACCGCCTGACGCTGCGGTAGCTCCCATGGCCTCGTATATCCTGC
>Ga0210393_10000079_pt1 | contig 110431 bp, 85 predicted proteins | sample IncBWC27OmetaG_FD_160068 | JGI IMG/M metagenome (GOLD analysis project Ga0210393, IMG submission 160068) | Forest soil microbial communities from Barre Woods Harvard Forest LTER site, Petersham, Massachusetts, United States - Inc-BW-C-27-O ... | reverse complement strand
CGGTGGAAGGCACCATTTGCATGACGCCGCGCGCATCCGCGTGGGATACCGCATCCTTGCGAAACAGACTTTCCTGGCGCATGACGGCCAGTATCCAATCCTGCGGCAGCTGCGCCAGCTTGCCCGCTTGGACCACGGCATCCACAAAAGGGCGCGGGTAGCGCAGAGCGATGTCGTCGAATTCTCCCGTCTGGGCGAGCGTCGCAATCGATTGGGAATACCAGCCCCAACGCGAGGCGAGCTGCGCGGCCTGTACTTTCATGGCGGCATCGGCGGCCTCCAAAGCCGAGGTCCACTCGGCACCGGCTTCATCCGTCATGTCGCAGTCGAACAGCTCGTGCGCCCGAATCAGGGCCGGTTGCGCGGCCAGCGCGGTTTGCGCGGCGGGATCGAGCGGCGAGGGCCGCACGTTCAAGTCATAGGGCTGTTTGAGGCGGTCCGCCGCAAGATAGCCGTAATAGTCGCGAAGCCCCGCGATCTCGCCGTACCTCGGCGCGGCCGCATCATCCCCCTGGACTGCCGCCGTGGCGCGCGCGCGCCAATAGCGCCAACGCGGCTGCGCGGCAAGGCTCGGCGGCATCTGCTCCAGCCAACCCTTGGCACGGGCGTAATCGCCGTTCCATAACGCCGCGCGTACCCGCCACTCCTGCACCGCATTGTCGACCGCCGTCGGCGGCAACGCCTCGAACGCGGCCATGGCGCGCGGATCGCGGTCGTAAGCCGCACCCAGAGCGGCGGAACGCTCGAGCCGTTCCTCGAGGCCCGGACCTAAGCCGTCGCGGGCGAGCAGCCGCGGCAGCAGATCGAGGGCGACCGCCGGTTCGGTGCGCGAGAGCTTGTCGAACCCCGCGGCCAATGCGTCCGGTTCGACCGGCAATGATGGCTGCACGGTCAGCACCGTCAGTGCTGATCGCGGCGAGTCCAGAAGATCCGACCACTGGATCAGCGCAGCCCTGCGGTTCAAGGGAACATCGCCTGCGAACTCGCGCGCCAGGCGCGGCTGGTCGGCCGCCAGCGCGGCGCGCGTGCGCGTCTCCGCCAAGGCCGGCGTCAGAAGCCCTTGTTGGCGCAGCCAAGAGAACACCTCGGAACATTCGGCAGGCGGCTTCTGCGGCACAAGCCAGCGCAACAGCGCGGCGGCCGCGAGCCCTGGCGTATCATTGGTGGCCAGACGTCCCTGCAACCGATCGCAGATCAGCACCGGGTCCGTGACATCCGCCGAGTGCTGCAGGAACCAATCCCATCGGCGGCGCTGCGCAAGGCCCGCGAGCCAATCCCGGCGCAGCCCCCGGGCCACGGGTTGCCCCGGATGAGCGCGCAGAAAGGCATCGACCGGCGCGTCGTTTTCATCCGACTTGAGGCCAAGATCCCGACGCAGTCTTGCCGCAACCAAATAATCATGGATGGCGTAGCTCTCCAGTGCCGGTGAATCCGGCAGGTCCGGTTGGTGCAGACGAATGCGTTGCATGGCGGCCATGAATTCCTGGCGTACGGCATCGGCACTCGCCGGCAGCGGGGCGCACCACAGGGGAGCACAGGCGAAGACAATCACACCGCTCAATAGCGCGCTCAGGCGAGTCGACATGGCGTGATTATGATGCTTGAATGCCCATCGAATGAAACCTAAAGTCGTGGCGATTCTGGAAACTCGCGCCGGCACCCACCTTGCGGATTTGATTTCGCGTCGAGGAGCCGTGCCGATGCTGGCACCGGCGCTGGAAGAGGTGCCCGATGTGGACCCTCGGGCGGTGCGCTCGCTGCTCGAACGATGGCGGATCGAGCCTTTTCAAATCTGCATTTTTCAGACCGGCGTGGGTACGCGTGCGCTGTTTGCGGCGACGGATGCGGCCGCCTCGACCGCGGAGCTTCAGCAACGGCTGGCGTCTTCCCGGGTGGTGGTGCGGGGACCGAAGCCGGTCGGTGAATTGAGCGCGCGCAACATCCGCATCGACATGCGGGCGCAATCCCCGTTTACCACCGAGACGGTGTTGGCCGCACTGGCGGGCGTCGAGGTCAAGGGCTTCTCCATCCTGGTGCAGCGATATGGGGCGACCAATCGAGCGCTTGCCGCGGCGCTGGAAGCCCGGGGCGCGTCGGTGCACGAAATCGCCACGTACCGCTGGGCATTGCCGGCCGATACCCAACCCCTCGTCGATCTGCTGCAGGCCTTGGAAAGGGGTCGCGTCGATGCCGTGGTTTTTACCAGCGCGGTCCAAATGCACAATCTGTACACGATGGCGCAGCAACTTGGCAGCGCGGCGCAATTGGCCGGCCATTTGAACCGGTCGATCGTGGCGTCGATCGGCCCCGTCTGCTCGCGCACGCTGCGCGACTATGGCGTGACGCCGACGCTGGAAGCGAGTCCGCCGAAGCTCGGGCCCCTGCTGTCGGCGCTCGAGTCGGCGTTGAGCGGTGCTTGAAAGGGTTGTCGGTGCCGCACTGACAGGCGCTTGGCCTGAAGTCTGACGGGTTTGGAGCCCCAAAATTGCCGGCAGGCAGCGTATAAATAAAGCCCGCCTAAACGACCCCGAATGAACAAGCCCGCAAATTGAGGAGCAGACTCGCATGGACAAAAAAGCGACGGAACCAAAGCCGTTTCTCACCGACATCAAAACATTGCGCGAGCGGGCGCGAAAGAACATAGCCAGCGGCGGCGTGACGTTCACGTATCAGGGCGATGTGAAGAAGAGCATCGAGATTCTGCAATCGGTGCTGGCCACGGAAATCGTCTGCGTGCTGCGATATACCATGCATGCCATCGCAGCCGAGGGAATTTCCAGTGAAGGGGTCAAGGCGGAATTCGCGCAGCATGCCAAGGAAGAGCAGGAACACATGAATGAAGTCGCCGAGCGCATCAACCAGCTGGGCGGCAAACCGGATTTCAATCCCACCGGTTTGGCGACCCGCGCCGCTTCTGAATACGGCTCGGCCGGCAACCTGGTTGAAATGATCAAGGAGAACCTGATCGCGGAAAGAATCGCGGTCGATCACTACCGGGAATTGATTCGCTATTTCGGCGACGACGATCCGGGAACCCGGAACATGCTGGCGCATATTTTGGTGGTGGAAGAAGAGCACGCCAACGACATGCATGACCTGCTCGTGGCGCACCAAGGCCAGCCCATGCTGCCCGGCTAGGGAAAACCTGGGCTACCGACTGCCGCCCACGGAGGGAGAGTCGCTGGCCGGGAACGATTCCTCCAGCGCCTCATCGAGCAACTCGTCGACATGACGTCTATCAGACGCCTGGGCATGTTTGCGCATGTAGGCGGCGGCATATGAACAGACCGGATTGACCGACCACCCGCGCTCCCCAGCGACCTTCAGCGCCTCGCGCATCAGCTCGGCCGCGATCCCGCGTCCGCCGATGGCCTGCGGAACGCGGGTATGGGTTATCGACATGACACCGTCCGCCAGCGTGTAGTCCAATTCCGCGCGATGTCCATCGACCTCCGCGCTGAACTGATGTGCGTCCGGGTCGTGGTTAATGGTGCTCATGTTCCTCTGTATGCTCCGGGGGATGCTCCGGCGGATGTTCGGGGTGCTCTGCGGGACGCTGCGGCGCGGGGCGCGGCGGCGGCGCTGCATGAGGCGCCGGTGCCGGGGGTGCCGGTCTCACCTGCTGAGTCTGCGCCGGTTGCCGGCCTTGCTCAACCGGAGCGGGTGCTCGAGCGGGCGGTGCGGCAGGTGCCCGATTCGGAGCAACCGGCGCGCGCTCCGGCGCAGCTTCCGACCCCTGACGCGGCGTACTCTGGCGCGGCTGGGGATTCGGGCGCACCACGCTCATCGTCCCGGCGTGTTGCGCGGGCACGGGATTCGAGAAATTCCCGGCGCGCGGTGTTGCACCGATCGGCGGCGTGCCGTGGTTGGCGGCGGCGCGCAGCTGGGGGTTCGAGCGCGCGGTCTGTTCATGCTGCCGTTGGACCGGCGTGGCCTCGATGTGGCGATCGCGCGCCGCGGCCAGTTCCCCAGGCGTCGCCTGAGCGCGAATACCGCCGTTGCCGCCGTTGAAACTCACGCGGGTCGTGACGTCATTGACGACGGTCCTGTTATAGACATTGGTGATGTGAACCGAGCCGACGTTGACCACGGCGCGATTGTAAAAAAGGTGTCCGCCTTGCCAGTAGCCGCCCTCGTAGCCTCTACCGCCGTAGCCAAACCCGTAATTGACGCCGCCATAAAAGCCCACGGTGGGACCCCAGTAGCCTGCGTGCCAGAGATATACCCCCCCGTCACCGTAGGCCCAATAGCCTGGAGTCCAGAGGTAGTCGGGCTGCGGCGCCTCCACCCACGTGCCCGGCACCCAATAATAGTCCTGGATGTCGTCGCCCCAAGCCCAGTACCCGGGTGTCCATAGATACCCATCTCCGGGAATCGGGGGTTGGTCATAAACCGGCAGTTCAGGCGGGGCAATATTGACCGACACGCTGACTCCCTGCCCCATGCCGAGCAGGGGTGCGAGCAGCAGTAAGGCGGGTACGATGGAGCGAATCCAGGCATTCGAACGCATTGATTTTCTCCGAGCAGGGGAAGCGCGTTGCCGCGAAAAAATTCTTATGGCATCACTATATCGAATACGGCAGCGTGCCCTAATCGGCGCGCTGCGGCCATACCTGTAGGATATCGCTTATAGACGGGCACCATAAGATGACTATTCCTTAATGAATATATGATGCTGGCACCATGATACCCGCCGCTCCTGCGATCGCCCAAAACGCAGATGTTCGATTCCTGGGCAAGCTATTGGGCGATGTGATCCGCACCTATGGCGGGGAGCGGTTGCTCGATCGAATCGAAGCGATTCGCGCTGCATCCGTCGATCGCTACCGCGGAATCGCCAATCCCCGCGGTCTTGCGGCCGGCTGGGAAAGCCTGTCGCTCGACGAGACGCTGGCTTTCGTGCGCAGCTTCATGCTTTTTTCGATGCTGGCGAATCTGGCCGAGGACCGCCAGGGCGCGGCGGCCGAAAAAGACAGTACCCTGGCCTCAGCCCTCGACTTCCTGCAGGGGCAGGGCGTCGATCGGGACGCTGCCGCCGCCTTGCTCGATCACGCGCTCATTACGCCGGTGCTGACGGCGCATCCCACCGAAGTGATGCGCAAGAGCATGCTGGATCATCGCAACCGCATCGCGGCCCTGATGGCGCAACGCGACTCAGGGTCCAAAGAGACCGCCGCCGGCGAGGTGATCGAAGATGCCATCGCCGCGCAAATCGCCTTTCTCTGGCAGACGCGGGCGCTCAGGCACGAACGGCTGTATGTTGCCGATGAGGTCGATATCGCGCTGACCTATCTGCGAGATATTTTTCTGCCTGTCATCCCGGCGCTGTATGCGCGCTGGGAGCGCCTGCTGGGCCGGCGCCCCAGGAGTTTCTTGCGGCTCGGCAGTTGGATCGGCGGCGACCGTGACGGCAATCCGCATGTCACCGCAGATTCCTTGCGCCTCGCGTTGGGGCGCGCCAGTCAGGCGCTTCTCGCCGACTATCTGCAGCAACTCAATGCGCTCGGGGCAGAGCTGTCCTTGTCGAGTGAACTCGCCTCCGTTTCCGAGTCGCTCCAAGAGTTGGCGCAGCGCGGCGGGGACGTCAACCCGGCGCGTGCCGATGAGCCGTATCGGCGGGCCATCACGGGGATGTATGCCCGCCTGGCTGCGACCTATCAAGGCTTCACCGGCCGAAGCCCGCCTCGCCCCGCCACCGTCGAGGCGCCTGCCTATCCGGATGCCGCGAGCCTGCGTGCCGATCTGGAAGTGCTCGAGGATTCCTTGAAATCCAAGAGCCAGGTGCGCCTCAACGGGGGTGGCTCGCTGGCTCGTCTCAATCGAGCGGTGGAAACCTTCGGGTTTCATTTGGCCACCCTGGATCTTCGGCAAAATGCCGATGTCCACGGCCGCGTAGTGGCAGAGCTGTTGAAAGTGGCAGGCGTGGCGGCGGACTACGCAGCGCTCAGCGAACCGGAGCGCATCGCGCTGCTGCGCCGCGAACTTGCCAGCGAGCGGCTGTTGGCCAGTCCCTATGCCGGCTATTCGCCCGAAACCCTCTCTGAACTTGGCATCGTACGGGCGGCCGCCGAGGCTCACCGGCGCTACGGCGCCGACTGCATCCGCTTCTACATCATTTCCAAGTGCGAGAGCGTGTCCGATCTGCTGGAGGTCAACATCCTTCTCAAGGAAGCCGGACTGTACCGCGCCGGGGGCACCTCGACGGCCGCGATCATGGCCGTCCCGCTGTTTGAAACCATCGCCGATCTGGAAAGAGCGGCGGACGTCATGCAGGCGTGGCTGCAATTGCCCGAGACCGCGGGCATCACCCGGGCCTTCGGCTTTCAAGAAGTCATGGTGGGATATTCGGATTCGAACAAGGATGGCGGCTATTTGACCTCCGTTTGGAGCCTGCATCAAGCCTCGCGCAAGCTCGCCGCGGTGTTCGAGGGGCAGCGCACTTCCATGCAGATATTCCACGGCCGCGGCGGTGCCGTCGGCCGGGGCGGCGGCTCCTCCTTCGCCGCGATTCGCGCGCAACCGCAAGGCACGGTGCGCGGCCGTATCCGCATTACCGAGCAGGGCGAGATCATCGCGGCCAAGTACGGGACCTGCGACAGCGCCGCCACGAATCTCGAATCGATCGCGGCGGCAACTCTGCTGGCTTCGCTCGAGAAGGCTGCGCTGTCCGCGGAAAACGGCCGGCGCTTTGCCGCGGCGATGGAAAGTCTTTCCACCGAGGCGTTTCGTGCCTATCGCGCGCTGGTGTACGAGACCGAAGGATTTGCGGCGTTCTTCAGGCAAATGACCCCGTTGTTGGAGATCTCCGAACTCAAGATCGGTTCGCGTCCCGCCTCGCGAACGAGTTCGCAGCGCATCGAGGATCTTCGGGCGATTCCGTGGGTTTTCAGTTGGGCCCAGGCGCGCGTGATGTTGCCCGGCTGGTATGGCGTGGGGCAGGCACTGCGCTCGGCCGACCCAGGATTGCTGCGGGAAATGCTCGACGCATGGCCTTTCTTTCGCGCCACCGTCGATAATCTGGAAATGGTGCTGTCCAAATCGGACATGGGAATCGCGGCGCGTTATCTCACGCTGGTCGAGGATCAGGCGCTCGGCGAGGCATTGTTCGGGCGCATCCGCGATATGTGGCTTGCCACGCAGGACAGCCTGTTGATGGTGACCGGGCAGACGCGCTTGCTGGAAAAGCACCCGCTGCTGGATGCCTCCATCCGATTGCGGCTGCCCTATATCGAACCGTTGAACCTGCTGCAGGTGGAATTGCTCAGGCGCCACCGGGCCGGCGAAAGCGATCCGGCGGTGCGCGAGGGCATTCAGCTGTCCATCAACGCCATCGCGACCGCGCTGCGCAACAGCGGCTGAGCGTCGGCTGCATCCCGATGCTGCAGAGTAACCACTACGGCCCGTGGAATCCGGGCATCCAGTCGCAGGTTCCCGAGAACCTGGCACATCTGGCGACGATCTTCCGCGCCGAGAATGTATCCACCACGATCGCCGCGGCCAGGGAGCTGCGCGGGCTCACCGGCTGCGCACTGAGCGAGCTGGTGGTGTTTCGCCCGCAACGGCTGGCGCTGCACGAACTGCTGGTGCGGGTCACGGCTGATTTCGCGGTGCCGGCCGGAAACCGGATCGAAGATCTGGGTTTGAATTTTCGCGAGATCGCGCGGCTGCTGCTGGCACGGTATCTGGGGCCGGAGATGGACGCGATCGTCGGCGCCTACGATCGGGCGCGGCAAGCCCTGAAGGACACCATCGATGACGCACTCGGGCAGTTGAAGCGCGGTTGGGGTCCGGAGCAGATCGCCCAATTCGAACTGCTCGCCGGCGCCCCTGGCGACGGCGCCCCCACCGCCGCATACCGGGCGCTCGCGCGCATCATGTCCGCGCTGTTCGCGACGCAGGGTCAGGCGTGGGGCACGAAGGAACTCATCGCCTCCATGGCCACCAATCTTGCCTGCAACGACTTTGGCAGCGATTGCATCGGCCGTGCGATCGCTCCGCTGCTCGAGAGGGCGGCGCGCGAGCACGGGTACAAACTTCTGCCGAAGCAGGAGCACCCGGTGGTCATCAATACCAAGGGTCCTTCGGCCTCCGGCAAGAGCACGCTGCGTCCGCTGCTCAAGAAACTCGCCGGCGACATCGGTGTTCAGTGGAACGATTTTGCGCTGATCAGCCCGGACATCTGGCGCAAGCAGCTTCTCGACTACGCCTCTCTCGGTGCGGCGTACAAGTACGCGGGCGCGTTTACCTCGGACGAGCTGCAAATCGTCGATCAAAAGCTCGATCGTTACATGGCGGGCAAGCATCGGCGCGGCGAGATGTCGCATCTGTTGATCGATCGATTTCGATTCGACAGCTTCGCGTCGGATTCCGCCGAGGCGGGCAGCAATTTGCTCACGCGATTCGGGGAGTCCGTTTACTTGTTTTTCATGATCACCCCGCCGGAGATGCTGGTCGAGCGTGCGTGGAAGCGCGGGCTGGAGTTCGGCCGGTACAAGGCGGTTGACGACACGCTGGCCCATGCGGTGGAGGCGTATTCAGGGATTCCCAACGTTTTCTTTACCTGGGTGCGTCGCGGCGACAAGCGCATCCAATTCGAGTTCTTGGACAACACCGTGCAATTGGGGCAGCTGCCGCGGACGGTGGCCTTCGGCGACAACGAGACTTTCAATGTTTTGGATGTCAAGTCCATGCTGGACATGGAGCGTTACGCGCGGATCGACGTCGATGCCACCGCGGCGGAATTCTTGTATTCAGGCAGCGCGCAACTGGCTGCGGGTAGGAACCTCGATTTCCTCAAGCACTGCGCCGAGAGTTTTCGCTGGGTCAACTTCGCAGACCAGGGCAGCGGCCGGGTCTATCTGCGGATCGAGTCCGGTAAGCCGCTGATGAAAGATCGCGCTGCATTCGAACCGGCGGTCCAGGCGCCGGACACGCTGGCGGCGATCCGGGCGGTTGCCCCCGGTGCGCTCACGGGCCAGGTGCCGGAGGCGAAACAGGCCCAGTACCTTCGAACGCCGGAGGGCAGCGGATCGCTGCCGACACTGGGCCAGTGGGGCCAGGAGCCTGTCTGAGTTCCTAGCCTAAAAACTCGCAGTGGCGGTCGACGTGTGCGGCCAGGTCCAGCGTGTGCTGGCGGGTAAGGCACTCCGCCAGTTCGGTGTCGCGCCGTTCCAGTGCCTCAATGATCTTCAAATGATCGATGATGGAACGCGCGGCACGATCGCTCTGCGTAATCGTCGCCCGGCGAATGGCGCGCACATGGAGCAGGAGATTCTTGGTGGCATCGATGATCATCTGCGAGTTGCCGAGAGCGATCACGGCGGTGTGAAAGGCGATGTTCGCATCCGAGTATTCGCACAGGTGTTCGGAGGGCGGCGAACTCTGGAACTCGTCAAACAGGTGGCGCAGCTTCGCGATCTCATCGTCGCTGGCGTGCAAAGTGGCGAGGCGGGCGGCCATGGACTCGAGGGCCGCCCACATCTGAATCATTTCAATCATCTCGCGCTTCGATTTGCGAATGATGTAGATGCCGCGGCGCGGCACCGTGCGAATGAATCCTTCCTGTTCCAGGAGCGACAGCGCTTCTCGGATGGGCGTTCGACTGACGCCGAGCGCGGTGGTCAACTGGCGCTCATCGAGCCGCAATTCCTGCTGCGGATCATAGATATCCGTGTCCGCGATGGCGTTCTTGAGCAGGGTGTAGGCTTGATCGCGCAAGCTCGTGGCGTTCAACGGGGCAAGAGCCAGCGGCGTTGCCGAAGTAGTCCGTTGAACCAGCGTCACAATGGAATTCATTAGACCTCAGACCTCTTTAAGACGTTTGCGGCGGTGTCGGTGAACGGATCGATGGATGTGGTTGGGTACGCGGCAGATATATTACATTGCAGCGGACATTTTCCCACCGAATAAATGCAGGCCGACCACCCTGCTGCACAGCGGAATTGCGCGGCGCTGAAGCAGGGCCAAATGCCGCGATCTCCCAACGAAGGCCGGGCCCTCGGACCGTGGCGTGGTCGTCCTAATCGCGAAAATTCCAAGCGCCTTCCCTTTGCTTGACACTCTGAAAGTCGTTCATATATGGTATACCACGATAACGACGCATGGCTGGAGAGTGCTCGAATTTAATTATTCGGGCCTCGTTATTGGGGCAAGGCAATCAACACTGGACTTATGTCTGCGCAGCTCGTTTCCGCCGGAGTGATACGCGAAATTGTCGGTCATTTCGACGCCAACTGGAGAACTAAAAAATGATTGAAAATGAAACTGCCAAATCACCGTTCGCGAATCCCTGGGTGCAATTGATCATCGGCGTCATCTGCATGGCGTGCGTTGCCAATCTGCAGTACGGCTGGACGCTGTTCGTCAATCCGATCGATGCGAAATATCACTGGGGCCGGGCCTCGATTCAGGTGGCCTTTACCTTGTTCGTGCTGATCGAGACGTGGTTGATTCCGGTGGAAGGATATTTGGTGGATCGGTTCGGGCCGCGCTGGGTGGTGTTGGGCGGAGCGATCTTGGTGGGAGCGGCCTGGGCGCTCAATTCGGTGGCCAGTTCGCTGCCGATGCTGTATTTCGGTGCGGCGCTGGGCGGCATTGGCACCGGGTGCGTGTACGGGACCTGCGTGGGCAATGCGCTGAAATGGTTTCCGGGCCGGCGCGGCCTGGCGGCAGGGATCACGGCGGCCGGCTTTGGCGCGGGCGCCGCGCTCACGATCGGGCCGATCGGCACCATGATCAATTCATCCGGCTACGAGCAGGCTTTCTTGGTGTTTGGGTTGATTCAAGGCGGGATCGTGTTCGTGATGGCGTGGCTGCTGCTGGTGCCCCCGGCGCAGGTGGCCAACGTGGTGGTGAAACCGAGCCAGACGGCGCATGGCTACACCCCGGCGCAGGTCTTGAAGAGCCCGGTGTTCTACGTGCTGTACCTGATGTTCGTGCTGATTGCCTCGGGCGGGTTGACCATGGCGGCCTCGATGGCGCCGATCGCCAAGGACTTGAAGATCGACAAGGTGCCGGTGGAGCTGTTCAGCATGGCGATGCCGGCCCTGGGTTTTGCCTTGTTCTTGAATCGCATCTTCGACGGGGTGGGACGGCCCTTCTTCGGCTGGCTCTCCGATCAGATCGGGCGCGAGTACACCATGGCCTTGGCCTTCTTCGTGGGCGCCGGGGCGCTGTTTACGCTGAGCCAGTCCGGATCGAATCCCGTGGTGTTCGTGCTGGTCACGGCGCTGTATTTCGGCGTGTACGGAGAGATCTTCAGTCTCTTTCCGGCCACGCAAGGCGACACCTTCGGTTCGAAGTACGCCGCTTCCAATGCCGGCATGCTGTACACGGCGAAAGGAGCGGGTTCGCTGCTGGTGCCGGTGGCCGCCATCATTGCCAAGAATCACGGTTGGGGCGCGGTCTTTACGGTGGCCATGTGCTTCAACATCGTCGCGGCGCTGCTGGCGCTGTTCGTGCTCAAACCCATGCGTGTGCGCCACTTCGCCAAGAGCCGCGTAGACTTTCCGCAATCGGCCCCTCGCGTCGCCGCCACCCGAACCACCTGAAGGTTCCAAACCACTCATGAATCTGGAGAGACAATGGCAACGGTAAATCCCACTTCCAGCCCGCCCAAGGCCACGACGGCCGAAGATACCCTGCAGCGGAAAAGCCGCGACGCGGGCGTGGTCTCCGGTGGCCATTTGGTCGCGAAGGCGCTCAAGAATGAAGGCGTCGACACCATCTTCACGCTCTGTGGCGGGCACATCATCGACATTTACGACGGCTGCGTCGACGAAGGCATTCGCATCATCGACGTGCGCCACGAACAAGTCGCGGCGCACGCCGCCGATGGTTACGCACGGCAGACGGGCAAACTGGGCTGCGTCGTGACCACGGCGGGTCCCGGCTGCACCAATGCCGTCACCGGTATCGCCACCGCGTTTCGATCGGAGAGCCCTATTCTCCATATCGGCGGCCAGGGTGCGCTGACCCAGCACAAGATGGGATCGCTGCAGGATCTGCCGCACGTCGAGCTGATGACGCCGATCACCAAATTCGCAGCGTCGGTCTCGAGCACGGAACGCGTCGCGGACATGATCTCCATGGCGGCGCGCGAAGCATTCAACGGCGCGACCGGCCCCGTGTACTTGGAGATTCCGCGCGATGTCCTCGATCGCGAAGTGGACCTCAGCAAGGCGGTCATTCCCCAGCCGGGCAAGTATCGGGCGTCGACGAAGTCGATCGGCGATCCGCGCGACATCGAAAAACTGGCCGATCTTCTCGTCAATGCCGAACGTCCCGCCATTCTGTACGGCCAGCAGGTCTGGACCGCGCGCGGGCACCAGGAAGCGATCGCGCTGCTGCGCGGACTCGATATTCCCGGCTATTTCAACGGCGCCAGCCGCGGACTGCTGCCCCCCGGCGATCCGCATCATTTCGATCGCACCCGCACCCAGGCATTTGCCAACGCCGATGTGCTCGTGATCGTCGGTACGCCGTTCGACTTCCGCATGGGCTACGGCAAGCGGATCAGCAAGGATCTCAAGCTGGTTCAGATCGACATGGACTACCGCACCGTCGGCAAGAATCGCGACATCGATCTGGGATTGGTGGGCGACCCGGGCGCGATCTTGGGCGCCGTACTGGCAGCCGCCGGCGGCCGCATCAAGGGCGACAAGCGCCAAGCCCGTCAGCAATGGCTGAAGCAACTCGGCGAGGCCGAGGTGGTTGCGGGTGAGAAGCTCATGCCGTTGTTCAAGTCGAATTCCGTACCGATCCACCCGTATCGCGTCGCGTGGGAACTGAATGAGTTTCTGGCGGACAACACCATTTACATCGGCGACGGCGGCGACGTGGTCACCATCTCCGCGCAAGCGGTCCGGCCGCGGAACCCCGGCCAGTGGATGGATCCGGGCGCATTGGGCTCGCTCGGCGTGGGCACCGGATTCGCCATTGCGGCGGGTCTTGCGAATCCCTCGAAGGAAGTGCTGTGCTACTACGGCGACGGTTCCTTCGGCATGACGGCGTTCGACATGGAGACGGCCAATCGGTTTGGCGTTCCGTACATCGCGGTCATCGGCAACAATTCCGCCATGAATCAGATCCGCTATGGCCAGCTCGCCAAGTACGGCGAGCAGCGCGGCAATGTCGGCAATCTCCTGGGCGACGTGCCGTTCGGCAAGTTTGCCGAAATGCTCGGCGGCTATGGCGAGGAAGTTCGCGATCCGGCGCAGATCGGGCCGGCGCTGAAGCGCGCCCGCGAATCGGTGCACAAGCTGCGCAAGTCGGCGGTGATCAATATCTGGGTCGATCCGCGCGAATACGCTCCGGGCACCAAGAATCAGACGATGTACAAGTGATGAGCGGCGGGAGTTTTCATGGGTAAGGCATTAGACGGCGTCCGTATTCTCGATTTCACGCATGTGCAGTCGGGCCCCACCTGCACGCAGCTGCTTGCGTGGTTCGGCGCCGATGTCATCAAGGTCGAAAAGGCCGGCGCGGGCGACATCACACGCGAGCAGCTGCGCGACATACCGGATGTGGACAGCCTGTACTTCACGATGCTGAACCACAACAAGCGCTCGGTGACGCTCGATACCAAGAGCGAACAGGGCAAGGCTGTGCTGGAAAAGCTGGTCAAGCATTGCGATGTGTTGGTGGAGAATTTCGCTCCGGGCGCGCTCGATCGCATGGGCTTCACGTGGGCCCGCATCCAGGAGCTCAATCCGCGCATGATCGTGGCCTCGGTGAAAGGTTTCGGTCCCGGTCCCTATGAAGAGTGCAAGGTGTATGAGAACGTCGCGCAATGCGCCGGCGGTTCGGCCTCCACCACCGGATTCGATGACGGTCCGCCGCTGGTGACCGGCGCGCAAATCGGCGACAGCGGCACCGGATTGCATCTGGCTCTCGGGATCGTGGCGGCGCTTTATCAGCGCAACACCAGCGGGCGCGGACAGAAAGTGCTGGCGGCCATGCAGGACGGCGTGCTCAATCTGTGCCGGGTCAAACTCCGCGACCAGCAACGCCTCGAGCGCACGCAGGTCATGAAGGAGTATCCGCAGTACCCGAACGGCAAGTTCGGCAGCGCGGTGCCGCGTGCGGCCAATGCTTCGGGCGGCGGACAACCGGGAACCATCGTCAAGTGCAAGGGCTGGGAGACCGATCCCAATGCCTACCTGTATTTCATCGCGCAGGCCCCCGTGTGGAAGGCGATTTGCCAGGTGATCGGCAAGGAATCTTGGATCACCGATCCTGACTTCGCCACGCCGAATGCCCGATTGCCGCGGCTGAAAGAGGTGTTCCTGGCGGTCGAGGCCTGGACGTCGACCAAGACCAAATTCGAGTGCATGGCCCTGCTCAACGAGCACGACATTCCCTGCGGTCCGATCCTGTCGATGGAGGAACTGGCGCACGAGCCCTCGCTGCGCAAGACCGGCACCATCGTCGAGGTCGACCATCCCAAGCGCGGCAAGTATCTGACCGTGGGCAACCCCATCAAAATGAGCGACAGCCCCACGCACGTCACGCGTTCCCCGCTGCTCGGCGAACACACCGATGAGGTGCTCGCGGAACTCGGGCTCGCGGCCGCGGAAATCGCCTCGCTGAGATTGAAGAAAGTCATTTGATTCGCGGGGTTCGGACGGCCTGACGCCGTCGCCCCGCGCTTTGCATCCAAGGAAAACACGACATGTCACACGATAAGAACGCCGTTCGTAAGATTCTCGATCAAGCCAAGGCCGCCGGCCGCGAGGCATTGACCGCTCCGGAGGCACGCGGCGTTTGCGAGGCGTACGGAATCACGATCCCCAAGGAAGGCGTCGCGTCCTCGGCGGATGATGCCGCCAAGCTCGCATCGAGCATCGGCTTTCCGGTGGTCATGAAAATCGTGTCGCCGCAGATTCTGCACAAGACCGAAGCGGGCGGAGTCGTCGTCGGCGTCAAGTCCGCGGAACATGCCAAGGAGGCCTACTCGACCATCCTGGCCAATGCCCGCAAGTACGATGCCAAGGCTGAGATTCTCGGCGTGCAAGTTCAGCAGATGCTGACCGGCGGCCAGGAAGTGATCATCGGCGCCGTGACCGATCCGGCGTTCGGCAAGCTGGTGGCCTTTGGTCTCGGCGGCATTCTCGTGGAAGTTCTCAAAGACATCACCTTCCGGCTGGCGCCGGCCAGCTCCGAAGATGCGCTGTCGATGCTGGACGGCATCCAGGCGGCGGAAATCCTGCGCGGCGTGCGCGGCGCCAAACCCGTGGATCGGGCGGCACTGTCCGGCATGATCGAGCGCGTGTCCGCGCTGGTGTCGGATTTTCCCGAAATTTCCGAGATGGATTTGAACCCGGTGTTTGCGACCGAGCGCGGCGCCACCGCGGCGGATGTGCGCATCGTCCTCGATTTCAACCCGGCTCCCGCGCGCGATCGGCCGAGCCAGGCGGCCATCGTCGAGAAGATGAACCGCATCATGAAGCCGAAGGCGGTGGCGGTGATCGGTGCATCCAACGAGAACGGCAAGATCGGCAACTCGGTCATGAAGAATTTGATCAACGGCGGCTACCAAGGGGAGATCTATCCGATCCATCCCAGCGCCGCGGAAATCATGGGCAAGAAGGCGTACAAGAGCGTCAAAGACGTGCCCGGCGCCATCGACGTGGCCGTGTTCGCCATACCCGCGAAGTTCGTCGCGCAAGCCTTGGTCGAAGTGGGCGAGAAGAAGATTGCCGGCGCCATCCTGATTCCGTCCGGATTTGCGGAAACCGGCAATGTGGCCGGGCAGAACGAATTGGTGGAGATCGGCCGCAAGTACGGCGTGCGTCTCATGGGGCCGAACATCTATGGCTTCTATTACACGCCCAGCAATTTGTGCGCGACCTTCTGTACCGCATACGACGTCAAGGGCCACGCCGCGCTGTCCTCGCAGTCGGGCGGCATCGGCATGGCGATCATCGGTTTCTCGCGCTCGGCAAAGATGGGCGTGTCGGCGATCGTCGGCCTCGGCAACAAGTCCGACATCGACGAGGATGACTTGCTGACCTTCTTCGAACAGGATGACAACACCACCATCATTGCGCAGCACTGCGAGGACCTGAAGGACGGCCGCTCTTTTGCCGAAGTGGCGAAGCGGGTGTCGAAGAAGAAGCCGATCGTGGTATTGAAGGCGGGCCGCACCAGCATGGGTGCGCGAGCGGCAAGTTCGCACACCGGCGCACTGGCCGGCAACGACAAGATCTATGAGGACGTGTTCAAGCAGTCGGGCGTCATCCGTGCGCGCAGCTTGCGCGACCTGCTCGAATTCGCGCGCGGCATTCCGGTTCTGCCTACGCCCAAGGGCAACAATGTGGTCATCATCACCGGCGCGGGCGGCTCCGGGGTGCTGTTGTCGGATGCCTGCGTCGACAACGGCCTTTCATTGATGGCGATGCCCGCGGACCTGGACGCGGCATTCCGCAAGTTCATTCCGCCGTTCGGCGCCGCCGGAAATCCCGTGGACATCACCGGCGGCGAGCCGCCGGCCACCTATCAGAATACCGTCCGCCTCGGCCTGCAGGACCCGCGCATTCATGCGCTCATCCTCGGCTATTGGCACACCATCATCACCCCGCCGATGGTGTTCGCGAAGTTGATGGTCGAAGTGGTTGCCGAAATGCGCGCCAAGGGTATCGAGAAGCCTGTCGTGGCTTCGCTCGCGGGCGATGTGGAGGTGGAGGAAGCCGCGGAATATCTGTATCAGCACGGTATACCGGCCTACGCCTATTCCACCGAGATTCCGGTGGCGGTTCTCGGCGCGAAGTACAAGTGGGCGCGAGGTGCGGGGCTGATTCCGAAGGAATAGACCGCGCAGGCCGAGCCGTGCAGGTCAGGCCGGGAAGGCCTGGCCGGCCGGTCCGGCTCGGGCCGTAGGGCCGGCCGGAGGATGCCCGGTCGAAGTCGGACCGATGGATGCGCGCAACGACGATCCGGTGCAAACTGCGCTCCTGTGGCAAGGCGGCGGCCGACTCCGCCCATCGACACTCTGTATGCGCCGGCCGGGCGGCCGGCGAAATCGCTCGACGAATGAAATGGTAAATTGCGGAGTTCAAATCAGATATGAATGTTCACGAGTATCAGGGCAAGGAGATTCTGCGCAAGTTCGGTGTCGCAACGCCGCGCGGTGTGCCTTGCTTTTCGGTGGCTGAGGCGGATTCCGCGGCACGGCAGCTTGGCGGCAAGGTCTGGGTGGTGAAGGCGCAAATTCATGCCGGCGGCCGCGGCAAGGGCGGCGGCGTGAAGGTGGCGAAATCGCTGCAGGAAGTGCATGACTACGCCTCTAAAATTCTCGGCATGACGCTCATCACCCACCAAACCGGCCCGGAAGGACGGGTGGTCAAGCGATTGCTGGTCGAAGAGGGCGCCGATATACGCAAGGAGCTGTACGTCGGCATGGTCGTGGACCGGGGCACGCAACGCGTGACCCTGATGGCCAGTTCCGAAGGCGGCATGGAGATCGAGGAAGTCGCGGCCAAACACCCGGAAAAAATTCACAAAGTCGCCATCGATCCGTCGGTCGGTCTGACGGATGCGCAGGCCGACGATGTGGCCCGCAAGATCGGCGTTCCCGAAGCCTCGATTGCGCAGGCGCGCAAGTTCATGCACGGACTGTATGGCGCATTCGTGGAATGCGATGCCTCGCTCGCCGAGATCAACCCGCTGATCATCACCGGCACGGGCGACGTGCTGGCTCTGGATGCGAAATTGAATTTCGACTCGAACGCGCTGTTCCGGCATCCGGAAATCGTCGCCATGCGCGACTTGGACGAGGAGGACCCGGCGGAAGTCGAGGCCTCCAAATACGATCTGTCGTATATCTCGTTGGGCGGCAACATCGGCTGTCTGGTCAACGGGGCCGGCCTCGCGATGGCGACCATGGATACCATCAAGCTGTTCGGCGCGGAGCCGGCGAACTTTCTCGACGTGGGCGGCGGAGCCACCACGCAGAAGGTCACCGAAGCGTTCAAGCTGATGCTGAAGAATCCTGCCGTGAAGGGCATTTTGGTGAACATCTTCGGCGGCATCATGCGCTGCGACACCATCGCCGAGGGCGTGATCGCGGCGGCGAAAGAGGTGAAGCTCAGTGTTCCGCTGGTGGTACGCATGCGGGGCACCAATGAGGAGCTTGGCCGAAAGGCGCTGAAGGATTCGGGTCTGCCGATCATTTCCGCAGACAACATGGCGGATGCCGCCAAGAAAATTGTCGCCGCCGTCGGCGGCAAGCAGGGCCGTCCGTCATGAGCATTTTGATCGACAGGAATACACGGGTGATCACCCAGGGCATCACGGGCAAGACCGGCGCGTTTCACACGCGTCTATGCCGCGACTACGCCAACGGCAAGGCCTGCTTCGTCGCCGGGGTGAACCCCAGCAAGGCGGGCGAGAATTTCGAAGGCATTCCCATTTACGGAACGGTGCGCGAAGCGAAGCAGCAAACCGGCGCCACCGTGTCGGTGATTTACGTGCCGCCGCCCTTTGCGGCCAGCGCCATCGATGAGGCCGTGGATGCCGATCTCGATCTGGTCATTTGCATCACCGAAGGCGTGCCGGTGCGCGACATGATTGCCACGCGCAATCGAATGCGCGGCAAGAAGACGCTGCTGGTGGGCCCCAATTGCCCCGGCGTGATCACGCCGGATGAAATCAAAATCGGCATCATGCCCGGCCACATTCACAAGAAGGGCCGCATCGGCGTGGTCTCGCGGTCCGGCACACTGACCTACGAGGCGGTGGGCCAATTGATGGACTTGGGCTTGGGCCAGTCGACGTGCGTCGGCATTGGCGGCGATCCGGTCAATGGCTTGAAGCATGTGGATGTCCTGCGGATGTTCAATGATGACCCGGAAACCGACGCGGTGATCATGGTCGGGGAGATCGGCGGCGACGATGAAGAGACTGCAGCACGGTGGGTCAAGGCCTACATGAAGAAACCGGTGGTGGGTTTCATCGCGGGCGTCACCGCGCCGCCGGGCAAGCGCATGGGTCATGCCGGCGCGATCATTTCCGGCGGCAAGGGCACGGCCACCGAGAAGCTCGCCGTGATGGAAGAGTGCGGGATCAAGGTCACGCGCAATCCGGCGGAAATGGCGGCGTTGCTCAAGTCGGTGTTGTAGCGTGACCCGGTGGGCGCGGTTTTGGGCCGGGCGGTTTTGGATCGGCTCGCTGTTCAATACCCTTGCTCCCGCCGGCCGCTAAAGATCTCCTGCGGCGGATGTTCGATGCGGCCATCGCATCCGCCCAGCCCGACGTGTGCATCCCGCCCCATCTTCCCGCTGCGCCGCGGGGTCGGCTGATCGTCGTCGGGGCCGGAAAGGCCTCCGCCGCCATGGCCCGAGCGGTTGAAGAACATTGGCAGGGACCGCTGTCCGGGCTCGTGGTGACGCGCCATGGATATGCCGTCCCGTGCCGGCATATCGAGATCGTCGAAGCGGCGCATCCGGTTCCCGATGCGGCGGGATTGCGCGCCGCACAGCGAATGCTTGGGCTCGTGCGCAATCTGCGCGAAGAAGACATGGTGTTGTGTCTGATCTCGGGTGGCGGGTCGGCGTTGCTGCCGTTGCCTGCGGAGGGCTTGACGCTCGACATGAAGCAGCAGGTGAGCCGGGCGCTGCTGGCATCGGGCGCGACCATCGGTGAGATGAATTGCGTGCGCCGGCATCTGTCCGCCATCAAGGGCGGGCGGCTCGGTGCGGCCTGTCATCCGGCGCAGGTGCTGACACTTCTGATCTCCGACGTGCCGGGCGATCGGCCGGTGGACATTGCGTCCGGACCCACGGTGGCCGATCCGACAACCTGCGCCGATGCATTGGACATCGTGCGCCGCCATGGCATCGAAGCCCCGCCCGAGGTGATCCAGTTGCTGGAAAGCGGGCGCGGAGAGTCGGTCAAGCCCGGCGACCCGCGGCTGGCGCGCGCCACCGTGCGCACCATTGCAACCCCGCAGATGGCGCTGGAGGCGGCTGCGGCCGTGGCCCGCGCCTCGGGAGTGGCCGCGCACATCCTGGGTGACGCCATCGAAGGCGAAGCCCGCGATGTCGGCAAGGTCTTCGCGGGCGTGGCACTGCAGGTGGCGGCGCGCAATCAGCCGGTCAGCGCGCCGTGCATTTTGTTGTCCGGAGGCGAAACCACGGTGACGGTACGGGGCAGCGGCCGCGGAGGGCGCAACGTCGAGTTCCTGCTCTCCCTCGCAATGGCGCTCGAAGGACATGAACGCATCCATGCACTGGCCGGCGATACCGACGGCGTCGACGGCCAGGAGGAAATCGCGGGGGCCTACCTGAGTCCCGATTCCCTCGCGCGTGCCAGGGGCTTGGGGTTGAACCCGCGCGACATGCTCACCGACAACGACGCGCATCGATTCTTCGGCGCGCTCGGGGATTCAGTGATCACCGGGCCCACGCTCACCAACGTCAACGATTTTCGGGCGATCTTCATCGAAGGCCCCTAGCGATGGAGCCGAATCGAAGGACCCGATCATGGCTCTCAATCTGGTACGCTTAAATACGCATGGAAACGCCGCTGACACCCCTGGAATTCGCGCGCCGGGCACGCAAACTGCATGGCCGGCGCGAAGCCGTCGTCGACGGTGATCTGCGCCTCACCTATGAGCAATTCGGCAGGCGTTGCAACCGGTGGAGCGTCGCGCTGGCCAGGCTGGGAGTGGGCAGGGGCGACCGTGTGGCGACCATCGCGCCGAACACGCATCAGCATCTCGAACAATTCTATGCGATACCGCAGCTGGGTGCGGTCATTGTGCCGATCAATTACCGCCTGTCGGCCGAGGACTTCGTTTACGTGGCCACGCATAGCGGCGCCATCGTGCTGTGCGTCCATGCCGATTACCTGAATATGGTCGACAGCGTTCGGGCGCGCATGCCGCTGGTCCGGCATTTCGTTGCTTTGGAGGGTGAAAAGACCGGGTGGCTGTCCTACGAGGCGCTGCTCGAGCGCAGCACCGAATCGTTCGCCGTACCGGAAATCGCCGAGACGGATCTGCTGTCGATCAATTACACCAGCGGCACCACATCACGGCCAAAAGGCGTGATGATCACCCATCGCAATGCGTGGATGAATTCGGTCGGGACGCTGGCGCATTGGCCGATGACATGCGCCGATCGCTACCTGTGGACGCTGCCGATGTTCCATGCCAACGGCTGGACCTTCGTGTGGACCGTCACCGCGGCGGGCGCGACCCATGTCTGCCTGCGCGCGGTCGATGCCGCGGCCGTTTATGAACGCGTGGGCAGCGAACGCGTGAGCCATCTTTGCGCCGCGCCCACGGTGCTCATTGCCGTCGCCAATGGACCTGAGGATGCGCGCCGGCGGCTGCCCCGGGGGGTCCGGGTCATCACCGCGGGCTCACCGCCCGCCGCCGCCACCATCGAGCGGCTGGAACTCGACTTAGGGTGGGACGTGACCCAGGTGTATGGGCTGACGGAGACCTCACCCTTCATTTCCATTTGCGAGCCGTTGCCCGAGCACACCGCGCTTTCCGCCGCCGAACGTGCCACCGTGAAAGCCCGCCAGGGCGTGGAATTGATCACTTCCGGCGAACTTCGCGTGGTGGATGGCGACATGCGGGATGTCGCGCCGGACGGCGCGACCATGGGCGAAATCGTCGCCCGCGGCAACGTGGTCATGCGCGGCTACTACAACGATCCTGAGGCGACTGCGGCGGCGTTCGCGGGCGGTTGGTTTCATTCGGGTGACGGGGCCGTGGTTCATCCGGACGGCTACATCGAGATTCGCGACCGCTTCAAGGACGTGATCATCAGCGGAGGCGAGAACATATCCTCCATCGAGGTCGAGGGTGCACTGCTGCGGCACCCGGCGGTGCTCGAAGCGGCGGTGGTCGGCATGCCGCACGAGAAGTGGGGCGAGTCGCCGCACGCATTCGTCGTGCTGCGTCCCGGCGCATCGGCGACAGCCGCTGAGCTGAAGGATTTCGCCCGTGGCTCGCTCGCACATTTCAAGGTTCCCAGTGCGTTCCACTTCGTGGATGAATTGCCGAAAACCGCCACGGGTAAGATTCAAAAATTCGTGCTGCGCGGCGGACGCGCTGCGATAATGCGCCAATGAACGGGTTCAAGGCTTGACGACGGCGCATTTCACGGATGCCGAGCGCAGGATAACGATCATCGGAGTGATGATCGTCTTTCTGCTGTCGGCGCTCGATCAGACCATCGTGTCCACGGCCATGCCGGTGATCATCAGCCAATTGCACGGTCTCGAGCTGTATTCCTGGGTAACCACGGCCTACCTTCTGTCCTCGACCGTCATGATCCCGGTCTGGGGCAAATTAGGCGACCTGTACGGCCGCAAGCCCGTGCTGCTGGCCGGCATCGGGTTGTTCCTGGCCGGCTCGTGGCTGTCGGGGCTCGCGGGAGAATTCGGCACGCTGCCTCTTTTGGGCGGCGGCATGGTCCAGCTGGTGGTGTTTCGCGCCATTCAGGGTCTGGGCGGCGGCGCACTGTTCACCACCGCTTTCGCCATCATCGCCGATCTATTCCCGCCGCGAGAGCGCGGCAAGTTTGCCGGACTGTTCGGCGGTGTATTTGGTTTGTCGAGCGCCGTGGGTCCGCTGCTGGGCGGCTATTTCACGGACCACGGAACCGTTTCCATTGCCGGCCACACCATCGAGGGTTGGCGATGGGTATTTTATCTGAATCTGCCCGTCGGCCTGGTGGCTCTGTTCATGGTGATTGCGAAGATGCCCAAGCTGTCCCATGCCACGAAGGGAAGCATCGACTATCTGGGTGCGGTGCTGATCGCGGCCGCCTGCATCCCGCTGCTGCTGGCGCTGACTTTCGGCGGCCAAAAGTATGCCTGGGACTCGCCGCTGGTGCTCGGGCTTCTGGCCATGTTCCTCATCTGCACGATTCTGTTCGTGATCGTGGAGAAGCGCGTCAAAGACCCGATCATTCACATGGAGCTGTTCAGCAACAAGGTGTTTGCCTGGGCCAACACGGCGGGCTTCTTCTCATCGATGTCTTTCCTGAGCGTGGTGGCATTCCTGCCCTTGTTCATGCAGTTGGGACAGGGCGTGCAGGCCACCACCAGCGGGCTGTCGACCTTGCCGCTGATGCTGGGATTGATCGTCGCGGCGACGATCAGCGGACGCTTGGTGACCCGCACCGGGCGGTACAAGCCTTTCATGCTGTTCGGCATGACCGTGCTGCTGATCGCGACAGTCTTGATGAGCCAGATGACCTACCACACCACGCGCCTCGATCTGGGCTGGCGCATGGCGGTTCTCGGCATGGGCTTGGGTCCCTTGCAGAGCCTGTACGGGGTCGCCATCCAGAATGCCGTGCCGATGAATCGAATCGGCGTGGTAACGAGCGCCAATCAGTTCTTCCGGCAGATCGGCTCCACCGTGGGCGTGGCGATATTCGGCACGCTCCTGACCAGCAACCTCAATACCAAGCTCATGTCATGGGCCGCTTCCATGGGCATGCCGTCCATGAACCTGTCCAAGCTGCGCAGCCTCTCGGTTGATGCCCAGCTTCATTCAGGCGTGATGAATCTTCCCGTGCCCATTCGCGTGCTGATTGCGGATTCGGTGACGCACGTGTTTCTCCTGAGCATCATCGTCGTGATCATCGCGCTCGCCGCCACCTTGATGATCCCCGAACTGCCGATGCGCGAAAGGCCCAAAGTCCCGCCCAAGGACGCCGTGCCGGCAGAAGCGCATATGTAAACCTGCTGCGCTTTGCCGCTTCGCGCGCAGCGCTTACGGCGCCGAACCCAAGGCAAACAGCTCCTGAAAATTCTCGCTGTAAAACTTGTTCTTGGCTTCTTCTGAAATGCCGTTGAATGTGCGTTCGAAACGGCCGATGGGGTCATCCGTGCCTTCCGGGTGCGGATAGTCGCTCGAGAACATGAACAGATCCGCTCCCGCATCCCTGATCAGCCGCCCTGCATCCTCGCCCGGGAAAGGCGTGAATTTCACGGCGCGGCGAATGTAGTCCGACGCCTTCAACGGCAGTGCCTCGACCGACGGGTCGGTGCGCTTGAAAATCCGTTGGCTAAGATCCAGCGTCCGCAGATACTCCGGCACCCAGCCGGCGCCGAGTTCTATGACGCCGCCGCGCAATCGGGGAAAGCGCGCGAATACGCCGTCGAAAACCAGCGCCGTGAGAAACTGCTGCGGGCCGACGGACAGCAGCATGAAGTCCCGAACGCGAAGATTCTCCCCGCCTTCTGCGCCGGTGATGTCCTTGGGCCTCGGCCGGCCGTTATTCTCGTAGGATGCGATCTTGGTGGGGCTGTTGGGTCCGACATGCAGCAGAAATGGGACGTTCAGATCGCAAAACGCCTGCCATACAGGATCAAAATCGGGATGCCCCGGGGATTTATCCCCGACGGGCATGCCGGGTATCCAGAATGCGCCGCAACCCAATCGTACCCCCTCCGACATTTCCGCCACGCATCGAACGGGATCGGCCAGGGAGAGCTGCCCCGCGGCGATGAGGCGGGCGTCGTTACCGCAAAACGCCGACATGGCGCGGTTGTGCGCGCGAATTCCGCCGTAACGAACGTCCATGTCGTCGTGATGCAGGTACTGTGTCGCGGAGAAGGTGGAAAACACCAATTGCCGCTCGAAGCCGAGATCATCCAGAGCGGCCGTTCTTTCCGCGGCATCGAACGCGCCGGGCGCACTCCAGCCTTTCAGGCCCTTCACTACATCAACCGCCGGAGCGCCGCGGGCGGCCCGTTCCCGCTGCCTGGCCACCGCGTCGTGAATGATGGCGAAGCTCTTCGTGCCGGACTTCAGCAGGCTCATTTCCGGCAGCCTCTCGCGAACCAAAGGATCGGCGAAGTTGGCGATCCAGTCCCTGGTTTCCATGATGTGGCTGTCGGCATCACAGCAGAAGCGATTGGCGGCGTAGGTCATGGGGGCGCTCCAAAACCGGACGGTAATAGACCTAAATTATAATTGATCTTCCGCCAAGTCAAGAAAGGCTGCCGATCGGCCGCCTGCCCGGTCAGGAATGGCCGTCACGTCAGAATGCCTGTCCCGTCAAGAAACCGCTGCTTTCTTCTTGCGCGGTTTGGCGGCCTTGCGCTTGCCGTATTTCGTTTGCAGGGCATTGTTGCCGCCGACGATGAAGTCGCTCCAGATCTCGGCCGCCCGGTGCGCGGCAATGCCGCTGTTGCGCAGTGCGCGAATCGACAAGATCGGCGCGTTCACCGTCATGATCGAGCAGACCCGCGCCACGTCGGTCGGAAAGCCATAGACGTCCATGCATCGCTTTGTGAAATAGTCGATCATGACGCCGCGTTCGTCGCGGTCCTGGCGCTTCGCCAAGCCGGCAATCGAGCGGTCGCTCGCCAGCAATCGCATGATCGGTCCGCGCTCATACAGGTACTCCATCGAGCGCAGATTGGAGCGGTGTATGACCTCTTCGTAAGCTGCATTCTTCGGCAGGTCGTTGAGGCCGCGGTGGCGCAAAAAGCGATACTCGCGCTCGACGAGTGCCTTGAACAGATCCGCGAGCTTGGGGAAGTACTTGTAAATGAGCGGTTTGCTGATGCGCGCCTCGGCGGCGACGACCTCGAGCGTACAACTCGACAGCCCGCGCCTGACAATGAGGTCCACGGCACTGTCCATTATCTGCTCGCGTCGCTTATCGGGTGACATGCGCTGCGCGCGCTTCTTTTTCTTGGGCATCGGAACCAACTTTTCGGATTGAAATCAGCGCCTCATTCTACGCCAGTCGGTGCACGTATTCCCTTGGACAGATATATAATGCCGGTCCCCCCCACATGGATGCCCGATGAAATACCGGAATAGAGCTCTTGCGGCCGCTTGCGTGCTGACTTCAAGCGGATGGCTGCATGCCGCGGCCGCCGAATTCGGCCCTTCCAATCCTTTCTACGCACCGAGCACACTGCCCTTTGGCGCGCCCCCTTTCGACAGGATCAAGGACGAGGACTATCAACCGGCCATCGAGGCGGGGATGGCGCAGGAGCTGGCCGAGATCAACGCGATCGCGAACAATCCGGCACCCCCGACCTTCGAAAACACCTTCGTGGCGATGGAGCGCAGCGGCAGGCTGCTGGCGCGCTCATCGGCCGCATTCAACGGCGTGAGCCAGGCGAATACCAACCCCGTGCTGCAGCAGGCGAAAACGGCGCTGGCGCCGCAACTCGCCGCGCACCAGGACGCGATCCGCTTGAACGCCAAACTGTTTGAGCGCCTTGCCGCGGTCTACCAAGCGCGCGCTTCGCTGCGGTTGGACCCGGAATCGCTGCGGCTGGTCGAGCGGGAGTACGGCCAGTTCGTTCACTCCGGTGCCAATCTGTCCGACCAAGATAAAGCCCAGCTCAAGAAGCTCAACCAGGAAGCCTCGTCGCTGTCGGATGCATTTTCGAAGAGACTGCTCGAGGCCACCAAAGCCGGTGCGTTCGCGACCGAAGATAAGGCCGCTCTCGCCGGCTTGAGCGACGCGCAGCTTGCCGCCGCGGCCCAGGCCGCGGGCCGCCGGAGCCTCAAGGGCTACCTCATCCCGCTGCAAAACACCACGCAACAGCCTGCGCTCGCCTCCTTGAACGGCCGCGCGACGCGCGAAACCATCTTCGGCAATTCATGGAACCGCACCGAGCACGGTGATGCCAATGATACGCGGGAGCTCATCGCGCGCCTGGCCCAGCTCAGAGCCCAGCGCGCGCAGCTGCTCGGTTTTCCAAGCCACGCGGCGTGGAAGCTCGAGGACCAGATGGCAAAAACCCCGGAGGCGGCGCTGCAATTCATGGACGCACTGGTTCCCGTGGCGGCTGCGAAGGCGGCCGGCGAGGCGAAGCAGATGCAGGCCGTGATCGATGCGCAGCAGGGCGGATTTACCCTGCAGCCCTGGGATAGAGAGTTCTACGGCGAACAGGTGCGCAAAGCGAAATATGATCTTGACGAGGCGCAGATCAAGCCTTTTTTCGAACTCGACAGTGTGCTCGAGAACGGCGTTTTCTTTGCCGCGAATCGCCTGTATGGAATCACGTTCAAGGAGAGAAAGGACATTCCCGTGTACGGACCCGACGTGCGGGTTTTCCAAATCACCGATGTCAACGGCAAGGCGCTGGCGCTTTTTTATTGCGATTACTTCAAACGGGACAACAAGAATGGCGGTGCGTGGATGTCCGAATTCGTGGGCCAGTCCAAGCTGCTCGGCACTCTGCCGGTCATCTATAACGTGGCCAATCTGCCGAAGCCTGCGCCGGGAGAACCGGCCCTGATCAGCTTCGATGACGTGACGACGATGTTTCACGAATTCGGCCATGCGCTGCATGGAATGTTCGCCGACACTCAGTATCCGACCCTCTCAGGGACCTCGACGGCGCGCGATTTCGTGGAGTTTCCGTCGCAGTTCAACGAGCACTGGGCGATCTATCCGGCCGTGTTCAAACATTACGCCAAGCACTATAAGACGGGTGCCCCGATGCCCGCCGCCATGGTGGAGAAGATCAAGAAGGCCAAGAACTTTGCCGAGGGCTACGGGCTGACCGAGCTGCTGGCGGCAGCCGAACTCGACATGCAGTGGCATGCGCTGCCGGCCGACGCTCCCTTGCAGAAACCGGACGAATTTGAACAACAGGCTCTGGCCAAGGCGCAATTGGACATGCACGCGGTGCCGCCGCGATACCGCTCCAGCTTTTTCAGCCACATTTGGGACAGCGGATATTCCGCCGGCTACTACGCTTATTTGTGGACGCAGATGCTGGCCGACGATACCTATCAGTGGTTCGATGATCATGGCGGCTTGACGCGCGCCAACGGCGATCGATTCCGGCGGATGATCTTATCCAGGGGCAATACTCAAGATCTTTCCGCCCTGTATGTGGCGTGGCGCGGCAAGACCCCGAGTATCGATGCCATGATGAAGTATCGGGGCCTCACGGAAGCCCAGTAGAAAAGGGCGTCCGGTAGAGAAGGGCGTCCGGTAGAGAAGGGCGTCCGGTAGAGAAGGGACGCCCAGTCGATGAGGGGTCGACTGGCCTCGTGCCGAGCGACGCTTTACTGCCCGATGCTGGAGAATCCCTTGCCCTGCGCCACCAGCTGCTCGAGCAGCGGCGAGACTTTGAGCCACTTGCCGCCCGTCTCGGCGCTGTATTTCTTGAGCTTCTCCAGCGCCGTTTTCAAACCCACTTCGTGTTCGGCCCAGAACATCGGGCCGCCGCGGTAGGCCGGAAAGCCGTATCCGTATAAATAAACGATGTCGATGTCCCCCGAGCGATAGGCCACCCCTTCGCTCAACACTTCGCAGCCCACGTTCATCAGCGCGAGAAAGCAGCGTTCCACGATTTCCTCGTCCGTGAACCGTCGGCGCGTAATCCTATACTCCTTCGACACCTTCTCGATGATGCCGGTCACGACCGCCGATGGCCGGGGTGTACGATCGCCCGGCGCATAGTCGTAGTAACCGGCCTGGGTCTTTTGACCCATACGGCCCATTTCCACCAGCAGGTCCGCAGAGCGCGTCACCCGTCCGTCAAAGGTCGCCGGATCACGGTCCTTTCGGGACTTGTAGCCGACATCCAGGCCCGCCAGATCGCCCATCTGCAGCACGCCCATCGGCATGCCGAAATTTCTCAGGGCGGCGTCGACCTGTTCGGGCAGGGCCCCTTCGAGCACCATCAACGACGCCTGGTACGAGTAGCCGCCCAACATGCGGTTGCCGATGAAGCCGTCGCGGTTGCCGCACACCACGCCGACTTTATTGATGCGCTTCGCCACGTCGACCACGGTCATCAAAACGTCCTGCGCGGTTTTCGCGCCGCGAACGATCTCGAGCAGCCGCATCACATTGGCGGGAGAGAAGAAGTGCATACCTAACACATCGGCCGGCCGGGACGTTGAAGCGGCAATCTCATCGATGGACAGATACGATGTGTTCGACGCGAGGATTGCGCCCTTCTTGGCCGTCTTGTCGAGCTTTCCGAACACGTCTTTCTTGATGGCCATGGTTTCGAATACGGCTTCGATGATCAGGTCGGCCTGGCTCAAATCCGGGTAGGACAGCGTGGGCTTCAACAGCCCCATCCGCTGCTCGACCTGCTGGAGCGTGAGCTTGCCCTTCGAGGCCGTGCTCTCGTAGTTCTTGCGGATCACGCCGACGCCGCGATCCAGCGCTTCCTGCGTCATTTCGAGCAGCGTCACCGGAATGCCGACATTCAAGAAATTCATGGCGATACCGCCGCCCATGGTGCCCGCGCCGATGATGCCCACCGATTTGATGTCGCGCTTGGTGACGCCTTTGTCGAGATTCGGCACGTTGGCCGCCTTGCGCTCGGCAAAAAATACATGCTGCAGCGCCTTGGACTGGCTGTTCCGTGCGCACTGGATGAATAATTCCCGCTCGCGCGCCATGCCCTTCTCGAAGGGCAGCGTGGCCGCCGCCTCCAAGGCATCGACAATGCGTTGCGGCGCGAACAGGTTTTTCTTTTCCTTCGCGATGCGTTTGCGGGCTTCGTCGAAAAAGCCGGGCGGCAGCTTGCCGGTATCGATGGCGATATCGCGAACCTTTCGCAACGGGGCTTTCCGGGCGGCCAGATCCTTCGCATACGCCAGGGCGCCCTCGAGCAGATCACCTTCGATGATCTGGTCGATCACGCCGGCTTTGGCGGCCTGCGCCGCGGGTACGGGATCACCGGAAACGATCACCCCGAGCGCCGCTTCGACGCCAATGAGCCGCGGCAGGCGCTGCGTGCCTCCGGCGCCGGGAAGGAGGCCTAATTTGACCTCCGGCAGTCCGATTTTGGCGCTCGTAACGGCGACGCGATAGTGGCAGGCGAGGGCGACCTCCAGGCCGCCTCCGAAGGCCGTGCCGTGGATGGCGGCGACGATGGGTTTGCCGGAATTCTCCACCGCGCTGATGGCATCGTGCAGGCTGGGCGACAGGGGAGGCTTGCCGAATTCGGTGATGTCGGCGCCCGCCATGAAGGTCCGGCCTTCGCACGCGAGAATGCCGATTTTGATTTCGGGGTCCTGTGCAAGCTGCGCCACGCCCTCGATGATCGCGGTGCGCACACCGACGCTGATGGCATTGACTGGGGGATTGTCGATCCAGATGATGCCGACGTCGCCGCGCTTTTCGAATCTACCGTGCATATGTCATCTCCAAAGGATAGGTCCAAGCTTATCAAAGCGTGGGCGTACGGTGCGTATCAGCACCGGCGGCCACGGGGAATGCTCAGGCAGGCTCCTAACGGCCGACTCGCCTGCCGCCATCGACCACATGAATTTCGCCGGTGGTCTTCGAGGCGACGGCGCCCAGGTAGTAAACGGTTTCGGCGACGTCCTCCGGCGACACCAGCGTACCGAGCGCCGACGTGGACTCGTAGCTGCGCAACATGGCCTCGAAGCGCTCGGCCCCCAGCCCGTTTCGGAGCCAGGGTGAATCGACCATTCCGGGTGCGACCACGTTCAGCCTGATTTGCGGTCCGAGTACTCTCGCCAAGACCAGCGTGAGTGCGTTGAGCGCGCCTTTCGACGCAATGTACGCAATGCTCGATCCGCCGCCCAGCAACGGAGCGATGGACGATACGTTGACCACCGCGGCGCCTGCGTTGTCTCGAAGCAGGGGTGCGAAGGCGCGAGTCATTTGAAAGGGACCGATCACGTTGACCGCATAAATCCTTTGAAAATCCGCCGCATCGAGCCCCTCGAGATCCTTCAAATCGACGAACTTCGTGGTTCCGGCGTTGTTGACGAGCGTATCGCAGCGCCCGAAGCGCTCTTTGACCCGCTCTGCCATGTGTACGCATTGGGCGTCGTCCGATACGTCCGCGCGCTCGATGAGCACATCGGCACCGTGACCGCTGCAAGCGGCGGCAACTTTCTCCGCCGGCTCCCGTTCCCTCGAATAGTTCACGCACACGTTCCAGCCGCGGCGAGCGAACAATATCGCGCTCGCGGCACCGATGCCGGACGACGATCCGGTGATCACACAGACTTTTTTCGTCACGTTGAATCCTCGAAGATTGACCCATGCCCGCCGTGCGGCCGCCGTGCCGCGCCGTCAATAGTGGCATGCTCTCATGCGCCGGTACACGAAACCCGTTTGACGGCGCCAAGCGCAGGGCGGCACACTGGCCGCCTGTCCTGTAGCCACACATCTTTAGGTTATCGTTCCAGGGAGAAAGAATGAAGTCTTCGATGCGTTCATTGCTCATGACGATCGTGGCGGCAGCAGCCTCGCTCGCAATATCAAACCTGGCGCAGGCACAGGCGCAATCCGCCCCAGCCGGCGCGGCGCCGCCCAGGCCCGTACAGGCGAGGCCGCGGTTGCAATTGACGCCCGAGCAGATTGCGGCGTTACCCAAGTGGACGGAAATGACCATGAGCACGCGCGACGGCACGAAGCTCGCGGCAAACGTCTTCCTGCCTGCAGGCGCAGGGCCTTTTCCCGTGGTGCTGTCGCGAACACCGTACCTGAAGGACGCGCTCGGCGATCTGGCCGGTTACTCTGCGAAGAAGTATACGGACGCGGGCTTCGCCTTTGTCTTGCAGGACGTGCGCGGCAAAGGCCATTCGGAAGGATTCTACGAGGCGTTCGTACCCGATCTGGAGGATGGGTACGACACCGTCGAATGGGTTGCCAAGCAATCCTGGTCGAACGGCCGCGTTGGGATGGTCGGTGCCTCGGCCCTGGGAATCACCACCAATTTGGCGGCGATGGCAGCACCGCCGCATCTGCTCGCGGCCTTCGTGATCGTTGCGCCCTATGATCAACTGCTCAATATCTACCCCGGCGGCGTGCTGAAGGACGAAGACACGCTCGGTTGGCTGAAAGGCCAGGGCGAGTCGCAGACACAGCTGGATGAGGTCCGCGGGAGCGCCGTGAATTCGGCATTCTGGAACGAGCATGCAATGACGACTCAGCGGAAGTTCATTCGTATTCCCATGTATAACCAAGGCGCCTGGTACGACATTTTCAATGATGGCAACGTCGAGAACTTCCGCTGGCTGCAAAACTTCGGCGCCAAGGGCGCGCGCGGCAATCAGAAACTTTATATGGTACCGGCCGGACACGGCGGCTTGGGCGGCGATAAGAGCGATGTCGAATACAACCAGGCCGGCGCGACCGTGCCGCCGACGGAAGAGATGCGCTGGTGGGAGTATTGGCTGAAGGGCATCGACAACGGCATCATGAAAGAGCCGCCGGTCACCCTGTTCATGATGGCTTCGGGACGCAAGGGTCACCCCTCCGCCGCGAGTCACGTATTTACAGCGCCCAATTGGCCGCCGGCGAATCATCCGACCGCCTACTATTTGAGCGCCGATATGCACTTGACGACCAGGCCGCCGGCTGCGGCGGATGCGAAAATCAGCTACCGGTTTGATCCGGCGAATCCCGTCAAAACCTACGGAGGCTCGAATCTGCTGCAGACCGCGGGTCCGCTCGACCAGCGCCCCATCGGTCAGCGCCAGGACTACCTACGCTTCGAAACCCCGGTATTGGACAAGAATGTGGCCGTTGCCGGCCACGTCGACATGACCTTGTGGGCGGCGACCGATGGGCTCGATACGGATTTCATGGTCAAGCTCGTCGATGTTTATCCCGACGGGTATGAGCAAATCATCCTCGACAACCCGATTCGCACGCGCTACCGGCATGGCCGCGATCCCGATGATGTGGCGCTGATGACCCCCGGTAAACCCGAGGAGTTGCACATTGACTTGTGGAACACCGCGTTCACGTTCGAGAAGGGCCACAAAATCCAGGTCACGGTGACCTCATCCAACGCCACGAAGTTCGAAATCAATCCGAACACCGGGGAGCCGTTCGGCGTTGCGACGAGCACCCCGCCGCGAGTGGCCACCAATACCATCTACGTCGACAAGCGCCATCCCTCGGCGATGATACTGCCGGTACTTTAGCCCCGCGCCTTGATGGACAGTTCCGGCGGACGCGGCGGCTGGCTGCGACTTGCGGCTGGAGGCTCGATGATGCGGGAGTCGCCCTGCGGTGCGTACAGCAGCTCGACCTCGCCGGCCCGGCGCTGCATCGCCAAACGCTGGTTGATGGAGCGCTTGTCGGTGATCTCCCCGGCTTCCGGCGAGGGGGGCTCCTTCAATATCAGCAGCCGCGCGACGGTGTCGGCGCTGCCCTGGCGTGCGCCGTTGAATGCGGCGAGCTTTTCAGCCAGGCCGGCGCGCACGCCGGCGGAATCCGGTAACGCCAGCCACACCAGCGCCCCCAGCCAGGGATGATCGGGCGCGCAGATCACCGCATCGCTGACGTAGGGCTGCAATGCCTCAACCAAGTCGCGGCGCACGATGCTGGCCTGGACCCAGGTGCCGGAGAGCAGCTTGAAATCTTCCGCGATGCGCCCGGCAAACTCGAGGCCCTCGATGGGCCGCTGGTCATCCACCCATCGGACCGCATCGCCGGTCTTGAAGTACCCCTCATCGTCAAAAGCTGCGGCGTTCAGCGCGTCGGCCTTGTAGTAGCCGCTCATGACATGAGGGCCTCTGATCCGCAACTCCAACCGGTCCCCGATCGGCACCAGTTTCAAGGTCACGCCGGGCAATGGCAGTCCCAGGAGGCCGGTGCGTTTCGTGTTCCAGTACACCGCGACGCCGGTGGCGGTGGTTTCCGTCATTCCCCATCCGGTGCCGAACGGCAGCTGCTCGCCGATCTGCCTTACGGTCACGGTCTGCATTCGCTCCCAGATGGGCTGTGGCAGCAATGCGCCGCCATATCCAAGCCCACGCATATTCTTGAAGAACTTTTCGCGCAGATCTGCATCCCGCTCGAGCGCCGTAGCCAGCATGCCGAAGGCCGCCGGCACGCAGCCAAAGCTGGTCGGCGAGACCTCCCGCAAGTTCTCGATGGTGGCGTCGAACAGGCCGGGCACCGGCCGGCCGGTATCGATATACAGCGTGCCGGCCAACGCGAGCACGCTGTTGAATTGCGCGTTTCCGCCGAAGGTGTGATGCCAGGGAAGCCAATCGACGACCGTATGCGTCCGCTCGGCGTTGAGTGGCTCACCGACCATACGGGCCATCTGGACCGAGGCGGCAATGTTGCCGTGAGTGTTGATGACGCCCTTGGGGCGGCCCGTGGATCCGGAGGTGAGCAGAATCTTCGCGATCGTGCCGTCGCTGATCATCGAGCGGCGCGCCGTCACCGCGGGCTTGTCGACGTCGCGCAGGAGCTCGGAGAACCGCTCCCCGGTGATCGTTCGTCCACCTCGAGCTTTGACATACTCGAGCGCCCCGGCGTAGCGCACGGCGTCGCCGGCATACACCAACGCCGGCGCGGCCAACTCCAATGCGTATCCCAACCGGCCAAGATCAGTACCGAAGGAATAGGTGGGCGACACCGGGACCACTGCGACGCCCGCTCGCATCGCGCCCAGCATCAGGAGTGCATGCTCGATGGTGTTTTCCGACAAAATCATGACCGGAGCGCCGTGCGGCCCCAGTCCCTCGCGAATGAGCCAGGTTGCAACCGCGGAGGTATCACGGACGGCCTGCGTATAGGTCAATCTGCGCCATTGTTTCGAGGCGTCCCGCTCGGCCAGGAAGGTGGTGTTCGGCCGCAGATCCGCGGCGCGATCCAGATAGTCGATGAGCGAGGGCAAGCCCGGTTCGTACTTCAGGCCGCAGCTCACATACACGATGCCGTCAGCAGCGTTTTCCACATCCACGCAGGGTTCCGGGCGGTTGAGCTTGCGCATCGGATATTCGTGCAAGGGTTTGTTCAACATGTCTGCCTCGAAAACGGCCGGATGATTTTTTTAAGAGTCCTTCAGCTTTGGTTTAGTTTCGGCCGAATGGCGCCGGAATGGAAGCAGGCCGGCATGGATGCGCGCCGGACCGGCGGACACCTGTGTCGACAATCGCGGCGTTGACCGCTAGGATCGGACCGGCAACGAGGGAAGTCGATGCAGTGGACCAAAAGTCAGAAGAACGTCGTGCTGGCCGCGTATCTCGGTTGGACGCTGGACGCCTTCGATTTCTTTCTCATGGTGTTCATGTTCAAGGATGTCGCCACGACTTTCCATGTTGATGTGAAAGACGTGTCCCACGCGGTGCTTTTGACTCTGGCGGCACGCCCGATCGGCGCGTTTGCTTTCGGACGGCTCGCCGACCGCTTCGGCCGCAAGCCCACGCTCATGTGGAACATCCTGGCTTTCTCGGTTCTGGAAGCGGCTTCCGGGTTTGCACCCTCGCTGACCACGTTCCTGGTCCTGCGCTTCCTTTTTGGCATTGCCATGGGTGGGGAGTGGGGAATCGGATCCGCCCTGACATTCGAAACCATACCGGTGCGCGCACGGGGCGCGGTGTCTGGTCTCTTACAGGCGGGTTATCCCAGCGGTTATTTCGTCGCCGCGATCGCGACATTCTTTCTCTACGATCGTTTGGGCTGGCGCTACATGTTCCTGCTGGGCATGCTGCCGGCGGTCCTGGTGTTTTTCATTCGCATGGGTATCGATGAATCGCCCGCATGGACCGAGCAGCGGTCGAAGAAACAGTCGTCCGGTCTGCTCGGCGTTCTGCTCCGCGAGTGGAAGCTGGCTTTATATGCCGTCATTCTCATGACGGCATTTAACTTCTTCAGCCACGGCTCACAAGACGCCTATCCGAATCTGTTCCTAAAGATCCAGCATGGTTTCGACACCCAGACCTTGTCGCTCATGACGGCGATCGCCAATATCGGCGCGATCTGCGGCGGCATCGGATTCGGCTGGCTGTCGGAACGCATCGGCAGGCGCCGCGCCATCACTTTGGCGGCGTTGCTCGCGCTGCCCATCATTCCGTTCTGGGCATTTGGATCCACGCCCCTGGTCCTGGGTGCGGCTGCCTTTCTGATGCAAGTCTCGGTTCAAGGCGCCTGGGGCATCATCCCCGTACATTTGAATGAGCTTTCTCCGCCCGAAATTCGCGCCACCTTTCCCGGCTTCGTCTATCAGCTCGGCAATCTCGTGGCCTCCTGTAATTTGCCCATCCAGGTCGCGATCGCCGAAGCGCACGGCAACAATTACGGTCTCGCCATGGCGAGCGTGGTGGGCACGGTGGTCATCGTCATTTCACTGCTGGTGACCTGGGGCCCCGAGCATCGGGGTGTAGCGATGGCGGACGCGCAGCGGGAGCCTGCAGCCGCGTAAGCTCGTCGTCAACGCCTCGAGGCTGGGCGTCGGGCGGACGCCGGTGCCGTTCGACAGACCATCCCCAATCCCAGTTGATAACCCTGTGCATAAGCGGGGACTTGTCATCAAAACGTCACCGTCATTCAACCGGTTATGTTGAACTGACGAATTATTGATCAGTGTCGGCGGGACTTGCATCCGTAGAAAAGCTCTGTCTTAATGAGACGAGATAATCGTTGACCGATGGAGCGGCAATGACTTTAAAACTGGGAATACTCGCGCTGACGACTTTTGCTGGATTCGTCAGCGGATGCGCGGCTTCGCCGCCGCCGAAAACCCCGGCCCAGGTACAGTTCAACTTTAACTTTACCCCGCAGGACCAGGCGAGTTTGCCAAAATCTCTCACGCGCGGTGCGATATCGGGCGTAGCGCAACACGTGGGATTTTTCTACGCCGTCAATCCTGATTGCACGTCGGACGGATTCGTTCAGACTCAGGTAAAAACCCCGCCGGCTCACGGTGCCGTGGCATTCATCAAGGCGGATGGGTATACGAATTTTCCATCCTCGAGTCCTGGCCACGAATGCAATCGGATCAAGAGCCCCGGCATTGAAGTCGTCTACACGTCCGCCAAAGACTTTGTCGGCACCGACCAGTTTGCCGTGCAAGGCATTGGTCCGAAGGGAAAATACATGGAGACCGAGTACACGGTTAAAGTGTTGGCGCCGCGTTGACTCAAGTCTCACAGACGCGGACAGGCGGGGATAGTTAGACCTGGGGTAGTAACCCAATGCTGACCCGGAGATTGCGGCGCCACGTTTTCCCGCTGCGCTACCACGCGTCGATCCAGCGAAGCTTCTTTCCGGTGCGTGACGGCGCGGGCGGCACCGAGCGCAGCCCGGCGATGATCCAGCGGCGCGTGTCGGCAGGATCGATGACGTCATCGATGTGATAGGTTGCCGCCTGGTTCAACGCCTTGCCTTGGCTATAGGCCGCGGCGACCATTTCATCGAACTTGGCCTTGCGTGCGGCAGGATCGGTGATGGCGGCCAGTTCCTTCCGATACCCGAGCTTCACCGCGCCTTCCAGGCCCATGCCGCCAAATTCTCCGGTCGGCCACGCGACTGCGAACACGGAGGCCGGATAGCTGCCGCCGGTCATGGCGAGCGCTCCCAGTCCGTAGCTCTTGCGCAGCACCACGCTGAACATGGGTACGGTCAAATTGGCACCGATGATGAACAGGCGCGAGCAGTGGCGTACCAGCGCGGTCTTCTCAACCTCGGGTCCCACCATCATGCCGGGCGTGTCGGACAGAGACAGCACGGGAATGTCAAATGCCTCGCAGACCTGCAGGAAGCGCGCGGCCTTATCCGCTCCATCCGAATCGATCGCACCCCCCAAGATCTTGGGGTCGTTGGCGATGACGCCCATCGGCCGTCCCTCGATGCGCAGCAACGCGGCGATCATGGTCGTACCGAACTTGGGCCGTAGCTCCAGCACCGTACCTGTATCCGCCAATGTTTCGATGAGTTGCCGCATGTCATAGACACGCACGCGGTTCTCCGGAATGGCCCGTCTCAACAGGCGCTGATCCGCGCAGTCCCATTCGCTCAGGTGGCCCTGAAAATACGCCAGATACTTCTTCGCGAACTGCACGGCATCCGCTTCATCCTCGGCGAGGATATCGATGACGCCATTGGGCTGCTGCACCTCCACCGGCCCGATCTCTTCAGGCCGGAAAATCCCCAATCCGCCCCCTTCGATCATCGCCGGTCCGCCCATGCCGATGTTCGAACCCTTCGCGGCAATGATGACATCGCAGCAGCCGAGCACGGAGGCGTTGCCGGCGAAACAACGCCCCGAGGTAATGCCGATCAAAGGTGCCACGGCGGACATCCGAGCCCAAAGTTCAAAGCCCCGCACATAGCCGCCGCCTTCGGTGTCGCCGGGCCTGCCGCCGCCGCCTTCGCAGAAAAATACCGTGGGTAAGCGCCAGCGTTCAGCCGCCTCGATCAGCCGATCCATCTTGCGGTGGTTGTAGGCACCTTGTGTACCGGCCAGCACCGTGTAGTCGTAGGCCATCACTGCGCAACGCGCGGCTTCGTCGCTGAAGTGCCTGCCGTTCACACGGCCCAATCCCATGACCATGCCGTCGGCCGGCGTCTCTTCGATGAGTTTCTCCAGCGGATGGCGCTTGCGCCGCGCCGCGACCACCAATCTGCCGTACTCGATGAAGGAATTCGGATCGAGCAGGTCGTCGACATTCTCCCGCGCGGTGCGTTGTCCGGTCTTGCGCCGCCGCGCCACCGCCTCCGGCCGCTCCGCGTCCAATGCGCCGCGATGGCGCTCGATGACCGCCGCAAGATCCGGCCGAATGAAATCCAGATCGATCTCGGCGGCAGTCGACGGGGCGGCAGCGGCGAAATCGCCGGGTTCGATGAATGCCAGCACGTGGCCTTCAGGCGCCGTATCTCCGCGCGCGACATTCAGCACGCGTACCACGCCGCTCACGGGCGCGGTGATCACATGTTCCATTTTCATGGATTCCATGACCAAGACGGGATCGCCGGCGCGCACCGCGGCGTCCACGGCGGACACGATGTCGATGATGGTTCCCTGCAAAGGGGAGGGCAGGGGAGTCATGCCCTCACCACCCGGCGCCATTTCCCGCAATGCCGCCGCCGGGGTCAGTGCGGCAGCCGCCAGGCAAAGAGCTTTCGCGTGCTCCTCGATGAAGCCTGTATGAATCCCGCCATCGGCCAGGGCCGGTAGCCTGAGCAGCGCGCGCAGGAAGGGAATATTCGTCGCCACACCGGCAATGCGAAATTCCGACAAGGCGCGGTCGGCCTTGCGTGCGGCGGCGGCCAGGCCGCCTTCGCCGGCATGCACGACCAATTTTGCCAGCAGCGAATCGAACTTCGCCGTCGTGCGATAGCCGGTATACCCGAAGCCATCGACTCGAATGCCGGGCCCCGATGCCGGTTCGTACACCGAGAGGGTTCCCCCGGTGGGCCGCGCCGTACCGTCGATGCGCATCGTCTCCAGATTGATCCGCGACTGAACGGCGATCCCGCGCGGCGCGGGGATCTCGGACTGGCGCAGTCCCATCTGGGAAAGCGAGTTGCCGGCAGCCAGTTTGATTTGTATGCCAACCAGGTCAAGGCCGGTGATGGCCTCGGTCACCGTGTGTTCGACTTGCAAGCGCGGATTGGCTTCGATAAAAGCGCACGGCGTGGTGCTGTCCGGGGTTTGATCGACCAGGAATTCCACGGTCCCGAGACCGCGGTACTTCACCGACTTTGCCAGCGCGACCGCCAGCGCCGACAATTCCGCGCGCAGATCGTTCCTGATACCGATTGCCGGCGCGATTTCGATGAGCTTTTGGCGCTGCCGCTGCACGCTGCATTCGCGGTCCCACAAATGCACCACGTCGGCACCGTCGCCGAGGATTTGCACCTCGACATGGTGGGCGCGCGGGAAGAACTGTTCCACGTAAAGATCGCCATTGCCGAAGGCTTGCAGCGCTTCCGAACGACAGCGTTCATAGGCGGGCGCCATGTCCTCGAGCCTTCGCACCTCGCGCATACCGCGGCCGCCGCCCCCGGCCCGTGCCTTCAACATGATCGCGCTGCCCGGCGCGAGGCCTGCAAGAAAGCTTTCTGCCTGCTGCAACGTGACGGCGCCGAGCGATCCTGGCAAGACCGGCGCGCCCACGCGTTTTGCCAGCGCGCGCGCTTGCACCTTATCGCCCAGCAGTTCCAGGGTCTCAGGTAGAGGGCCCACGAAAACCACACCGGCGTTGTTGCACAGCCGGGCGAAGGCGGAATTCTCGCTCAGGAAACCATAGCCTGGGTGAATGGCATCGCAGCCTGCTTCGAGCGCGAGGCGCAGAATCTGTGGACCATCCAAATAGGCCGCGGCTCCCGCACCCGTCAGGGCCAGCGCTTCGTCGCCTGCCCTGACGTGCAACGAGGCTGAGTCTTCCGGCGCGTAGACGGTGACGCTGGGAACGCCGAGCTCCGCGGCGGTGCGTGCGATCCGGATTGCGATTTCGCCTCGATTGGCGATGAGCAGCCGTTTGAACATGGGTCGCGTCAGGCTTCGCCTAACCGGTTTGCGGACGCTCGAAGAACTGCGCGATTCGGCCGCCATCGACGATGAGGTCGTGCGCATTGATGAAGCTGCCCTCATCGCTGGCCAGGAACACCGCGGCATAGGCAATGTCGTTCGCGACGCCGGAGCGCGGCAGGGGCGTTGCCCGTGCCAGATTACCTGTCAGTTTGGCCAGTTTTCGTGCGTTGTCCTCGGCACTCAAGGTCTGCGCCTTCGCCGATCCTCCCCAGAAAATGGGTGTGGCTATTGCGCCCGGTGAAATCGAGTTGACCCGAATGCCGTTCGGACCGAGCTTCGCGCCCGCGATGCGTGTGATGTGGCTCACCGCCGCCTTCGCCGCCGAATATAGAGCGCCCCCCTGGCCCAGTCGGTGCGCAGCGATGCTCGAATTGTTGATGATGGCGCCGCCGCGTGATTGCATGACGCGAGCGGCGTGCTTGATGCCGAACATGACGCTGCCGACCAGCAGCTTCATGCCGTAGTCAAACTGCTGCTCGGTGATGGTGTCGATCTCCCCGGGCGCCGCTGCGCCGGCGTTATTGAACAGACAATCGAGCTGTCCGAATCGGGCGACCGCCGCGTCGATGAGCGCGGCGACCTCCGCCTCATGCATTACATCGGCGCGCACGAAGAATGCCTGCTCTCCCAATTCGGTTGCCAGCGCGTTGCCGCGCTCCAGAGAGCGGCCCGCGATGACGACGCGCGCCCCCTCCGCGACGAAGCGGCGGGCAGTGGCCTCGCCGATGCCGCTGGTGCCTCCCGTAATGACGGCCACCTTGCCATCCAGTCTGCCCGGCATTGCTGCGCTCCCGTTGATTGCAAAACCGAGGGCGCAGAATATCACTACCCCCGCAACGCCAGAAACGCGCTGCTGGCGGCGGCGCCGGCGGCGGACAAATATGCGGTCGAGGCGGGGGAAGCGGTGTGGCGGAATGAGTCAATGACGTTGTTCCACATCGTGGACAAATGCTGGGCAAAGTGCTGAAAGAACTCATGCACCGGCGGCACGTGGGTGTAGGCGAACCAACAAACCACGATCAATACGCCCACCGACAGGATTTCATACCAAGCGGCGAACCACAGATAGTGATAGCCGCCGGTGCTGTAGTAAATGGCTTTGCGCGCATGGCGCAGCGGCCGCGCAATCACGCTATAGACGAACATCAGGATTAAAATGGCGGCCCATAAGGGAACCGAACCGGCCACAGCCCAACCGAAAATCCCTCCGGTGGTGGCAAGCGAGACGATCGCGGCGATCCACAGACAGAAAAGCAGCGCATTGAGGATGGCGAGAAACGGAATCAACAGCGTCGCCCCCAAATGGCTGCCGTAGCCCGTGCTCAGCGTATGCACATTGCGCTGCAGATTGTGCCCCCACCAATATGCGCCCTCGTGCCACTTGCGCCGCCATTCGCGCCGTTGCTGGCGCCAGTGGCGGCGCCACTCCTTGCTGTCTTTGAATTCCCCGTAATGCTTCTTCGCCCGATCGATCACTTCCTGGGCGTTGAAAGGCGCGCCCGCCGCGGCGGCATGTTCTTCCCCGGTGTTCGCAAAGGGAACCACCAGCATCATCGCCACGTAGGCCAATATCCAGAGACCGCCGGTGAGCAGCGTGAGCGCCACAAACAGGATTCGAACGATGGTCACATCGATGTCGAAATATGCGGCCAAACCTGCGCATACGCCGCTCAGCATCGCGCCTTGCCTGATTTGATACAGCCTCTTCGGGGCGGGGGGCGCGTTGCCGGTTCGCGTGTCGGCCTGTTCGGGCGACGCGGTGCCGGCGGGCGGCTCGCCGTCCGTTTGTACCGGCCCCATTTCCTTCAGCACCGCGTCGATTTCTGTCGCGATGAGCACGTTCTTATGGGGCCGCAAAAAGTGGGCGCACTTGTCCGCGATCGCCTGCTCCAAGTCCGCCATGATCTCCGCTTTGTCGGGATTGTCCTTGAGCTGCTCTTGAGCGCGCTCCAGATAAGCCCGTAAGGCCTGAAAACCCGGCTCTTCCAGATGAAAGGCGTTACCGTTGAGATTGATGATGATGACGGTGTTCATGTTCAACGCCCCAATTGGTTGATTGTTGTATTGAGGTAAGCCCAATAGTCCTTGAACTCCGCCAATTGCGACTTTCCCTTGGCGGTCAGCTTGTAGTATTTGCGAGGCGGCCCGGACTCGGATTCCTGCCATTCATAGTCCACGAATTCCTCGCGGCGCATTTTGCTGAGCAGCGGATACAGCGTGCCTTCCTGCGTCGCGAAGTCCGTGTCCTGCAGGCGCTTCATCATGTCGGCCACGTACACCTTGTCCGCGGAGATGATCTGCAGGATCAGGAATTCCAGCAGACCCTTGCGCAGCGGACCGAATTTTTGGTCGGGCGTCATGTTAATAAAGCTACCTTTGTATAAAAAGGTACTAATTTATCAAAAGGATGTCAAGCCTTGGAAGGGTGAGTATTTCCAAGGTTCGCAGCATGTTCATAAATGGCATTGGACAAATGGGAATTCCCATGACACAGTCCCAACAATGAGCACCACAGTTACACTCGACAACGCCGGCCGCGTGGTCATTCCCAAATCCCTCCGCGACGAGCTGCGACTTGCACCTGGAGATACGCTTGCCATGGAGCTCGATGGCGACAGGGTGACCTTGCGCGCGATACGTTCCGCGTCCGTGATGCGCAAAAAGCGCGGCATCTGGGTGTTTCACGGAGACCGGAAAATCAGTGCGGCAGAGACGGATCGGGTGCTGGAAAGCATGCGGCACGAGCGTGACCGGGGGCTGCTGAGCGCTAAGGAATGAAGTCATTTCTGGACACTTCGGTGCTGGTTGCCGCTTTTTATGATGAACACCAGCACCATGAGCCGAGCTTCGCACTCTTCGAGCAACAGAAGAAATCGACAGCCTGCACGGCGGCGCACTGCTTTGCCGAGTTCTATTCAGTAGTGACCGGGATGCCAGGCAAGAATCGAGCGAGTCCGGATGAAGCGTTGCTTTTCTTGCGTGACGTTCGCGAGCGGCTGACCATGGTCACGCTCGATGAGAATGAAAACTTCAAGGCACTGGAGGACGCCGCCTCAGCGGGTATCTCCGGCGGCACAGCCTATGACGTGATCATCGCGCACTGCGCTTTGAAGGCGAAAGCGCAGCTGATTTACAGCTGGAACTTGAAGCACTTCAGTCGCATCGGCGAAAACATTGCCTCACGCGTGAGGCAACCGTAAGGGCCGCCCAAGGTCAACCGAGCCGGCTGCGCACCAGGTCAAACACGAGTTCGCTTTCGCGGACGCAATCCGTGGTGAGCTTTTCCAATTCGGCGGTCGCCGCGGCCGCGAAGACCCGATCCTTGAGCGAGGGTGCATTGATGTAGACATTGAGCGCGGCGCTGCGCAGCGCCGAATGGGCGGCCAGCGCGCCCACCCCGGCATCGCTCACGACGCCGGCATAGCCTTTCTCGACGGCGCGTCTCGACAGGGCCACCACCTGCGCGCAGGCACGCGCGCACGCCAGCGGCGCCTCGGTCGCAGCCCGCAAGCTGAATTGAATCGCGGCGCTGCGCCGTGACTTTTCCTCGTCCGTGTTCTTCGGCATCCGGTATGCCGCCATCAGACCGTCGAAAGCGGCGACGTCCTCGGCAACCATTGCGGTCAGGCGCGTCCGCAGTTTCTCGGATTCATCGCGCACCGATGCCATCTCAGTCTCGACGGACTCGTGTCCTTTCTTGCCGATGGTGACGTTGCACACCATGGAAATGAGCGCGGCCCCCATGGCCCCCATGATCGCGGCGGCACTGCCTCCGCCGGGCGTGGGTGCTCCGCTCGCCAGTTCATCGAGAAACGTGTCGACGGGACGCTCGGTAATCATGCAGGAACCATTCCTTTTGCAATGGCGTAAATCTCTTCCACGTCCAGCAACAGGTCGTTTTGCTCGAACAGGCGCGCGATGCAGGCGCGATGCACCGCCAGCTTCAGCGCGCCGAAGCCTAATGCGCCGAATAAAGTCTTGCCATGGGCGATGGTGCCGCGATCGCTCAAGCCCACCCCCTCGATACCGGCCGGCGGCGAGGCATTGGCATCGGCAATCAGCTCGAGCGAGGGACTGTTCTGCCACTGGCCCGCTTCCAGCAGCGTCACGCCCGATGCGCCGGTCGCGAGCACGATGTGCGCGCCGGCAATGGCGGCCGCGCGATCGGCATTGCTCGAAGCCTCGATGCCTTCCACTGCGATGCCAAAGCGGGTGTTGATGGCGGCACAGGCCGCATCGACGCCGGCACGTTTGCGGCCGGTAATCGCGACGTTGGCGCCCTCACGCGCCAGCAATACGGCGGCGCGCTGACCGACGGGACCGGATCCGGCGAGCACCACGGCGCGCTTGCCGGCAAGCGTGCGCCCATTTTGAAGCCATGCAACCGCCGCGGCCGCCGTGGTGTTCGCACCGTTGCAGTCGAACATCACGGAGACACGAAATTTCGCGAAGAACTTCGCGCGAATCGCCGCCAACACCGCTTCACCAAGAAGCAGGTTGGAACCGCCGACGAAGAGGGCGGTATTTTTCTTGTCCTTCGGCGAGCGTGTGAAGATGGCGCCCTCCACCAAGCCGCCGACATTGCCGGCCGTCACGCCGCCATACGCCGAAATGTGATCCGCGCCGCCGTCGTAGCCCGCGACATTGTCAAACACCGAAGGCAGGGCGTCCGTGTCGAATTGGTAAAGCAGCTTTTTCATGATCGCCGTAGGCTCTTGGGGCCGCTATGATGTCACGAGATGCTGCGGCTTGCCTGACGCCCAGGCGTCGATGTTGTCGATGAGTTGATCGGCGAGAAATTGCATGGCGCCGTCGGACGCCCACGCCACGTGCGGCGTCAGGATGAAATTCGGACGCTTGAGATCGAGCAAGGGATGTCCGTCCCGGGGAGGCTCGACGGTCAGCACGTCGAAGCCGGCGCCCGCAATCAATCCCTCATCGAGAGCCTGGATCAAGGCCGCTTCGTCGACCAGGCCGCCGCGCGAGGTGTTGATCAGCAGCGCATTGCGCTTCATTTTTCGCAATGCCTGGATGTCGATCAAATTGCGCGTGGCGGGAAGCAGCGGGCAATGCAGGGAAATGACATCGGATTGCCCCAGCACGGTATCGAGCGGCGTAAAGTCGACGCCCTCCATTTTGGGCGGCGGATGATCGGCGAACAGCACCCGCATGCCGAAGGCCCGTCCGATCGCCGCGGTACTTTGGCCGATCGCGCCTTCACCGATGATGCCGAGCGTTGCGCCGTGCAGGTCGCCGATATCGTGCGTGAGAAAGCAGAATTGTTCCGACTTGTTCCAGACGCCGGCTTCAACATCTCGGGCGTAGCTCAGGAGGTTGCGCCGCAGCGCCAGGATCATGGCAAAGGCGTGCTCGGGCACCGTATGAACGGCGTAATTGCGGATGTTCGCGACGGCGATCCCGTGCGCGTTGCAATAGGGAATATCCACCACGTCATAGCCGGTGGCGGCCACCGCGATCATTTTGAGCTGCGGCAATTGCCGCAGGCTCTGCGCGCGCATCGGCACCTTGTTGATGATGGCCACGTCGGCGCCGCTCAATCGCGGCACGATGTCATCGCTGTCGGTTTTCTGGTGCTCGAGGTATTCGGCCGGAAAGGCCAAAGGACGCACTTTCGCCTTGAGCGACGCGCGATCGAGAAACACCACGCGCATGGTCAATTTTTGCGCCAATACGATTGCGCCGCGGCCACGCCGCTTCCGGGTTCGATGTTCATCCCGGTATCGAGCATGGCCATTTCAGCCCCGGCGATTGCGCCGAGCAGCATGATTTCATTGAGGTCTCCCAGGTGGCCGATGCGGAAGAGTTTTCCGGCCACTTTTGACAGGCCCGCGCCGAGCGACAAATTGTAGCGCTTATAGGCGCGCGCGATGACGGCGGCTGCGTCGATGCCCGCCGGTACCATCACTGCGGTGACCGTGTCCGAGTACCACTTTGGGTCGGTGGCACAGAGCCTGAGCTTCCACCCTTGCATGACGGCGGCGCGCGTGCCGCCGGCAAGGCGGCTGTGCCGGCGGAAAACATTTTCCAGGCCTTCCTCGGCCAGCATGCTCAAGGCTTCGCGCAACGCACACATCATTTGGAACGACGGCGTATAGGGAAAATAGCCGGAGGCGTTGGAGGCGACCATATCGCCATAATCGAAGTAGCAGCGGCGGGATTTGGAGCGCTTCGACGCCTCCAGCGCTTTTGGGCTGATGCAGGTGACACCCAGGCCTGCCGGCAGCATGAGGCCCTTCTGCGAGCCGCTGACGCAAACATCCACGCCCCATTCATCCATGCGAAAGTCGATGCTCGCCAGAGCACTCACCGAATCGACGAACAGCAGCGCCGGATGTTTGACGCTGTCCATGGCGCGCCGAACGGCGGCCACATCGCTGGTCACGCCGGTAGCGGTCTCGTTTTGACAGATGAGCACGGCCTTGATCTGGTGCTGGCGGTCCGATTCGAGCGCCGCGAGGTATTGATCGACGGGCGCGCCTTCTCCCCAGGGGGTTTCCAGCAATGCGACTTCGAAGCCGAGCCGCGTGCACATGTCGGCCCATAGATGGCTGAATTGGCCGAAGCGTGCAGTGAGCACCTTGGCACCCGGCTCCAGACAGTTGGTCAGCGCAGCTTCCCAGCAGCCGGTACCGGAGGAGGGAAACAGGATGGGGTGCCCGGTGGTGGTTTTGAACACCGGCTTCAGACCGTCGAGACAGCTCCTGGCGAGCGCCGGGAAATCCGGGGACCTGTGGTCCTCCGACGCCACTGACATGGCGCGCAACACGCGATCCGGAACGTTGGTGGGGCCTGGAACAAACAGAAAATTTCGACCTGCCACTGTAAATCTCCCGTAATTGTGCTTCGATTATGCCGCGATCAGGCGCTATGCCGCGCCCATCGATGAAAATCAAAATACCGGGTATCCTTACCCCGCGCGTTCCAAATGGTCTTTGTACCATTATACGCGAGAGCGATGATATATGAGATATCAGGAGGGAGGGAATGATGCGCATTGCTATCGTGGGTCAAAAGGACTTCGGCAAAGCGGCTCTGGAGGCGTTCATCAAGCGGGGCGACACAGTCGCCGGTGTCTTTTGCGCTCCGGAAAAGCCGGGCGAGACCCCCGATGCGCTGCGGCTGGCGGCCGAGCAAGCCGGTGTTCCGGTTTTTGCGCTGCCTTCCTTGAGGGTCGAGGAGGCGCGCCAGGCACTCAAGTCCCTGAACGTGGACGTCGCCATCCTCGCCTATGTGCTGCAATTCGTGCCGCAGGATTTCGCGACCATTCCGCGTCACGGCACCATTCAGTTCCACCCCTCCCTGTTGCCCCGCTATCGGGGACCGAGTTCCATCAATTGGCCCATCATCCTGGGCGACACCGAGACCGGCCTCAGCATCTTTCGGCCGGTCGACGGCCTGGATGAGGGCCCGGTCATCTTGCAGAAAAAAACACCCATCGGTCCTGACGAAACCGTCGGTCAGGTCTACTTCGGCAGACTCTTTCCGATGGGCCTCGAGGCGCTGATCGAAGCGGCGGAGTTGGTGGTGCGCGGGAATACGGCATTGACGGTGCAGGACGAGTCGGCTGCCAGCTACCAAGGGTGGTGCCGCGATCCGGAGGCACGGATCAATTGGCATACCCATGTCGATCTGACCTATAACCTGATCCGGGGTTGTGATCCGGCCCCGGGCGCATGGACCTCGTTCAATCAGAAGCGGCTTCAATTGTACGACGCGCGCAAGCACATAACCTGCACGTTTTCCCAGGTCAAAGGCAAAATCGGTGCGATCACCGCGATCGGCGAAAAGAGCCTGACGATCGCGGCCCAGGGTGGTCAGATCGAAGTATTCAAGCTGCGCTTCGATGGCGGCAAGAAGCTGCCGGCGCCGCAGTTTTGCGCGGAATCCGGGCTGTGCCTGGGTACGATCCTCGGCACCTAGCCTGCATTATTCTTGAACACTCAGCGACGAGCTATCCGTCGTTAATGAATAACTCGGGCTAGGGACCCTTCACAGCGTGAGTACGATTTTGCCGATGTGATTCGAGCTTTCCATGAGCCGATGCGCTTCGCTCGCCTCGGCCAGCGGAAAGGTCGCGAAAATCACCGGGCGGACTTTTCCGGAGGCCAGCAAAGGCCAAACATGCAGGCGGACCGCGTCGGCAACCGCGGCCTTCTGCTCCACGGTTCTCGACCTCAACGTGGAACCGGTGAGGGTAAGCCGTTTGGTCAGTACCGTGCCCATGTTGATTTCAGCGCGTGATCCGCCGAGCAGCGAGATGGTCACCACACGGCCTTCCACGGCGGCGATATCCAGATTGCGCTGCACGTAGCTGCCCGCGACCATGTCCAGGGTGATGTCGACGCCGCGACCCTTGGTTTCCGCGCGCATCACCTCGACGAAATCTTCGGTTTTGTAGTCGATGCCGCGAATCGCACCCAAGCTTTCGCAGGCGCGCGCCTTCCTCTCGGATCCGGCCGTGGCATACACGCGTGCGCCCCAAGCGTTGGCCAGTTGGATGGCGGTGGTGCCGATGCCGCTGGTGCCGCCGTGGATGAGCACGATGTCGCCTGATTTGCAGCCGCCGCGCTCGAATAAATTGGTCCATACCGTCATGAATGTTTCCGGTATGGCAGCCGCTTCCACCATGCTCAAGCCCGTCGGGATGGGCATGCACAAGGGAGCGGCGGCGATTGCGTAAGCGGCGTAGCCGCCTCCCGGCAGCAACGAGGTGATTTTATCGCCGATCGACAGGCGCGAAACGTTCGGACCCAACGCGACGATTTCTCCGGCGATCTCCATGCCGGGCAGGTCAGAGGCTCCGGGCGGCGGCGGGTAGCGGCCTTGGCGCTGCATCACATCGGGTCGATTGACGCCGGCGGCCTCGACGCGGACCAGCACCTCGCCGTCGCCGGGCTTCGGAACGGGCCGCACCGCCGTCCTCAACTGTTCCGGACCACCCGGCGCGGCGATTTCGACCACCGTCATTTCATGAGGCACTGCCATGTAATTTCTCCGCGTTCGTCAAACCTGAAAAAAGGGCGGCCAATCTAATTCTTCCGCAATATTTGGGCAAGGTCGCTCCGATCTGCGGCAAGATGCGCGTATGTTCATCCGGCAGCTGGAATACCTGGTCACTCTCGCGCGCGAAAAGCACTTCGCCAAGGCGGCCGAAGTCTGTCACGTGTCGCAACCCGCATTGTCCTCGGCGATACGCAGTCTGGAGAAGGAACTCGGCATCATGATCGTGCAGCGGGGCCGCCGCTTCATGGGACTGACGGCGGAGGGCGAACGCGTGCTCGTGTGGGCGCAGCAAACGCTCGCCTCGCTGTCGCATATGCGCGAAGACGCTTCGATCGCAAAGGCCACCATGGCCGGCACGCTGCGCGTCGGTGCGATTCCGACCACCATGACCGTCGCGGCTTTCATCACGGCACCATGCCGCGCTGCCTATCCGAACATTCGCTACGCCGTCTCATCGTTGAGCAGCGAGGCCATCGCCGGACAATTGGACCGTTTTGAACTCGATCTGGGCCTGACTTATCTGGATGAGAAAACCATCGATGGATTCGAATCGCTGCACCTCTTCGATGAGCGTTACGTGCTGCTGGCGGGCCGCCAAGCGGCACTCGAGCCGACGCTGAGCTGGGAACAGGCGGGGCGCCTGCCGCTGTGCCTGCTGACCGGCAAGATGCGCAATCGCCAGGTGGTCGATGCGGCGTTTCGGCGCGCGGGTGCGAAGGCCGACGTGATTCTGGAGACCGATTCGATTTTTTCGCTGTACGCGCATGTCAGTGAAGCAGGCCTGTTCAGCATCGTGCCGCACAGCTTGTTGAACTTTTTCGATATGTCCAAAGTGCAGGCAAGGCCGCTCACGCCCTCGCTGACGCGCGCCATAGGCTTGATCGCCCGCAATCAACCCGCACTTGCGCCCATCACCGCCGCGGTGTGGGAGATTGCGCGCGATCTGGAGCTGCAGCGGCGCTTTGACCAGGCGCTTCAGGGGTTTGACGCCTGATTGGTCCCGCCTATCATCTGATCAATCCAAACGATTGGACCATCATCTCTCCTGATTCCACACTGAAGCCACAATTTCAGTGATTGGCTCCGCCATGCATTGGAGCCGCGCAAGGAGATGCTCATGGACCAGAAAGTTGATCTCAAACACTACGATTTATTCATCGACGGCAAGCACGCCGCTCCGACGACCGGCGAGTACACCATCGATCTCGATCCGGCCACCGAAGAGCCGATCGCCGAAGTCGCACAGGGCGGCACGGCAGACGTCGACGAGGCGGTGAGCGCCGCGCGGGCCGCGCTGAAGGTTTGGGGGGCACTGCGTGCGGCCGAACGGGGCCGCATCCTGCAGCGCGCCGCAACCTTGTTGGAGCGGCACCAGGAAGAGCTCGTCGAAATCGAAAGCTTGGATGCCGGCAAGCCGCTCGCTGCCGTGCGCCGCCAGGACATGGCCGCGGTCATCGACACGGTGCGCTACTACGCGGGTTGGTGCGACAAGATCACCGGACAGGTCATTCCGGCGCGCCCCGATGCGCTGACGTATACGGTGCGCGAACCGGTCGGTGTGGTCGCCGCCATCGTGCCGTGGAATTTTCCGCTCATGATCGGCATGTGGAAAATCGCGCCCGCATTGGCGTGTGGCTGCACCGTGGTGGTAAAACCGGCGGAACTTACGCCGCTGTCGATGCTGCGCGTCGCGGAACTGTTCGTCGAGGCGGGCCTGCCCGCGGGCGTGCTCAATGTGGTTTGCGGCAAGGGCAGCGTCGTCGGCGAGGCGCTGGTGCGCCATCCCGGCGTCGATAAGGTCACGTTCACCGGTTCGCCGAGAGTCGGCCGTACCATCATGCAAGGCGCCGCCGCCAACTTCAAAAAAGTGACTTTGGAGCTCGGCGGAAAATCCGCGAATCTGATTTTCGCCGATGCGAATTTGGATCGTGCCGTGCGCGCGGCCTCGTCTGGAATCTTTTTCAACGCCGGCCAGGTCTGCTCCGCAGGCTCGCGCGTGCTGGTGCAGCGCCCGGTGTATGAGGAGGTCGTTGAGCGGTTGGCGGAACGAGCCCGTGCCATCCGCGTCGGCGATCCTGCGGATCCAAAAACCACGATGGGACCGGTCATTTCAGCCGCGCAAATGAAGACCGTGCTGGACTACATCGACATCGGCAAGAAAGAAGGCGCATCGCTGGTCACCGGCGGAGCGCGGATCGGCGATGAGGGTTACTTCATCGAGCCCACGGTGTTCGCGAATGTCGAGCACGAGATGCGGATCTCGCAGGAGGAAATCTTTGGGCCGGTGCTCTCGGTCATTCCCTTCGACGATGAGCAAGATGCGCTGCGCATGGCGAACGGCACCGCCTACAGTTTGGCCGCCGGTGTCTGGAGCGCCGACATCGCGCGCGTGCATCGCGTCGCCGCGGGATTGAAAGCCGGTACCGTGTGGATCAACACCTACGGATACACCGACGTACGATTGCCTTGGGGCGGATCGGGAGAGTCGGGGTTGGGCCGGGAGCATGGCGACGCAGCGCTCGAGAACTTCACCCAGCCCAAGGCCATCTGGCTGGCGCTCGATCAGTAAGCGCGCTGAACTTTAAGCGGCCGGGCATTCAGTCCCGGCTCCTCGGCTCCTCGGCTCCTCGGCTCCTCGGCTCCTACGCCGCCCGGCGGCTCTGCGGCTCTGCAGCAGTGCGCCGGCTCGTCGGATATTTCCTACACGAAATTCGGAACTGAATTTGTGTGGGAAGTTTGGACTTTCCGAAGTGCCTTTGCCAAGCTTCGCGGCCATGAGATGCTCCCTAGGGCGGTCCGTACGGGCTAAGATGTAACTCAAAACAAGATTCGAGTTGTTCACTGAAGGGATGAAAACAACCGTCGCGGCCGCGGCCCGGAGACCGAGCATGGATCAGAATTCGCCCACCGCAGCCCGCGGCAGCGCCAAGGCCCGCAACGGCAGCGCCAAGGCCCGCAATGCGTTGGCCGGACGCAACGGCAGTGCAAAGAAAGCCGCCGGCAACGACCATGCCGGCACGCCCGACCTCAATCAGCCGGAATTGCTCAAGGCCCTGCACGCCATGCAGGCCGGCGATTTCTCGGTGCGCTTGCCGGGACACCAGGTCGGCGTGGCCGGCAAGATCTGCGATGCATTCAACACCATCGTCGCGGCCAATCAGCGCATTGCGCAACAGCTGGAGCATGTCGGCGAGGTCGTCGGTCATCAGGGCAAGACACGCACCCGCGTTCGATTCGGGCTGTCGGATGGCGCGTGGGCCGATATGGAAGGCTCCGTCAATGCGCTGATCGATGACTTGTTGTGGCCGACCACGGCCGTAACCCGCACCGTCACCGCGGTCGCGCGCGGCGATCTGTTGCAGACGGTGCCGCTGGACGTCGGCGGCCGGCCGTTGAAGGGCGAGTTCCTGCGCTCGGCGAACATCGTCAACACGATGATCAAGCAGCTGAGCATATTCACCTCGGAAGTCACCCGGGTCGCGCGCGAAGTCGGCACCGACGGCAAGCTGGGCGGTCAGGCGCAGGTTCGCGAAGTCACCGGCGTGTGGAAGGACCTGACCGAGAGCGTGAATTCCATGGCGTCGAATCTCACGGCGCAGGTCCGCAATATCGCCGAAGTCACGATTGCGGTGGCCAACGGCGATTTGTCGAAGAAGATCACGGTCGACGTGCGCGGGGAGATTCTGCAGCTGAAGGAAGCCATCAACACCATGGTCGATCAGCTGCGTTCCTTCGCATCCGAAGTGACGCGCGTGGCGCGCGAAGTCGGCACGGAAGGCAAGCTCGGCGGCCAGGCCTTGGTGCCCGGCGTGGCCGGCACGTGGAAGGATCTCACCGACTCGGTCAATGCCATGTGCGGCAATCTGACCGCGCAGGTCAGAAACATCGCGCAGGTGACCACGGCCGTGGCGCGCGGCGATTTGTCGCGCAAGATCACGGTCGATGTCTCCGGCGAAATCCTGGAACTCAAGCAGACCATGAACACCATGGTCGATCAGCTCAATGCGTTCGCCGGTGAAGTGACGCGCGTGGCGCGCGAAGTCGGCACCGAAGGGCGTCTCGGCGGGCAGGCGCAAGTGCCCGGCGTTGCCGGCACTTGGAAGGACCTGACCGACAACGTCAATTCCATGGCCTCGAATCTCACCGCGCAGGTCCGCAATATCGCCGAGGTGTCGACCGCCATCGCCAGCGGCAATCTGGCGAAGAAGATCACCGTGACCGTGTCGGGCGAGATCCTGGAGCTGAAAGAAACCATCAATACCATGGTGGACCAGCTCAACGCGTTTGCCTCCGAGGTCACGCGCGTGGCGCGCGAGGTCGGTACCGAGGGCCGGTTGGGCGGCCAAGCCAACGTGCGCGGCGTTGCCGGCACCTGGAAGGATCTGACCGAGAACGTCAACTCCATGGCGTCGAACCTCACCGGTCAGGTCCGCAATATCGCCGAGGTGACCACCGCGGTCGCCAACGGCGATTTGTCGAAGAAAATCACGGTGGACGTGAAGGGCGAAATCCTGGAACTGAAGGACACCATCAACACCATGGTGGACCAGTTGAATGCCTTCGCGGGCGAGGTGACGCGCGTGGCGCGCGAAGTCGGCACCGAGGGCAAGCTGGGCGGCCAGGCGCAGCTGAAGGGCGTGGCGGGCACGTGGAAGGATCTCACCGATTCGGTGAATTCCATGGCGTCGAATCTCACCGGCCAGGTGCGCAATATTGCCGAAGTGGCGACCGCGGTCGCGCAGGGCGACCTGTCGAAGAAAATCACGGTCACCGTGTCGGGCGAGATCCTGCTGCTCAAGGAAACCTTGAACACCATGGTGGATCAGCTGCGGTCCTTCGCCGGCGAAGTGACCCGCGTGGCGCGCGAGGTCGGCACCGAAGGCCGGCTGGGAGGCCAGGCGCAGGTACCCGGCGTGGCGGGCACCTGGAAGGACCTGACCGACTCGGTCAATTCCATGGCCGGAAACCTCACCGCGCAGGTGCGCAACATCGCGGAGGTGTCCACGGCCATCGCAAACGGCGATTTGTCGCGCAAGATCACGGTGGATGTCCGGGGCGAAATCCTGCAGCTGAAAGAAACGCTCAACACCATGGTTGACCAGCTGAATCGATTCGCCTCGGAAGTGACCCGCGTGGCGCGCGAGGTCGGCACCGAGGGCAAGCTCGGCGGCAAGGCCAACGTCCCGGGCGTCGCCGGTACCTGGAAGGACTTGACCGAAAATGTCAATTCCATGGCGTCGAATCTGACCGGACAGGTCCGCAACATCGCGGAAGTCACCACGGCCGTGGCGCGCGGCGATTTGTCGCGCAAGATCACCGTGGACGTGAAGGGTGAAATTCTCGAGCTGAAGAACACCATCAATACCATGGTGGATCAGCTCAATGCCTTCGCCGGCGAGGTCACCCGCGTGGCGCGTGAAGTCGGCACCGCGGGCAAGCTCGGCGGCCAGGCGCAGGTACCCGGCGTGGCCGGAACGTGGAAGGACCTGACGGATAACGTCAATTCGATGGCCGGCAATTTGACGGCGCAGGTGCGCAATATCGCCGAGGTCGCCACGGCCATCGCCACCGGCGACCTGTCGCGCAAGATCACCGTGGACGTGCGCGGCGAAATCCTGCTGTTGAAAGAGACGCTCAACACCATGGTGGATCAGCTGCGTTCATTCGCCGGCGAGGTGACCCGCGTGGCGCGCGAGGTGGGCACCGATGGCCGGCTGGGCGGCCAGGCCGTGGTGCCCGGCGTCGCCGGCACCTGGAAGGATCTGACCGACAACGTCAATTTGCTGGCGGCGAATCTGACCACGCAGGTGCGCAACATCGCCGAGGTGACCACGGCGGTGGCGCGCGGCGATCTCTCGCGCAAGATCACGGTGGATGTGAAGGGCGAAATTCTCGAGTTGAAAAACACCATCAACACCATGGTGGATCAGCTCAATGGCTTCGCGGGCGAAGTCACCCGCGTGGCCCGCGAGGTCGGCACCGAAGGGCGCCTCGGCGGTCAGGCGCAGGTACCCGGCGTCGCCGGCACCTGGAAGGACCTGACCGACACCGTGAATGTCATGGCGGCGAACCTGACCGAGCAGGTGCGCGGCATCGTGAAGGTCGTGACCGCGGTCGCCGACGGCGATCTGAAGCAAAATCTCACCGTGGCATCCAAGGGCGAAGTGGCGGCGCTGGCCGAGACCATCAACAACATGACCGACACGCTCGCCACCTTTGCCGATCAGGTCACCACGGTGGCCCGCGAAGTCGGCGTCGAGGGCCGATTGGGCGGCCAGGCCAACGTGCCCGGCGCCGCCGGTACGTGGAAGGACCTCACCGGCAACGTGAATCTACTGGCGGCCAACCTGACCACGCAGGTGCGCGCCATTGCCGAAGTGGCCACGGCGGTGACCAAGGGCGACCTGACGCGTTCGGTGCAGGTGGAGGCCCGGGGCGAGGTGGCCGAGCTCAAGGACAACATCAACACGATGATCGGCAACCTGCGGCTCACCACCGATCGCAATACCGAACAGGATTGGCTGAAGACCAACCTGGCGCGGTTCACGAATATGCTCCAGGGACAGCGCGACCTGACGACGGTGGGCCGCATGCTGCTGACTGAGCTCGCGCCTTTGGTCGGAGCCCAGCGCGGCGTGATCTATCAGGTGCAGACGGATGGCGCCAGCGCCGCGCTGAAACTGCTGTCCGCTTACGCCGACGATGTGTCCAACGGCTATTCGGATCATTTGGAGCTGGGCGAAGGACTCATCGGGCAATGCGCGCGCGATGCGCGGCGCATGTTCATCACCGACATGCCGGACACCGCGGTGCCGATCAGTTCCGGCCTGTTCCGGGCGCCGCCGCGCAATGCCATCGTGCTGCCCGTATCCTTCGAAGGACAGGTCAAAGCGGTCATCGAACTGGCTTCGCTGGCCGCGTTCACCGATCTGCAGATGTCGTTCCTCGAACAGCTGACGACATCGATCGGCATTGTGCTCAATTCGATCGAGGCGACCATGCAGACCGAGGGGCTGCTGAAGCAATCGCAGCAGCTGGCCACCGAGCTGCAGACCCAGCAGCGCGAACTGCAGCAGACCAATGAGCAGCTGGAGCAAAAGGCGCAGCAGCTCGCCGACCGCAACGTCGAGGTGGAGGCGAAGAATCAGGAAATCGAGCAGGCGCGGCGCGCCGTGGAAGAGAAGGCCACTGAATTGGCGCTGACCTCCAAGTACAAATCGGAATTCCTGGCGAACATGTCGCACGAATTGCGTACACCGCTCAACAGCATCCTGATCCTGGGCCAGCAGCTCACGGAAAACCCCGAAGGCAACCTGAGCCACAAACAGGTCGAATTCGCGCGCACCATTCATGGCGCAGGCACGGATCTCCTGAATCTGATCAGCGACATCCTCGACCTCTCCAAGATCGAGTCCGGCACCGTGTCGGTGGACGCGGAAGAGGTCTACTTCAGCAATCTGCTGGACATGATCGGACGTCCGTTCCGCCATGAGGCGGAAAACCGCAAGCTGCAGTTCGATGTCGGGATCTCCTCCGATCTGGATCGCAGCATCATCACCGACTCGAAGCGCCTGCAGCAGGTGTTGAAGAACCTGTTGTCCAATGCGTTCAAGTTCACCGCCGAGGGCGGCGTGAGGCTCACCGTCTCGCCCGCGGCGAGCGGCTGGAACGCCGATCATCCGGTACTGAAGCACGCCCCATCCGTGGTGGCCTTCGAAGTCTCGGACACCGGCATCGGCATTCCGCTCGAGAAACAACGCATCATCTTCGAGGCGTTCCAGCAGGCCGACGCGGGCACCAGCCGTAAATACGGCGGCACCGGCTTGGGCCTGGCGATCAGCCGCGAACTCGCCAATTTGCTGGGCGGTGAAATTCAATTGCGCAGCGCGCCCGGTGTCGGCAGTACGTTCACCCTGTACCTGCCGCTCACCTATCTGGGCGGCGCTTCGACGAAGGCGCCCCCCGCCGGCGACATCGCACCGCCCGCGGGTCACGATGCCGTGACGCAGGTGCTGCTCGCCGAGCGGCCGATCGAGCAGATCCCGGATGACAGGGACGATCTCACGCCGGACGACAGCGTGGTGCTCATCGTCGAAGACGATCCGCATTACGCGCGCGTCATGGTCGATCTTGCGAGAGACGAGGGATTCAAGGTGCTGGTCGCGCATCGCGGCGCGGACGCGCTGGCGCTGGCCCGCGCCCACCATCCGAGTGCGGTATCGCTCGACATTTTCCTGCCGGACATGCTCGGCTGGACGGTGTTGAGCCAGCTGAAGCAGGATCCCACGACGCGCCACATCCCGGTGCAGATCGTCACCTTGGACGAAGACCGCCATCACGGACTGGCGCGGGGGGCGTTCTCCTTCGTGCAGAAGCCGACGACCCCGGAAGGGCTGGAGAATGCCTTTGCGCGCATCAAGGGGTACGCAAAATCACGGCGCAAGCGTCTGTTGCTGGTCGAAGATGACGCGGTGGAGCGCAACAGCGTCATGGAGCTGCTGGGCTCCGAAGACATCGAGATCATACCGGTTGACACAGGCGCGAGCGCCCTGCTGCAGCTGCGGGATATTGCAATCGATTGCGTCGTGCTCGACCTGAAGCTGCCGGATATGTCCGGGTTCGAGGTGCTGGAGCGGATTCGCGACGATGCGTCGCTGTGCGACATTCCGGTGGTGGTATTCACCGGCCGCGAACTCTCGCCGGATGAGGACGCCAAACTGCATACCATGGCGCGCAGCGTGGTGGTGAAGGGCGTCGAGTCGCCGGAGCGGTTGTTGGACGAGACTGCGCTGTTCCTGCATCGCGTCGTCGGCGATCTGCCCTCAGCCAAGCAACGCATGCTGGAGCGATTGCACAGCTCCGACGAAGACCTGCTGCGCCGTACGGTGCTGTTGGTGGACGATGATGCGCGGAATATTTTTGCCCTGAGCAGCGTGCTCGAGCGGCGCGGCATGGAGGTGCTCACCGCGACGACGGGCAGCGAGGCGATCGGGGTGTTGGCCGCAAGGCCCGATATCGCCATCGTCTTGATGGATATCATGATGCCCGGCATGGACGGCTACGAAACCATCCAGGCCATTCGCACCAATCCGGCGCATCGCCGCCTGCCGATTCTGGCGCTGACGGCCAAGGCCATGAAGGGCGATCGCGAGAAGTGCCTCGACGCGGGAGCCTCCGACTACCTCGCGAAACCGGTGAACATCCAGCAATTGATGTCCGCTTTACGCATGTGGCTGCATCGCTGACGGACGCAAGACGAATGAGAACCTCGGACAAAGTGAATATTCTGCTGGTTGACGATCAACAGGCGAAGCTGCTGAGCCACGAGGTCGTGCTCGCCGGCATGGGCGAGAATCTGCTCAAGGCCAGTTCCGCCCGCGAAGCGTTCGAGTGCCTGCTGAAAAACGAAGTGGCGCTGATTCTGATCGATGTGTGCATGCCGGACCTGGACGGTTTCGAGCTGGCCACCATGATTCGCGAGCATCCGCGATTCCAAAGCACGGCCATCATCTTCATCTCGGCGGTGATGATGGCGCATATCGATCAGCTGCGCGGCTACAACGCGGGCGGTGTGGACTATGTTCCCGTGCCCGTGGTGCCGGAGTTGCTGCGCGCCAAGGTGAGAGTCTTCGTGGAGCTGTATCGGAAAACCCGCCAGCTCGAACAGTTCAACGCCGATCTGGAGCGGCGCGTGGAGGAGCGCACCGCGGAGTTGCGCAAGTTCAACGAAGAACTCGAACTGCGCATCGAAGAGCGCACGCGGGAACGCGAGCTCGCGCTGGCGCAGCTCTTCGAGGCACAGAAAATGGATACCATCGGCCGACTGACCGGCGGCGTCGCCCATGATTTCAATAATTTGCTGATGGCGGTGCTCGGGAGCCTGGCGCTCCTGGAAAAACGCCTGCCTGAGGATCCGCAGACCCGGCGGCTGCTGAAAAACGCGATTCAAGGCGCGGATCGGGGCAAGGCGCTGACCCAGCGCCTGCTGGCGTTTTCCCGCCGCCAGGAGCTCAAGCCCCAGGCGGTCGACTTTGCGCAACTCGTGCACGGCATGGAAGAACTGCTCAAGCGCGCCGTGGGACATGAGGTCGCATTCAGCAGCGAGTTTGCCAAGGATCTGGCGCCCGTATTGGTGGATGCGAATCAACTCGAATTGGCGCTGCTCAATATCGCCTTGAACGCGCGCGATGCGATGCAGAACGGCGGCAGCATCAAGATCACGGCACAGGCCCAAAGCGTCGGGTCGGCGGCAACCCCCAATTGGCGGCGCGGCGCCAATGGCGGCGCCAAATCTTTGAGTGGAACCGCGGACGGCGGCTCATTGCCGCCGGGCGAGTACGTGAAAATCAGTGTGGTCGATACGGGTGTCGGGATGGACGAATCGACCCTCGCCAAGGCCACCGAACCTTTCTTTACGACGAAGGGCCCCGGCAAAGGGACGGGCCTCGGGTTGTCGATGGTGCACGGGCTGGCAGCGCAATCGGGTGGGCTGCTGCGAATCCACAGCGAGCCCAATGCCGGAACCGTGGTGGAACTCTGGCTGCCGCGCGCCAATTGCGCGCCGGCGGCGCTGCTGCGCGCGTCGGATGCGCCGGCTCAATTCAGATCCGAGGTCACGCCCTGCAAAGTACTCATCGTCGACGATGACACGCTGGTCATGACCGGCACCGCCGCGATGATATCGGATTTGGGGCACACGCCGATCGAGGCGCACTCCGCGGCCGAGGCGCTCGATATTCTGGACTCCGGTGTCAAAGTTGACGTCGTGTTGACCGATCATGCCATGCCGGTCATGACCGGCCTGCAGCTTGCCGGATGCATTCAGGAAAAATTCCCCGGATTGCCCATCATCCTGGCGACGGGCTACGCGGAGCTCCCCGTGGATCCGGCGACCTTGGGGATTGCAAGGCTGGCCAAGCCGTGCACACAGCATGAAATTGCCGCGGCCATCCATGCGGCCGTGTTCGCTTCCAGGACGGACGATCGAGTGGCAATGTCGGGAGCCGCGAATTAAGCTGCACGGATGACAACCGCCTACATCACGCACGCCGAGTGCCTCCGCCACGAGATGGGCGCGGGACATCCCGAATGTCCCGATCGGTTGAACGCGGTCAACGAGGAAATGCGCTCCTCGGGCCTGCTCGCGGAATTGCGCTCCTTGGAGGCGCCGCTGGCGGGCGCCGACGATCTGAAGCGGGTGCATCGCGCGGCGTATGTCGACGCGATATTCGATGCCGCACCGAACGAAGGCTATGTGCAGTTGGATCCGGATACGGCGATGAACCAGTACAGCCTGGCCGCGGCGCGGCGCGCGGCCGGCGCGGGGGTGCTGGCGGTGGATGAACTCATGGCAGGGCGATCATCCAATGCGTTCTGCGCCGTTCGCCCGTGCGGACATCACGCCACCCAGGTCCGGTCCATGGGTTTTTGCATCTTCAACAACATCGGTGTTGCGGCGGCCTATGCATTGGAAAAAAAGGGCCTGGAGCGCGTCGCGATCATCGATTTCGACGTGCACCACGGAAACGGTACGGAAGACATGTTCAGCCCGCCGCACTGGCACAAGCGGGTGCTCATGGCGAGTTTCTTTCAGCATCCCTTTTACCCCTACAGCGGGACCTCGAATCCCGCGCCCAACATGATCAATGTGCCTTTGGCCGCGGGCAGCGGCGGCGCCGCCGCCAAGGAAGCCCTGGAAAAGCACTGGCTGCCCGCGCTCGAGAGCTTCAAGCCCCAGATGATTCTCATCTCGGCCGGATTCGATGCGCACAAGGAAGATCTGCTCGGGGGCATGGCCTTGGTCGAAGCGGACTACGCGTGGATGACGCGCGAACTGCTGAAGGTGGCCGCACGCCATTCGCAGGGACGCGTGGTTTCGATGCTCGAGGGCGGCTATAACCTATCCGCGCTGGGCCGCAGCGCCGTGGCCCATGTCCGGGTGCTGTCGCAGCCTGATCAGGTGTAGAGCCTGCCGACGCTCTCGGCTATGCACACCGGCTTCGCGTGGCCCTCTCGTTCAACCGTCACTTCGGTGACCGTCTGCACGCCGTCCTGGATCGGTTCGAAGGCAAGCAGCTTGAAGTGCGCTCGCAACCGGCTGCCCACCGGAACGGGCGCCGGAAAGCGCACACGATTCAGGCCGTAGTTGACCGACATCCGCGCGCCCTCCACTCGATGCGAACTGCGGATGAAGTAGGGCAGCAAGCTCAAGGTCAGAAAGCCGTGCGCCACCGTGCTGCCGAACATGCCGGCGGCGGCGCGTTTGGGGTCCACGTGGATCCACTGATCATCGCCGGTCACGGCGGCAAATTGATCGATGCGCGCCTGGTCGACGGTGAGCCAATCGCTGCTTCCCAGCGGCGCACCGACCAGGGCCTCGAGTTCCGCCAGATTTCGATACGTTTTCACACTGAATCCCTCCGTGGCTATGATGGCATAACCTTGGGGCCCACCGCGCCTCTCGGGATGCCAACCGCCGCCGTGCAGGCTCAAGGTCAGCCAATATTGGTGCCCAGGAAGCGCGGTGCTATGCTGCACCGAAGGTTGCGCGTGGCAGTTCCTCGGGGCGGGCGATCGGTGACTCAAACGACGTGCGGCATTGAGGCGGGCACTTGAACGACATAATGCGGACATTTCGTGGGCCGGCGGGTCGCCGTATGCGGTGGTTCGGCGCATCGCTCGCCGTGGGCGCGCTGGCGGCCTGGCCCGGTTGGACGGTCGCGACCGCCCCCGAAGTGTCGCCGCCGGCAACCCGGGTCATCGACCCCATCGATGAGCTGACCGAAGTGATGGTCGAGGCGCGCGAACCGCGCTATGTATCGCCGACCCGCCGGGACCAGATCGGCCGCATTTGGGCCCCGGTGTTGATCAACGGGCGCGGGCCCTTTCGCATGGTTCTCGATACCGGTGCCAGTCACAGTGCGATTACGGCGCTGGTGGCTCTGGCGCTCGGCATCCCGACCGATCGCTCTCCGCCCGTGATCCTGCGCGGCGTGACCGGATTCGCCACGGTGCCGACCATACGCGTGGACACCTTGAGCGTGGGTGACATTGCGGTCGACCAGACGATTCTGCCGATCGTGCCGGACGCCCTGGGCGGCGCCGAAGGCGTTCTGGGATCCGAAGGCCTGATCGGTAAGCGAATCCTCATCGATTTTCGTCACGATCGGATCAACATCACCTATTCGAGGAATGAGCGCTCGGGCCCGGGATTCGTCAGCGTGCCGTTCCATTCATTGCGCGGCACCTTGGTGGTCGTGGACGCGTTCGTCGGGAATGTCCGCTGCAAGGCGGTCATCGATACCGGAGGGCAGGTCACCATCGCGAACCTTGCTCTGAAGGATGCGCTGGCGCGGGTGGGCGCCGCGCAGAGGAGCAAGATCGATACGATCGTCGGCGCGACCAAGGATATTGAAAAGGGTGAGTTGATGGACACGCCCGCCATTGCGTTGGGCGCCATCAGTATTCATGATCCTGGCGTAACGTTCGGGGACTTGTATATATTCAAGCAGTGGCGGCTGACGGCTGAGCCTGCGATATTGATCGGTATGGATACGTTGGGTCTGCTCGACACACTGATCATCGATTATCGCCGTCATGAGCTGCAACTTCGTATGTTGAACGCAGGTTAGCGGGGCGTGCATGGTGAATAAACCGATCATTGGCGTGGCCTCTTTGATCTTCGTGATGGCGGCGGTTGGTGTCTACTACCTGAGAAGCCGCAACGCGCCGCTGCCCGCGACACCGGTCCCGGCAAGCACGGCGCCCGCCGCCTCCGAGCCGGCCATCGCGCATCCTTTGCCCGGAGCAGCGGGCTCCTCGTCGGCGCCTCTGCCGGACCTGGCCGACAGCGATGCGCCGCTGCGCGATGCCCTCGCTCAACTCGCGGGTGCCGACGCCGTGAAGGCCTATGTGGTGCCGGAGGATGTGATTCGCCGCATCGTGGTGACGATCGACAATATGCCCCGGCAAAAAATCGCCGTGGACAAACGGCCCACCACTGCAATCGGCGGGTCTTTCGCCGCCAACGGTGATGAGCTGCATGCGACGCTCAATCAACAGAATTTCGAACGCTACAAGCCGCTGGTCACGGTGATCAGCAAGTTGGACATGCAGCAGCTGGGTGCGGTCTATATCCGCTTCTATCCGCTGTTCCAGCAGGCGTACCAAAATCTCGGCTACCCCAACGGGTATTTCAACGATCGGCTGGTGGAAGTCATCGACGCCATGCTGGCAACGCCGGAGCCGAAGGGACCCATTCAATTGGTGCGCCCCAATGTCATGTATCTCTATGCGGATCCGGCGCTCGAGGCGCGGCCCGCCGGACAGAAACTCTTGATCCGCATGGGGCCCGAGAATGCGCAGGCCGTCAAGGCGAAGCTGACGGAACTGCGCGCGATCATCACGGCAGGATCGCTCAAACACCAATAAGCAAAGCGACGCCGCAGACGATTGGTTTGGACGATGGGACTTTAAAAAAAAGCAGGGGAAGTGACATGGCGACGACGTCCGCAGATGCAGGATTGCCGAGTTCGACGGCAGCGACGCAGAATAAATGGCTGGTCATCGGCGCATCCTCCTTGGGAACCGTCTTCGAGTGGTATGACTTCTATCTGTACGGCCTGCTCGTCAGCATCCTCACCTCGCAATTTTTCTCCGGCGTCAACGAAGTAACGGGTTTCATTTTTGCATTGGCCGCCTTCGCCGCGGGGTTTGCCGTGCGGCCGTTTGGCGCGTTGGTGTTCGGGCGGCTGGGCGATCTGGTGGGACGCAAGCATACCTTCCTCATCACCATGGGGATCATGGGCGGATCGACATTTGCAGTCGGATTGCTGCCGAACTACGCCACCGCCGGCGTGCTGGCGCCGGTTCTGCTGCTGGCATTGCGTCTTCTGCAGGGCCTGGCATTGGGCGGCGAATATGGCGGTGCGGCGACCTATGTCGCGGAGAATTCACCGCAGGGAAAACGCGGCCTGTTCACCAGCTTCATTCAGACTACCGCGACCCTGGGACTATTCGGTGCATTGATCGTCGTCATCGCGACCCGCACCAGCCTCGGGGAAGATGCATTCAAGGCGTGGGGATGGCGCATACCGTTCCTGATTTCGGTGATTCTACTCGGCGTCTCCTTGTGGATCCGCATGCAGCTGGCCGAGAGTCCGGTGTTCGTCAAAATGAAGAACCAGGGTACGACGTCGAAGGCGCCGCTCTCCGAGGCCTTTGGGCGCTGGCCCAATTTGAAAATCGTGATCATCAGCCTGTTGGGGGCGGTCATGGGCCAAGCGGTGGTGTGGTACACCGGACAGTTCTACGCGCTGTTCTTCCTGGAGCGTCAGCTAAAGGTCGACGGTGCCACCACGAATATTCTGGTGGCGATCGCCCTGGTGCTGGCCACACCGTGTTTCGTCTTCTTTGGTTGGCTCTCGGACAGGATCGGCAGAAAGCCCATTATCATGACGGGCTGCCTGCTCGCGATGCTGACCTACTTTCCGCTGTTTGGTGCGCTCACCCGCTATGCCAATCCGGCGCTGTATGCGGCCCAATCGGCCGCGCCGGTCACGGTGGTTGCGGATCCGAAGGAATGCTCGGTCCAATTCGATCCCATCGGCAAGAATCCATTCGATTCAACTTCCTGTGATATCGCCAAGAACTTTCTCGCCAAGGCCAGTGTCAGTTATAAGAGCGAAGATGCCCCGCCCGGAACGGTGACGAAGATTCGCAGCGGCAACAACACCTTCGATGCGCCCGATCCGAAGGTGCTCAAAGGCGCCGATCGCAAGGCTGCCATCGCGGCTTTCCAAAAGCAGGTCAAGGGGGCACTGTCCGCCGCCGGCTATCCCGACAAGGCGGATCCGGCCTCGATCAACAAACCAATGGTCGTGCTCATTCTGTTCATTCTGGTGCTGTACGTCACCATGGTGTACGGGCCCATCGCGGCGCTGCTGGTCGAATTGTTCCCGGCGCGCATCCGTTACAGCGCCATGTCGCTGCCCTATCACATCGGCAATGGCTGGTTTGGAGGCTTCCTGCCGACCATCGCTTTCGCCATGGTGGCGGCGACCGGCGATATTTACTACGGGCTTTGGTATCCCATCGTGGTCGCCGGCATTACTTTGGTGCTGGGACTGCTGTTCTTGCCTGAAACCTACAAGCGCGCCATCGACACCTAGCCCAGCACGCCGTCGGGAGGTGTCGTCGGCCCGCAGCGACACCTCTCATCGGGTGTAAATTGCTCAGCGTTACATTCCCTTCACAGAGATAGCCGCTCTGTGAAATGTGACGTTGTGTGTTCTAGGAACAGCGTCCTTGTGCGTACGCTGGCGAACATAAAACATCAACTGGCGGGGTTACTATGGTTAATGTCAGGAAAAGCGCTTTGAATTCAAGGCTTCCAGCCGCAGCTGTGGCGCTGGCCCTCGCGGCGGCGGCCCTGCTGGGAGGTTGCGTCGTGCGCGTGGCAACGCCGCCTCCGCCACCACCGCCACCTCCTCCGCGTGTCTACGTCCCGCCACCGCCACCGCCGCCCCCGGCCTATGCCGCGCCGGCGGTCGATGTCGAAGTCCAGGCGAACGAGGCACCGCCTCCCTTACCGGACTACGAACAGCCTCCCATGCCAGACGAGGGTTATCTTTGGACACCTGGATATTGGGCGTGGGGCGGAGGCGGGTACTACTGGGTGCCGGGAACCTGGGTGCAGCCGCCACGCGTCGGCTTGCTCTGGACACCGGGATACTGGGGCTTTGTGGGCGGGGTGTACGCATTCCATGTCGGCTATTGGGGTCCTCACGTCGGTTACTACGGAGGCGTCAATTACGGGTTTGGTTACGTCGGAGTTGGATTCGCGGGCGGACGATGGGTGGGCAATTCCTTTGCCTACAACAGGTCTGTCACCAACGTGAATGTGACTGTGGTTCACAACACATACAACGAGACGGTGGTGAACAATGTCACGGTCAATAAGGTGAGCTACAACGGTGGGCCGGGCGGTACGTCGGCGGCGCCCACGGCTCAGGAACGCGCAGCGGCAGCGGAGCCGCATGTCCCTCCGACCGCTTTGCAACACCAGCACGTACAGGAAGCGGCCCGCAATCCCGCGCTGGCGGCGCACGCCAATGGGGGCCATCCCGCCATCGCGGCAACCCCGCGACCCGGTGCGTTCAACGCCCCGGGTGTCGTGGGCGCGCACGGCGCGACGACTCCCCCGGGCGGCGCAGGCCACTCCCCGACGCCGGGACAGCCTGGAGGTGCGGCACGCACCCAGGGGCAACCCGGACAAGCTAATGGCGCCGGTCGCGCCCCCGGACAGCCTGGGCAGCCCAATGGCGCGGCTCGCCCAGGGCAACCCGGGCAGCCCAAGCCGGCTGCGAAGCCCGCCAAGCCGAAACCGGAGGAAAAGAAAGGCGAGCACGAGAAATAGTCTCGCGATAGTCCTGTCGGAGTAATAGACGGCGGCCGGTCAAACCCGGCCGCCGTCTTGTCGCTGGGGTCGTCACGGGTGGACTATTCAGCAGCCGCCTGCACCACCGGCAATTCGACGAAGCTTACGGCCGACCCGCCATCGAATATCTTGACGGTGGCCTTCTTGTAGTCTCCCGGCTTGGCGAAAAAAATGTTCTCCACATAGGTTTGCGGATTGCGGTCGTACAGCGGGAACCAGCTGGATTGCACCTGCACCATGATGCGGTGTCCCGGCAGGAACACATGGTTGGCGGTGGGCAGGGCGAAGCGAAACACCTGCCGTTGATCTGCGGGGATCGGCTTCGGGTTGCTGAAAGACTCCCGATAGCGGCCGCGCAGGATGTCGGCGGATACCATCAACTGATAGCCGCCCATCTTAGGCTCGCGCCCCATCTCATCCGGATACACATCGATGAGCTTCACCACGAAATCCCCATCGGTTCCCGTGGTTGAGGCGATGAGATTGGCAATGGGCTCGCCGCTGATCTTCAGCGCTTCCGTCAGTACCGGGGTGGAGAAGCTCAAGACATCGGTGCGCGAGGCAACATTGCGCTGATCGCTGACCAGCCACGTCTGCCAGCTCATGCGCCCCTCATCGCCGCCGATGTGGATGGGCCGCGGAATGTACGGCACCGGTTTGGCAGGATCCGCAACGTATGCCTCGAAGTCCGCGGTCCCGGCCCGGGAAGTCGGGGCCGCGTCGGCCGCTGCGCTCAGACGCAGATTGCCGCCGCTTTGCAAATAGAGCTTCTGCGCGTGAATGCCGCACCCGGCGTCGCAGCCGCTCGGCCAGGCGGAGAGCGCCTGCCACCGATTCGTGCCGGTCTCGAAGGCCGTGACGTGCGCGAGCTTGAGGGGCGGCGCGTCATCCTTCAAGTAGTGGTCGAAAAATGGCCGCACCAGGTTTTTGCGGAAGTATTGCGCGGTATCGCTGCCGAAGCGGATCTCGCCGATGGCGCTGCCATCGAGCCGCTGCTGGTGATGAAACCACGGTCCGATGACCAAGTACAGGTTCGAGGTGTCGGCCTGTTGCGCCGTGAGCGCCTTGTACAGTGCGATGTTGCCGTAGATATCCTCCTGATCCCACAGGCTGTGCACCAGCATGACGGGCACGGCGACGTTTTGCTTGGCCAGGATCCTGTCCAGCGCCTGAGCCTGCCAGAACTCATCGTACGCCGGATGGCTCATGACCTTGCCGGCGAAGCCCACCTGTTCGAGACCGTGCCGGCGCGCCATCTCGCCCGCCGAACCTACGCTGAGCCAGGTGTCGTAGTCGTCGTAATGATCCGTCCACCAGGAAATATCGCTGCCGCGCGTGGCTTCTTGATCGTGGATGTAGGTGAGGCTGTCTTGCCGAAATGCGCCCTTGTGAAACCAATCATCGCCCATCCATCCGTCGACCATGGCATTGATGGGGATGGCCGCGCGCAACGCAGGATGTGGATGTACGAGCGCCATGAGCGAGGTAAAGCCGTCGTACGAAATCCCGAGAATGCCGACCTTCCCGTTGCTCTCCGGGAGGTTCTTGACCAGCCAGTCGATGGTGTCGTAAGTGTCGGTGGAGTGATCGACACCGGCAGGATTCAAGGGGCCATGCAGCGGCCGCGTCATGAAGTACTCGCCCTCCGAACCGTGCTTGCCGCGCACGTCCTGCATCACGCGGATGTAGCCGCCATTGACCACCGCATCGTCCGCGACGTCATTGCTGTCGAGGAGCGCCTCGATACGTGCGCTGGCATTTTTACCGAGACGCGAGCTCGCACCGTAGGGTGTGCGGGTCAGCAGGATCGGCGCGCGATGCGCGCCGCGCGGTATGAGAATGACGGTCTTGAGCTTGACGCCGTCGCGCATGGGAATCATGACCTCGCGCTGGGTGTAGTCGAAGCTATCGACGCGCGGGACGAATGCAGCGGGCGTCTCGTTCGGCAAGGATTCGGAAAACACCGGCACCGCGGCCGAAACGAGCAGCAGCATCGCGCCGCGCAAAATGAAGCCTGCGCCGGTGCGCGCGCTGAGTATCGACGTCATGAAAACTCCGTAGGTGTGGGCCCGCTCTTGGGAATCGCGGATGTTGCGGGATCACGGGTCCGTGCGCAACGGCAACGGCGGCACCAACGGCGGCCCCAAGCGCGACCAAGGGCGGCACCAAGGGCTGCATCGATGTGCCCTTAGCAGGCCAACGATTAGCCCTCTATCAAAGGCTTGCGGGGAAGGGTGGCAGGGGGCATGATCAGGGTCGACCGATCGAAAAGGTCGCGGGAGGGCAGACGCATGGGTTCCTTGTCTTTCACGGTATCCGACGGAGTCGCGACCTTGGCGCTGCAGCGTTCGACGTGCAGCAATGCGATCGACATCACCGTCATTCGCGCCATCCATCTCGCTCTCGATCAAATCCAGAAGGGCGAAGGCGGTGCCAAAGCGGTGGTGATCACCGGCAGCAACGATGTGTTCTGCAGCGGCTTGGACCTTCATTCCATCGATTTGAAAACGGCCGAGGCCAGGCAGCGGGCGCATTTCGAAATGCGCCGGTTCATGGATCCTTTGATTCTTCGCTTGAGCGGCTTCCGCTTTCCCATCGTGGCGGCGGTCAACGGAGCGGCCGTCGGCGCAGGCATGAGTCTGGCGCTGGCGAGCGACATCATCATTGCGGCCGACACAGCTTACTTCCTGCCGTCGTTCGCCCGCTTAGGGTTGGTGCCGGATGCCGGGATTACCTTTCACCTGGCGCGCCGCATCGGGGCGGGCCGCTCGCTCTCCTCACTGATGCTGGCGGAGCGAATCGATGCCAAGACCGCGCTCGAGTGGGGTCTGGTTTATGCGGTGGTGCCGGCTGACGAACTGGTGGTCCGCGCCCAGGCGGTGGCGCACCGGCTCGCGACGGGTCCTTGCGCGGTGCTCGGCCAAATTCGCACCTTGCACGCGTCGACCTTCGATAATTCGCTGCAGGAGCAATTGCGCGCCGAGCGCAGCGCGCAGGAGATGAGTTTGGAGACGCAGGATTGCGTCGAGGGAGTTCGCGCCTTTTTCGAGAAGCGAGAGCCTAATTTTTCCGAGCACTAGTCGCGTTCGACGGCGGTGCGGTAATTGCGACGCGTATCGCCGCGAGCGGTGCGTGATCATCGAACGGTTCAGTTTTCGGGTCTTTGGGTACGCCCAGTAAAGTCCAGAGCAAATCCAGATCCGCAGTTTGCGGCGTCGCCCTGATGCGCTGATACAGGTCGTACAGCACGTGAGTGCCGGTCGCCGTATCGCCGATTCGAAGCACCTCGGCGATATCGCGGTCGAATCCGTAACCCCCGGTCTCCTGCAGGATGGCACGCAACGCAGTTTGCAGACCCACTCGGTTGGCAGTCTGTTCGCGGATGGCGATATCGGCTTGGAGGCAGTAGAGCGCGCCGCCCCAGTAGGTGCGGCCCCAGCTCAGGCGTTGATCCATGCCGCCGTCTTCAGCGCGAGGCAGCCCCAAGGGCATGGAATGACGATCCTCGGCCCACACATCCGCGACGTCGCGATTGCCGAACTGCGCCCTGGCGACGCCTTCGACATAGACGGCCAAGCCTTCGGCAAGCCACAGATGGCTGCGGCCCACTTCCGGCAGCGCCAGATGCACCATCTCATGCACGAGCACCCAATCCGCCGCCAGCGCCTCGGCCGTGGTTTCGCGGCCCACTCGCATTTGAATCATCAGGCCGGAATCATTGGTGGTACGGCCGCCGCCCACCCCGCTGCCCTCCATTCCGCCGAGCCGAATGACGACCAAGGGTGCGGGAAACTTACCGTAGTAGGCGGCAACGATGTGCGCCGAGCGTTCGATCCACTCGCGCAACACCTGTTGACGCTTGGCGAGCGTGTCATCGTCGATCACGACGCACAGCGTGGAGCCGTTTAACTTAAGTTCGGTGCTTACCGAGGAAGGACACGCGCCGCGCGCGACCGTGCAAAGCAAGGTCAGAACAGCCGCGACGACAACGGGGGATGCACGCATCATTTCTCCTGGGCCTGATTGAGCTTTCGCGGCCCGCTCAAACAGCGGCTGCCGGTCACGAAGTACCGCAATCGCTCATCTGCCGCCTTGCTGAGCCCAATGCGTACGCTTTCACCGATGGACGTGATGTTATGACCGTCCTGGCCGATCCAAAGTTGCTTGTCGGTCAAGAGATCCAGACCGTCATGGCGCCGGTCCACCCGCAGGGCGGCCGTCAACCGGCCGGGCCCCCGCATCACGTCATTTAACTTGACATGACTGCGAAGGCGCTGCATATGCTCTGTACCGTAAAGAGGCTCCAGCGCGCGCAACAGCACGCCGGAGCCGATCCCGCCCACTTCGCTCGATACGTTCAACAAGTACGACGTCCCATAGCACAGGTATACATAGGCATGGCCGTGTTCGAGGAACAGGGAGCGGTTGCGCGGTGTCATCCCCCGAAATGCGTGGCAGGCCGGGTCATGCTGCAGGTAGGCCTCGGTCTCCACGATTCGGCCGGCCGCGATGGCGCCGTTGAATTCGCGAACCAGGACTTTGCCGAGCAAAGCCCGGGCCAGGGCGACCGTGTCCGAGGGCAGGCTTTTGCGTGAAATCCGCTCTACGGGTCGCTTAAGTTCGCGCGCAAGCTCGGCCACGATGGTAGTCTCCATGCGTCGTTCGATCATAAATCATAGAATTTGTCAGGATTCTTCGGGGACAGCAGCATGCTAAGCGCTCAGGCCATCAAGAATCACCACTCGGACGTCTTTACCTTTTTGCAGGGAAATTTGAGCATTGAGGCCTCGCATTGCCACGTCCCGGAAGAAGCGCTGAGGCAAAGTCTGGTCTATGTCACTGATGTGACGCAACTTTCCGAGGCGCGCCGCCACAAGCCCGCCATTCTCATCGTCCATGTGAATATTGCTGACCGGATCTGCGGTGATGCGGACCAGGGCAGTTGCTGCTTCTCCGTGCGCAACATCTCCATGGGCATGGCAATACTCCTCAAGTATTTCGACAGCAAGAGTTGCCGGTTCACTCAATGGGGCGAACATCATCCGACGGCGGTCGTGCACCGCGATGCCACCATCGGCGCGGGCGTGTTTCTTGGCCCTTACTGCGTCATCGGCGCGGGCGCGGATATCGGCGATGGATGCCTGATCGGGTCGCACTGCGTCGTCGAGAATCAGGCCAAAATCGGGGCACGCAGCATCCTGCATCCCCAGGTTTTCGTCGGTGCCGCCTGCGAGATCGGCGAAGACTGCGAGATCCATCCGCATACCAGCATCGGCAGCGACGGCTTCGGCTATGCCGTGGGTGCGGACGGCAGGCCGCGGAAGATTGCTCATCTGGGCAATGTCAAAATCGGGGACGGCGTCGAAATCGGCAGCAATTGCGCCATCGATCGTGCGACCCTGACCTCGACGCACATTCGTTCAGGGTCGAAGCTGGACAACATCTGCCATATTGCCCACAACTGCGATCTCGGCGAGAACGGCTTTTTCACGGCGGGCTTCATGATGGGCGGATCGACCAAGATCGGACGCCAGTTCGTCACGGGCGGTAATTCCGTCGTCACCGCCCACATCACGGTCGGCGACAATGTGGTGCTGTCCGGCAGATCCTCGGTCACCAACGATGTACCGAATGCCGGCGCCTACGGCGGCTATCCTCTGCAGCCCTTGAAAGAGGCGTTGAGAACCGCCGTGAGCATCGGGCATCTGAATGAGATACGCCGCAACCTCAAGCGCGTGATGAAACACCTGCATTTGTCGGAGAATCCTCAATCTGAGTGCGCACCCCAACCGGTGCACGGCGGCGACACCTCCGACAGTTGAAGACGCCATCCGATAATCTTCCCATCGCCGTACCCGTGGCGGCGTTGCTGATCGCCATGGTGTGCTTTCAACTGGGCGCCACCCTGGCCAAGGGATTGTTCCCGATCGTCGGCGCCGGCGGGACCGCGGCTCTGCGGCTGGCCATCGCCGCGCTGATCCTGCTCGCCGTCTGGCGCCCGTGGCATCTGCGCTTCACGCGGCGACAGCTGGGCATCGTCATTGTCTACGGGGTGGCAATGGGGTGGATGAATTTCTTCTTCTATCTCGCCTTGAGCTACATCCCGCTCGGCATCACGATGGCACTGGAATTCACCGGTCCCTTGGGTGTAGCGCTGTTCGCATCGCGGCGTCCCATCGATTTTCTGTGGATCTTGCTGGCGGCGCTCGGCCTCATTGCATTGCTGCCCTTGGGTCTGGGCGGAGCTCCCTTGTCGGCCCTCGGGGTCATCTACGCGCTCGCGGCCGGCCTGTGTTGGGCGCTGTATATCCTGTTTGGGCGCAGAGCCGGTGCCGCTCATGGGGGCCAGATCACCTCATGGGGGACGGTGATCGGCGCCCTGGTCATCGTGCCGATCGGGATTGCGCACAGCGGTGCGCAGCTCTTTTCGCCGGCGATCCTGCCCGTGGCGGCCGGTGTGGCGGTGCTGTCGAGTGCGCTGCCTTATTCGCTGGAAATGTTTGCCATGCCGCGTATCGCAACCCGCACCTTCGGCGTGCTCATGAGCCTGAATCCGGCGCTGGGCGCGTTCTCCGGCTTGATTTTTCTGGGCGAGAGTTTGACCCTGATTCAGTGGGCGGCCATTGCCAGCATCGTCGCCGCTTCGGCCGGAAGCGCCGCGACCCGGGAATTGTCACCCGATTAGTTTGATGGCGAGGTACAGCACCGCGGCGCCGGCCAGTGTCATGGCGGTCGTGAGAAACTTCGGGTGCGCATGATAGCTCTCGGGAATGAGATCGCTCGCACCGATGTACAGAAAGAACCCGGCAAACAACGCGAGCACGATGCCGAACGCACTGCCGGGAAGGGTGAAGAAGAAAGTCGATGCCACACCGATCGCAGGCGCCGCCGCATCGAGCAACAGCCAGCGGAATCCCTCGGCGCGGCTGCCGCGGTTCTTGAGCACGACATTCATGGTGTTGATGCCGTCGGAGAAGTCGTGGCTCAACACCGCAATGGCCACGACGATTCCCACCTGTGGGGAGGCTTGGAAGGCGAGGCCGATGGCGATGCCGTCGAGCAGGCTGTGCAGACACAGGACGGCGGCGGCAAACGGGCCGCGCGGTGCGGCGTCGCCGTGAAACAGCAATATCCGGTCGAGCACCAGGTAGAACAAAAAGCCGAGGGCGGTCCACGACAGAATCGTGGACGGTGAATGGAATTGGGTGCCGAAATTGACCGCTTCCGGCAGCAGGTCGAAAAATGCCACGCCGATGACGGCACCGGCGCTGAAGCCCAGGATGAGATGCAGCTTGTCGTGCAGGCGCAGCGCCAGCAGCCCGCCCATCAGCGTGCTGAAGACCGCACCGGCGGCGATGACTAGGAGCAACACGGTGGTATATTGCCGGCCACAGTTTTAACTTCTTGGGGGTAGCGTGAGTTACGACACGTATCATAAGCGCAAAGTCGGCAAGCACGTGCTCAAGCCGGAAACCCAGATGATGGGCTACGGGTTTGACCCGAGTTTGTCGGAAGGCTCGCTGAAGCCGCCGATCTTCTTGACATCCACTTTCGTTTTCAAAACGGCGCAGGACGGCAAGGATTTTTTCGACTACACCTCGGGCCGGCGCGAGCCTCTCGCGGGCCAGGCTTCGGGCCTGGTGTACTCGCGCTTCAACAATCCAAATCTGGAGGTGCTGGAAGATCGTCTGGCGCTCTGGGAGGAAGGCGAAGCTGCAGCCGTGTTTTCCAGCGGCATGTCGGCGATATCGACCGTCATTTGGACTCATGTTCGCCCGGGCGATGTCATTTTGATGAGCCAGCCGCTGTACGGCGGCACGGAAACCCTGATCGAAAAGACGCTGCCCGGTTTTGGCGTCAGCGCCGTCGGATTCAATCTCGGACACGATCGCGGCGCCGTGCTCGAGGCTGCCGAGCAAGCCACCCGAAAGGCCGCCGAAACCAAGGGACGCGTCTGTCTCATCATCGTCGAGACGCCGGCGAATCCGACCAACAGCCTGGTCGATCTGAAATTGATGCGCGAAGTGTCGGAGTTGATCGGCTCGCGGCAGAGCGGCGGCCGTCCTCCGGTGGCGGTCGACAACACCTTCCTCGGGCCGGTTTTTCAGCGCCCGCTGCCGCACGGTGTCGATCTGGTCATGTATTCGCTGACCAAGTACGTCGGGGGCCATTCCGACCTGGTCGCCGGGGGTGTGGTCGGTTCGCGCGAAGCGGTGGGGCCGGTCAAGAAATTGCGCGGTGCGCTGGGCACCCAGCTCGATCCGAATACCGCGTGGATGATCATGCGCTCCATGGAGACGCTGTCCTTGCGCATGCACAAGTCGGCCGAGAATGCGGCTTTGGTTGCGAATTTTTTGCGCCAACATCCTAAGATTGCCGCCGTCAATTATCTCGGTTTTCTGGCGCCCGATGATCCGCGCAGCGCCGTTTTCAAGCGGCAGTGCGAGAGCGCCGGCTCAACCTTTGGATTCGCGGTGAAGGGCGGTGAAGCGGAGGCGTTCCGCCTGCTCGATGCACTGCAGGTCATCAAATTGGCCGTGAGCCTGGGAGGCACCGAAACCCTGATGTCGCATCCGGCCAGCACCACCCATTCGGGCGTTGCCAAGCAAACGCGCGACCGGCTCGGGATCACCGATGCCTTGATTCGAATTTCGGTCGGCATCGAAGATGCGGATGATCTCATCGCCGACTTGAGCGCCGCGCTCGAGAGAGTGTAGCCCTCCCTTCACCGGCCCCGAGCGCAATGCTCGGGGGCCGTACTGCGCCGGCGGCTGCGCCGACGGCGGCCGGCTATTTCGCGCGCCGTACGCACCAATGCGGAATTGCTTCACACAATCGGCCTGCTGCGAGGCATGTTTCCGATGCCCCAGCTACGCCCACCAGCCCTCAAATTGAGATGGGCCCGGCAGATTGCTCCAAAACTTGAGTCCCGGCGGCCTGATCTGCGAAGGCGGTCACAACGATTTCAGCGCTTCCGGCAAAAATAGCGCGACTCGGGGATTCCCGGCAATGACGTCAATTTCATAGGAGCTTCCATGCGTAAGATTCTCATCGCAACCCTTACAGGCGCCGTAATGGTGTCCGGGGTCGCCCAAGCTGTGAACACCACCACCACGACTTTCACGGTGACCGCGACCGTGCAGTCCACCTGCTCCGCAACGGCCGCCGCGCTGGCATTCCCCGTCTACACCCCGGGCGCAGGCCCGCAGATCGGCAGCACCACCATCAGCGTGAAGTGCACGAAAAATACGCCCTTCACCGTGGCACTCAATGCCGGTTCCACGGCCGGCGATGCCTTCGCGCAGCGTTTGATGGCCTCGGGCGGCAATACGTTGCAATACAACCTCTATACGACCGCCGCGTTCGCAACGGTCTTCGGTGACGGCACGCCCGGTTCGGCGACGGTTAACGGCACAGGCTTGGGCGTCGCCACGGCAGCGAGCGTACCGGTATTTGGCCAGCTTCCCGACAGTGCCACCAATCAAGCTGCAGTTCCCGGCAGCTACAGCGACCTGATCACGGTCACTGTCTCGTATTGATTCAAGAACTTCTTGCGGCGGATGGAAGCCGCCGCAAGAGGTTCAGCCATTGTTTTAAAGCCAGTTCCGGGGATTCCATGCGCAAGAATCATGCAATGATGCTGATCTTGGGTGCCGTGATGGTGGCCCCCGCGACTGCAAGTACCTTCAATATCTCGCCGATCCGAGCGGAGCTCACGAACAGCCACCGGACCGAAGCACTGACCATCGCGAACTCCGAGGACAGCCCCGTCGTCGTCCAAGTCCGCGTGGTGAGCTGGTCGCAAAAGGACGGCGCGGAACAGCTGGAAGACACGCGCGAACTGTTGGCCACGCCGCCCGTGCTGCAGATTGCAGCCAACAGTCAGCAAATCGTTCGCGTCGCGTTGCGGCGCGAGCCGCATCCTGCCCAGGAGCTGACCTATCGCGTGATTTTCGAGGAAGTGCCGCAGGCGGCGCCAAGAGACTTCACGGGGTTGCGCGTGGCGCTGCGTTTGAGCATCCCCGTGTTCGTCGCGCCCGCGCATGGCAGCGCCAGCGCGCAGGTGGCCTGGGCCTCGCGCTGGCTTCCCAATGGCCAGCTCGAGCTGGCGGCAACCAATAACGGCAGCGGGCATTTGCAGATAACCGATTTCGAGGCGCAGTTTCCAGGTTCACTGATGCCGTTGCGAGGGGCGACTTCCAAGTACGTGCTGCCAGGCAGCCGGATGAACTGGATTCTGACTCCGCCGTCGGACGCCACGAGGCAGGGAACAATTCCCATCCGCGGTCACAGCGACCGCGGAGATTTTTCCGCCGACGCTGCTCCCAGCGACCTCTAAGAGGCCGGGATTGGCGCGTGGCCATAGCAAGGCTCATCCGGATTGCGTACGCGCTGCAGACATATTCTGGCCTGCTGCTGCTGTTGTGTCTGGGTGCGCAGGCCGCGATGGCGGCCGATCCGCCCGGACTGACCGAAGCGGTCTTGGAAGTCACTTTGAGCGACGCCGAGCCCGGGGAAATGATGGTGGTGCTGCGCGGCCCGGAAGGCCGGCTGTACTTGGAGGAGAACGACTTTGCGCGCCTGCGCCTGCACGTACCACAGATCGCACCCTATATGTATGAAGGCCGCCGATTTTTCGAGCCCAAGGCCATCAAAGGCTGTACGGTAACGATCAACGAGAGTTTGCAGCGCGCGGTCATTACTACGCCGGCGACATCGTTGGATACGACGCACTTGAGCGCCGCGGAGCGGCGCTCGCCGGACGTCACACCGGCTTCGCCGGGCGCATTCCTCAACTATCAGCTCTCGGCGCAGCAGATTGGCGCTGAGAACACGGGCGGCGCCTTTGCCGAACTCGGTGTTTTTGCCGGCGCCGGTGTGCTGACCAGTACCGAAGTGGCACGCTACGGCGCCATCGGCACCGGCAGCGAAGCGGTCAGGCTGGATACGACTTACACGCGCGATTTTCCGGCCACGCTCGAGACGTTGAATCTCGGCGATGACATCAGCGATGGCGCCAGCTGGGGAAACGCCGTGCACTACGCGGGCGTGCGCTGGAGCCGAAATTTCGGATTGCGCCCGGATTTGTTGACGACGCCGCTGCTGGCCACCTCAGGCACCGCCACCGTGCCATCCACCGTGGATGTTTTCGTGAACAACCAATTGGTGAACAGCAGTCAATTACCGCCAGGCCCTTTCGTCATCGACCGATTGCCCACGGTGTCGGGCACCGGGGATGTCAGCGTGGTGGTACGCGATGCGCTGGGGCGCGAGCAGGTCGTCACTCAAACCTTCTATTCGAGCACCACGCTGTTGGCGCAGGGCCTGTCCCAATATTCGGTCAACCTGGGCAAAATTCGCGACGACTACGGCTTGCAGAGCAATCAATATGGTCCGCTGCTCGGCGAAGTCAGCTACCGCCGAGGCATCACTGACAGCTTTACCTTGGAAGGTCATGGCGAATATCTGGCGGGCGATGCGCACGCTGCCGGTGTGAATGCGGCATACGCAGTAGGGCACATCGGGGTCATCAATGTCACTGCGGCCAATGGCGGAGATTCAGGGGGGTCGGGCTGGTTGAGCGGTGTGGGAATCGAGCATCGCGGCACCAACACCAGTTTCATCGCCAGCAGCTTGTGGGCAACGAGCGATTTCGCGCAAGTGGGAGAGCCCTTGGATCCGGCCCAGCGGATGCGACAGCGCAATCTGGTGCAAACCGGTATGGGCTTGAGCCGCTTCGGTTCATTGTCGCTGGCTTATGTGCGCGAAACGTATCGCGATGCGCCCACGCAGCAGACGCTGGGTTTGACTCACAGCATAACTTTCGGTCGAGCCGGAGCGCTGAATCTCACGCTGAGCCGGACCCGGACCGCAGCGGATCTGTCCAGCGCGGCGCAAACTTCCAACAGTGCCTATCTGATTTTCGTCGTACCCTTGAGCGGCCGACGCGCGGCCACACTCAGCTCGGTCGGCGGCAGCGGCAGCGGCGCGCCCACCAACGAGGTCATCGCTTCGCTGACCGAGAGTCCGCCCGTGGGACCCGGCAGCGGCTATCGCTTGAGCGCATCCACCGCCGGCAACTACGACGCCGACTGGCGCCAGCAGTTCCACAGCGCCGATCTCGAAGTGGAAGTGGCGCGGAATCAGGGCCTCGACGGCCGCAGCGCCTATCTGTCCGGCGCGATGACATTTCTCGACGGTCAGTTGAATACCACGCGTTCCGTGAACGGCAGTTTTGCGATGGTGGATGTGGCGGGACTCGCCGACGTTCCGGTCTATGTCGAAAACCAGCTCACCACGCACACGGACGAGAGCGGCAGAGCATTGCTCTACAACCTTCGGCCGTACGAGGCCAACCACATCAGCATCACACCGGAAGATCTGCCGCTGGACACCAGCATCGCCGCCAGCAGCCTCATCATGGCGCCGCCTTATCGCAGCGGCGTCATTGCGCGCTTTCCGGTCGAACGCATACGCAGCGGCACCTTTCGGCTGGTCACGGACGATGGCAGGCCGGTCCCGGTGGGGGCGGTGGTGACGCTGAAGGGCGCCGATTTTCCGGTGGTGCTCGACGGCATGGTGTACGTCACGGGCTACGATCACGGCATGGCGGCGGTGGCGAAGTGGGCCGGCGGGCAGTGTCATTTTCGATTGGAGCCGCCACCGCCGGACGACCCCCAGCCCGACATGGGCACCGTCAAGTGCCATTCCAGCGGCGCTGTCGCAGTGGTTCAAAATCCATGAAAGCCGGGATAGTCAGCATGGCGCTGATTCTGGCGGCCTCGTCGCTGCCCTGCGCACACGCCGCCACCACGGTCAACTGCACGGCGAGCGCCGGCGGCATCGCGTTCGGCGTTTACAATCCCTTGAGCGCGGTGGCCAACGCATCGACAGGAACCTTGCGCGTCACGTGCACCGGCAGCGGTACGGGCTCGGCCAATGTCACCGTCAATGTGAGCTTGAGCACCGGCTTGAGCGGCAGCTACGCGACGCGAAAAATGTTCTCGGGAGTCAATACGCTGAACTACAACATCTATTGGAGCACCGCTTACAACCAGATCGTCGGCGACGGCAGCGGAGGATCCTTTGCGGGCAGCGCAGGACCTTTCCCCGTTCCCGCGGGCGGAAGCAACCTGGCGACGGGAACATTTTACGGACTCATCCCGGCATCCCAGGATGTGGCGCCCGGCAGCTACAGCGACGTCATTACCGTCACGGTCACCTACTGACCCGGCCCGCCGCCGCCGACCGGCCCAGCCGCTCACTCCAGCGGACGCACCGCCAAGCGCACCGGCCATGGATAGTTGCCGGCGATGAGGCCGGGCGCAAGCGCGAATCGAAACTTCAAGGAAAGATTGACGGACTGAGGTTTTTGCCACCGCTGCACGATGGTGCCGCCGTCCGCACCCAAGGCCAGGTCGGAATTCAGCCCTTGGATGTTCATCGATGAGAGCATCGGCGCCACCGTCAGAACCTCGAGAGCAAAGCCGGTCGGACTATTGCTGCGTACGGTGAGTTGCGTCGGTTGCGCGACATCGATGAAGCCGCGCTGCACATCGGTACCGGAAATTTCCAGGCCGGCGGGCGCCGATTGAAGCTCGATATTGGCGACGGCGCGAACGGTCGCGCTGACTGCGAAGGTCGAATGGGTGTCCCGGGCACCGGCCGCGGTGACGCTGGCGGCAACCATCATCGCGATACGTGCCGTGTTCAACCCGTGATTGTGCGAAGATTTGCTCAAGACCATAACTAGCGGCACATGAGAGCGGTTCTTTAGCGGCCGGCTCAGGAGCCTGGGATAGTCCTTCAGACATAACGCAAAATCAAGCGGGGAAGGTTTTTGTTGAAGCGCGGACGAATTGCGATGGGCGGCCTGGCCCTGTTGCCGTGGTGCATCGCTGCGCCCGGCACCGCGCTGGGCGAAGGCGCCGGGGAACTGACCTCGGTGGTCGTCACCGCCACCCGCGTCGCCGAGGAGAGCCGCGATCTGCCGGTATCGGTCGACAGAATCGATGCGCAAACCATCCGCAGCGGGCAGCTGCAGGTCAATCTGTCGGAATCGCTGCTGACGGTGCCGGGCGTCTCGGCGCAAAGCCGGCAGAACTACGCGCAGGATCTGCAGCTATCCGTGCGTGGATTCGGGGCGCGCTCCAGTTTCGGCGTTCGCGGCGTGCGGCTGTATTCCGACGGGATTCCCGGCACCATGCCCGACGGCCAAGGGCAATTTTCCCAATTTGATCTGGGTGCAGCGGATCACATCGAAGTGCTGCGGGGTCCGTTCTCGGCGCTGTATGGCAACTCCTCGGGCGGCGTCATTGCAATATTCACGGAGGACGCGCCGCCGGGCTTTTCCGTCGGCAGCACCGCCGAGTACGGCACATTCAATACCCAGCGCTATGCCGTGAAGACCACCGGGAATGACGGTCTCGTCAATTACGTCGTCGACGCGTCCCACTTTCAAACCGACGGCTATCGTGTTCACAGCGATGCGGAGCGCAATCTGTTCAATGCCAAGGCAAGCTCGAGCTTGAGCGACACGTCCAAACTGACGATCGTCGGCAACGCCGTGCAAACGCCGTTTGTCCAGGATCCCTTGGGACTGACGCGTGCGCAGCTTGCCGCGGATCCCACTCAGGCCGGCGTGAATGCCATCGCGTACAACACCCGCAAGTCGTTGGCGCAGGAACAACTCGGTGCCATCTACGAAAACCATCTAAGCACCGCCGATGATTTGGTCGCCGGCGTTTACACCGGACATCGCGACACCACGCAGTTTCAAGCGATACCCCAGGCGACGCAACAGGCGGCACCGCTGTATCCGGGAGGGGTGATTGATTTGGATCGCGCGTACTGGGGCGTGGATCTGCATGTCACGGACCAGCGCACGTTGAGCGGCACGCCGTTGTTGTTGACCGCCGGCGTGAATTACGACGATTTGGCGGAGGGGCGCAAGGGCTATCTCAATTACATCGGTTCGGAGTTGGGCGTGGAGGGAGCGTTGCGACGCGACGAGGCGAACAATGTGTACGATTTCGACCAGTATTTACAGGCGCAATGGGACCCTGCGGCGCGCTGGCGCATCGTTGCCGGGGTGCGCAACAATCTGGTCGATGTGACCTCCCACGGACACCTGGCGGTGCTCGATGCCGCGGACAGCGAGGTGCGCTATTCGGCGGTCAATCCCGTGGCGGGCATTACGTTTCGCGCGACGGAGGCCATGAATGTCTATGCCTCCTACGGCAAAGGATTCGAGACGCCGACATTGAATGATCTGGCGTATCGCTCGGCGGACGGCAGCCTTCCCGGGTTGAACCTCGGACTGAAGCCCGCACGCAGCGACAATTATGAAGCCGGCATCAAAGCGGGCAACGCCCAAGTGCGGGCCAATCTCGCCGTTTTCTACATTAAAACGATCGATGAGTTGGCCGTTCTGGAAAATTTCAACGGGCGAACCGTCGATCAAAACATCGGCGAGACGACTCGACGCGGTGCGGAGCTTGCGGCAGATGCCAATTGGAGCGGCGGATTCAGTGCCCGTTTCGCCTATACCTACATACGAGCGGTGGTCGCCCAATCGTATTTCACCTGTGTCACGGCGCCCTGCAATCCGCTGACGACTCCGGCCGGCCGGCCTCCCGCCAATTATTTTCCCGTGGCCGCCGGCCGTTTCCTACCTGCGATTCCGGAGAACTCCGTGTATGTCGGCCTGACTTGGACCTATAGCCCGTGGGGTTTCTCCACTACCCTGGAAACGCAGGGACGAGGAAAAATCTATGCCGACGACCGCAACACGGACGCTGCCGCAGGATATTGGGTGGCAAATTGGCGGGCGGGGTTTGAGCAGCAGTCGAGACACTGGCGGTTCAGCGAATTCGCCAGCCTGGATAACCTCGCAAATCGAGCTTATGTAGGGTCTGTGATCGTGAATGATGCCAATTCGAGGTTTTTCGAGCCTGCGCCGGGGCGCACAGCCTATGTCATGTTCAATGCAGCGCTGCGCAATTAAGCTAATGTTATGTGCACCAAACGCCTTGAACCGCGTTGTCTAGATAGGGTCTTATAGATCATGTCCCGTGAAAAGGGCCGCAGGCAGCGGCAATGGAAGGAGAGGCAAATGAGTATCAAGGGCAAGGGCGTTATTTTGGCGGCAAGCGCTCTGGGATTGATCCTGGCAGGCGCGGGGCCGGCACTGGCCCAGCACAGCGGGGGCGGCGGCCATGGCGGTGGCGGTGGTGGAGGCCACGTGGGCGGTGGTGGCCACGCAGCGGGCGGCGGCCATTCGTACGGTGGCGGCGCGCATTTCGCGGGCGGGGCACACTATGGCGGCGGCTATGGCGGTGGTGCGCACTATGGCGGCGGGGCACACTTTGCAGGCGGCTATGCGGGCCACGGAGCAGGTTTTGCCGGCCATGGCTACTCCACGGGCTGGCATGGCGGCTCCTGGGGCGGCGGTTGGCGCGGTGCCGGCTGGCGCGGCGGCTACTGGCATGGCGGCTTCTGGCCCGGCGCGTTCTACGGCGCTGGATTCTCCTGGTTCCTGCCCATTCTGCCGTTGGCCTATGCGACCTATTGGTACGGCGGCATTCCGTACTACTACGCGAATGACGTCTACTACACCTGGAATCCGACGTACGACGGCTACGTCGCGACGGACCCGCCGCCGGTGGCAGATTCGAGCGGTTCGGGCGAGGTGTCAGGATCCGGTCCAGCTCCCAGCAGCGATGCCGGCGCGCAGAATCCCGGTCCCCCTCCGGGTCCCGGCCCTGGTGGTCCGGTACCAGGCCAGATTTTCATGTACCCGAAGAATGGCCAGAGTGCCGAGCAACAGGCGAGCGACAAGGCTGAATGTCAGCGATGGGCGTCGGAACAGGCAGGCCAGGTGGCCCAGAATGGCTCCGACTACAATCGCGCGATGGTGGCCTGCGTCGAAGGACGCGGATATAGCGCCCGCTAGATCGAGTTGGTGTTGAGAACAAAGAGCCGCGCTTCGAGCGCGGCTTTTTTTTTGAGTGCGCCCGGCAGGACTCAGTCGCGCGCACTTGGCAATCGCGCCAGGGCAAAGACCTAAGTCAACGGAACCATTCGAGCGCCGGAGCGTTGAAAAAATCCTCTAGCTTGATTCCATTGGAACCCCAGCGGCCATATTTTCGCTTGGGGATAACGTGCGCGGAATGCATCAAGACCGCTCAGTTTGCTGGGGCGGCCGCTTTTGACTCCGAGCGCCATGAGTCAATCATTGAGTAATTTTACTCAATCACTGAGTAAATTAGATGCGCGGATTTCTAAGATATGGATTCAGCGTGCCGGCGGCGAGTTCCGCCGAGTCGGATCGGGGGTCAATTGTTCCAGCATGTAGCAGCCGTTGCGGTCCCCGTGGACGATTGCGCGCCGGTCTGATTCACGCTCAATGTCAGGCACTGCGTATCCTTGGCTTGGGGGCCGATGGCGGTGGCGGTGATGGCGTAAGTGGGTACGGTCGCCGCTGCCTGTGCCGGGTCCGGGGACAGCACGTTGACCGAATAGTAGCCGCTGCCCACGTTTTGGGGGAATGCGGCTCCATAGCCTAAGCTGGTGCCGAGGGCGGTATAGGCGTTGGTGGTGCTGAAGAGCTTCTCCTCTCTGCCGGCCAGGTCCAGGAGAGCGCTGCGCGCATCCGTGCGCCGCGAACTGCGGACTTGGCTCGAGTACGTTGAGACGGCAATGGTCCCGAGGATGGCGACGATGCCCACCGTGACCATCAGCTCGATCAACGAGAAGCCGCGCTGAGCTGGCTTCGGCGGCGTTATTGGCTTACGCATACGGACTTCTCCAAATTCCTATCGACGTTCGATCCACGTCAAACGCTTGGATTTCGTGTTTGACGGGATATTGATTTCCTGAGAGCCCGGAGTACCGGGAATGGTTTGATAGACGATGTTCGTCGTGTGTTCACCGGTGGTGACGACGTACACGCTACCCGTCGCATTCGTTGCGACGCCGGCCGCGAGAGCATCGGTGACCACCGTACCGTTCTTGGTGAAGGTCGTGAATGTGTTGGTAAATACGCCGCCGTTGCCGACCGACAGCGCGTAGGTGAAACCGGAATCCAGGTTGCTGGAACAGGACGTGGGCGAATTGTTCGCCGGTACGATGGTATTGACGAGGAAGGCGCCCTGGAAGAACACAGGATTGAAAATGACCTGCTCGGAAGCGCTCGGCAGATTTGCATACCAGCCGAATTGTACATTGCTGCCCGTGCAACTCGTGGTGCCTTGCCAGCAGATCGCCACGTTGGTTCCGTCCACGGTCCCGGAGGCGCTGGGCGGCGACAGGGTCTGGGCCTGCAAGTTCGCACTGGTCAGGGTCGAGGCACTCGCGACACTTGCGTAGAGCGCACCCGGGGACAGAGCGTTCCAGGCGGCCATGTTCCAGTCCCAGACACCGTACAGCGACTGGGTGCCGCCGGCGTACGTTGCGGCATTCAGATTCGTGATCTGCGTGCGCTGGCCGGTGCCAAATTCGATGAGCAGCCGCTGCGCGCTGCCGGGGACGATGGTGGATATCACCAGCAACTGACTGGTGATCGGCTGTCCAGACTGGGTCGTGAACAGGGGAGTGCTCCCCGCGGCCCAGTTCGCCGGGTTGCTGCTCGTCAGGTCGAATCGCCACACATTGCCCTTGAGGTCGCCGGCATAGACGTAGTCGGTGATGTGATCGCCGTCGAGGTCGGCCGGCGTCACGTACCCGATGCCATTTCCTCCCGGAATAGCGCTTCCCGAGGCCGTGGTGCTCAGGTAGCGGAAGGTCTTGGCGCCCGTCGAGCTGTTGACGGACATGATGAAGATACCGGCGTCGCCGGATTGACTGCCGAAGCCGTTTCCGAAGATGACCGCCCAATTGCCGTCGTGCAGGCGGCGGATTTGCGGCGTGCCGAAGGTGTTACCGAGATTGCTGCCGCAGGTCACATTCGTGCAGGTGATCGAACCGGCATTCCACTCACCGATGACAACCTGCGACGCATTGCCTTCGGAGAAGGCGCTGGTGCCGGACGAAGGATTGGTGATGTCGAGCGCATAGATGGCGGCGCCGCCCACACCCAGGCCGCCGACCAGCCAGGTGTGCCATTGGCCGCCGAAGAACAAGTCGCCCGTGCCCGGTGTGGCATCGACGAAGAAGTTGTGGCCGTACTGTGTGTTCGAGAGATCGAGCACCGGTTCCACACATTCCGGATTCGTTCCGATGAGCGGTGTCACACCGTGGATCTGCTGCACTACCGTTCCCGTGGTCACGTCGTTGGTGCATCCGCCGGTTGCCGACTGCGTCGCGGAGCTGACCAGCGTCGATCCCGGCATATAGGCGAGAATCTCCTGGCCGTCGTTGGGCGTGGTGCTGTTCGCGACGAAGTTCCCGTTGACGTCGAAACTTCCGGCGCGAAATCCGTGCAGGAATCCGTCGTTCGAACCGACATAGACGACATTGAGGCGCGTCTGTTCCGCCGCGACGAACTGCAGGTAGGACTGGGTACCGGAATTCTCCGGCATGGGCGTGGCGAGGCTGAGACGATCCTGCCACACCGAAGTGTAAGGCGAGGAGGGCGGGCCCACCCAACTCGGGCTCGAATCCACGACGTCGCCGAGCAGGCTGTCGCGCTTGCGATAGAGGCCTGCGCCCAAGGTGTTGATTTCGTTGGTGCGGTCGCCGCGCAGATAATTCAAGCGATTGCTGGTGGGCGACGAATCTCCGGCAACGAGCGCGGCCTGCTGGAAACTGTTGAGGTTCGTCCACTCGAACGGAATGCCGACATTGTTGACCGTATCCCAGGTGAGCATGATGCGGTTTGCGGCGGCGGGGGTTCCGCCGTTCGTGGTCGAAGCGCAACCACCGCCGACCGCCGGACCGCTCGACCAGCTGAGTACACACGAGGAGTCCCAATTGGGCGTTGTGGACACAGTGACCACGCCGCCGTTGTCGATCAGGTTATTCGCCGTCAGTGTGCCGGTCCAATCGTTGGGATTGTAGAACGCGAAGTAGGCCTGAGTGCCGGCCTCGACCTTTGCGGCCTCCTTCTCGTTGACGGTCGCGGAACTGCCCGATTGATTCGCCGAGGCCGCCTTGAAGCACAGGATCTCGTGAATGTTGGTATCGCCGCCGGTCGAACCGGCAAATCCAACCCGAAAACTCGCCGGCAGCGTGCCGTTGGAAGCGGTGATGGACTGATTGCTGATGAGGGACGAGAAAGCGCCGCCGCTGACGGCGTAGGACAGGCTCAAGAGGCCATCCTGCGTGATGGTCAAGTTGTAGAAGATCGCCGTCGCGGCCCCGCGCGTCGTGGCGCTTTCGTTGGCGATCTGGAAGCTGGTGACTTCCTTGAAGGCGTTCGGAATCGGCGCGTAATCCAGAATGCCCTTGGTATTCGCCGTGTTGGCGAGCGTGGCGGGTCCCGCGCTGGTGGGTGCTGCCGGGCTGCTGTAGTTATAGAGATTGCCCGTCCTGCACGTATTCTGCACCGCGAACAGCGCGTCGACTTTGCCCGTGGTCGCAGACGGATTGTTGGTGGCCGCCGGCATGGCGGTGGCCGTCGCCATCGCCGTCGCATTCGGCATGGCAGTGGCCGCCAGCATGGCGGTCGAAGCAGCAGACGGCGCAGTGGTTGGCGCTACGTTCGCGCTACCCGTTTTCTTGCACGTGCCACCACTAAGGTTGTATCCGCTGGGGCAGCATTTCCCCGAGCTAGGGGCATTATCCCCTGCGGGGCAGTACTCTCCCGAACCGAAGACAGCATTGGCGGTACCGCAAGACGTACCGCTGATGGTTAGCCCGGCAGGACAGTAATTTGTCCCACTATTGGAGTCGCCGGTCGGATAGCAGAACGCACCGGTGCTATCGAAGGTTTGCCCGGCAGGACAGTATTTTGTCCCAGCACTGTTGATGGGGTCGCCGGTCGGATAGCAGGACGTGCCGGCACTATTGATGGTTTGCCCGGCAGGACAGTATTTTGTCCCACTAATGGAGACGCCGGTCGGATAGCAGGTCGTACCGCTGATGGTTTGCCCGGCAGGACAGTAATTTGTCCCACTATTGGAGTCGCCGTTCGGATAGCAGAACTGACCGGTGCTATCGATGGTTTGCCCGGCAGGACAGAATTTTGTTCCAGTTTCTGAGAGCCCGTTCGGCTGGCAGACCGCGGTCGCGGCGTCGTAGGTGGATCCGGCCGAGCAAATGTTGACGCAGTTATTGGTTGCCGCGCTGTATGTGCCACCCGCAATCGCGCAGGAGGTCGCGAGCGATGCCGGATAGTACGGCAGCGTCGAACTCGAGGGGTTGGACGGGTAGGCGGCGGTGAGCGCCGCCCACGATATGCTGCCGGCGCCGCGCAGGCCGATGCGGCCCGGTTTGTAGCCATAGCCTAAGGCCGTGTTGTCGCCGGAGGCCACATTGGAGCCGGTGTAGCCGCTGACCAAGCTGCTGCCGTTGAGAAAGTTGCCGAACTCGTCGATGCCGAGGCCCAGGTAGGCGCCGTTCAGGCCGTCATAGGGGGTGTTGTTGTTCGAACAGGAGTAGGCAAGACTGCCGCCGAAGGCTCCGAGCCCGGGTGGCTTGCTGCCATCCATCAGGAAGAAGCTGATGCCGTCCGCGCCGTCCTTGCCCGGACCGCCCCCATCCCCGTTGTAGGTGATGGTCTTGAAGGTGACCTGCAGGCCTGCCCCGGTGCCGAAGGTATTGGACGAGAGGATGGCGCCGTTTTCATTGTGCCCGTAGGGCGAGCCATTGGTGAAGCGCAGCGCGCCGAAGCCGACATTTTTAATGATGGGGTCAGGTACTTGGGTCGAGCGGCTCGATGGTGCCGTGCTCGAACCCAGGAAACCGTTGTTGCCGCCGACCATGGCCGCATCGCTGTCGGTACTGTGTCCGTTTGCACTGGTTCCATAATAACTCGACAGCACCGTAGTGCAGGCTGGCACCGTCCCGGGGCTCGAGGTGGAGCTGGACGTTCCCGCCGTCAGGCACGCGCCGTTGAAGAAGTACCAACTATTGGTGGTCGTGGCGCCGGTGAAATCCTCGCTGAAGGTGATCTGCGCCCGGCTCTGGTTCGATTCGAGCGCGCCGAGTATCAGGATCAGAACGGCGCAGAGATATTTGGCGTTCATTTATAGAGTCCTATTGCTGGAACTGGTGTAGACGGCGTAGGTGCTCTCAACCACGGCCACCGTATTGGAGTTGCCGCCGTATCCGACCGCATCGATCTGGTAGATCTCGCCCGGTATGTTCGGGTCGGCGGAGGTGCCCATATCGGAGATGTAGAAGGTCGGTGTTGCGAAATACGTGGGATTCGTGAGGTTGGCGACGCTCGTCGTAGTGTTGATCAACATATTGGTCGGTAGATAAGACACGCCGATGGGCGCGCCGTTGAGCTGCCACGGCACGTTGGTCACGTCGGCAACCACCAGCGGCAGCTTGTTCGAGCATATCTGCCCAAAGCCGAGATTGGCGTTGACCAGACCGCTGCAGGTGAGGGAGCCGTTGGCCGCATTGCCGTTGCTCAGCCAGATTTCGGCGAATTCCTGCGCCGATTCGGCGGCCTGCAGCGCGCGCTGTTTTTCGCGCATGTTGCCCGCGATTTTCTCCTGGATGCCGAAGCTGCGAAACAGGCTCAGCGCAATGATGGTGACGACAATGAGCAGCAGCAGGCTGGAAATCAGCACGATGCCGCGTTGAGCGAGGCGCGTTCGGTAGGCAGCGAAGATCATAGTGTGGGGCCCGTTTGACTCATGACGCCGATGACACGTTGAAAGGTGAAGGTCTGCGGCTGACCCTGGTTGGCGGCGTTCAAAGGATTGTTGAACGTCAACTGAACCATGACCGAGATGATGTTGCTCCACATCCCGGCGGCGTTGACCTGCGCGGCATTCATGTAGGTATCGACGTTGTTGCCGGTGGCTCCGGCGTTCGCCTTGACACCGTAGAGGATGCTCAGATTGGTGATGTTCAAGTTGCTTCCGACGGTGCCTCCCACCAGGGTATACGGCGTGCCGTTCATGGTGCACACCAGTTGGCCGTTCACCACTTGAAATGTGTTGACGTACAGCGTGTTGGCGCCGCCCGGGGGATTCGATTGCCCGCTGCAGTTCAGGATGCCATCACCGCCGGCGGTCATGTAGCGCACTTGGATCTGGTCGCCGGGCGCGGCCGCGGAGAAAGTGCCGGAGATCGACTGTCCGATGGCGAACGGCGCGGCCGGGATGAGCGCCGTCGCCAAGGTATTGGTGGTCGGATCCGGAAAATAGCCTGCGGACTGGATGACATCGGTCATCATGGTCATCGCCATGCGCTCGTTGTCCTGCAATTGCGCGAGCTCGTTCTGCTGGCTGAATACCCGCCGATTGGACTGAACGATGGTCAGCAGCGCGCCCAACAAAAACAAGCCGATCAACAGGGCGATGAGCAGCTCGACGAGCGTAAATCCCCGGGCATGCCGGGCAGGCAGCTTGGCGTTATTGGCGTTCATAGCGTGCATTCGCTACGGCTCCACGAAAAGCGTGTAGTTCGGCGCGAACGTTGTCTGCGTGGTGCCGGCGACACTCTGATTGTTGATGGACACGGCCTTCTCGTTCCAGGTGACTTGGATGGTGCAGTTGATCGGAATGGCGATCGGGCAAGTGATCGTGGTGACCGGGTTCGAATTGCCCAGCATCGAATTGAGCGCAAGCGAATAGGTGTGCAGATCGAAAGCGGCCATGGTCGGCCCGAGGCAAGGCGTATTACCGGATCCCGCCACGCAGAAATTCGCGGTCGTGGCGGTCGTATTCAGGGTCGTATCGCTGATGGTCGTGCTCGTGCTCGTGCCGGTGATCGTGATCAGCACGGGCGCCGCGCCCGAGGCCCAGTAACCCCGGTTGGCGTGCATGCTCGCGGCCAGGCCCGCGGCCTGCAGCGCGACCAGCGAGCGGATGCTGGCCGAGCCCGTGCTCGCGTACGCAAGCGCTTGGATCTTGGCAATGCCGAGCATGCCGATCGCCGTGATGATCAGCGCGACCATGACCTCGAGCAGGGTGAAGCCGCGCGCGCGCGATCGGGCCGGCACATCCTTGCGATGGAGTGATTTCATATGCAGGTCCCTCCGTTGGCGCGTTCGGTCGTCGTCTGGCCGACCAGGTTGATGGAGAGGCAGCGGGTCCAGGCGCTGTTGCTCGTCGCATCATGCAGCGTGATCAAGGTGCCGTTGGCAACGCCGATGGCGTAGCCTTCGCGGTTGAATGTAATGGTGGAGTAGGCGGGCGCTGCCAAAAACGTATCGGTGCTGGTGAACGTGCTCTGGATGCGAAGGATAGATCCTGCAGCGGGAATCGTCGTGCCCGTGGGGTTCGGGTACACGATCCAGCCGCTGTTCCAGGCATTCCCCGTGGTGTCGCAGGTCTGGCCGCCTGTGGACATGCACACCGAGACGTTCTTACCTTCCTTGATCGCTTCAGAACGCGCGAACTGCAGGTCGCCGAGCAGGCCGTTGACTTCGCTGGAGATGCGGTTGGAATTCGTGACATAACGAAACGACGGAACTGCAATCGCCGCCAGGATCGCGGCAATCGTCATGGTGATCAGCATTTCAAACAGCGTGAAACCCGATGCTCTCGCGATTTCGATGCCGCGGGTCTTGGGCGTGTTCGAGGTTTTCATGTGCTGAATGCTAGGCGAGCAGCCTTACGTGAAGCTGACGGCCAGGTTCCAACCGGCCGATTTGTGACGCGCATCCCAATTAGGTTCCGCCCTCAGGGGGGCGCGAGGCCGTTTTCGGAGAATTGCACCAGGACCTTGGTGCCGCGGCCATTCGCTCCCGCTCCGATGGACACGGTGGCCTCGTATAGCCGGGCGATCTCATCGACGATCGCCAGGCCCAATCCGCTGCCATGTCCCGGTGAATTCGGCAACCGATAGAATCGTTGCCGCACACGGTGGTGTTCCGCCTCGGGAATGCCGGGGCCGGTATCCTCCACCGCGAGAAACGGCCGTCGGCCCTGCTTGCCGGCGCTGATGGTGACGGTACCTCCGGCCGGGGTGTACTTCAGCGCATTGTCGACCAGATTGCTCAACAAATCGTCGAGCAACGAGGGATCGGCCTGTATGGATGCCGGCCGAACGTCCGCCCCCAAGTCGATGCTCGACTGCAGGGCGCGATCGAAGAATTTGGCCATCACCTCATCGACGATGATGCCGAGCTCGACTGCCTGGTTCTTGGTCGCGACGTTGACGGCGGGGTCTGCGCGCGCGAGCGTGAGCAGTTGATTGGCGGAATGCGCCAATTGACGGATGCCTTCCTGCAGTGTCAACAGGCGATTCTTGATCGGCTGGGCAGCAGGCTCTGCGGCCAGCAGATCCAATTGAGCCTGCATCCCCGTGATGGGAGTGCGCAATTGGTGCGCTGTGTTGGCGATGAATTGCTGTTGAGCCTGGACGGACGTGCGCAGCATGCCGAACAGGCGGTTGAGCGTAATGGCCACCGGCGCGATTTCTCTCGGTACCGATGATTCCACGATGGGACGCAGGTCGAGCGGCGAGCGCTCGGCAATTTCATCACGCAGTTTCTTGATCGGCCGCAACCCAAGCTGGATGCCGACCCACACCAGGACGAGGGTCACGTCCAACTGCACGAAATCCCACAGCAGCGTGCTCATGAAGCCGAACCGGGCCGCCGGGTCGGCGGCCGGCCTCATGTCCGCCACGGTGATGATGATGACGCCGATCCGGGTATCGAATCGGGTGCTGAGCGTACGCAGGCTGCGATGATCGATTTGCGCCATGGCGAAGAGTTGCGCATCGGAGTCATTCATGACGACGGCCGGCAGGTGCGAATCGCCCGCCAGCAAGCGCCCCTGGGTATCGCGCAGCGTGTACTTGATCGAATCAGGCAGCGGCAAAGAGGGTTTGCCGTTGGCGACGGCACCCGTATCGAGCGTGATTTGCCCGTCGCTGATCAGTACCCGGGCCATCAGCGCATTCGCCGCCTCCTTCAGGCGCCGGTCGCTGCTGATGACGCTGGGCGCAACGTTATTGAAGTAATGCACCAGCGCACCGCAAAGCGCCATCAGCATCAGCGGCACCGCCAGCCAAAATATCAGTCGCCGGCTGATGGACGAAGTCACGTGTTCTTCGCCTCTTCGAGCCGGTACCCCAGCCCGCGCAAGCTGCGCAGGACGGCAGCCGTGCCGATTTTGGCCCGCAACCGAGAAATGTGGACTTCGAGGGCGTTCGACGTGATGTCGTGGTCCGGTGCCGCCACCGCCTGCAGCAGCCGCTCCTTGGGGACGATCAACCCGGCGCGGCGCACCAGGCACTCGAGAACCAGCCATTCGCGCGCCGTCAGTTCGACTTCGCTGTCGTCAATGGACAGCCGCTTGCCGGGCAGGTCCACGCTCATGCGATTGAGCTTGATGGTGCCGCTGGAGGCTCCACTCGAGCGTCGCATCAGGGCTCTGCATCGCGCGGCCAGCTCGGCCGCTTCAAAGGGTTTGCTCAGGAAATCATCGGCGCCGAGATCGAGCGCCTTGACCTTGTCGGTGAGCGTGCAGCGGGCGGTAAGCACCAGGGTCGGCATCATCTTACCCGCGCTGCGCAAGCGTCTCACCAGGGTCAAGCCGTCGGCTCCGGGCAGACCCACATCGATGACGGCCATGGCGAATTCCTCGTCCAAAAGCGCGCTTTGGGCCGCTTCGGCGCTGGTCACCCGATGGACGGAATAGTTGGCCGAGGCCAGGCCGCGCGTGATGGCGTCGGCAACGATGTCATCATCTTCTACTAATAAGAGCCGCACGCGTCACTTTACTACGGGCAAAGCCGTTTTTTGAAAGCTAAAGATCGCCGACCGCGTGACTGTTTGGATTGCCCGGCTCCTCGCGCTCGCCGAAGCCGGTGCGCCGCGGGGGAACCAGCGCGCGCAGTTTGGCCTCGTAAGCCTTGGCAAAGGTCTCGATGAATAAATGGGGAAATCCATCGGGTGGGCGCTGCGCAAGGCCGGAAAAGAGCTCTGCATACAGGTCCCAATACTTTGCCTTGCTCTGGCCGCCGAACACGCCGCGTTTGCCCGCGCGTTCGAAGCGCTCCTCCAGCTCCTTCGGATCCACGCGGTTCAGGAACTCTTCGAAGGCGGCACGCGTGGCGGCCAGCGTCGCACCGTTCTGCGCCTTGAGCTCGCGGAAATTCTCGCGCAACGCCTCGACCGATCCGGCACGCGTCGATGTCGTCGTCAATAATTTCACCAAGGCCTCATCGACTCCCTTGGCCAGGTTCAGGGGCGATTCGGGCGCTTCCGCGCTGGGCGGCGAAATCCGGAACTTGTTTCGAAAGTCGTTGCGGCCCTGGTTCAGATCCATCAGGCCCAGCACCGCTTCGCGCAACAATTGGCCGGCGAGCTGCAGTGCGGTGCTGCGCGCCTCGGTCGTGATGGAGCGCGGATCGATACCCGCACCGCGGCAGAATGCCGACAGCCCGATATCGAAGTCTCCTTCATAGAGTGGGGGGAGACTTTGAGAGCGCGACAGGGGCGGGCTGGGCGGCGCGATCGGCGCGCTCGCGGTGGGCGGAGTCACCCTCGCAGATTCGACCTTCAGGGGCCGCGTCATCATGTGCCAGGGAGTTCCCGCGGCATCCGCCGGCCCGGGCGGGTGATCGACCGGCGGCAGGGACTGTCCGTACGCATCGCGCGGCCGCACGCCTGAATCCGCGGCCGACAAATTGCTCGGCTCCAGCAGCTGGCTCAGGTCCAGGTCCGCGCCCAGGTCGTTCGCCGTCGATTTCCTGGCTGCGGAGGAGGGTGCCTGGCCGTCGTAGGCGACAATGGCGCTTTCTTCAGGCGGGAAGTCATTGCTCTGGTCGATGCTGACCAAGAGTTCGTACTCGCCCAGGCGTACGTAGTCGCCGTCCCTGAGCCCATACTCATGGAACTTGCCCAGCGGGACCTGCGCGCCATTGACATAGGTTCCGTTGGAACTGGTATCGGTCAGAATATAGGCGCCTGCCCTAAAATCGATGCGGGCGTGTTTGCCCGAGAGGTAACGCTCCGGGTCGGGTAGAATCCACTCATTGTCAGTTGCGCGCCCAATGCTGCCGCCATGCACACCAAAGACTTTGGTGGTGAGTGCTCCGAGCCGGGTTGAGTGTTCGCTGACGACGCGTAAGCGCAGGGCCATTATTCATTCCCTCCAGCGGGTCTCAAGGTTTGCGCTAAGTGCCGGTATAATATGGTGAAATACTAGCAATGGTTGGAGCCCACTGAATGGCGGCGAGTCACATTTTCAAAGTTCTGTTCGTGAATCAAGGCAAGGTCTATGAGATCTATGCCCGCAAGGTGAGCCACGGTACCTTGTTTGGCTTCATCGAGGTCGAGGAACTGGTCTTTGGGGAGCGCTCAACGGTGGTGGTGGACCCTGCCGAGGAGAAGATAAAGGCCGAATTCAACGATGTAAAGCGCACCTATCTGCCCATGCACTCGGTGCTGCGCATCGATGAGGTGAAGAAACAGGGTGTGAGCAAGATTGTCGCGCTGGAAGGCTCCAATGTCTCGCAATTCCCCGTTCCCATCTATACGCCTGGAGGAGACTCCAGCGCTCGCAAATAGGCTGATTCCTGTAAAATGATGCATGTTTAGCCTTTTCGGCGCACCGGCGCTGTCGCAATTTCGTATCGAGCTGCTGTTGCGCGCGCTCAAGGCGCAAGATTCGCGCGTCTTCCGCTTAAGCAGCCGCTGGATACACTTCGTCGACGCCGCCCGCCGCTTGAGCGAGTCCGAACTCGACGTCCTGGGCAAGCTCCTCACCTACGGAATGCGCGCGCCAAAGCCGCTGCCCGATTCACTCGGCGGTCAGAAGATCCTGGTGACACCGCGCGTGGGCACGGAATCGCCCTGGTCGAGCAAGGCGACCGACATCGTGCACGTCTGCTCCTTGAACGCGGTGACTCGCGTCGAGCGCGGCACCCTGTATTTCGTCGAGTCCACCGAACCGCTGGCGCAGGCGGAGCTCCAGCAATTGGCAGCCCATTTGCATGACCGCATGACCGAATCCGTCTGGGTGGATTCACTGGAGCCTGTGGGCCTGTTTCACTCGGCCCCGCCGCGCAGTTTGCGCCATGTGGCCTTGGGTGCGCATGGCCACGAAGCCCTGGCGCAGGCCAACCGGGCGTGGGGACTGGCGCTGTCGGGCGATGAGATCGACTATCTGGTGCAGGCGTTTCGCCGGTTGGGACGGGACCCGACCGATGTGGAATTGATGATGTTCGCCCAGGCGAACTCCGAGCACTGCCGGCACAAGATTTTCAATGCGCGCTTCATCATCGATGGAGAGGCGATGCCGGAATCGCTGTTCGGCATGATCCGGGCCACGTACGCACGTAATTCTCGAGGCGTGCTGTCCGCCTATCGGGACAATGCGGCCGTGATCGAGGGCGCCGATGCCGCCCGCTTCTTCGCCGATCCGCTCACGCAGCGCTACTCAGCATCCCAAGGCCCGATCGACATCTTGATGAAGGTGGAGACGCACAATCATCCGACGGCCATTTCGCCCTTTCCCGGGGCCGCCACCGGATCGGGCGGTGAGATTCGCGACGAAGGCGCCACGGGAATCGGTGCCAGACCGAAGGCGGGCTTGACCGGCTTTTCGGTATCCAACCTGAGGATTCCCGGCATGCTGCAGCCCTGGGAAATCGACTTCGGTAAGCCCGATCGAATCGCCTCGGCACTCGAGATCATGACGGCCGCTCCCTTGGGCGCCGCCGCTTTCAACAACGAATTCGGGCGCCCCAACACCTGTGGATATTTCCGGGTGTTCGAGCAGCAGACGGCGCAGGCCGGCGGCCTGGCTGTTCGCGGCTATCACAAGCCCATCATGGTGGCCGGTGGCCTTGGCAGCGTGCGTCGTCAGAACGTCGAGAAGAAGGACGTGCTCATCGGCGCCCCCCTGATCGTGCTCGGCGGGCCGGCCATGCTGATTGGATTGGGGGGCGGCGCCGCCTCCTCGGTGGGCAGCGGTCAAAGTTCATCGGATTTGGATTTCGCCTCGGTGCAGCGCGGCAACCCTGAAATGCAGCGCCGTGCACAGGAAGTGATCAACGGCTGCGTCGCGCTCGGGGATGCGAATCCCATCTTGTTGATTCATGACGTGGGTGCCGGCGGGCTGTCGAATGCGCTGCCCGAAGCCATCGATCACAGCCACCGCGGCGGGCGCATCGACCTGCGCAAGATTCCCAGCGCCGAATCAGAACTCTCCCCGATGGAGATCTGGTGCAATGAAGCGCAGGAGCGCTACGTGCTTGCGCTCGCGCCCGGCAGCGTAGGCCAGTTCACGGCCCTTTGTGAGCGCGAGCGCTGCCCCTTTGCGGTGGTGGGCGAAATCACGGGGGATGGGCGGCTCTTGGTTCATGATCCGTTGCTGCAGGCCACACCGGTCGACATGCCCATCGAGGTGCTGCTGGGCAAAGCGCCGCGCATGGTGCGAGATGTGCGATCGACCCCCAAGAGCGGCTCCGCACTGTCCACCGCCGGCTTCACCATTGGCGAGTCGCTCGATCGGCTGCTGTGTCTGCCCACCATCGCCGACAAGTCTTTCTTGATCACCATCGGCGATCGGACCGTCGGCGGCATGATCAGCCGGGATCAAATGGTGGGGCCGTGGCAGGTGCCGGTCGCCGACGTCGCGGTCTCGCTCAGCAGTTACACCGAATACAGCGGCGAAGCCATGGCGATGGGGGAGCGGGCGCCGGTGGCGGTCCTCGATGCGCCGGCGTCGGGACGGTTGGCCGTGGCCGAGGCGTTTACCAACATGCTGGCCGCCGATATTCGGCAGCTGACCGATATTCGCCTATCGGCGAATTGGATGGCGGCCTGCGGCGAGCCGGGCGAGGATGCCGACTTGTACGCCACGGTGCGCGCCGTCAGCGAACTCTGCACGGCGCTTGGACTGACCATCCCCGTGGGTAAGGACTCGTTGTCCATGCGGACGACGTGGCGCGATGCCGGCGGCGAGCATGCGGTGATCGCGCCCGTATCGCTGATCGTCTCGGCCTTCGCTCCCGTCCAAGATGCGCGCGCGACCCTGACGCCCGAACTTGATTTGTCGCAGCCCTCACGCCTGCTGCTCGTCGATTTAGGGTCGGGGAAGAATCGCATGGGCGGTTCGTGCTGGGCACAGGTGCACCTGAAGAGCGGGGGCGAACCTCCGGATCTGGACAACCCGGTTCTCTTGAGCCGGCTGTTTGCGGCGCTGCGCGAGCTCAAGGATCAGGGGTTGGTGCTCGCCTATCACGACCGCTCCGACGGCGGGCTGTTGGTGACCCTGCTCGAGATGGCATTTGCCGCTCATTGCGGCCTGCGCATTGACTTAAAGGTGACGGCGGACACGATCGGCGCCTGTTTTTCCGAGGAGTTGGGGGCCGTCATTCAAGTGCCGCTCTCGCGCGTGGACGAGGTACGGGAGATCTTGCAGCGCCATGATTTGCTGCAGCACAGCCGCGACATCGGCGAGCCCGCACCCGGCGCGGATGTCCAATTGAGCGCCAACGGCAGCCTGGTCTATTCGGCCTCGCGCATCGCATTGCACCGGCGTTGGAGCGAAGTGTCGTATCGCATGCAGGAGCTGCGCGACAATCCGGAATGCGCGCGCGAGGAATATTCGCGGCTCGAAGATGCCGACGATCCCGGGCTGCATGCCGTCTTGAGTTACGACTCGAATGCGGATGTTGCCGCACCGTTCATCTCGAGCGGCGTGCGGCCGGCGATTGCGGTGCTGCGCGAGCAAGGGGTCAACAGCCACACCGAAATGGCCGCCGTTTTCACCCGCGCCGGATTCGATGCCTACGATGTGCACATGACGGACATTCTGGCCGGCCGCGTGCGCTTGGGCAGGTTTCACGGACTCGTGGCCTGCGGCGGTTTTTCCTATGGGGATGTTTTGGGTGCCGGCGAGGGCTGGGCGAAATCCATCCTGTTCAATGCGCGGGCGCGCGATGAGTTCGCCGCGTTTTTCGCGCGCGCGGGCACATTTACCCTGGGCGTGTGCAATGGCTGTCAGATGTTGTCCGCGCTGAAGGAGCTGATTCCCGGCGCTGACGCCTGGCCGCGCTTTGTGCGCAACCGATCGGAACAGTACGAGGCGCGTTTGTCGCTGGTGCGGATCCCGAAGTCCCCTTCCGTGATGTTCGCCGGCATGCACGGCTCGGTGCTGCCCATTGCCGTGGCGCATGGCGAGGGCAGGGCGGAGTTCGACCCAGGTTCGAGCGCCGGCGCGTTGCTGGCGCAGAATCTGGTGACGCTGCAGTTCGTCGACCATCGCGACCGGCCGACGGAGCGATATCCCTTCAACCCGAACGGCTCCGCCTCTGGGTTGGCGGGACTGTGCAGCAGCGACGGGCGCGTGACCTCGATCATGCCTCACCCGGAACGGGTGTTTCGCAGCGTACAGAACTCTTGGGTTCCCAAGGCATGGTCGGAAGACGGCGGCTGGATGCGCCTGTTTCGAAACGCGCGGGTGTTCATCGGCTGACGGCTGCGGCATTTCGCGCCGCGATTTCAATCAGCGATGCCTCATCAACCCGCTTCGGCGTGGTTGTTGGGCGCGACGAAGCGGCGAAAGGTCATCGCCTGGACCAGGCGCGCTTTGCGCACGAAGGTCTGATACAGCAGGTCGCGCATCACTTCCAACAAAATTCCGGCGTGCTCGGCATTCAAGTTCGGCTGATTCGGCCAGGGGTCGCTGTCGCTGCCGAACAGCACTCCCCGCAAGCTCGTAAAGATGTCGTCGTCAAGATCCGCCAGGGAGCGAATCTCCTGAAGTGTGTCGAAGAGTTCCAATTTTCCGCGCTCACCCAGTTCGCGAAACAGGGACTGCGCGGTTCGCCGGCTCATCGATCCAAAGGCGCTGTAACAGGCGGCCGAGTAGCAGTTGAGCGCTTCCTTGAACAGGGCCTCCGCCTCCTCGGGCAGATACGTCAATGGAAAGCTCTCTCGAGGGCGCTCGATTTCTATGAAGTTCGGCGCGAGCTCGATCCGCAGCGCCGTATACGATCTGACCGCAAACTTGAGGAAAATCGGCTCGATGCAGGTGTCGCAGCGGAACACGATGCCGATGTTTTTGGGCTTGCGCCGGCTGAGGTCCTCGAATTTAGGCACCGCCATCGGGGTAAGATGGGTCAGGGTCTGGCAATGAGGGCACGTCAGGGCGATGCCTTGATAGTCGACGTGCAACTCATCCTGCGGCGTGATGTAGATGCTCATATGGTCACCCTGTCAGTGGTTTGTAGCGTATCCGGTGAGGCTGACTGGCATCCTCGCCTTTGCGCTTTTTGTAGTCCTCGACATATTCCTGATAGTTGCCCTCGAACCAAACGACTTGCGAATCGCCTTCGAACGCCAGGATGTGCGTCGCGATGCGATCGAGAAACCAGCGATCATGTGAGATGACCACGGCACACCCGGGGAAGGCGACCAAGGCGTCTTCGAGGGCGCGCAGCGTTTCAATATCCAGATCATTGGTCGGCTCGTCGAGCAGCAGCACGTTGCCGCCCGCCTTCAATACCTTCGCCAGATGCACCCGGTTGCGCTCGCCGCCGGACAGCTCGCCGATCATCTGGCCTTGCTGGACGCCCTTAAAATTGAAGCGGCCCACGTAGCCGCGCGAGGAGGTTTCGTAGTTGCCGACCTTGATCAGATCCAGTCCGCCCGAGATCTCCTGCCATACCGTATTCTTGTCGTTGAGCGCCTGACGCGACTGATCGACATAGGCGAGTTTGACGCTGGGCCCCAGTCGAATCTCTCCGCCATCCGGCTTTTCGATGCCGGACAGCATGCGAAACAGCGTGGTCTTGCCGGCGCCGTTCGGGCCGATGATGCCCACGATGCCGCCGGGCGGCAGGTTGAAGCTCAAGGAATCAATCAGCAACCGGTCGTCATAGGCCTTTCGCAGGTTCTTGCATTCGATGACCAGATCGCCCAGGCGCTCGCCCGGCGGAATGTAGATTTCATTGGTCTCGTTGCGCTTTTGGAATTCCTGCGAGGCCAGTTCTTCATATCGCTGTAGGCGCGCCTTCGATTTTGCCTGCCGCGCCTTGGGATTGGTGCGCACCCATTCCAGCTCGCGCTTGAGGGTTTTTGCCAATGCATCCTGCTGGCGCTCTTCCTGCGCCAGGCGCTGGCCCTTTTGCTCCAGCCACGAGGAATAATTTCCCTGCCATGGAATCCCATGTCCACGGTCGAGCTCCAGAATCCACTCGGCCACATTGTCGAGAAAGTAGCGATCATGCGTCACCGCAATGACGGTGCTCGGATATTCCTCCAGGAAATGCTCCAGCCACGCCACCGATTCGGCGTCGAGGTGGTTGGTCGGTTCATCGAGCAGCAGCATGTCGGGTTTGGACAAGAGCAGGCGGCACAAGGCGACGCGGCGCTTCTCGCCGCCCGAGAGCTTGCCCACCACCGCATCCCAGGGCGGCAGACGCAGCGAATCGGCGGCGATTTCGAGCTTTCGCTCCAGCTCCCAGCCGCCCACGGCGTCGATCTTATCCTGCATCTGGGCCTGCTCTTCCATCAGCTTGTTCATTTCATCGTCGGACATCGGATCGGCGAACTTGTCGCTGATGGCGTTGAACCGGTCGATCAAGGCTTGGGTTTCACCGACCCCTTCGCCGACCACCTCGCGCACCGTCTTGGTCTCGTCGAGCACGGGTTCCTGCGGCAAATAGCCGACTTTGATGCCCGCCTGCGCCCGCGCCTCGCCTTCGATGTCCTTGTCGACCCCCGACATGATCTTGAGCAGCGTGGATTTTCCGGAGCCGTTCAGTCCCAGCACACCGATTTTGGCGCCGGGGAAGAAACTCAAGCTGATATCGCGCAAAATAATGCGCTTGGGTGGCACAACCTTGCCCACCCGGTTCATGGTGTAAATGAACTGAGCCATCTGTCGCCTGTATTGAAGTACGCGTGAATTCGCGGGGAACCGCAAGAATTATCCGCGACTGCCGTGGGGTTGTCACGGTGCGGCTTTCTCGCTAGGGAAGGTGCGGCGAATCAGCTATAATTACCGGCTATCTTTTGGAGATTTGTTCATGTTCAGTGCCCAGATGGCCATTGCCGGCTTCGATCCCGAACTCGCTGAAGCGCTCGAAGGCGAGCTTGGGCGGCAGGAGGATCATATCGAACTGATCGCTTCGGAGAACTACGCCAGTCCGCGGGTTCTGGAGGCTCAAGGCTCTGTGCTCACGAACAAGTACGCCGAAGGATATCCCGGCAAACGCTACTACGGCGGGTGTGAATTCGTCGATATTGCCGAGAGCCTGGCCATCGAGCGCGCAAAACAGCTGTTCGGCGCCGCGTACGCCAACGTGCAGCCGCATTCGGGATCGCAGGCAAATGCCGCCGTTTATTTCGCCCTGTTGAATCCGGGAGATACGATTTTAGGCATGAGCCTGGATCATGGCGGCCATTTGACGCACGGCGCGAAGGTCAATTTCTCCGGCAAGCTCTTCAAGGCAGTGCAATACGGGATCGTGCCCGAGACCGGCATCATCGATTACGATCAGGTGGACCGTCTGGCGCAAGAACACCGCCCGAGGATGATCGTGGCCGGGTTTTCGGCGTATTCGCGCATCATCGACTGGGCGCGCTTCCGCGCCATCGCCGATTCGATCGGCGCCTATTTGTTCGTCGACATGGCGCATGTCGCCGGATTGATCGCCGCCGGCGTGTACCCCAACCCCGTGCCGTTCGCCGACGTGGTGACCACCACCACTCACAAGACACTGCGCGGTCCGCGCGGCGGCCTGATTCTGGCCCGGCCGCATGCGGACCTGCACAAGAAGCTCAACTCCATGGTGTTTCCGGGAATTCAGGGCGGCCCCTTGATGCACGTGATCGCGGCCAAAGCCGTCGCTTTCCTCGAAGCGCTGCAGCCGGAATTCAAATCCTATTCCGCGCAGGTCATCTCCAATGCGCGCGCCATGACCCAGGTGCTCGAGCAGCGGGGCTACAAGATCGTCTCCGGGGGCACTGACAATCACTTGTTTCTGCTCGACCTGATCGACAAGAACATCACCGGCAAGGACGCTGACGCTGCCCTGGGGCGGGCGCATATGACGGTGAACAAGAACGCGGTGCCCAACGATCCGCGGCCGCCTTCCATCAGCAGCGGTTTGCGCATCGGCACGCCGGCCGTGACCACGCGCGGCTTCAAGGAACCCGAGGTACGACAGCTATCGAATTGGATCGCCGATGTATTGGATCATCTGGGCGATGAAGCTACGCTGCAGCGTATCCGAGCCGAGGTGGTGGCGATCTGCCGTCGATTCCCGGTCTATGGCTAGCAATCGATGAGCAGCCCCGATGCATTGCCCCTTTTGCGGCCACACCGAGACTAAGGTGATCGACTCCCGCCTCGCCGGCGAGGGGCGGCAGATTCGCAGGCGCCGCGAATGTTTGGCATGTACCGAGAGATTCACCACCTTTGAAGCGGCAGAATTGCTGCTACCGACCGTGGTCAAAGGGGACCGCAGCCGCGAACCCTTCGATGAGAAGAAGCTGCTCACCGGAATGCTCAAGGCCCTGGAAAAGCGTCCCGTTTCGCGTGAGGCGACCGAAGCGGCCGCCGCCAGAATTTGCCACAGGCTGCGCAGTTTGGGAGAGCGCGAAATCGACTCGCGCGCCATCGGCGAGATGGTGATGGAGGAGCTGCGCCATCTGGACGAGGTCGGGTATGTCCGCTTCGCGTCCGTATACCGCAGCTTTCAGGATGTGGACGCATTCCGCACCGAAATCGATCAGCTGCGGCGGCATCGCCGGCGCCGGGAACCGAGCAAGGACCAATTGCCGCTGCTGCCCGGTGACGCGACCGACGATGAGGATGAATGAGCGAGGAATCCACATCGCAAGATCGGGTGCACATGGCGCGCGCGCTGGAATTGGCCGAACGCGGCCTGTACACCACGGATCCGAATCCCCGCGTGGGATGTGTGATCGCGAACGCAGAAGGCGTGCTGGGAGAAGGCTGGCATGTGTGGGCCGGCGAGCCGCACGCGGAAGTCCTGGCTCTGCGGGCCGCCGGGCCGCGGGCCCGGGGTGCCACGTTATACGTGACCTTGGAGCCTTGCAGCCATACCGGACGCACGCCGCCGTGCGCGGACGCCGTGATCGGCGCCGGCCTGGCACGCGTGGTGTGCTGCACCCGTGACCCGAATTTCAAGGTCGCCGGCGCCGGGATCGAGCGCCTGATCAAGGCGGGCATTGCCGTGGACGTGGGTCTTCTTGCCGATGAGGCTCGCAGGCTCAACGTGGGTTTCTTTTCGCGATTCGAACGCGGCCGCCCGTTTGTGCGGCTGAAGCTCGCCATGAGTCTGGATGGGCGCACGGCCCCCGCCGCGGGCGGCCCGATGTGGATCAGCGGGGAGGCGTCCCGGGCCGACGTACAAGCATGGCGAGCGCGCAGTTCCGCGGTGGTCACGGGCGCGGGCACCGTGCGCGCCGACAATCCTCAGCTCAATGTGCGCCTGGACTATGGACCTAAAGTCCGCCAGCCGCTTCGGGTCGTGCTGGACACCATGCTGTCCTGCCCCCGGGACGCCAGGATTTTCCGCGATGATGCGGCGTTGGTGTTTGCCGCCGCCGATGCGCCGCTCGGTTCGTTCAGGGACATCCCGGTGGAGAGAATTCCGCGTGCCGCGGGCGGCGCGCTGGATCTGGACGCCATCATGCAGAATCTGACCGCGCGCGAGATCAACGAAGTGCTGCTGGAATGCGGTCCGACACTGGCGGGGGCGTTTGTCGCGAAGCAACTGGTCGATGAACTCGTGCTCTATGTCGCGCCCAAGCTGTTGGGGTGCGACGCGGCGCCGCTGATGCGCATCAAGTCCGGCACGGGTTGGCTGCCGTCGTTCGAGTTCCGCGACGTGCAACCGTTCGGCGAAGATCTGCGCATCATTCTGAGGCCGAAGAATTCATGAAGAAGGCATAACGAAGGCAAGGCATAACGAAGGCAAGGCATAACGAAGGCAAGGGAATAACTCATGTTTACCGGAATCATTTTGGCGAAGGGCCGCATCATCTCGTTGACACCGCGGGAGGGTGACTTGGAATTGGGTATCGATGCCCCCGGGCTCGATCTTGCGCGCACCGCCATCGGCGACAGTGTGTGCGTCCAAGGCGTCTGCCTCACCGTGACCCGCATCCAGAACTCAGCCTTCTTTGCGGACGTGTCGCGCGAGACGCTGTCGAAAACCACCTTGGGAAAGCTGAAGGTCGGCTCGAACGTCAATCTGGAGCCCAGTCTGCGCGCCGGCGACGCCCTCGGCGGCCACATGGTCAGCGGCCACGTCGACGCGGTGGGCAATCTTCGGCGCATCGATCAGGACGCCCGTTCCTGGCGCCTGGAATTCGAATTGCCGGCAGCGTTGACACGATTCGTGGCCGCGAAAGGCTCGATATCGTTAAACGGCGTGAGCCTCACCGTGAATCACGTGGACGGGCTGCAATTCGACGTGAACATCATTCCGCATACCCATACGGTCACCACGCTCGGCGAGCTTCGGGTCGGCGATGAGGTGAACGTCGAGATCGACGTCGTGGCGCGGTATCTGGATAGGCTGATGCCGCATTCCGTCTAGGCTAAGGTGGCGGCTGTGCGGGCCGGCTGCCGCGGCCCCCAAATCCGCTTGGCGGAGGCCCACAGCCTCCCCGCCGGGCCCTCAAACTCCAGCTACAATAGCGCCCTCTTACCGGCGGCGAATCGACCAAGGCACACATGGCGTTCAATACGATCGATGAAATTCTAGAGGACCTGCGCCGCGGGAAGATGGCGGTGATCATGGACGATGAGGATCGGGAAAACGAGGGCGACCTGATCATGGCCGCGGAATGCGTGCGGCCCGAGGACGTGAATTTCATGGCGCGCTACGGCCGCGGCTTGATCTGTCTCACCCTGACTCGTGAGCGCTGCCGCCAGCTGCGTCTGCCGCTCATGGTGAGCGATACCGACAGCACGCACCGCACGAATTTCACGCTGTCGATCGAGGCCGCGGAAGGCGTAACGACGGGAATCTCCGCGCACGACCGGGCGCACACCGTCAAGACTGCCGTGGCGCCCAATGCCCGGCCGGAAGATCTGCGCCAGCCGGGCCATATCTTCCCGCTGATGGCGCAGCCGGGCGGTGTCTTGACGCGTGCCGGGCACACCGAGGCCGGCTGCGATCTGGCACGTCTGGCCGGGCTGTCCGCCGCCGCCATGATTGTCGAGATTTTGAATGATGACGGGACCATGGCCCGGCGGCCCGATCTGGAGCTGTTCGCCAAGAATCACGGCCTGAAGATCGGCACGATCGCGGATTTGATCCGTTACCGCCTGAAAAACGAGCGCTCGGTCGAGCGCGTTTACGATGAACCCGTCGATACCGAGTACGGCGGATTCAGGCTTTGCTGTTACGAAGATCATGTGAATAAAACCGTGCACATCGCCTTGGTGAAAGGCGATCTGAATTCCGCTCTACCACCGCTGGTGCGGGTGCACATCATGGACACGTTGCGCGATGTGGTCGGCGTCAACAGCGAGAAACTCGGCTGGCCGCTGCGCGCCGCCATGCGCCGGGTGGCGAAGGAAGAATCAGGCATCGTGGTGATCCTGCGGCCTGAGGAGTCGCCGCGGCACTTCATGGACAGCTTGATGCAGCTGGACGCCAAACCGGCCCGCCAGCGCGGCGGCGCCACCGTGGTGCGGACATATGGAATCGGCGCGCAAATCCTCAAGGATCTGGGCTTGAAGCGCATGCGGGTATTGAGCGCACCGAAGCAGTTGCAGGGATTGGCGGCGTTCGATCTTGAAATTACCAGCTACGTCAACGGGGATGAATGAGCGCTGCTGGGCTTATACTTCCGGTCCGTCAATGCGAGGGATGACTTGTGCCCAATGATCAGCCGAAAATAATCGAGGGAGAACTGCTGGCCCGTGATTTGCGCTTTGCGCTCATCGCCGCGCGGTTCAATGATTTTGTGGTGGAGCCGCTGCTGCGCGGCGCGCTGGATGCTTTGAAGCGTCACGGTGTCGGCGAGAAGCAAATCGAGATCGTGCGCGTGCCGGGAGCTTTCGACATTCCCATCGTGGCGCGCAAACTGGCGATGTCGCATCGTTACGAGGCGCTCATTGCGCTCGGTGCCGTGATCCGCGGCCAAACACCGCACTTCGACTATGTTGCCGGCGAATGCGCTTCAGGATTGGCGCGCATTGCGCTCGAGTCGGGAGTGCCGGTTGCCTTTGGCGTGCTCACCACCGATACGGCGGAGCAGGCAGTGGATCGGGCCGGCGGCAAGGCCGGCAACAAGGGCGCGGACGCGGCGCTGGTCGCCATCGACATGGCAAATCTGCTGCGCCGTCTGGACAATTGAGTGAGTTCGGGGGACTCAAGCCATCGAGCTCGTAGTCTCGCCCGTCGACTCGCGCTGCAGGCGCTGTACCAGATGCAGATCAATCCGCTGCCATGGCAGGACGTGCAACTGCAATTCGCGGCGGATCCCGAAGCGGAGCGGGTCGATCGGGAATACTTTCGCCGCTTGATCGAAGGGGTGGCGCCCCATCGCGAGGCCCTCGATTCTCGATTGTCCGGCCTGTGCGAGATTCCTCCCCAGGAGTTGGATCCGATCGAACATGCGGTCCTTTGGCTCGGGCTCCATGAGTTGCAGTCATGCCCGGAGTTGCCGTACCGGGTGGCGCTCGCGGAAGCGGTGCAGCTGGCCAAACAATTTGGCGCCACGGATGGGCACAAGTTCGTCAATGCCGTGCTGGATCGCGCCGCCCAGGAAACCCGGCCGCACGAGTACGGCCGCGCGCTGGACTGAGGAGCCATGGTGTCCTCCGAACTCGGCGAGTTCGAATTGATTCGCCGTTTCTTCATCCGCGATCAGCGGCCGCGCGGCGCAGGAGTGATCTTGGGTGTGGGCGACGACGCGGCGCTTCTCGATCTTCCCCCGGGTGCCGACCTGGTGGCTGCCGTGGACACGGTCGTGGCAGGCCGGCACTTTCCCGAGGACAGCGACGCCCATTCGATCGGCCACCGCGCGCTGGCGGTGAATTTGAGCGATATCGCCGCCATGGGCGCCACTCCTCTATGGGCAACGCTCGCCTTGACGTTGCCCGGCGCGGATTCCGATTGGCTGGAAAAGTTTGCGGCCGGTTTCTGGGCGCTTGCGGACACGTTCGGTGTCGAGCTGGTCGGCGGCGATACCACGCGCGGTCCACTGACCGTCAGCGTCCAGATCTTGGGCCATGTTCCGCGCGGAACCGCGCTGCGGCGCGCAGGTGCCGGGGCCGGAGATTGGTTGGCGGTGAGCGGGACACTCGGAGATGCCGCAGCGGGTCTGGCATGTCTCAAGGCACAGCCACGGCACGCAGACAGCCATGAGGTGCGTGAGCTGATCCGCCGTTTCGACTATGCGGAACCCAGGGTGCAGTTGGGCATCTGCGCGCGCGGCATCGCGACCGCGGCGATGGACTTGTCGGATGGCCTGGCCGGAGACCTGCCGAAATTGGCGCAGGCGAGCGGCCTCGCTGCGCACGTCGAACTCGAGCGGCTGCCCTTGTCGGCCGCCTTGAGGTCGGTGGCCACCCCAAGCCAGGCTCTCGAATGGGCTCTTTCCGGGGGTGATGACTACGAATTGTTGCTGGCGGTGCCTGCCGCGCGATTCGCGGAACTCGAGAAGGCTGCCGATCGATTGAACTTAACGTTGACGAAAATCGGCGAACTGCGCGGCGGATCGGGCGTGACGTGGTCATTGAACGGCAGGGATTTCCTGCCGCGCGCCTCAGGTTTTGACCACTTCGCCCAAGCCTCGACCCAAATCACAGTTTAGCTCAGGCCACATCAGTATCCTCGCGTCATCGAAGTCGAATGACGCCCGCTGCGCACGGTTACCCTTGACCAATACCCGCTCCACCAGTCTTGCGAAAGCTCAGTCCGGCCGCGGTTCCCTGCCGGAGAAGATCGGCAAGTACGTGATCATCAACGAGGTGGGGCGCGGCAGCACAGGCGTGGTCTATCTGTCGCACGATCCGTATTACGGACGCGACGTGGCGATCAAAGTCTACAATGTGGATTCCAGCGGCGATGAGAATCGCAAACGCATCGCGCGCAAAATGTTTCTCTCCGAAGCGCACATGGTCGGCATGCTCCAGCATCCGAACATCCTGCCGATCTACGACGCCGGTGAGGAAAATGGCCATTGCTACATCGTGACCGAGCACGTGCACGGGGCACGCACGCTGGCCGCCTATTGCCGCCCCGATAATTTGCTGCGCATCGACGATGTGGTCGAGCTGGTCTACAAGGCCGCGCGCGCATTGCACTACGCCCACAGCCGCGGCGTGATTCACCGCGACATCAAGCCCAGCAACATCATGCTCACCCTCGACAGCGATGTGCGAATCATCGATTTCGGCATTGCGTTGGTGGCAGATTCTGAGATCTCACGAATCGAAGGGATCGCGGGCAGCCCCTCGTATATGTCCCCCGAACAGGTTCAGTCGATCGAATTGACCAATCGCTCCGACCTGTATTCGCTGGGCGCCGTGATGTACGAGCTGTTGACCGGAACCAGGCCCTTCAGGGCCGGCAACCTGCAGAAACTTCTGCACCAGATCGTCTTCGCCACGCCGCCGCCGATTCATACGCTGCGTCCCGAGATTCCCGAAGAACTCGAGAACGTGACGGCGATGGCGCTGCAGAAGGATCCTGAAAAGCGTTACAAGACGGGTCTGGACTTCGCGGCGGAATTGACGCGGGTGCATCAGAAATTGCGCGCGCAGTACAACCGGATCGATCAGCAGGAGCAGTTCAGCCTGCTGCGCAAGTTGAAATTCTTCCATGAGTTCTCGCACGGCGAAATATGGGAAGTGCTGCGCGCCAGCAGCTGGCAGGACTATGCGGATGCCGAGGAGATCGTCAAGGAAGGCGAGATGGACGACCGGTTCTACATCATCGTGCAGGGCCGGGTGGGCGTTCAGCGCAACGGCAAGGCGCTGGGTTATCTGGACAGCGGGGATTGCTTCGGCGAAACCAGCTATGTGCGCGGCGCCAAGCGCACCGCCACGATTTGCGCGTCCGGTTCGGTTACCGTGATGAAGGTCAGTTCGACGCTGCTGGAGCAGGTTTCCGCGGAGTGCCAGCTGCGGTTCAACCAGGTGTTCCTGCGCAGCATGATCGGGCGGCTGCAAAGCGCGGAGCGCGGAGTCTCCTGAACGCCGAGTCTCCTGCTGAGCCCGAAGTCTCCTGAGCCCGAAGTCTCCTGAGTGCGGAGCGGGAACGCTTCTTAAGAAGCCGTTTCCTTGTCGTGCTCGATCATCGCATATGCCGAATGATTGTGAATCGACTCGAAATTTTCCGCTTCGACGACATAAGCACGGATGCGTTTGTCCTTGTTGAGCGCCACCGCGACGTCGCGTACCGTGTCCTCGACGAATTTCGGATTGTCATAGGCGCGCTCGGTGACGAATTTCTCGTCAGGGCGCTTTAAAACCCCGTAAACCTCGCAAGACGCTTCGCGCTCGGCGACCTCGATCAGTTCTTCGAGCCACATATGTTCGACCAGCCGCGCCGTCAAGGTGATGTGTGATCGCTGATTGTGCGCGCCGTAGTCGGAGATTTCCTTCGAGCAAGGGCACAAGCTGGTCGTCGGCACCACCACCTTGAGCCAGACTTCCGTCTTGCCATGGCGATGCTCGCCGAAAATCGTCGCCTGATAATTCATCAGGCTCTCGA